>Ga0308400_1000534_pt1 | contig 14447 bp, 9 predicted proteins | sample HotsprSampOS1265_FD_203451 | JGI IMG/M metagenome (GOLD analysis project Ga0308400, IMG submission 203451) | Hot spring phototrophic mat microbial communities from Octopus Spring, Yellowstone National Park, Wyoming, United States - 20060914_OS12-65 ...
TGGCGGGGCTAACCGGCCAAGCGGTGAAGAGCCTAGAAGACGCCTATCGGGCTGCCAGCGTGCTACAACGAACGTTTGGCGTGGACCTGATTGCGACGATGGGTGAGCAAGGCGCACTGGCGCTGATCGGCCAAAGGCACTATTACATCCCGCCGCTGAGGGTGGAAGTCGTGAGCACGGCCGGCGCCGGCGACGCCATCCTGGCCGGTATGGCGGTCGCGCTCTCACGTCGTGAGCCGCCAGAGGCTGGTTTACGGCTGGGCTTCGCCTTGGCCGGCGCTGTGCTGCGCACGTTGGCCACTGCGGACTACCAACCTGAGGACGCGCGCCAATTCCTCGAACAGGTCCAATTGCTGCCTTGGCCTCCATAAACGCAGCGGCGTCGCCAAACTGGCGACACCGCTGCGTCCCTCTGGAATGGCGAGGCTTACCGACGCACGATCGGCAGGAAGACGCGCGCAACCGGCTGGACGTTGGCGACCACTGTGAACGCGCCTCCTTCTATGTTATCGAGATACACCTTTGAAGTGTTGGTGATGACCCCTTCGAGGATGTCCGCACGCACCGTGTAGGCGATGGTGTGGCTGTCGTTGGCCGGGATGTTGCCTTGCCAGACGATGGCTGTGGTGGCCGCCGGTGAAGCCGGGCTGGTGATCTCCTGACCGCTCAATAGCATCATCAGGCTGCCGCCGAACGGTGTGCCGCCGCTGGCGCTGCCGGCGATGTAGCTGCTGCCGTTCGGGATCGGCGCCACCATCAGCACGTTTGAGGCGTTGCCGGGGCCGCCGTTGGTCACGGTGAAGGTGTAGGTGATCAGCCCCTTGCTCAACACCGTGCTGGACGATTGACTCAGCGCGCTCAGGTTGAAGGTCACCGTGTCGGTCAGTTGTTGTATGAAGGTGACCACGGTCGAGGCGTTGAGGGCCCCAGCTACCGCAAAGACTGTGCCTATGCCTGCGTCCAGCGGCGCAGTGAGCGTGGTCGTGACCTTGCCGCTGGCGTCGGTTGTGCTGCTGTTGGCCGCCAGCGCGCCCTGGCTGGTCAGCAACGTGACCGTTTGGCCGGTCATCGGCGCGTTGAGCTGGTCGCGCACCGTCGCCACCACTGTCGCTGTGGCCGTGTCGTTGGCGAACAGCGTGTTGGGCGTGGCGGACAGGGTGAGCGTGGTGGACACCGGCACATACACGTTCACCTTGGCCGAGGCGAAGTTGTAGGCCGGGAAGTCCCCGCCTTCGGCGTATGCTTCCCACTCTGCTATGTTGACTGTGGTGCTAACCAGCGTGGCGCTCTGGGTGACGAACACGCTGGCGCCGGGCGTCAGCGTGTAGGCAAAGCCGCTCAGGATGACGCCCAGGGCCGAGTCGGTCAGGTTGTGCGTCGTGAGCGTGATGTTGCCGGTGTTCTGCACGGTGTAGCAATAGTACACCGTCGTGCCGGCCGTGACCGTGATCTCGGTGGTGGTGGCGCACACCCCAGGGTTTGTGCCCACGGTCTTGGTGATGACGATGGACGGCATGTCCAACGTGATAACGTCGGCCTCGCGGCCCCATTCCGCGTCGCGGTACATCAGCAAGACCCCGAGCTGCGAGGGCGATTCGGGATCGTTGTAAGGCAGTTTGTTGATGGTCAGACTGCTGCTGCCGCCTGCCGGCACCGGGCTGGGCGAGATGCTCGCTGTCGCGCGCGGGAAAGCCGGGTTGACCGTCATGATGTCGGTGAAATCGGTCAGGTTGCCGGTGAAGTAGTTGTCGAAGGCCAGCACGTAGAAGTCGAAGGGCTGCCAGCTCGATGGGTTGGTCAGGCTCAGGCCGATGGTGTTGGCCGGCACGGTGAGGATGATGTTGCCGGAGTTGAAGTCGGCGTCGGCGAAAGAGAATGCCTGGAAAGGCCCGTTCGGCAATGGGCCGACGAACACCAGGTTGACGCCCGTGGCGGCAAAGCCGGTTTGCTCGGCGTTGAAGATGACGTAGTCGTCGTTGCCGTCGCGGTCGCTGTCAATGTAGATATCGAACTCGGCCGGGTAATTGGGATGCGTGCGCGGCTGCCAAGTGTTGATGGCGAACTGCACGCCGAACTGTCCGCCGCCGAGGCTGACCGCGCGCACGCCGATGTAGCGCAGGTCAATCACGGCCTCGTTGTCGCCGCGCGCAGGCAATGTGATGTAGTCCTGCGGGTTGATGTCGGTGAGCATGAAGGCATCCACCCGCCCGCTGCGCGCGCCGTTGGAGTTGTTGAGCGCGGTCACGATCGGCGCGGTCGTGGTGACCACGGCGCTGGTGACGGTGGGCGTGAGGATGCCGGCGGCGCGATGCGGCAGGATGTGCCACGGCAGGCTGACCGTGTCGGTCACATCGCCGAGCAGCAGATAGCCGTCGAACTCGAAGTTGCGCAGCAAGCTGCCCGTGCCCAGTTGGTTGGATGGGTAGTTCCAGATCGGCAGGTTCGCAGCGTTCACCGTCCAGCTTATCTCGAAAGTAGCGGTTGCGTTGGCTGCCACAGATATGGTGGCCGGCACGCTGGGCAGCACTGCGCCGCTGAGCGCGTCGCTGGCGTAGCGGAAGGTGGGCGTGACGAAGTACTCACGATCCACGTTGCTGTAGTTGCGCACCAGCACAGTGCGGCTGAAGATGTGCGTGCCGGTCAGCAAACGGTGATAGCCCAGCGACAGGCTGACGCCGTTGGTGTATGGCTCGCCGTTGAGGATCTGCGGGTTGGCTGCCCACATCGCTGTGGTCGCGCTGACCGCGCGGTCGGCGCGCACTTCGCCGCCGCCGATGCGGGTGATCTCGGCCAGCACGCCTGGCTGTGCAGCGGGGTTGATGAACACGTTGCGCTCGGCGGTGTTCATCAGGCGCGCCTTCACCTCCGCCGGCGTCAGGCCCGGCTCGGCCGAGAGCAGCAGCGCGGCTGCGCCGGCCACCATCGGCGCAGCGCCTGATGTGCCGCCGAAGGCGGCCATGCCGGTGCCGCTGCCGGAGACCGCCGAGACCGACGCGCCCGGCGCGCCGATGTCCGGCTTGATGGCGCTGAAGCTGTAGTTCGGCCCGCGCGACGACGAGGCCACCATGCTGCCAACCAGCGGAACAGAGATCGCCGGCGAGACCGAGACGTTGACAGTGTTGGTGGGGATCTGGCTCTTGATCAGGTTGCCTTCGTCCAGCCGGATGATCAAGGTCTCGGTCATGTTTGCCCCGCCGCCGAAGGAGAAAGATGGTGGGTTGCCGGGCACGTTATTGGCGATCAATACTCCAATCGCGCCGGAGATCACTGCGCGGTCCACTTTGACGCTGACCGCACACAGGCCGCGATCGATCAGGGCAATCTTGCCGGCTGGGTCGGCCAGGTAGGGATCGGCCGGGCAGCCGCGCCCGACGTAGGCGACGTCGCCGGTGAAGCCGTTGACGATCGGCGCCCAGTCCACGGTTGCCGTGTTGGAGTAGCTGCCGGCGATGGTGATTGGGGAATTGATGATCAACGGGTAATTCTTGGCGCTGGGCACCTAGGTCTGGGCCACGCTCATGACCTCCGGCGTCGAGGAGGGCGAGCCGACGATGTAGGGCCGGTCGGCGCTGTTGCCGGCGGAGGCGACGACCACCACGCCGGCGCGCACGGCATTGGCCGACGCCTCGCTCAAGTCGTCCTCCTTCTGGCCGTAGGACGCGCCCAGCGACACGTTGATGATGTCCACCGCGTCACTCAGGTTGTTGTCGCCGTTGGGGTCGAGCGCGAAGTCCATACCCCGCAGCAGCGCGATGCCGTTGCACGATGGAGAGACCGCACTGCATACCTTGACGGCATACAGCTTGGCACCGGGGGCGACGCCGCGATGGGTGTCGCTGACGTTTTGGCCGGCGATGATGTCGGCCACGTGCGTGCCGTGGCCGCCGGCGGCTGGCGGCGTGGGCGGTGCGTCAATCGGGTTGGGATCTTCGCTGCGCGGGCCGTAGGTCGGCCAAAGCTCGCCGACGAAGTCGTATCCGCCGATCACCTTGGCGGTGGGGAAGCCGGTTGAGACGGTGACGGTAGTGTTGCGCGTGTCGTAGATGCTGGTGCCCCAGGCCGCCTCGAAGGCCTCTGGCGTGCCTGGCCCGCCCAGGTTAGCATGGGTGTAGTCAATGCCGCTGTCGAGCACGGCCACGGTGACGCCAGTACCGGTGATGTTCAGCGTGTTCTGGACAAAGCCGGCGCCGATATAGGGCACGGTCTCGCTCAGGTCGCGCTCATAGTGGCGCACCGGCCGCACCGACTTGACGCCGGGGAGCTTTGCCAGCTCGGCGAGGCGATTGGCGGGGATGCTCACGATGACTGCGTTGAGGGCTTTGCTCACGCGGGCCAGCTCTGTCGCGCCGAGCTGACCGGCGGATTGCATGAAACTATCTTGGCGGGCAGCGAGCTGGGCAGCGTAAGCGCGCTGTGCTGCTGCGATGCCGAGCCGTTCGCTCCGTTTGCCAGCGACGGCCGCCAGCGGTGGGTCATTAAGCTGAACGACGACCTCCAAGTGCTCGGATGCTCGGCGCGAGGGGATGGTGCTTCGGATGTCAGTCTCGCTTGGTATGACGGTCACCTCTTCGATGGGTGCGGGCGTGCTGGCGAACGATGGATGAACCTGGGTGAAGAACAAGCCAGCGGTCACGACTAAGGCAGTGAGAAGTCTTTGAATCTTCATCTTTATGAACAGTGATAGTTAGCCTTGCTTTGCGATTTTGGCCCATTCGTCCTTTAGCGTTACGGATCGGTTGAACACCAATCGTTCAGGTGTGGAATCGGGATCTACGACGAAGTAGCCCAGGCGCTCGAACTGATAGTGTTTGCCAACAGGTGAGCCGGCGACGCTTGGCTCGATAAAAGCGTTGACCACTTCCAAGGAGTGTGGATTTAACACGCTGAGGAAGTCTTCGGCTTCGTCCGGATCTGGACGAGTGAACAGATGGTCGTAGAGTCGCGCTTCGATCGGCAGGGCGTGCGCAGCGCTCACCCAGTGAATGGTCGCTTTCGCCTTGCGACCATCAGGCGCGCTGCCGCCGCGCGTCTCGGGATCGTAAGTGCAGCGCAGAGCGACAACCTGGCCTTGGGCGTTCTTCACAACCTCATTGCAGCGGATGAAGTAACCGTAGCGCAACCGCACTTCACGGCCAGGGGACAGCCGGTAGAACTTGGGCGGTGGATTCTCCATGAAGTCGTCTTGCTCGATGTAAAGCTCGCGGCTAAATGGCACGAGGCGCGTGCCGGCGCTCGGGTCTTCTGGGTTGTTGATGGCTTCTAGCCATTCGGTCTGGCCTTCAGGATAGTTCTCGATAACGACGCGCAGCGGGCGCAGCACGGCCATTACCCGAGGGGCGGTCTTATTCAGCTCATCGCGCAAGCTGTGCTCTAGCATGGCGATGTCCACGATGCTGTTGGCCTTGGCCACGCCGATTCGCGCGCAGAAATCGCGGATCGCGGATGGGGTATAGCCGCGCCGCCGCAGGCCGCGCAGGGTGGGCATGCGCGGATCGTCCCAGCCGCGCACGTGACCTTCCTGGACCAAGCGGAGCAGTTTGCGCTTGCTCAGCACGGTGTAGCTTAAGTTCAGGCGCGCAAACTCGATCTGTCTGGGAGAGAAGATCTCCAGCTCACGCAAAAACCACTCGTAGAGCGGGCGGTGGTCTTCATATTCCAAGGAGCAGAGGGAGTGGGTCACGCCTTCGATGCTGTCGCACTGGCCATGGGCGAAGTCATAGGTGGGGTAGATGCACCAGCGTGTCCCAGTGCGATGATGCGGCGTGCGGATGATGCGATACATCACAGGGTCTCGCAGGTTCAGGTTGCCGGAGGCCATGTCGATCTTGGCGCGCAGCGTGCGACTGCCTTCGGGGAACTCGCCAGCACGCATGCGCGCGAATAAATCCAGATTTTCCTCCACACTGCGATTGCGCCACGGGCTTTCTCGACCAGGCTGGGTGAGCGTGCCGCGATACTCACGCAACTCTTCCGGCGAGAGATCGCATACGTAGGCCTTGCCCTTTTTGATCAGCTTTACCGCGAATTCATAAAGCTGCTCGAAGTAATCACTTGCAAAATACAGCCCGTCCCACTGATAGCCCAGCCAGCGCACATCCTCGATGATGGCATCTACATATTCCTGTTCCTCTTTGTTTGGGTTGGTGTCGTCAAAGCGCAGGTTGCAGGTGCCGCCGAACTCACGCGCAATCTCAAAATCTATGGCCATCGCCTTGGCATGGCCAATGTGCAAATAGCCGTTTGGCTCAGGTGGGAATCGCGTGCGCACGTAGGTGAAGCGACCAGTAGCCAGGTCTTCTCGCACTGCAGCGCGGATAAAGTCGGAGACGTGGACAGTTGAACTCAGCGCCATCGTATTGAACCTATCGGCAGTTGGCCTTAGAGTATATGCCTCTCTCGACCGAGCACAGGTTGTTGCCGGATAATACCCACAATGAATAAACAGACGATGCGACAACGATTAGTGCAGGTCTTTCCCGCTGAGCAGGCGGAGGTGTTGGCGGGGGTGATTTACGACGCTTACAACGCGCTGGTGAAGGCGGATGACTTCAACGAGCTGAAGGAGATCGTGCGCCGGCTGGCCGAGGCGCAGCAGCAGACGGAGCAGCGGTTGGCGAAGCTGACGATGGTGGTGCAGGGGCTGGCGGTGGAGCTGGGTGGATTGTCGCGGGCGGTGAGCTACGCGCTGGAGAACGAAGCGTATCGCGGGTTGCCGCGCCTGCTGAAGGAGCGGCTGGGGCTGGAGGTGGTGGGCCGGCTGATGCGGCGGGAGGTGGAGGGGGAGGAAATCAACATTTTTGGTGAGGCGCGGCGCGGGGATGAGGTGGTGTTGGTGGTCGGGGAAGCGAAGCTACAGTTGGACCGCGGGCGGTCGCGGGCGAGCGAGCGAGCGCGGGTGTTTGCGCAGTTGCGGCGGAAGGTAGAGGCGGTGAGGCGGGCGTATCCTAGGCGTGAGGTGGTGGCGATTTTGGTGATGCACTACGCGCGGCCGGTGTTCATCGAGGAGGCGAAGGCGCAGGGGGTCGAGGTTTTCCAGAGCTATGAATGGTGAACAACACGAGAGGCAAGAAGTGATGCAAGACCTGGTTAAAACCATCCCAAATACGCACTGCTTGCGCACCTATACGGTAACGTTTACCTATCCAGCCTTTCGCTGTCGCTATGAGATGGAGCCAGAGAAGGTCAACTTTGCCACTCTGACGATTGATTATGCGCCGAATGAACTGCTTTTTGACTTCCCTAGTCTGATGACCTATCTGCGCGCCTTTGAGAACAAGCCAATCTCTCTGGAGTCAGCCGCAAATCGCATTCTTGATGAGCTGTTTGAACGCCTACAGCCAGTCTGGATGCGGGTGGAGATGCACACTGAGCGAGAGCACGGTGTCATGATTGAGATCGTTGCCGAACAGGGCGAGCGTCCCCTCTTACTCCAGCGGCACCCAAGCTATCGCTAATCGTTCGACGAAGATGTCGCTCTTTTTCGGGGTGATGGGCACCTCTGTCACGTCGTTTGGCACGCGCGCCCACTTCTCATTCAACTGGCTGAGCGCGGTTTTGTACTCCTCAGCCAGCGCTTCTAGGTCAGCATTGAGTTTGGCAATCGCTGCCTCTGATTCGCGCACGTCCTGAGCTGCGGTTTCCACCTCGCGGCGGCGGCGTGCACCAAAGGCAATGGCATAGCTTGGCCGCCGTCCCACCAGCAAATTGAACAGCGCCTCTACGTTGCCGAGGAGTTCTTCGCGTTTGCGGCTGCTCAGCTCAGCTCGGTCGGCTGCCAGCTCACGATATTCGCGAGCGATCTTATCCTGCAGTGCTTTCATGCGGCGGTCAAACTGATCGTGAAGCTTGGCTGCCTCAGCGTCGCGCCGCTGGCGAGCCAGGGCCTCACATCGTTGGCGAAAGGCCAACCGACTCTCGCCAATTTGGCCGTATAGCTTCAGCGCACGGTTGAACCAGATGGTCTTGATCTCGTAGTGATAGACATAGTCCACGAAGGCGCGTTCCGCTTGTTTGAGCCAGCGCGTGTTGATGCCTGAGGGTAATGGATCAAAGCGCGGGTGATCTGCCGGCGTGTTGTCTAAATCTTCCAGAGAGAAATGGCTGAGGCGTTGTGCCCTTGAGAAGTCAGGAGTTAAAGCCGTTGGTTGATCTAAGGCCAGCAGGTAACAACACCGCTCTTGGTAGAAGTTGCCGCTGGCGCGATCGGCGATGCGCAGCGAGCAAACAGCGAGCAAATAAGGAATGTAATACTTGGAAGCTGACGGTGTGCGATGCGCCGTTGCCGGCGCGCTATTTGTCCTAAGTCGAGATAGCGGAACGCGCAGAAACACCTCTGGCACTCCTGGCGGCAACTCGGGCCGGGTGACGAGCAAGTGTGCAGAGGGATTCGCTGGTCTGGGCGTGGGTTCTGCTTCGTCTGGCTCAAGCATCGCCACCTGTTCGCGGGTGAGTGGGCCGCGCAGAAAGCTCATCGCCCAGCGCGAATGGAAGAAGTGAGGATCGCCCTGGGCGCTGTGGAGCAAAAACACGCGCGGAGGAAGTGTGCTGAGAGGTGCTTCGAATTGCGCACGGACAAAGCCAATGCCAGCGCCCTCCAGCCCTTCCAAGGCGCGCTCGCGATCCCGGCTGGTGCGCAGCCGGCCAATGAACCATGTGCCGACATTGGATAGGCTTTTGTAGTCCAGGTCGGCTGGGTTTTGCGTGGCCAGAAAGATGCCCAAGCCGGCAGCGCGGCCCTGTTTGATCAGCGTCATCAGCGGGGATTTGGTCGGCGGGTTGCGCGGGAAAGGTGGCGCATAGCCGGACACTTCGTCAAAATAAACTAGGCAGCGCAGCACCGACGTGCCGCTTTGTGCTCGCATCCACAGCACGAGCTGCGAGAGCAGCAGGGTGACGAAGAACTGGCGCTCCGTCTCGCCGAGATGGGCTAAGTAGAAGATCGCAGCGCGCGTACGCAGCAGGCCAGATTGGAACTTAGGCTTAATCAATGCCCCAATGTCCAGCGCTGAGCCTGCCGTCCAGGCAGCAAAAGATGGCGAGGCGACTAAGTTATTGAGCGCCATGGCCAGCGCGAAGCGTTCGCTGCGTGGGTAAAACGCTTCCATGTCGAACGCCCCGATGCGCTGCACGGGCGGTTCCTGGATTGATCGGATGAGCAGGGGGAGGCTCAGTTCCTGGCCGGCGCGCCAGGCAGCCTCGAAGATGGTGGCCAACAGGATATGCTCACGGCTCGTTAGCGGATCGGCAGCGATGCCAGCTAGGCTGAGCAGTGCCTGCACGACCTGGGCGATGCGCTCGCGCAGCACCTCAGCGCTCTTCTCCCAGGTTGCGCTGGCCTCGGCCGGTGGCGCTAGGCTATGCAACACGTTCACAGGGATGCCGGCATCACTGCCAGGCGTATAGATGTCAATGCACGTGCGCTCGGCCAAGCGCGCCACGCGTTCCGTGCCGATGCCCCACTCTTGGAGACCAGCGCGCCATTTTTGTGCTGTCTCGCTGGCAAGTTGCTCCAGGCTCTGTCCTTGGCGGGCTGCTTCATCAGCATCTAACCAAGGGCGAAAGTCGTCCGGCGCTAAACGGGGGAAGGTCAAAGCGAGATTGGCAATGTCCCCTTTGGGATCAATGATGATGCAGGGGATGCCCTGCAAGAGCGCTTCTTCGAGCACTGTAATGCCTAATCCAGTCTTCCCCGTGCCGGTCATGCCCAGGCATACGGCGTGAGTGGTGAGTGTGCGCGTGCTCAGGAGCACAGGTGTGCTCGTGACGCTGCGCGTGTGAAGGTCATACTCCCGTCCTAGGTACAGCTTGCCTGGATGGTCGGTCATATGTGCTGGTGAATATACATCTTGATCGGCTGCGGGCACTTTGCACTTTGCATCGGAGGTGGCTTGACTTTGGAAATGGTGGAGGTGACCAATGGGTAAGATGTTTAATCTCTGGATTGACTTGTGTCTTTTCACGAATCACTCGCTGCGCCAGCCTGTCATGCTCAGGGACGCAGCGTCGCTGCAACCCCTAAGCGAGGCATCTCAACTCCTGCCCAACCAGCCCCCAAGGATTCATCCTTGTTGCTGCGCCGCGAAGCTGGTGATGCCATAGCAATTCGATCAGGAGCGAGTCTAGATGTTTCGCTGGCGCGTCGCATGACAGGGTCAGGCAGGGTAGTGGTGACCCTAGTGCGCTCAATACGCTAAGCATTACCTGCCTGCGCAATTCTTGGCTCGCTTCGCAGCGATGACATGAGCGATGTGCTTGCGGATGCTTTGCCCCTGGCTGTGAATGCCCCTGCACGATTTGGGTCGGCTACAATTCACTTAAATGCTGTCGTTCGCCGAGCTGCTTCGCCAGTTAGCTGAAGGAGCAGTCGGTCCATCTCTAGTCCTTCTGATTGTCTCAGCGGGTTTTGTCGTGCTGGTGCGCAACTGGCGTTTGGTTTTGCCGGTGATGGTGCTTCAATACGTCGCGGTTGGCCTATTGTTGGCGCGCCTCTTCGACCCGATAGCTGCGTTGTTCAAGCCAATGGCAGGTTCTATCACCCTCATTGTGCTTAGCTTGGCTGCTCAGCGCGCTGACGACGTGCGCGCCGAGCGCGGTGAGTCAGTAGCGCGTGAGCGCCTAGCGCGGCCAAACTGGCAACGTCTGCCTGCGCAATTGCTCCTGCGCGCGGTAACGATGGCGCTGGTGCTCACCGCTGCTTTCGGGGCTGCAGTGCGCTTTCCGCTGCCTGGCGGCACGCGCGAGCTAAACCTGGGCGCGTATATGCTGATTGGTTGCGGCCTGATACTGATGGCCACTGCATATGAATCGCTCAATGTCGGCACGGGGATCCTGATGCTTGTATCCGGGTTTGAGTTGGCCTATGTCCCTCTAGAGCCAAGCGTCGGGGTGAGCGCGCTGCTGGCCCTGACAACGCTGCTGATTGGGTTGGCGATCGCATATCTCATCCTGGCCGACGCAGACGCAGATATATCTCCTGATCCCCGTTCGCGCAGCGCTCCATGATCCCTGGCGCTCCCCTTGTTGTGCTCATTCCTTTGATGAGCGGTGCCGCGATTTTTGTGCTCAGGCGCTGGATAAGGGCTGAGGCTGTTGTCGCAGCATTGCTATGTCTGCTCATCAGCGCGCTGATCATTTTCGTGCCAACCACCCCTCTGCCCATTGTGCCCGGCGCAAATGTCGCAATTTCGCTGGACGCTCCGTTGGAGGTGCTGGGGCGGACATTGCGCGTGCAGCCCGAGGATCGTGCGCTGTTAGGGCTGTTGTTCATCGCTGCGGCGCTTCTCTTCCTTCTCTCTTGGCGCGTGCCTCAGGGAAGCCTCTTTGTGCCGCTTGGGTTAATGGCGCTTGCCGCGCTTGTCGCTGCGCTGCTGGTTAGCCCTTTTCTATACGCCGCTTTGGCGTTCGAAGCAGCGGCTGCTTTTGCTGTGTTGATGATCCAGGCAGAACGCGGCGGGGAGCGCTCAACCCTGGGAGCTTTGCGTTACCTGATCGCGGTGACATTGGCCATGCCCCTGCTTCTGCTCGCCGGGTGGGTGATTGATAGCGCGAGCGTGCCTAGCCCTGTGGACGCAGCGTCTGCAGAGTCCACATACGGCGCGGCTGCTATTCTGCTCCTTATCAGCTTCGGCTTATTGCTAGGCGCTATTCCGATTTTTACTTGGATACATCCGGTGGTCCACGATGCGCCGCCGCTGGTGGCTGCTTTCTTAACCGCGGTAGGCATAGGGGCGGCCAGCTTCTTGTTGATGAAGCTGTTACAGGCTTATCTATGGCTGCGCCTTATTCCGTTGTTCAGTCAGTCCCTCATTGCCGGTGGTCTGGTCATGATTGCTTTCGGTGGAGTGCTGGCTTGGGCGCAGGGGAGTTTCTCACGCTTGCTGGCCTGTGCTGTCTTCGTTGAAGTCGGCTGCTTGTTGCTCAACCTAGGAAGCGCCTCACAAGCCGGCGCCGAGGCAGTTGCTTTCTCGTTGCCCGCTCGCGCACTTGCGCTAGGTACGTTTGGGCTGGGCGTGTGGCGCCTGCGCGCAGCGCGCAACAGCGATGACTTTGTCGCTGTCCGTGGTTTGCGTGATGTGTGGGGAGGCTTGGCGTTGGGGATCGGCGGCTTGTCGCTGGCCGGTTTGCCCGGGACGCTGGGCTTTGTCTCGCGTTGGCTCACTATCCAGGCCTATGGCCTCAGCGATCCGGAGAGCTTAGCCCTGTTGAGTTTTGCCCAGATAAGTATCGGGGTCGGCCTTGTGCGCGGTTTAAGCGCGATGTTTCAACAGAGCGATCCCGAGCTTGTTGGGGATTTGTCGAGAAGCGAGACGCTTGATCTGGGCTGGGCAAATCGAATCCCTGTTTACCCCGCGCGCACGCCGGCGACTGCACCGACAGTGATCGGAATTGTCGGAATTGTGAATCCTCTGTCTGACGTGCTCAGCCGGCTGCGTCAGCAGCTTGATGAGCGTCTGCCTGTCGCCGCCGGTGCTGTGGCGCTGGTGGTGCTGGGCTTGTGGCCAGAGCCGCTGGCTTGGTTGGCCAAGGCCGCTGCACAGCATTTTCTCTTCTCGCCTTAAGCGGCCATGATGTGCGTTGCCAACAAAGGCGCATCTGTTGTGCACCCAGCGTGCTGCCCCTGTCTATGAGCAGTACAATGAAAGCGCAGTCAGCTACTTAGCTGGCTCGCATGAACGAAGTTCAACTATCAGGAGTAGCAAGACCTATGGCAGTGAAGACCCCAACCAAGACCACTGCTCCCGCAAAGAGTGATGGGAAAGCCAAGGCTACCCCGGCGAAGAAGCAGTGGGTTTTTCTGTTCAACGATGAGAAAGGCGTAAGCAAGGTGGCCAAGACTTGGCAAGAGCTGCGAGAGTTGCTCGGCGGTAAAGGTGCTGGCCTATTCGACATGACGCGGGCTGGACTGCCGGTGCCGCCTGGGTTCACCATCAGCACTGAGGTATGCACGGAATTCGTCAAGGCCGGCAACAAGATCCCCAAGGAGGCGTGGGAGCAAACGCTGGACGCGATGAAGGCGATCGAGAAGCAGACGGGCAAGAAATTCGGCGGCGGCGTGCCAGGCGTGCGCCCGCTGCTGGTCTCGGTCCGCTCCGGCGCGCGCGAGTCTATGCCAGGCATGATGGAGACGGTGCTGAACGTGGGATTGAACGATCGCACTGTTGAGGAAATGGCCGAGGTCACCAAGAACCCACGCTTTGCCTGGGATAGCTACCGGCGCTTGCTGATGATGTTTGGCAGCACGGTGCTAGGCATCCCCGACGAGAAGTTCGACGAGCCGATGGAGCACCTAAAGCGCGAGAAGGGCTATACCAGCGATACCGACCTCACCACCGATGACCTGAAGGCGCTGGTGGACATCTTCAAGCGGGTGATTCGAGAGGAGACCGGTCGTGACTTCCCGCAAAACGTGTATGACCAGCTCAAGGAATGCGTGATGGCCGTGTTCCGCAGCGCCACCGGCCACAAAGCGCGCACCTATGCTAAACAGATGGGCTGGAAGAGCACACTGCCCACGGCGGTGAACGTAGTCACCATGATTTTCGGCAACATGGGGAACGACAGTGCGACCGGTGTGGCCTTCACCCGCAATCCATCCACCGGCGAGAAGAAGATCTTCGGCGAATATTTGGTGAACGCGCAGGGTGAAGACGTGGTGGCCGGCATCCGCACACCCAAGCCGATCGACGAGCTGGCCAAGGAGATGCCCAAGACCTACAAAGAGTTCGTGCGCATCGCCAACCTGCTGGAGAAGCATTACAAGAACATGCAGGATGTGGAGTTCACCATCGAGCAAGGCAAGCTCTACATGCTTCAGACCCGCAACGGCAAGCGCACCGCCAAGGCCGCCATCAAGATCGCTGTGGATATGGCCAAGGAGAAGCTGATTACAAAGGAAGAAGCGGTGAAGCGCGTGACGCCGGCGGATGTGGACTTCCTCCTGCATCCTCAGTTCGATGACCAGGCTGTGCAAGACGCCAAGCATGAAGGCCGGCTGCTGACCACCGGCGTCAATGCTTCGCCAGGCGCTGCTGTCGGCATGTTGGCTTTCGATGCTGACCTTGCCGAACAATGGGGCAAAGAGGGCAAGCCGGTGATCCTGATCCGGCCGGAGACCAAGCCCGACGATGTGCATGGCATGGTGGCGTCTAAGGGCATCCTCACTGCTCGAGGCGGCGCCACGTCGCACGCGGCGGTGGTCGCCCGCCAGTTCGGCATCCCGGCGGTGTGCGGCGCGGATTCACTGCAGATCAACCTGGCCGAGCGCGTCGTCACCAGCAACGGCCATGTGCTGCGCGAGGGCGACTGGGTCTCGATTGACGGTGGGCGCGGCGAAGCGTATGTCGGTCAGTTGCCGATGGTGCATCCTTCGTTCGAGGAGCAGGAAGACCTGGTGACGCTGCTCAAGTGGGCCGATGAGATCAGCGCGCGCAACAGCCGCGTGGGCGAGG
>Ga0308400_1000537_pt1 | contig 14387 bp, 7 predicted proteins | sample HotsprSampOS1265_FD_203451 | JGI IMG/M metagenome (GOLD analysis project Ga0308400, IMG submission 203451) | Hot spring phototrophic mat microbial communities from Octopus Spring, Yellowstone National Park, Wyoming, United States - 20060914_OS12-65 ...
CCCCTCCTCTTCAGTGATGGTTTTCTGATGGTCATCATTGGGATTGTAATCTGGGGTGGAGTCTTGGGGGCGCAAGAGTCGATCTTGCGCGCCGCAGTGACTCGGTTTGCACCACTGGAACGACGTGGCGCGGCGTATGGTCTGTTTAATGCCGGTTTCGGCATAAGCTGGTTTGTCGGTAGTGCATGTTTCGGTTTGCTGTATGATATATCACGACCGGCATTGATTGGCGTTTCCGTGGTCTTACATCTCACTGCGGCGTTAGTACTCTGGAGCGTTGCCCGTCGGTAGTACTTCTCATCGTATGAACACATTCGTCATTGAACTGTTGTCGACCATGACTGTCGCCAGTGCCCTCGCTCTCTGGAATGGATGGGGCATAACCCGCTTACTTTTGCCAGCTACGCTCCAGCCATGGCGCGCCATCCTGGCGCCACTGATCGGGTATGCGTTAACGGTGTTGACCGGATATTGGGTCGTGCGCTTTTTCAGTGGATTGGGGCTGGCACTGGGTCTGTTGTTACCAATTTGCGGAGTGCTGAACTGGCTGGCCTGGCGGCGGCTTGGGCCACCGCGCATACTAACCGCGCTCCATCAACATTGGACAGCGCTTCTCATTGGCTTTGTCGGGATAGCGATTGGCATTGCTCCGTTGTTGAGTTACGGCTATTCCGCCCCTATTGGCGAGGGTTGGGATATAGAAAATTACTGGCCCACTGCACGCTATCTGACCCGAGGGCCGGTAAGCGCAATTGCAACTGCTCCACCAAACCCGCTCCGTGATCTTAATGCCAGTCCACCACGTATCGGATTAACGCTTGGTTTCAGTATCTGGCAGGGTAGTGTCGATCTCTTGAGCAGTGGCGAGCCGCTGACTAGCTTTGGGCCGCTGTTGGCCTGGCTATGGGCGCTAGGTGGAATCGGTCTCTACATTCTTTTGCAGTCGGTATTCGATCTACGACGTTGGTCAGCAACTCTCGGTGCTTTGCTGGCCGTGCTCAACGGTCTTCTGCTATGGGTCAGTTTCTTCAACTTCGGTATGCAAATCGCCGCCTGGCCCCTTATCCCATTGGTGATCATTCTCGGCCTGCACGCTGTGCAATCAATGCGTTTTGGCGAAGGATTGCTCGTTGCCGCCATCGCTATAGCGGCAGTCCCGATCACGTACTATCCAGCACTCGGCCCGCTCGGGTTAATGGCTGCCGGAATTGGCGCTGTTAGGCTCTGGCAGCAGCACGAACGCCGGTTGGTGCTCAAACAAAGTATTGGCCTGATCTTGCTTGCGCTGGTACTGGCAGCGCCAACCATCCCTGACTATTTTGCCGGTTTCAATTATCGCTATAGCTTACCGCTAACGACACTGGGCCTGTTTCGTTTTGTGCCACTGAGCGACATTGTTGGTCTGACGCTCTTCCGTTTACGTGACGCACCAGAAACACTAACCCCACTCACCGCTATTGCTGCTTGTACGATGTTCCTTCTGGCCGGCTATGCTGTGATGGCTGCACCGCAATGTAGTCGCTGGCTGGGAATGGTGACCGGGGCAGCCTTGTTTCTCCTTACCCTCCGTTTTGTGTCAGTCTACCATTACGGTTATCTCAAAGCGGCAGCCTATCTGGGATGGATCGTAAGTGCATTGGCAGTTGCCGGTCTACAAGTGCTCAGCGAACGATTATCATCGCAACGACAATGGTTATACTACGTTGTCATGGCCGGAACGATAATAACGATAATGCTGATCGGCGGGCCGATCACATTCACCGCCGGACGTGTCGTGGCCGACCACTGGGGAAAACCGGGTTTGTTTGCCGGAGTCCTGCCTGCGCTCCGTGATTTACGTCAAGTTGTACCACCCGGTAGTACAGTCTTTCTGTCGGGCGACCCGCGTGTGCAGGGAGTTACCAGCGCACTAGCCGCGTATCTCCTCGATCACGCTGCCGTCTACGGCTCAGTACGTACCGGCTATGCCACTTCAACAGCGACAACCAGTACTGGAATTGGAGAATACGTCCTGCTTCAACGAGACGAAGACCCTCGCTTGTGGGGTCTAACCGATCCGCCGATCTGGCGCGGCGGCCCATATCTGCTCTACCGAAAACCGGAGACACTGCTTGCGTATCAGCCGCTCGATCAACTCCTTACGGCAGATCAGATAACGACGCTCACGATAACTGCTCATCAATTGGCAGGACATGCATCGCTACTCGATGATGAACGTGCCGAACGCTGGCTCATCTTGCAAGTAGCAACCTTGAAGGATAGTAAACTGCTGATTAAGGAGCAAACGTACAACGTTCCTGCCGGCAGGCACTGGATCAGCATTGGCCCATTGACAACACCACAAACGGTAACCATTCGTCAACCTGATCCTGATCCAGTGTTGTTGCAGAGTGCCATGCTCACCGCAAAACCACCGGCCATTCTTGGTCAATTACCGCACAGTATCGTGTTGAGTGCTACCAGTAACGCACAGGATTTACACATCACAACGACTCTCGTCATGCTAAACCCAGATAGTGGTCCAGTAGTAGCCGCCATCGAACTCTGGGATAACCAGCACGGGTACCTCTTCGGACGCTACGGGTTACGGATGCCATTGGCTACCGTGCCACGAGAGGTTGCAATAACGATTGATCTTGGCAGTGGTACGGCAATAGCGCAAGATAGCACTGGTGCCACATGACCGCTCGGTATCCAGTCGGGTGGAGCAAAACCCGGCTCATATACGGCCCGCCTCTGGATCGGCACAGACCAACGAGCCTTGTTAACACCGGTCGATCTCTTTGCATTTACCATTCATCGTAGTGGTATGATCACCCTCGATTGGGTAGCACAGCACCCACTTATGATGACCAGCATTGATCGCCCCCTCAACGTACTGGATACGCGCATCGGTGAAGATATGTTGCTACACGGATACGATCTGAGCACAGAACAGATTGCAGCCGGTGATACAATTGCCATTCCGCTCTGGTGGGAGTCCTTGCACAATCAGCTCGATGAGCGCAGTATCATGCTTCACCTCCGCAATAGTGCAGATGAACGGATCATCGATGCCGACGGCCCACCTGCCAGTGGTGGACGACCGACCACTCAGTGGCGTACGGGTGAAGTGATCATCGACGATCGGCGCTTGACTATTCCTGCCGATCTGCCACCGGGTCGCTACTGGTTAGTCATCGGGAGCTATCGCTGGCCGTCACTTGAACCGCTGGTATGGTCGGATACATTGGAAACCGGTCGGCGAATTCCGATTGAAGTACAAGCGCTCCCAACCAGTCGTTAAGGAATCCATGACGTACAGCTATGAGTACGTTTGCCCAACAATCCGTATTGGCTATCGATCCAGGGTTTGGCCCAACTCCGTGCAACCTGTAACAACTTTTGGTACAATATAAATATAGATGAGTGCAACGTCACCCGAAACGACAGGTTGCAACCGCTTCAGGATGCCAAACTCCCGCAAGGTAACCCTGACGGACCACAGACGGTGTAGTCGCAGGTATAACGAAAGAGCACGGCTATGACAAAGAACACACTCACTATCATTGACAACCGCACCGGCAAGACGTATGAGATTCCAATTGAGCACAACGCGATTCGAGCCACCGATTTACGCCAGATCAAAGTCTCAGATGACGATTTCGGCTTAATGTCCTACGATCCGGCTTACTTGAACACTGCGTCGTGTAAAAGTAGTATTACTTACATCGACGGCGACAAAGGGATTTTAGAGTATCGTGGATACCCCATCGAGCAGTTAGCCGAGAAGAGTTCATACCTTGAAGTTGCCTATTTACTCCTGTACGGAGAATTGCCCTCAAAAGAGCGGTTGGAATGGTGGGAGTACCGGATCAGTCGCCATCTCTTCCTGCACAACAGTCTGGTTGAGTTGATTCAAGCCTTCCGCTACGATGCCCATCCGATGGGGATTTTGATCAGTTCGGTGGCCGCGATGTCTACCCTCTATCCTGAAGCCAAGAACATTCACGATCCGGCGGTACGTGAAAAACAGATCTGGCGTATTATTGGTCAAATCCCTACCATCGCGGCTTTCGCGTACCGGCACCGTATCGGGCGGCCATTCAATTTGCCAGATAGTTCTCTTAGCTACACGGCTAATCTGCTCTACATGATGGATTACATGAACCAACGTGAATATGAGGTAAATCCGGTTCTGGCGAAGGCGCTGGATGTTCTCTTCATCTTGCACGCCGATCATGAACAGAACTGCTCGACATCGGTGATGCGGAGTGTTGGTTCAAGCCATGCCGATCCTTATAACGCACTGGCTGCCGCTGCCGCGGCACTGTATGGCCCACTTCATGGCGGCGCCAACGAAGCCGTGCTACGAATGTTGCAACAGATTGGCCATCCAAAGAATGTCCCGGCCTTTATCGAGCGTGTGAAGAAGGGAGAAACCCGGCTGATGGGGTTTGGTCACCGGGTGTACAAGAACTACGATCCGCGGGCAAAGATTATTCGTAAAATTGCCCATGAAGTCTTTGCGGCAACAGCAACCAATCCTCTGCTTGATGTAGCCATCGAGTTAGAGCGAATTGCGCTGGAAGACGAGTATTTTATCTCACGGAAGCTCTATCCGAACGTTGATTTCTACAGTGGTCTGATCTACCAGGCGCTCCGTTTCCCCATTGAGTACTTCCCCTTCCTGTTCGCAATTCCTCGTGCCTCTGGCTGGCTGGCACAATGGCTAGAGATGCTCAATGATCCTGAGCAAAAGATTACCCGTCCCCGGCAGGTATACATTGGGCCGCAGCGGCGCGATTATGTACCTATCGATCAACGGTAGGAGTCGCTGATCAATCCTTCTTTCTCTCCTTTCAGAGAGAAAGGAGGATCGTGTTTTTTGTTCCGACGTATTTCGCCTTATCTCTGACCAGGCACGCCCCCGCCATAAGCAGGATGATTCCTCTCCCAAGCCTCTGGTGAGCCGGTAGAAGCGAATTCCTCGACTGCCAGCTAGCCGGGCAGTGTATCACACGGCTACCGGTTTCACCCTATCACTCAGAGCGTGATCAGAAACTCGTAGGTGCTCAGGAAGGGTGTCGGCTGAAGTAGCGCACAACGAAGCGCTCATCAACAGCCTGGGCTTGTGATGAAGCTTGATCAATGGCATTCCAGAATGATGAGATGAACGGTGGCGGGCAACTGGCTCCTCACCTTCCCCCTGGCCCTCTTCCTCTCCCACGAGAGAAGAGGAGGGGGAAGATTGGCTCCCCCTCACCTTCCCCCTGGTCCCCTTCCTCTCCCACGAGAGAAGAGGAAGAGGGAACGTAGGGTGGCTGGTGAGCAAGAACGTTGGTAGCTCCTCACACGGTGGTTATGCAGGCACGATACGTGCCCAATGAGAAAGCTGGGTTTTTGATCAGGCGCTCAGAGCACGGGCCACTAGCCCGTGCTCACTGATGAGAGAATTGCCGGCAACCAGGCCTTTAGACCTTCAACGCACTGCGACCGGCATAACGTGCCGCACTGCCCAGCTCTTCTTCGATACGCAGCAACTGATTGTATTTGGCAATCCGGTCGGTACGAGCCGGTGCACCCGTCTTGATCTGACCGGCATTTGTTGCCACCACCAGATCGGCAATCGTAACATCCTCACTCTCGCCCGAGCGATGTGATACAATCGCCGTCCAACCACTTCGTTGCGCCAGTTGGATCGCGCTGAGCGTCTCGGTAAGCGAACCGATCTGGTTGAGCTTGATCAGAATCGAGTTGGCAGCACGGGCATCGATGGCGCGCTGGAGTCGGTTGACATTCGTGACCAGGAAATCGTCGCCGACCAGTTGCACACGATCACCCAGTTTCGCCCGCAACAGCACCCATCCTTCCCAGTCATCCTCTGCCAGACCGTCTTCCAACGAGATAATCGGATAGCGATTGACCAGATCGACCCAATAATCAACCATCTCGGCACTGGAGAGTGAACGACCTTCACGCTTGAGATGATATTTGCCGTCTTCGTAGATCTCAGTGGTAGCCGGATCAAGCGCGATCATTATCTGTTCGCCGGGTCGATAGCCAGCCTTCTCAATAGCCTCCATGATCAATTGCAACGGTGCGTCGTTGGTTGGTAGGCTGGGTGCAAATCCGCCTTCATCACCTACGGTCGTACTGAAGCCACGGTCGTGAATAACTTTCTTCAAGGTGTGATAAATCTCGGCCCCCCAGCGCAACCCTTCACGGAAACTTTCAGCGCCAACCGGCATAATCATAAACTCCTGAAAGTCCGTGCTGTTGGTTGCATGCTGCCCGCCGTTCATGATGTTCATCATCGGCACCGGTAAGACATGAGCGTGCACACCACCGAGATAGCGGTAGAGGGGTAGGCCAAATGCAGCAGCGGCAGCCTTGGCGGCAGCCAGTGATACACCCAAAATTGCATTAGCGCCGAGCTTGCTCTTATTCGGCGTGCCGTCGAGCGCGATCAACTCCTGATCGAGGCCAATCTGGTCGGCGGCATCAAAGCCGATCAACGCTTCGGCAATATCTTCGTTTACTGCCCGTACTGCCTTCAATACACCCTTACCGTTGTATCGGGAAGCATCACCATCGCGCAACTCAAGCGCCTCGTGAGCGCCGGTCGACGCACCACTAGGTACAATCGCCCGTCCTACATCACCGCTCTCTAGCCGGACATCGACTTCGATGGTTGGGTTGCCACGCGAGTCAAGTACTTCACGGGCAACGATTGCTTCAATTAGTGTTGACATATTCCCTCCGGGTAACAAGCCCCAGTCCATCGGTCAGACAACAGGAAGTTGGCTGGCCGATGTTCAGTATATCACGAATAGGGAATCACCTCTCCGCAGGGTAGTGGCGCTAATCCGAATAACTTGCCTTCACGTCACGACAGAATAAAACCTGTCGATGGAGGCGATGGGAATCGTGACCAGGCTAATACCGATGGTATCACGGGTCGGGGCAAGGTACCGTCTAGAGTGAGGTACCGTTTCGTCCCTACACGTCTACGGGAGTCTTCATAACACATTCACCGGGTCAATATCAATCACCCAGCCAGACAAGGGGCCGACCGCATCGAGTATTGCTCGAAGTTCCTGTGTGGTGGTTGCTGGTGGTACGCGCAACAATAGATGCCAGCGCCAGCGCTCGCGTTGACGACGAAAGAATGCCGGTGCCGGTCCAATCAAACGCCATCCCACGAGATCACGGTCGGTAATGCACTTTTGTAACGCTACCGCCAACTGTTCGGCTCGATGCTGACATGTTTCCTCGTGTGCTGCTGTCGTGACAAAACGCACCAACCGACCAAACGGTGGATAGGCTAGCGCACGTCGAAACGCCATCTCTTCGCGAAAGAATGACCGGTAATCATGGTCACGAACCGCCTGCAGGGCGTAATGTTCTGGCTGATAGGTCTGAATGATTACCTGCGCACCCTCGCTGCGCCGACCGGCACGTCCGGCCACCTGGGTCAAGAGTTGAAATGCCCGCTCACCACTCCGAAAATCAGGCAGGTACAGCCCGGTATCGGCCAAAACGACCCCTACCAGACCAACCAGCGGCAGATCAAGACCTTTCGCGATCATCTGGGTACCGACGAGCACGTCGATGTCGTGGCGCACCATCGCTTCAAGGAGCATGTCATGAGAATGTTTTCCGGTTATACTGTCGCGATCCCAGCGTGCTACGCGGGCTGACGGAAAGAACTCACGTACTGCTTCAGCAACCCGTTGGGTGCCGATTCCCAACGTCCGAATGCGACGGCTGAGACATTGTGGGCAAATGACCGGTGCTGCGGTACGTTGGCCACACGCATGACAGAGCAACACCGATACCGGTGCTCCTGCTTCGGCCTCAGATTCCGCATGGTAGTGAACGGTAAGCGGTGTGGAACAGCGTTCACAACGGGCGACATAGCCACAATCCCGACAGACAATAAACGATGCTGCCCCCCGACGGTTGAGAAAGAGGATCGCCTGCTGACCACGGGCAAGCGTTTGGGCAAGCGCATGGTAAAGAGTATTTGAAAAGATCGAGGTATTACCTTGCTGCAACTCACGCCGCATATCAACGATGCGGATTGGCGGCAACGGGAGCGGGCGACTATGAACGAGACCATCGATCCCAATCTGCGCAGTGATCCGTTCGGGCAGTTCGAGCAACTGAATAACGCCGTTACGCGCCGCGTAGAAGGTTTCGACACTCGGTGTTGCACTGCCAAGCACAACGGTAACTCCAGCTAGCTCGGCAAGGTGTAACGCTGCATCACGGGCGTGATAGCGGGGGGCTGCATCATTTTTGTAGCCAGGATCATGCTCCTCATCAACAATGACTAACCCTAGATCGGGGAGCGGGGCAAAAAGCGCAGAACGTGCGCCGATGGCAATCCGGGCTTCACCACGCCGTAATCGACGCCACTCATCGTACCGTTCACCATCACTTAGCCCACTGTGGAACACTGCCAGTTGATGACCGAAACGAGCAGCCAGACGGCGTACCAACTGGGTAGTGAGTGCAATCTCTGGCGCCAGCACCAGCGCCTGGCGACCAAGGCGTAACGCTCGTGCAATCAGACGTAAGTATACTTCCGTCTTCCCGCTGCCGGTAATACCGTACAGCAAGAAACGACCACCGGTGCCTGTTTCAAGGGCCGTTACAATCGTTTCATACGCCTTCCGTTGTGCCATCGTTAGTGGTGGTGCGGTATCAGGAGAGAACGTCACCGTTGCCAGCGGATCGCGATAGACTTCACGCTCACTCAAATGAATAAACCCCCGTCGTGTGAGCGCAAGTACTCCCGCACTGTCAATTCCTGTTGCCCGCCGAAATTCACTGAGCGTCGGCGGTTCATCTGCTACCCGCTCAGCCAACCAGCGCAGAGCCATGGCCTGACGTGGTGCGCGATGCAACTCAGCCAACGCCTGCTCTAGATCACGAACCGCCATACGAACAATTTGCTCACGCCGTGGTTGCACTCGTGGCGGTTCGATACGTCTCCCCCGTACAATCAACCCACGTTCGGCTAATACCCGGTAGGCTATGCGTAACTGTTCATCACTACCACGCAGAACAGCCCGTAACGCAGATTCGCTCTGTTCTCCATGGCGTCGCAGATAAAAAAGGATCGCCCGCTCGCGATCTGGCAACGCCCCTAACTCACACGTCAGGCCGGCTGCCGTCGCTCGCCAGGTCGTCTCAATCTGGCGCGTTGTGCCGGGCGGAAGACAGAGATCAAGAACCGCCGCCAACGGAGCGTCGTAGTATTCGGCAACCCAACGCGCCAATCTGATAGTAACTTCAGGAATAGATACCGCCGGATCAACCAGATCGATGAGATCACGCAGACTATCGGCTGTGCGATGCTGTAATGCCACAATCACTCCCCGAACCTGTTGCTGTCGCAACGGCACCCAAACCAACTGGCCTACCGTTGTTGTTTCCCGTAGATGATCAGGCACACGGTATGAAAAGAAACGCGGATGTTGGCGGCCTGAGTGCGGTGCCAGTACTACAACATCGGCAACCACCTCAAGCAGCAGATGTTCAGGGGAGGTATTCATAAACAGAAACACACCTCGATCGATCTACAGTCGCGGCTTTATGATATACTATTTCGTCGGATCGTTGGAGGGTCTCGGGTCGGCAATGGGCAGACTTCTCCCCTCCGTAAATACTAAAGAGAGGCATCTTATGGTAAACGTCACCCTAACAGCTCAACGCCGTCACATCTTCGGCAAAAAGGTCAAGACTCTGCGTCGCGAAGGCATTTTACCGGCCAACTTCTACGGTAAAGGTGTTGAAACCACCGCTATTCAAATCAGTGAGCGCGATTTTGAGCAGATCTTTCGCACCGTGCCCAAGGGAGAATCGTTCAATCTCGATATAGAGGGAACAACTTACCCGGTCGTGATTTACGTTGTGCAGCGTCACCCAGTAACCCGTAAATTCCTGCACATTGATTTCAAACTGGCCTGATCGCGGTTAAGGCGAGAGCAGCTTTACGCCAAATCCTGTCTGCTAAGACCGTGGATCTTGGTGCGCAGGCTGATGGCCTACATCCTAACTCTACATAGACGAACAGTGTACTTCCGCCAGCTACCCCCTACCCCCCCGCTTGCGGGGGGATCGCAAAGGGGGGCGTGCGGGGGCCGGGGATGATGAGGCGCTGATGCGCCGATCGATAGGTTTCAGCCGCACACTGCACAACGCGGGCCGGAGACCCGCGCAGCCAGGTGACCGTGTGGGTTGGGGGCATTCCGCTTTCAAATACACTCTTACCCTAACCGGCATATCGTCGCCCTTTCCAGGTAACTCCCTGCCCCAACTGCACACGCAGAATCCCATAACCGGCAATGAGCAGATAGAGCAGCAAACCGATGGGCCAGAGGAGAGCGTGAAGTGGGTTAAGATGGTAAAATCGCCGATACAACATGCCCCAAAAGAGCAGACCGGCCAGCCAGGCAAGCAAACCTGCTAGGAAAACGACACTCCCTGCCCAACCGCTTAACGACCAGCCGGTTATCATCAAGAGCAACGGCGCATACGCCTGCGCGAGCAACATTGTCATCGCAAATAACGAGCGCCAGCCACCACTACGCGAACCCGCTGAAGCGTTTTTCATCAAACCTTCCACCACCTCAGCGGCATTCGTGTACATCCGCACCCTCAGATACTCTAAGCCAATCGCCCCTCGCACAGTAAACCCGGCAGCACGTAAGGTCTGACCGAGACGAACGTCCTCTAGCACCTCGCCACGTACAGCGCTATGACCACCTACTGCGTCATACGCAGCACGTCGCACAAAGATACATTGCCCATTGGCCAACACCTCTTCAGGACGAACGTCAGGTTGAGAGAGGCGCTCAAACGGGAAGATCGAGACGATCAAGGCCACAAACGGCGGCAGCACTAATTGTTCAGCCCAGGTTTCGAGTTCCAAGAAGGGGAAAATCGTTACCATATCACCGTTCGTTGCCAGCGCATAGCAGAGCAGTGCAGCGGTAAGGTCAGGGGCCGGTGCAGTGTCAGCATCAAGAAAAAGGAGCCACTCACCCTTTGCAACACTACTTGCCTGCTGGCAGGCATGACATTTCCCCACCCAACCCGGCGGCAATGGTTTTCCGGCAATCGGGTGTAAGCGTGAATCGGCCGCGGCCAGATCAGCCAGAATTGTCGGAGTCTGATCGGTTGAACCATCGTCAACCACGATCACCTCAAAATGCGGATACCGTTGTGCTAGCGCCCCTCTGACACAACGGGCAATACCGCGCTCTTCATTGCGCGCCGGGATCAAAATCGACACAAACGGCGGATCAGACGGAATGTTCGGGGGTAACAGGCGCGGAATTCGGCGCATTCGTTGCCAATGCCCAATAAAACTCCCTACCAGCACCACGCTGATCACAATCCCAAACACGGCCAGACCCATGGTAACACCTCTTGGTAGACAGTAGGCAACTGAAGATAGTATACCCTGAGATCAGGGCAAGCTGATGCACTTCGACCATCCTCAGGTTCAAGGGTTGTCAGGTAGAGCCGCTACTTGCCACACGAACTTGTGATGACGATGGAGGGGAAATTTGCTTACTGCACCGTGTGGTTGTGCAGCACATGACCAGTGCCCCTTACCTTCCCCACAGTCGCCTTACAAACGTGCTCTAAGCGAACAAGGTTTTTTGATCAGGAGCTTGAAGTGTGTGAGGGGGGTGACCTATAGGTTGCCCCTACAACCTGTTCGGGCAGAGGTCTGTGATGTTGGCGTTCCAAAATCTGGTCATTCTTAATGGGCGCCAAAGTTTGCGTTAATTTGTATGGAGGAAATGGTAGTGATTCATATTGAGGTAAGGTAAGTTTCTGATCAGACTCTAAAGCAATACATGAACCTTGCAGTGATGAGAAGATAGAAAACTTGATAGGTCTACAACGATACAGGAATACGAAAATGGATTCAACGAGAATGAAATAATGCTCTAAACCAGGGTTTATCACGTATTGGATCAAACAGGGGCCACTGAGGTCGTACATATTCCCGGTACAGGAGTTCCTTTCCCGCCTTCTGCATCAGATGACGTGCATTATCGTAATCTTCGTGCAATATGTACAAGGCGATCTGGAATATTAGCGGAAGCTGTTTGCGAGAATAGATGGTGTTCAACGTACCGAGGATGCGATCCATTTCGACCGTTCTTCCTTGCTCACGGAATGCGATTGCCAGGTTAACAATCACATACGGTTGCCGTTCCTTACCTATAGACTCAACGAAGTCGGCCATTTCGGTAACCAACCGAAAGCGTCTTTGACACAAGAGTTCGTATGTCAGGTCATGAACTGCTTTATCGGCGAGCTTGTGATGCTTGCTCCATTGACGCCAGGCCGCTTGTGTGATGGTGAACGCTAGCATGAGAGCCACATTCATTGCCCTCTGTAGATACTGGGTCGGAACAAGCAAGATACGTTCCGCTTGGGCTTGTTCAGGGGCATATGTACCAGCCTGTTGCAGGTATTGATTATCAATTCGTCCCCCGCGATGTATGCATACATTACGACGGGCAATAATTTCCTGCCATTCATCCTTCCATTTTTGCCAGCGATCTGATGAAACAACCTCTTCTAGCTTTCGCCAGCGCTTTGCCCAACTACGCAGTTGGTAATGCTCTTCTATGGTCCGTTCCTTCTCATCAGGGTTTGAGATGGATTGATACTGCTGATCGTTGTACCAGCCGTACCCAAACAGGAGGGCATCGATGAGCACCTCCACTGCACTGACCAGCGCAATCAGGGTACTCTGGCGTAAATATATCCCAATGACCGGTGGTCGATACAAAAGTTCAGCCAGTATCTCCTGTAGCTGTGAGCTTTGCTGAGGGTGTTCCTTTGACCAACGTTCGAGTTGTTGCACCAATGACGAATCATTGAACATGTTAACAATCTCTCGTCCATTGGAGGTATCAATAACGTTACGCAGAATATGGTCTTCATCCGTGGGCAGAAACTCACACAGCGAGTTGCGGATTGCCGGGGTTCTATCATCAAGAGCTATGGCCAGTGCTTCGGCCATTGTTTGTAATCGTTCTTCCTCGAACTGTTCAGCACAGTTTGTTATTTCTTTAACAAATGTTAGTAGTGCACCATAGGTCACCAGAAAGCCTTGCCAGTGCGAATTAAGATATGTATCAAGTGTGTCGGGTTGTTTCATGGAGGTTTTTTTGGTCTATTTCTATGTATTATATAAGTCTCGACTGATTTCTATGACTCGATCTGGCGTCAGTGAAACATGAGGTGACTTGTCATGAGAGCGATGTGATAATTTGACGCAATCTGCTAATGTTTGGACAAGTGCACTCTCTTTTTGTTGGTTTTTGAAATTTGCCTCAATCTCTGTAATCAGGAGATGACTTAGATACCAGATCAACACATAATTCCAAGAGTTTGATTTAAGGTCTTCAAAGAGATAATGTAATAACTGTTCCAGACCCGATTTTACGTTGAAAATATCTAGCGATCTATCTCTGTTAAACTCAGCACGGGAAAAGGCTATCATCTGCCGCCAGAGTTGTTCACCAATTCGGTGAATCTGACGTTGCCAGCGTTGAGGAATGTCGTAGATTTCAGAAAAAGCTTGCATCCTAGCATGAAACAGATTACTAACATTTGTATCACGTGTGATGATAGACAGGGCAGGGGATTTGTTTGCTTGCACCCACTCGAACTTGACCGTACCATGCGTCAGGACAGTTTCGTTGCGATAAGGCAAAAATACTTCAAGCAGGGTACGCCGTGTATGATTTCCGCTGTTCAGAGGGTCTCTATCAAGGTGTGCCGAATTACACGCATCACAAATAGGTATTAGGTTGTAGGGATGGCATGCGAGATGCGGGTATACACTCTTGGGAAAATAGTGTTCGATGTTGCTGTGGACGTGACCGCGAATAATCGTGATTGGGCGGTGTTCATCGCAAATGGCACAAACCGATTGCCGGGGATTGGCCTTTTCATACGCCTTGAAGAATTGCTCACGTCCGTACCTATGATAGTTCCTGGGGTTTGAAGCCAGGATGTCGGTAGGGATACCGTTGCTCAATTGCTCGTAGAATGAGAGCAGGAATTGTTTAGCCCCTTTTTGATACGCTGGCAAATGTCTGTCATCGGCAAAGCAACATTCTAATGTTTTGTTAAGCTGTCCACAATAAAGGCGTAAAACATCTTGTTGCATAGACTTAACCAGGTCCTGGCGCTCGCACTGGGTTCCGGTCACAAATGTTTGCAAACCCTCTCTGGTGTCTCTGTGCTTACAAATCCAATTCGCCACACGCATAGCCCGCTGCTGGGACATTTTGCGTTTCAGCACGGTTTGCAGGTCCTGCTCAGTAAAATTGGACTGGAGTTGCACTGCACAGGCTAAA
>Ga0308400_1000540_pt1 | contig 14348 bp, 14 predicted proteins | sample HotsprSampOS1265_FD_203451 | JGI IMG/M metagenome (GOLD analysis project Ga0308400, IMG submission 203451) | Hot spring phototrophic mat microbial communities from Octopus Spring, Yellowstone National Park, Wyoming, United States - 20060914_OS12-65 ...
GGCCATTGAGCGCCTCTTTGGCGGCCAGAAGCAGGACATCGAGTGGCTGACCTACCGTGGACGGCTCTACATTGTGCAATCACGCCCGTTCATTGATCGCAACTGGCAGGCGGGGCCGGTACGCTGACGGCGGCAGCCCGGAGCGCGGCGGGGCGACGGGTTCCTACCGCACCCATTGAAATCTTCTCAAGAAAACTGACATCAGATTTGAATGCCTGACGGTTGGCCATTATCTTTACCCCTCTTGAATGTCTTGCCCGCATCCATACGTATGAAACCGCGCAGCTTGCCACAGTAGGCGGGCTAACGCTCTGGTTCAGCAGCGGCACGTCATCCCTGTCCGCTGGAACCGGCTGTCAGGCGATCATTGTTTGCTTCCTCTCCCTGAACCTCACTGGTTTCCGCGACCGATCTTTGGTCAATGTCCTCTTGAAGCCGGCGCACTTCTTCGATGATTCGCATGAAGCGGTGGCCGAACGGCGTTAGGCGGTACTCCACTTGGATAGGAGGCTTCTCACCAAAGGCCGTACGCTGCAGGATGCCAAAGCGGATCATCTTGCGCAGCCGCTCGTTCATCACCTTCGCGGATAGGCCCGGGCAGTTACGAAGCAATTCACTTGGCCGAGTGCACCCGTCGGCGAATAACTGGAGCAGTCGAACCGACCACTTACATCCAATGATGTCCTCGACCATCGAAACGACAGAAACAGAGCTACCGTCCTTTGACTCGCGTGGCACCCTACCTGAAGGGTCATTCCGAACCATTTCGTCATCACCTTACCGAAAAGTGCCTTCTTTACCAGCGTCTTAGGTGCTTCATACCTTGCATCAATAACTGCCTTTAACAGAGGAGGCACCCAATGAAAGAATCAACAAACATTTTCGGCTACAGCTATGGAACCGACGCGGTTTCGCGCTCTCCCGTCAACTTCGACGACTTCGAGCTGATGAAGAAGAGCGTCCTGTTTGATGATGAGGACGTGAAGTATTTGCGCCTCTCGTATGATGTGCTGAAGAACCAAATCGAGGCAATCCTGGACGTTTGGTACGGATTCGTCGGTTCGCACCCACACCTGCTTGCAGCGTTCACCAGCAAGAGCGACGGCAAGCCGCTTGATGATTACCTGAGCGCTGTCCGCAAGCGTTTCGGTCAGTGGATCCTCGACACGGCGCGAGCTGAGTACGACCAGAAATGGCTCGACTATGCGCACGAGATTGGCCTTCGCCACCACCGCACGAAGAAGAACCTCACCGACAACGCGCCCTCGACTGAGATTGTGCGCTTCCGCGACCTGCTCCTGCTGGTATTCCCTGTGACGTTCACGCTCAAACCTTTCCTTGCCAAGAAGGGGCACTCCGCCGAGGAGGTCGAGAAAATGTATGCCGCGTGGGTCAAGTCGTGTCTCCTGCAGGTGACGTTGTGGAGCTATCCGTATGTGAAAGACGGAGACTTCTGAAAAATCTGCTGGCGTAAGCACCGCTCCCGTAGTGCCTAGCTATTGATTACCGTTTTCGCCTCTCCAAACAGAGATTACGGAATCCGCATGTCTCCCGCCAAGTTGACCCTTACGGCATTCAGTCCGACAGCTAGGACTCACCGTCATTACCTGCCTTTGTCATTGCAAGGCGGTTTGAGCTGCCGAAGGGCTACGTCAAGTCGCACCCGGGACGCAATCCCCGTGCGGGCTGGAGATTGTTTCGTCGCTTTTGGACACACTGCGGGAGCTCGTCGCGCGGCGGCGGCTTACGACGCTCTCGACGATATTGTGCAATCACGCCTGTTCATTGATCGCAACTGGCAGGCGGGGCCGGTACGCTGATGGCGGCAACACGCGCGCGCGGCCTAGGCGACAGGCTTCGATGCGCCGGCGAAGCCAGGCGGGACCTAGCACTTCCACTTCTGGCAACCAACTCAAGATAAACCGCTCCAAACCCCGCCCCCGCGCCACGGTCATTTCAACATCAACCATCTCCGGCCGACCCTGCGCTGCTGGGATGTAGTTTATGACCCTTTGCGTGACGTGATGTTGGCGCTCTTGGAACACCCGGGCTGTGATGCCGAAAAACCGTAGCCTTACCCGGACTGGTGCCCCAAAAAAGCCGTTGAAGTAGTATCGCTCCAAGTAGCTCTGCACACTGGTGAAATTCGGCGGCAGGGCGAACCGTTCCTCAAGCAAAGTAACGCGCCGCATGTGATCAATGGCCAGCGAGACAATGCCGCGCCGGCGGCTGTCGTAACCAAAGGTTTTGAGTGTTCCCCCGTTGGGATCGAAATACAGCCCGTAGGTGTCATAGCGCCGGCTTCTGAGACGCTGGCTGCCAAGCGAGACATATTCGATCTCGATACGCCGTTTCTCGATGGCAGCAGTAAGCACTTGGTTCAGTGTCTCTATGTGGGGCGTATAGTCCTTAGCCGGAATGAGCGCTGTACCGTAAACGGCAGCTAGCTCGTCAAGATGCGCGGCCAAGGTTGGGGGCAAGGTTGCGCGAAGCTTCTCTAACAGCGACCGTCCATACTGTCCCAACGGCAGGCGCGTAGATGATCCGTCCATCAGTACGGCTTTTTGCGCCAGCCACAGCGCCGCCACTTCAGCGGGTTTGAGCGCCGGTGGCCGGAAGATGTAGCCCTCGGCAAAACCGTAAAACACCTCCCGCCCCCGTTTCTCCTCGGTAATCCGGTAGTGAAACGAAAGCTCATCGATGAGCCGCTTGATGGTTTTCTTGTCACAGCCGAAGTGTCTGGCCAGTTCGGTCTTGGATTTGAAGCCGGAGGCCAGCAGCAGGGGCAGCTCAATGGCCAGGCGCGTCAAATTGCCGCGTTTAGAGTCTGCCTGCGGAGAAACCGGGAGCATGAACGGCTTTCTGTACTCCTTGCCTCAGCCTGAAAGCTTTTGTCGCACAGCACGACCCCGGCGGGCGTGGCCTTTGCGTACGCCCAACCGTTGCGGCGGCTGTTTTGAACCTGTGGCAGATAGATTAGGACGTTGCCCCGTTCCTGTCCACTAAAGTGGCGCGGAAACAGACGGCGAAACTGACTGTCGGCGCGTCCCTTTTGAAGCGGTTGTCAGCCCTTCCTGTTACGCAGGTCTGTGGCATCCTTGTTGCTTTTTCCAATGTTACAAATGTCACAGAGTGTCTGATAGTTTTCGAGCGCATCAAGACCACCGCGTGAGCGGGGAATGATGTGGTCAACGTGGAGTATGGCTCCATCGTGTGAACTTCGCCCACAGGCAACACATCTCCATTGATCCCGCTGGAACACCTGCCAGCGCATTGCAGGCATGACGCGGACTTTCGATTCTGCCGCCCGGGCAGCATGGACTCCAAGCGTTTCCGGCACTGGCAATTCAGTTTGTTCCTCAGTTTCCTCCAGCTCCCGTTCCAGCCAGGCAGACAGCTTCGCAACAAGTGCATCAAGCCGGATCGGCAAACCTTTTGCCATCTGGATATATGAATCATAAACGGGGAAGAAATAAGCGAAGCGATTCACTATTTGCTTCAGAGTGTCTCCCGATACCGGGAAGTGATAAGTGTGACCGAGGAAATGATTGTCATAGAGCTTATGCTTCAACCGGAGTTGATATTCGTCACGGAGTGGTGCAAGGAGCGGCAAGTCTTTCAAGTACGGAATACCCGGTGCCATGCCCGACGCGAAACACAAGGGATTGACCTTGTGTTCGTTATCAATGTGAAAGCGGAGCAGCATTTCAAAAGATCGCGTGTCAAGTCCCTTCAACCACGCATTCTCCAAAACGGTGAAAACGCCATATTGGTCAAGCACAAAAGCAAATCGGAAGGGCAGGATTTGAACGGGTTTTCCATCTTTGCGCGCAAAGCCCGGCCACTTGGCTTTGCGCTGCCCACCGAGACCGACAAAGACGGATTCATACTTGATGAGCAGTTCCCGGTCACGCTTCTGCCGGAAGTTGGGATAGACGCTGACGATGGAATCTTCAAGCGCCTCGATACCGTAAATCTCGCGGATGCGGGCAATTGCGACGTTCATCACCACGCGCAGGCGCGGCAAAACTGAGTGTTTGAGCGCATCCGCCCGCAGTTGAGCGTCGTCAACGAGAAAGAGATTGGCATCCTGCTCATCAAATGTAATGTCTGAGAGTGCTTGAACGCTCATTGTAATGGCTGACGCTTGGCGCAAGGGACGTGCCGTTTGCGGTGCATCCCGCTTGATGCAGTGTCAGGCAATGTACCGGAAAGGGTGCTGTCGCCGGAGTACCACAAGCCCGGTACCGAAGGCGCTGTCGGCTCAAAACACAGTTAGCCAGCGACCACTTTCCTTTGGATTCAGCCCGTATCGGTTTTCTCCCCGCCTCAGCCTGAAAGCTTTTGTCGCACAGCACGACCCCGGCGGGCGTGGCCTTTGCGTACGCCCAACCGTTGCGGCTGATGCTTTGAACCTGTGGCGGAAGATTAGGATGTTGCCCCGTCCTTGTCCATCGTCGTTCCTACTATCTCTCAGTGGCTGCTTGCGGCCAACTTACTAACTCCAACGAGGTGAACAACATGACGCTTTCACTTGAGAAACTTCGGCAAGCTGTCAACACGGCCACAGCCCTACGCTGCCGTCTTCGTCTCGAACCGGCCGGCGGCCCCGGCACAAAGGTCTTTCCCCCAACCTACGAGGGCGGGCTCTACGCCTTGGAAGAGCGCCGGATACCGGGTTACGACCGCCCGGTGCGCTGTGTCCTAATCGATTCCGTGCAATCCCAGGCCAACCGTATGGAGGAGGCGCTCCAGCAGGCCGTGGACGACGGCCGCCTCTCCCTTCCTCTGGTTGAAGTGGACTTTACGCCCTATTTCCCCGGCGATGGCCAGCCGGAAGACATGCGGCTTCTGGAGCCCATCGGCAGGGTGTCGTCCCTGCAGGCTCCGCACCGCATTGTGGATGCCATCCTGCGCGACAGCGTCGTTGTGGAAGAACAGCGAAGGCCGTTTCGTTGCTCCAACATCAAGCAAGAGTCTTCCTATGGACGCCGGCTTCGTGAAGTGGCAGCCCAACGCGCTACACCTTTGTTTGAGCTGTGCCCGACGGCGCTCCTGTTTGGCATGTGGGATTCCACTGGCCCCAAAGGCGGCCTCGGCGCCAAATTCGAGCGCGCCATGGTGAGCGAGATTGTGGGCATCAACGCCGTTCTGGGCGCGAAAACCAGCAGCCGGATTGACCCGCTGGGCATCCAGCTCAAGGCCGGGCCGCTGTACCGGACGGCCGAACCCCTTGGATGGACGCTTGATCCTAGGAAAGCTGTCACTGAAAAGGGCAAGCCTGTCCTGCTCGGCGATACTGGACGCCCTTCAGAAGCCAATCACGGGAATGTCACCCCAACCATCTCCGAACGTGACCGTCAGGGCGAATTCCTGGGCGGCGGCGTCACCATTGACTACGCCGAACAGAGCATTGTCCTGTCGCTGCCGGCCCTGCGGCGGCTGCGCTTCCCGGTCAACGGCCAGTATGACCGCCGGGCAGATGAAGCAGCGCGGACCGTGCTGGCGGCGTTGGGCCTGTGTGCGGCCATCCTCGCCAATGAGGCCGGGCTGGATTTGCGTTCCCGATGCTTACTGTGGCCGCAAGAGCCGTTGAAGTGGGAGCTGTTGGGCCGACCCGGTGAAATTCAGTCGGACATTGTCCTCGACGCAGAAGCCGCGCTCCGGCTGTTCAATGACGCTGTCGCTGAAGCCCAGAAGTGTGGACTTCCGTGGCGCACAAAGCCGCTCCAGCTTCAGCCAGCGCCGGAACTTGTCAGGCTCGTCGTCAAAAGCCAACAACTGGCGCAGAGCCAGGAAACCAAAGAGGAGTAACCACTATGCTGACGCTGGCTTGGACCTATCTGACGGGTTATGCCCGCGCCACCGACCCGGCGCAGCGCGAGGCCCCGGAGTGGCCGCCGCATCCAGCGCGGGTATGGCTGGCGCTGGCAGCCGCCTTTTTCGAGACCGGTGAAGACCCTGCCGAAGAACATGCGCTGGAGTGGCTGCGCACGCTGCCCGACCCACAGTTGTGGCTTCCCTGCCGGGCCGGCAGCCGCCGGCGTGTTGTCACAGCCTATGTCCCGGTCAATGACAAAGCCGAAGGCACAGCCCTGCTCCAATCTGCGCCACTGGCGCGCAACAAGCAGCCGCGCACGTTTCCGGCAGTCTGGGTTGGCGACCAACCCTGCTACCTGCACTGGCCGGAAGCCCCAGAGGCCGACCGCTACCGACCAGCACTGGCGCAGCTCTGCGCCAAGGTAACGCGCATCGGGCACTCGGCTTCGCTAGTGCAGATGTGGGTGGCCGAAGCTCCGCCCAACCCGCAGGATGGCTTTGAAGGCTGGCTGCCGGCCGGTGATGCTGACAGCGACCTGGCCAACATACACCTCCGCCGCATCTATCAGGGACCTTCCCTCGAACGCCTGCGGGAGACTTTCCAGGCCGGGCGGCGCCCGCTGGTTGGGTTGGCTGCCGGGTACTGTCCGGCCACGCTTGAATCACCGCCTATGACCAAAACAACGGCTTTCGACCGCGATCTTCTGGTGTTGACCCAAGTTGACGGCCCAGCACTGCCAGTAACAGCCAGCCTTCGTGCGACCCATGCGCTCCGGGACACGCTGATGGCCAACTGCCTGCAGCCACCCCCGGCGTGGGTGAGCGGCCATGACGCGCATGGGCGACCGTTGGCCGACGGGCGCGGCCATCTAGCCCTGTTGCCGCTGCCTTTCGTCGGCTACGAATACGCCGACGGACGGCTGCTTGGCATGGCGCTGGCCTTCCCACCGGAGATTGCACGCCATGAGCGTGGTCGCGTCCTTCGCCCGCTCCTAGTCAATGCGCAGGGAAAGCCGGCTGAGATCAGCCTTAAGCTCGGCAAGTTAGGCGTGTGGGTGCTGCGCAAGCGCGCCTGGGATGACACTCGTATCACGCTCCAGCCCGAAACATGGACAGCCTTCCCCCATGGCGCTAAACGCTGGGCTAGCGTAACGCCGGTTGTTCTCGACCGCTTCCCGAAAGCCGACCGCCTGACCGAGCGCATCAACTGGGAATACGAAGTCGGCTCCATTCTCTTTGAAGCCTGTCGGTACGCCGGGCTGCCAGAGCCGGTCGAGATTGACTTCGGGACAACCGCCTGGCTGCCAGGCACGCCCCGTGCCATTGCCAAGGAACGTCCCTTGCGCGGCGACCCCCCGGCTTCTCAACCGGCACTGGCCAAGCTGGGTGACGGATTTCCCCCCTACATGCTCAAAGGCGCGCGTGCCGCAAAGCCACAAGTTCACGTCTTCTTGCGTTTTGCCGAGCCGGTCGTTGGCCCGGTCCTGCTCGGCGCAGGCCGCTTTTTTGGCTACGGCCTGTTCAAACCACTCGATTTCGTTCCCAAACGGAGCTAGCCCATGACGCACGTTGGTGTTGGTGATTTCGACGCTTTTTTCCGCGAAGCCCACGACTGTGATCCCTACCCATGGCAGCGGCGACTGGCCGCCGCAGCCGTTGCTGGAAACTGGCCCCCGGTGATCGACCTGCCCACCGGCAGCGGCAAAACGGCCGTCATTGACATTGCCGTGTTTGCTCTGGCCTGTCAGGCGGCGCTGGAACCAACGGCGCGCACGGCAGCGCGCCGGGTGTTTTTTTGTGTCAACCGGCGCGTCATTGTGGATGCCGCTTACGAACGAGCCATGCGCCTTGCCGGCCGACTGCTGGAAGCAGAAAATTCCCCCGCCCAGTGGCCGACGCTGCACAGGGTTGCGGCGGCTTTGCGGCAGCTTTCAACCCTCCGCCCAGAAAGCGCCCCGCCGCTCGATGTCTTGGAACTGCGCGGCGGCACGTACCGTGACAATCGCTGGGCCCGCTCAGTGACGCAGCCGATGGTGGTCTGCACGACCGTGGACCAGTTTGGTTCGCGGCTGCTCTTTCGTGGCTACGGTGTTTCGGCTCATGCAGCCCCCATCCACGCCAGTCTGGCCGCCTATGACAGCCTGGTGTTTCTCGATGAAGCCCACATTAGCGAACCCTTCCGGCAAACCCTGTGTGCCGTCCGGGAATATCTTGACCCGCAGCGGTGGGCAGAAGAAGCCATAGGCGTGCCCCCCCTTCGGCTCGTGGCCATGACAGCGACGCCGCCCAAAGCTGCCGGTCATGCAGCGACCTTTCGGTTAAACGATAAAGACCGGAATACCCCACGTCTGGGTGCGGTTCTGCGCGCTGACAAACCGGCGCAGCTCAGGGTGGTTCCCAACCTTCCGCAAGCTCTTGTGGAGGAAGCCAAGAAGGAAGCCCGGCGGCTGGGCAAGGCTGCCATTGGGATCATCGTCAACCGGGTGGCGACGGCCCGCGCCGTCCACCGGCTTCTCCGCGAGGCGTTTCCCGAACCCCTGGTGGAACTCGTCATCGGCCCGATGCGTCCGGTTGACCGCGATGCCCAGCAGCGGCGCTTGATGCCGCTGATTGGCCCTAACCGGCCTGACCAAAGCGAGCAGCTTAGCTTTGTGGTGGCGACCCAGTGTCTTGAAGTCGGCGCCGACTATGACTTTGACGTGCTGCTGACGGAATGCGCCTCACTGGATGCTCTGCGGCAGCGGTTCGGGCGTCTCAACCGCCGCGGACGGCCCATTGCCGCCTCGGCCGTGGTGTTCATCGAAGAAAAGGCGCTCAATCCCAAAAAGCCTGACCCGATTTATGGCGACGCCCTGCCCAAAACCTGGGCGTGGCTAAATACACAGGCGCCTCTTTTCAACCAGGTAAATTTTGGCATTGACGCTTTTGACGCCTACCTGAACGGTCAGGGGCTGCCCGTGGAATGTCTTGCGCCTGCCGCTCGGCGCAAAGCCGCCATGCTGCTGCCGGCGCATCTGGATTTGCTCTGCCAGACCAGTCCCCGGCCGGCGCTGGAACCCAACGTGGCGCAGTTGCTGCACGGCCCGCAGCCCGGCGAACCGGACGTGCAGGTGTGCTGGCGGGCTGACCTCGATGCTTTTCCCCCAGAAGACTGGAGCGAAGTCGTCAGCCTGCTGCCGCCGACGGCAACCGAGTGCATGACGGTGCCGATGTCGGTGGTGCGCCGGTGGCTGACTGGTACGGATGAGACCGGCAAAGACGATGCGGCTGACCTTTTGGAGCTTGGGGGCGAAGCCACCGGGACGGATGCCAAACCGGAGGCCGCAGACGGGAAAGCCATCCGGCCTGAGCGCCGTGGCCTGCTGTGGCGCGGTTTGGCGGACAACCGGCTTTTGACGACGGTGGATGACCTGCGCCCGGGCGATACCCTGGTCCTACCGGTGGCGGCCGGCGGCTGGGAGGTGTTGGGACACATACCGGCGGACGCAGCGCCGGATATGGCCGAAACGGCTTCGGCGACAGCCCGCAACCGCCCCGTGGTGCGTCTCCACCCACATCTTTTTGACCGCGAGTGGCCGGCTCTGCAGGAACTCTTCGCCCGCCTCGCCGAGCCGGAAACCGTGTTCGGGGTGGAGGACTGGCGCGAAGCGTTGCGCGCTCTGGCGGACGACCTGCAAACCGGAGCGGAAGACAAGTTGCCTCAGCACTGGCCGGCTGACGCCCTGCGCACGGCGCTGCACCAGTTGGCTGACCCAAAGCTGGGCCTGCTTCGTACGCCTTACCCGGACGGCCGGGGCTACGTGCTCACCACCCGAAAGCGACTGGCTGGGATGGTAGCGTGGTCGCTGCCGCTAATGGACGAAGGCGAAGACGAGCGTTCCTGGATTGCTAGCGCCGAGCCGGTGACGCTGGCGGCGCACAGCCGGCATGTCCGGGATGAAATCCAGCGTACGGTACGGGCGCTGCCGCTGAACATTCGGGAGGAAGTGTTTCTGGCGGCGGCCGAGGCCCACGACTGGGGCAAGGCGGATGAACGCTTCCAGGCGCTTTTGCAGCGTGCTGACCGGACGGAAACCTGGTTGGTGGGGGCTTCCCCGCTGGGTTTGCTAGCCAAGTCCGATGGCTTGCCGTTGACGCCGCTCGAACGGCAGCAAGCGCATGAGCGAGCTGGGTTGCCGGTCGGTTTCCGGCACGAGATGCTTTCGGTGCAGATGGTGGAAGCCCTCTCTGGGAACCCAGACGTCATCCCCGGGAGCACGGGCATCTCGCTCGCCGACCTCGATCTCATCCTTTACCTCATTGGCACGCACCATGGGCGAGGCCGCCCCCTAGCGCCGGTTGTGGTGGACTTAGAAGCACCTGACGTTGCCCTTACCGCCGAGCTGTTGGGTCGGTCATACACTGTGGCGGTATCTCATGCCTGGCGTGAAAAAGCGCCGCCGCATCGGCTCGATTCGGGCATTGGTGCGCGTTTCTGGCGGATGCAGCGCCGTTTCGGTTGGTGGGGCGCGGCGTATCTGGAGACCATTCTGCGTCTGGCTGACCACCAGGCCAGCGCCGATGAAGAAGCCGGTCTTGTGTCCTGACCGGCGTGGAAAATGACTTCTTCATGACCTTTTGGAGATAGCATGATGACGCCGAATCACCACATCGTGTTACGTGGATTGGATGGAACGACGCCGCTGGGTTTTCTGGCGGCCCTGGGGCTGGTGAATGCCCTGCGGGGGCGCTTGCCTAACTTGTGTCTGGCATGGACGACTGATGATGGCGGGTGGGTGGCCAAACTGGGCAGCTCTGTACCAATCCGTCAGGCAGACCTGCTGGACATGCTGGAGAAAACGCTGGTCAGGTCGCTGGACCGGCATCCGGCGCGGCTTTACGCAGCAGTCAAGCAGCAGCCGGAGGAGGTGTTTCTGGAGGTGCGTCAAGCCGCGGCTGTTGATTGTCGTTGGGAAGCCGATTTTCTGGCCGCGATAGCCAGCAATCTGGCGCCAGCGGATGCGACAAGCCAGCTTCAGACAACGCGCCGGGATTATCACGTGGGCAACATCAAATCCATTCTGGAGAAGACAAAACGCGAACACCTGTCTCGGACGCTTTTCAAGCCATGGGACTACGCCGACCCGATGGACAATCAATCCCTGCACCTCGATCCTTCGGAGGACCGGCGGCATGCCTATCAGTGGCATAAGCCGTCGGGCGACCCGACCCGCAAGCAGCGGGGCACGATGTTGGGGGCCAATCGGCTGGCGATTGAGGCCTTTGCGTGGTTTACCGTCTGGCCCGTGGGTGGCGCGCTCAAAACACTTGGATTCAGCGGGTTTGGCAGTCGGGAGACGCGGTGGACGTGGCCCATTTGGACGCCTTTTGTTCCCCCTGATCTCATCCCTTCCCTGTTAGCGTTGGCGCCGCTTCAGGACGATCCCATTGGGGAGAGCGACCGGCGGCGATTGCGTCACATGGGGATTGCGGCGGTGTATCGCGTACGGCGGATTTTAGTAGGCAAGACACCGAACTTCACGCCGGCGCGCAACATCGCCTGACCACCCTGGGAGCGCGGGCATCCTGCCCGCATATCTCGAAGCCTGGGCGTTTTGCCCGCATAACCTTTTCACGGAAAGCCTATGAAAGACAATCTCCTTGCTACGCCGGACCTCATCCCGGCCAGGATGCTCAATGAGTATGTGTACTGCCCACGTCTGTTTTACCTTGAGTACGTCCAACGTGAGTGGGCAGAAAATGTTGATGTTCTGGAAGGACGTTTCGTTCATCGGCGCGTTGATCGGCCGAGCGGGCCAACGCCGAGCCCGGCCGAAGTTACGGCAGATACCAAAATCCACGCGCGTTCGGTGGAAGTTGGCTGCCCAGAGCTTGGGGCTGTCGCCGTGATTGACCTGCTCGAAAGCGATGATGGACAGGTTGTGCCGGTGGATTACAAACGGGGTGCAGTGCCAGACTTGCCGGAGGGCGCCTGGGAACCGGAGCGCATTCAGCTTTGTCTACAGGGTCTTTTGCTGCGCGCCAACGGCTATCGCTCCAGCTATGGGATTATCTACTACGCAGCCGATAAAACCCGCGTCCGGGTGGATTTTACACCGGCTCTCGTTGCACGGACAAAGCAGCTTTTGGCAGCAGCGCGGGCTTTGGCTGTTTCAGGCGCGATACCTCCGCCACTGGTCAACTCTAACAAGTGTCCGCGTTGCTCTTTGGTTGGCATTTGCCTGCCAGATGAAATCAATTTCCTGCGCGGCGATGACAAGGTTGATGACAGGGCTTCAGAAGCCACGGCAGCAACGGTTCTACCGTCTGCAGCCGAAGCGGCTGAAGTCGCGTTGCCGGTTCCAACCGGCAGGGAAGTACGGCGACTGGTACCGGCGCGTGACGACAACAAGGCCGTCTATGTTCAGGGCCAAGGTTATGCGCTGGGCCTCAATGGTGCCGTACTCGAAATCCGCGACAAAGGACAGGCCGTAGACGCGGTGCGGTTGGTTGAAATCAGCCAGGTTAATCTGTTTGGCAATGTACAGATTTCGGCACAGGCGCTCCGGGCTTTGGTGAACCGGGAGGTTCCTGTTTTGCACTTGAGCTACGGTGGCTGGTTACAGGCCGTTACAACAGCTCCGCCGCACAAAAACATTGAATTACGTCGGCAGCAGTTTCAGGCAGCCGGCGATCCGGATTTTTGTCTTAGGCTGGCAAAGGCTTTCGTGAGTGGAAAAATCCGTAACAGCCGTCTTCTTTTGCGGCGAAATGGACGTCGACTTGATCCGGAAGTGTTATCCCAGTTGGCAGCATTACGTAATGCTGTTGAGAGGTGCGAAGAACTATCTTCGCTTTTGGGAATTGAAGGCAACGCAGCACGTGAGTATTTCCGTCATTTCTCGGCAATGTTTAAGCCAGAGAACGAGCCGCCATTTGATTTTACTGGACGCAACCGGCGTCCGCCCAAGGACCCAGTCAATGCTTTGCTTTCCTTTGCGTATAGTCTTTTGGCTAAGGAAATGGTGGTTGCCGTTATTGGTGTTGGTTTTGATCCTTATCTTGGTTTTTACCACCAGCCGCGCTATGGAAGGCCAGCGCTGGCTCTTGACCTGATGGAAGAGTTTCGTCCTTTGGTAGCGGATTCGGTTGTCATTACGGTTGTCAACAATGGCGAGATCGGGCCTGATGATTTTATTCAGCGAGGTGGAGCGGTGGCACTGACACCGCGTGGTAGAAAAACCTTCATTGAGGCTTTTGAGCGTCGGCTTGATCAGTTGGTTACGCATCCGGTTTTCAACTATCAGGTCAGTTATCGCCGGATTTTTGAAATTCAGGCGCGACTTTTGGCTCGTACGCTAATGGGTGAAATCCCGCGCTACATTCCCTTTGTTACTCGCTAACGGATAGAAAAACTAGGAGAGAGTTCATGCGAAGTCGGTACATTGTTTGTTACGACGTTGCCCACCCGAAACGATGGCGCCAGGTCTATCGGATTATGCGTGGGTTTGGCGATCCCTTGCAGTATTCGGTTTTTCGGTGTGATTTATCAGCGACGGAGCGTGTCTTGTTGCTGATGGCGGTGACCGAAGTGATCAACCAGCGTGAGGATCGGATCATGCTGGTGGATGTTGGCCCACTGGACGGGCGTGGTAAAACTTGCATCGAAGCGTTTGGGAAGCCTTTGGAAGTAACTCCGACCGAGCGCATCACCGTTGTTGTGTAGCGTCCATTGTCATACAGTGGTGTTGTGTGGGGTCTGTGCGAGTAGCGAGGTGGTGCTGTGTGGGGCGGGAGCTGCTCGCAGGACTGAAAGGCTTATGTGGCTTGAACTTACAAAAACAGGGTTGATGCGATCTGGGTTTCGTGGGTATAAACTCCCTACCGCTCGCAAGACACCCTGCAGGTCTTTGAAAACAAGGGGCTTGTGAGTGTGCGATTTTCCGCTTTGAAAAAAAGCGGCTCCATTGAAGCCCATCGTGAACCTTCAGCCTAACGCCCTGGTCTCCGATTTTCCGCTTTGAAAAAAAGCGGCTCCATTGAAGCACGCAGGCGCAAAAAGCGCACATCTACGAGATTCAATTTTCCGCTTTGAAAAAAAGCGGCTCCATTGAAGCCACAATGACGAGCCGCCTGGCTCGAACTTCACGCACATTTTCCGCTTTGAAAAAAAGCGGCTCCATTGAAGCTTCCGTACTGGTTGCCCGGAAGACTATCGGCCTACGACACATTTTCCGCTTTGAAAAAAAGCGGCTCCATTGAAGCTACTGAAGCAGATCGAGACTCGGCGTGCAGAGGCGGCATTTTCCGCTTTGAAAAAAAGCGGCTCCATTGAAGCTTGGATACGTTCTTGGCACTTCTGACGCTCTTCCGCTATTTTCCGCTTTGAAAAAAAGCGGCTCCATTGAAGCGATTGCTTGGATAGCGTCAATCGCATCGCGTACGGCGTAATTTTCCGCTTTGAAAAAAAGCGGCTCCATTGAAGCATAACTCCAGTCAGAGGATCAATCGTGACAGTCGTATTTTCCGCTTTGAAAAAAAGCGGCTCC
>Ga0308400_1000545_pt1 | contig 14280 bp, 10 predicted proteins | sample HotsprSampOS1265_FD_203451 | JGI IMG/M metagenome (GOLD analysis project Ga0308400, IMG submission 203451) | Hot spring phototrophic mat microbial communities from Octopus Spring, Yellowstone National Park, Wyoming, United States - 20060914_OS12-65 ...
TAGGGGAGGCGTTTGATGATGACAAGTCTATTAAATTAGACAATTTAAGATCGGCCTATGGAGTAGGAATAAAATGGTTCTCTCCAATAGGCCCTATTGGGCTTGACATAGGTTTTCCGCTTGATAAACGCGCGGGGGATGACGATTTTGTTATAAATTTTTCTTTAGGCGCAGAGTTTTAAAGCTCAATTGCCAAGGCCACCAACTATGGCATATGCCAAATGAACCATTAAAACGGCAAACACATGCAAAACCAAGTTTAAGGCTCTTAAAATTGATGTGAGTCTAAGTCAAAAATATCGAAACTAGGTCATAATTTAGCAATAATAAGCTGCCACTTAAGCAATTATATTTTTTAAATTATCAATCGCAATTTCTGATTAATACTTTTGTGTGTTTCAATGATTTCAAAAATTTTGGGCTCTACCTTTTGATTTACTATTTGCTTGAAGCGATCTTCGATTTTATCAGTCTCAGAAAAATAGATTCAGACTAAAGAGGCTTAAAAAGAGTATTGGACTACAATTCTAGCTCGTAAAAAAATTTCTGTGGTTCATTGTTTTGGTAAAAGCTAAACGATATAGATCCATAAAATTTAGTCCGAATAATAAACTTTCATTTGGAAAATAAGAGCCAGATAATTTCAAATAGGGCTTTTTTAAGATTGATTTTTTTATAATGGTTAAGATACTCGCTACTATATAATGGTTAAGATACTCGCTACTATATGATATTTTCGGATCGAAGCGAACTTGTAAACCTAGTTCGAGAGCTAAAAAATAGAGGCAAAACTGTAGGGCTTGCTGGAGGAGTGTTTGATATTTTACATGTAGGTCATATTAGATATTTAGCTTATGCCAAAAGCTTATGTGATTTTTTGGTAGTGGCTGTAAACTCCGATGTTTCAGTAAAAATGTTTAAGGGTCCAGATAGACCTTTAACACCTGAGCTTGAAAGGTTAGAGATAATTGACTCAATTAAATACGTTGATGCTTGCTTTCTTTTTAATGAAACAAATCAATTTGAAAATTTAAGGCTGCTTGAGCCCACAATTTTTGTAAAAGGTGGAGATTATACTGTTAATAAGCTTGTAAAGTTGGATGGGTTGGATAAACTTGAGGTTAAGCCAATTATAAGCGTTTTTAATTTGGTTGAAGGCAAAAGCACTTCAAAGCTTATTGAGAAGATAAAAGCAAAGTAAAAAAAGTATTGCCAGGAATTGACATTTCCAGTAAGTCTGAAATCGCTATTAAAAGGCTTTACTTTTTTTTGAAAGCATTAGTTTTTGTAGCAAGTTATGTGTTTTATAGTCCTATGGATCTTAGGGCTGACTCAGGTGTCAAACTATGTGAAAATAGAGGAACTATTACATTTTTTCGTGGTCGGTGTCCGACAGGCTTTCGCACTCTTAAATTGAGCGGTAAAAATCTAGATTTCAATTTGGCAAGGTTACCGTTTAACTTTATGCATACTTCACAAGCGTTACTTGGTACTCGGCTATCAGGACCCAGGAAGGTGCAGCTTCAGTTTGGCATAACAGTTTGGGAACCGGATTATATAGGTGATTCAGTAGGCGATACAACAAAGTATCCTAATTTTGCTAGGTGTAGAACGTGGATGTTACAAGTCAAGCTAGGTAACCCTATTATTTCAATTCCGGACGAGGAAGCCTCAAGAACATTTCAATTGAAAGGTTTTAGAGAAAATAATCCAGATCAGGTGTTACCTTTAACTAGTGTTTGTGAAATAGCAGAAGGGCAGTCTTCTTGTATGGCTTCAGGCAGCCAGAACCCTCCAGTAGATTGGTTTTATTTGGAAACCGATACCCCTAATAGAGATGTTTCTTTAGATTCTAACCTGGCTTACTTCTACATAGCTTGCAAGCCCTAAAAGTTTTTAAAAGCGGGGCTCAAAGCTCCGCTTAAGTGTTATTGCAAACCAACTAGCAACTTTAGCAAATGAAGCCTAAGTTTGCTAGGTCACCAATTCTTGCTTAGGTTAACCTTCAAAACGTCAGCTTAAGTTTACTTATTTGTAATTTAGCAATTAAATTTAAACCTTCGGGCTAGTTAGAGTCTCAACATAGCTGAGGGTACTCTGTAAATGCTTTCTGTGTCTCTGAATTTCAAATAAGTAATAAGGGGTGAGGGCTTCTTAGGTGTAAGTAAACTTAGTTTCTTGTAGAGGGGTAAATTAGTTTTTTGGCAATCGAAGAAGCGTGTTCTTAAAGAGACGGTTTTAGTTACCTGTTTACAGATAGGCTACTACTTAAGAGTTTTTTTGAGTTTGCTTTATTCAAGGTCCTCATGAAAAAAATGGTGTGAGTTTTTAGTTAAAGCTTTTAATTTTATTTTTTTACTAGCGCTTTCTATCCAAGTACTTTTCAGCTTTTTAAGTACTTGCTTAATCCACATTCCAGTTAAGGCTAGCTAAACCCTTTTCAAGTCAGAATTTGGCTTTTAAATTCAACTTATTAATGTCACAGCAAACAGATACTGGAGAACATTCTCGTTCAAATCCTTATTTTGCTGCTTAAAGGTCCATTACGATCTAAGTTGGTGTAAGTGTTGCAAAGTTTCTGGGCTAGTCTTCTTCTCCAGTTCACAGAAAATTCAGTCTCAGTTCTAGTTTACAAAAATTTCGGCTCCGCTTGGTTTGTATTTAAGTGAGTTTGTGACTGAAGACTAGAGTCAACAAACGAAACACAGTTTAGCGTGAAGGATGTAAGTTTTAAAAAAACTATTTTTAATTACTTTGATTCAGAGGTTAGTTTGGCACTGTTACAGAACTTTTCCAAGAAGCATCAGACTTACTGCCTATTTCACTGGCTATTTTTGTTACTACTAAACTACTTTAAAAGGCACTAACAAGCTTTGGCTTATGCTATTTTTTTAAAGTTTAAATAAATTAATACTAAAGTGAGTTATAGCAGAAGTTTGTTAACAGATCAAGAACAAGTTCAATAGCCTCGAAGCTTTAAAATTTCTTGGAGAATTTACCACCAACCTCCATACTTAACTGAGCAGCCATACGGCTTTGTTTCAAATGGGGTGAAGTTGTCTTCTTTAAACTGCTGCAAAACTTTAAGCACATAATTTTCAGCTTTTTCAATATCAGATTGTTTTGTAGAACGAATGCTGTCGATTGCTCCTTTATAAATCACTTGAGAATTATCATTAAGAATAAAAATATGAGGAGTTGTTTTTGCTCCAAATTTTTTACCGAGAGTACCATCCGGATCTAAAACAAAATGTGAGCCCTTCCAATCTTCTTTTTGCAAGGTTTGTTCAACTTCCTCGGGTTTTAAGTATCCTTCTTTACCAGGGGCAGAGGATAACACCGTAATCCACAAAAACCCCTCAGCGGCAGCTTTTTCTTGAAGCTTTTGCATATTTTTTGAATCATAGTGTTTCCTAACATACGGACACTTAAAATTTGTCCACTCAAAAATTGTAAACTTTCCGTTTACATTAACCGTCTGCCCCTTAAAGTCTTGAATATTTAAATCGCTTAAAGTCTGATTTAATTCTATTTGACCTAGCAAAAACCCTAAAAAAGCTAGCAATAAAAATCGCATAACAAAAAATTTTATATTATTATAGAAATTTAGCCTTCAGTTTACCAGAAGAGCAAATTTTTTCTGTCACCAGTAAGATTCTAAGACTAAGTTTGAGGCTTCTTTGCTAAATCCATATGGCTCCAAAATAGCGCTTACATCATCAATCATCGATGGATTTCCGCATAAAAAAACCACAGAACTATCAGGCGGAAAGTTTTGTAAGGTTTGAGGGGTAAAAAAATCAGTCACTCTTCCTTTGACAGCGTTTGTTATACCTGAAGATGGCACCTCTCTGGATATAAATTTTCTGTAATCAAGATTTAGTTTTTGGCTTAACATTTGAAAATCATTATGATAATGAAGCTCTGATGAGTACCTAGCTCCTTGCAGCAGGGTTAGGTTTAACTTGGACAGCCCGCTATCTTTACAAATCGCTAGCAACATCGATCTAAAAGGACCGATTCCTGAACCTGTGCCAACAAAAATTGCAGATTTAAAATTTGGCTTTAGCTTGCTTAAAATTAATTGCCCTTTGGGATTGTTTCTGTAGAAAATTGTATCACCTTTTTTAAACTTTAAAAGATTTTCGGACATGTAACCGCCTGGCACTAAAGTAACAAGAAACTCCCAGAATGGCTCGTCAGTGGAAGAGCATATTGAGTAAGCTCTTGTCTTATCTGGATCAGAAGGATCCAAGCTTAAGGCTGTATACTGTCCCGGGATGAAAGGTGGTAAGGGTGAGCCTTCCTTATCCACAATTCTGAAGATCAACCCGCTGTTGCCTGATCTTTCCCATGATTGTATTAAACCTTCTTTAAAACTTGACATATCGTCCGAAGATTATAATTTAAAACCTAGATGGAAGTAACGCTTTATCAGCCACAAATTCCTCAAAATGTTGGCTCAATCGCCAGAACTTGCGCCGCAACTGCCATTAAACTTAACCTGATAAGACCATTTCCTTTTGATATATCCGCTAAGGCAGTTAAGAGGGCTGGTCTTGATTACTGGCCTTTAGTTAAGTTGGAAGTGTTTGAAAGCTGGGAAGATTACTGGAGGAGGAATAAAGATAAAAATCATTGGATCATCGAGACGTGTGGTAACAGGTCACTTTTTGAGGTGAGGCTACATTTAGATGATGTTCTCGTTTTCGGGAAAGAAACTACTGGGGTATCCGAAGAGGTAATCGATTGCATAGGGAGAAACCGAATAGTTTTCATTCCTGTATTAAAGGGTACGGTGAGAAGTCTGAATTTAAGTAACTGTGTTGCAATAGCCGTCTACGAGTGCTTGCGGCAGCAAGAGTTTAGAGGCTTTTGACAAAAAATCAGTCAAAAAAACTTTAGTGCTAATCCGAGGCTAAACATAATATGCAAAGACAAATAATGAATTCTAAATTATTGATTTATTTTCACGCTTACATTTTTATCAGTCTTTCTTAAGGTTCGCTTTTATTTTGTCCTTAGTCCACTAAATTGATAGTTTGCCGTGCTTAATTCTATAGAGTTCAAATTAAGCCTAAAAAAGCTGGTTGAAAATCGCCTAAGAGAATTTGCAAAAAATTCAAAGCTTTAGAGAGCTGTGCCAAGAGGCTTAAAATAGTTATAAGTTTATTAAGTATCGAATTGCTCCCAAGACGAAGGAGAAAAACAAGGAGCATGTAAGCAAAGTGTAAAAAGGAAACTCGGAAGAGTAGAATTTTATGTTCCACAAAAGGGCTTTTACTGCCTGGAAAACGAGCATTAAACCTTGAACAGCTAAAATAGCCACACCTATCGACAGACTCACAAAAAAACCTAAATCAATAGCCATTTTGAAGGGCGCTAAGAAAGCTTTTAAATCAGCGGCAAGCTTAACTAAAAAATGTAAAACTGCCGTATCGAAATTCACCCCACTAACTATTAGTATATCAAAAATTTTTGAACTAATGCTTCAATTTTAGTTTCCTAATCTAAGAGCTACCGAGTTAGCCAACGCGTGTGCCAAGTTGTTATAATGGTCGGAGGAATGCCCTTTAACCCAGTTGAAAAGTACCTTTTTTTGGTTTAGCTCCCGATCTAGCGCTTCCCAAAGTTCTTTGTTTTTAACTTGCTTTTTTGCGGCTGTTTTCCAGCCATTACTTTTCCACTTTGCCAGCCAGCCTTTATTTAATGCGTTGGCTACATACTCTGAATCAGTAAAAATCGAAACTCTACAATTATTTGGTAATTCCTTTAAAGCCAAAATAACGGCCATAAGCTCCATTTCATTGTTTGTGGCTTTACTAAAACCTTTGCACAATCTCCTCTCTTGTTTGTTTTTGTCAATTATTACTATACCCACACCTCCAGGGCCCGGATTCCCCAGTGAGCATCCATCGGTGTAAACTATGTAATCAAAATCTTCCACTTGTTTGAGAATCCAAAAAACTTTAAAGTAAAATTTGGCTTTGTTCAAGCGGAGGTGATGGAATTGGTAGACATACAGGACTTAAAATCCTGGGCTTGGAAACAAGCGTGCGGGTTCGAGTCCCGCCCTCCGCATACCAAAGAGGCTTTCTAAACTTTTGGACTCTGCAGCCCGATATGTAAAATCCATCCAATCTTTGTGCTTGCTTTAGTGTTGAAAACAAAAACTAAATTTTTTAAAAAGTTTACTGCAAAGATGCTCGAGAATCTTTGCCCATTAAACAATCTCGGTACAGGTTTTTCTCAAGAAGCAGCTTTTTTTCGAGCCTTAAAGGATGAATATTGATGTAAAACTCTAGGTGCTTGACCAGTCAATTTTTAGGACTCATTTCGATACCCAATCAGTAAAGCCCTCACTGAGTCCTAAAATCTTTGTTTCTAAGCATCTCTAGAGTTTGAAGCTCAGGCTTTTTCTAATTTTGATAATTTTAGAAGCTAATAAATTCAAGTTTTCAACTTTGCTTAAATCAGATTTATACCTTTGATAAAATAATAAATTCACTTGATGCACGTCTTTTAGGCAGCCAGTGAGCATCCTTAGACGGACAGTTGATAAGAGTAGCGCTTGGTAGTGCAAGGTTTTTAAAGCTTCGTCAATGATCTTGATTGACGCGCAAAACAAAGAGCCTTAACTTAGCTTTGAAAAGATGCGCTCAAGGAACTTTGTTAAAAACTAGCTTGACAACTTGAAACCCAGCTTAAAATTTCCTTAATTTTTTTTTACAGATTCAAGGAAGCAATTTAAATGTTTCTCACTAAGCAATTTTTTATAATCATAATCAGTTAATTTGATGTTATCTTTTTTGCACTGGGTTCTTAGACTTGCTTTTGACTTTTTGATCTTAGTTTCTATCCCTCTTGTGTTATTGACACTGTGGCTTTATAACTCAGTGCTTAAGAGTTTACCTTCTCTTGAAAATTTCGATAAGCACCTTCTCCCATCCGTAACAAAAGTGCTGGCCTACGATGGTACATTTATAGGAGAGTTTTTTAAAGAGCAGCGGTACTACGCAAAATTCAATGAGATACCTGATATAGTAGTGAAGGCATTTATTGCAGCAGAGGATGCCAACTTTTGGCAGCACAAGGGGTTGGATTTTCTCGGAATTTTAAGAGCTTTTCTTGTAAATCTTAAAGAAGGAAGAATAAAGCAAGGAGGAAGCACCATCACTCAACAAGTTGTAAAGAATCTTGTTTTAACTCGCGAGAAAAGCTTGCAGAGAAAACTTCAAGAAGCAATTCTGGCTTACAAAATCGAATCTAGTTTAAAAAAAGAGGAAATTTTAGAGCTGTACTTGAACTTGGTTTTCCTGGGCAATAATTCTTATGGCGTTAAAGCCGCTGCAAAAAATTATTTTAGAAAAGATCTTCGAGATTTAACTTTGGCTGAAGCCGCTCTCTTGGCAGGCTTGCCCCAAGCTCCTTCTAAATACTCTCCTTTTAATAACTTCGCTTTGGCGAAAGAAAGGCAAAGATATGTGCTAAATCAGATGCTAAAAAATGGGTGGATCTCAGAGACTGAATTATTAAGGGCAGTCAAAGAGGAGCTCAAGTTGTATAAAGCCAATTTTCAAAACTACTTTTTTGCCCCCTACTACCTAGCTGAAGTTAGAAAAGAGGCTATATCAGTTTTGCCTGATAGAGATATTGATTCTGAAGGGCTAATCATAGAGACATTTCTTATTCCAGATATGCAAATCAGTTTAGAAAGATCTTTAAGACAAGCTCTAATTGAGCTTGATAAAAAATTCGGTTACAGGGGCCCGATTGGAAAGGTGTCCGAACCTTCTGAAGATTTATCAGCCTTCAAAAGCGCATTCAGGTTGGCAGTAGTGAAGCAAGTTGACCCAGCGAAATCTTTGGCAGTGGTTGACCTGTCGGGCAAATTAAGAACTCTAAACTTGGAGGATGATGCTTGGTACAACAATTTCCTAACCAAGGATAGACAAAAAATAAAAAGACCTGTGAAGTCTTACCTCCAAGCTTCTGATGTGATTGAAGTTGATCTAAAGGAAGATGAGCTGACTTTGGCTCAGACTCCAGAGGTTGCAGCTGGTGGTATAACAATCAACCCAAAAGGTGGAGAAGTTTTAGCTCTACAGGGAGGGTTCAGTTATCAGGTTTCTAACTTCAACAGAGTTACTCAATCATTTAGACAAGCAGGAAGCGCATTTAAACCAATTGTATATCTTGCAGCAATTGATCAGTTTGGTTACACGCCTTTAACTATCTTACAAGATGAGCCGCGATCCTTTAGAGTTGGCGGAACTATTTGGAGCCCCAAGAATTATGATGGAGAGTTTAAAGGATCAATGTCCTTAATGAAAGCATTGGAACAAAGTAGAAACCTTCCCGCTGTTTTAGTGACGGCAAGGATTGGACCAAAATCGGTAATAAAATATGCCAGGAAGCTTGGTATAGAAAGTCCTTTGCCCAGGAATTTAACAATTGCTCTCGGGAGCGCCGACATAAATGTTTTAGAACTGGTGCGGGCTTATGGTGTAATCTGCTGCGAGGGAGTATATGCTCCAACGAGGTTTATAAAAAGGGTGTTAACTTCCGACGGAAAGGTTATTTACGATAGCAATCAATCTTTAATTGACAACCTAAAAGAAGTAGTGAGCCCTCAGTCGGCTTTTATTTTGACTCAGGTAATGACAGGAGTAGCTAAGAGGGGCACTGCGACAATTCTTAAAGATTTTCCGGTTGCTGTAGCGGGTAAAACAGGGACGACTAACAACTTCGAAGATGCGTGGTTTATAGGATGCACGCCTAACTTTACAACAGGCATTTGGATAGGATTTGATCAAAAAATATCCCTCGGCGAGAAAATGACAGGAGGAAAAGTAAGCGCTCCCGTTTGGAAGCATTATATGCTCTCCGTTTACGAGCGTATCAAAGCGGATCCTTCTAAATTTAGTTTCCCATTGGAAGAAAATTTTTCTCCTCCAGAGGGAGTTGTAAAAGTCTATGTTGCAGGCTCAGATATTTCATTGGAGCCAATTAAAGGCGCACTAGAAACCTATCTTAAAGAGTCAGATGTGGCAAAATTTCTAAAAAGCAAAGAGACCCCGGCCGAGAACATCTCTAGTTATTTTGAGGATTTTGATTTTTAAGTGTTTAGACTATTAAATTTAGAGCACTTCACGTGATTAGTTTTTGCGGTAAAAGTTAAGTTTAATCGATTCCTACAACTGCTCTAATTTGCTGCGTTGTAATAGTAACAGCTTCTTTCTTTGATCGGGATCGGTAACTTTTGCTTTGAAGCTCGGGAAAACTGCGGCTTCTGAAAACTGTTGTTGCAGAGCGATTTAAAGTAGGAGGGTGCCTATAAGGAGCGTAAACATTCCTGAAGACACTTGAGCTTCTTAACTGAGATCCATACTGTTGGAAAATGTTTCCTCTATGATTTCTGAAACCGTAAATGTCAGTTCTGGTTTGGCAAAAGACTGCTGTGACCAAACAGATCAAAATCCTCAAAAATTTGCGATGCACTTCTATACTCTTATCATAACATATTTTAAAATCTAAAGTATTAAGTGAGGTTTATATTATTCTTTTTCGGATTTTTAATTCTGGCTTATCCGGTTACAGGTTTTTACCTTTATAAATACCAGGAGGATTTCGTTTTTCCGGGTTCTACAAAAGTTTTGAAGTCTTTAGTGCAGAAGTATTCAGTCCCAGAGTTCTTAACTCAAATTTCTCTACCTTCCGAAGATGGAGTACCTTTAGTTGTTTGGGTATCAAAGACCTGGGATGCGAGCAAGCCCTCATTGTTCTATTTCCACGGAAATGCAGAGTATCTTCCAAATATTTCTGAGAGGTTCTTTAAGTTCAAAGAAATGGGGTTTAATTTAGTCTTACCAGCTATAAGGGGTTACATGGATAACTTCAAGCCATCAGAACAAGCTTTGTATCAAGATGCCGAGGCCGTATTTAAAAATTTTGAAAAAAAATGCTCGGCTAGATTTATCATAGGGTACTCTCTGGGATCTGTCCCCAGTGCTTATTTATCTTTTCGTTTTAACTCAGTGGATAAATTGGTGTTATTGGCGCCCTTCACTAGTTTGGAAGATATGGTTCGAAAGCATCCTTTTTATAGGTTTTTTTTACCTTTTTTAAGGCTTGAAATGTCAGTTAAAAGGTTTTTAGCCAATACAAAAACAACTCAAATTTTAATAGCCCATGGGCTGAAAGACTCTGTTGTGCCTTTTGAGCATTTTGTTGATTTTAAGAGGTTGTTTGGAGACAAATTTTTGTTCTTCGAGTATCCTGATGTTGGCCATGATGGAATTTTCGAGGCTGCCGAGGAGCAGATAGTAAAATTTTTGTTAAACAACTCTATTCCGCAAGAATCGCGTCGAGAGCCTGTGAAATAGTGTCTACGAAAATAAATTTCATCTCTTCTCTCTCTTTCTTAGGAAGCTCTTGTACATCTTTTTGATTGGCTGAAGGTAAAATAACCGCTCTAATCCCGTACCTCTGAGCGGCTAAAATTTTTTCTCTAACTCCTCCAACCTCTAAAACTTTTCCGGTTAAAGAAATTTCTCCCGTAGCAGCCACAGAGTTCTTGACTTTTCTCCCTTGAATAGCGGAAAGCATGGCGGACAATAAAACTATGCCAGCTGAAGGCCCATCTTTTGGAATACCGCCGTAAATGGCGTTCACATGAATATCAATGCAGTTAAGTTTTTTTAAATCGATATTAAACTCTTTGGCATGCGCCTTAATATAAAAAAAAGCCACTCGCGCGCTTTCTTGCATAACTTGACCTAGCTGACCTGTCAGTATTAAATTGCCTTTGCCTTCATGGAAGCCAACTTCAATTGGTAGAAGATCGCCTCCTGAAGCTGTCCAAGCAAGTCCGAGCGCAACGCCTACCGTAGGAGTCTGAATGAAGGGGTCTAGACTAAATTTTTCTGGCCCCAGTAGGCTACGAAGTTTTAGAACATCTACTCTAAATCTAGTTTGTTTTGTGTCTAAGTACCGGGTTGCAATTTTGCGGCACAAATTAGCTGTTTCCCTAATTAACCCACGCAAGCCGGATTCTCTGGTATAACGATCGATCAAGTATTTTATAGCTTCGGTTGTGATGCTTAATTTGATATGAGTTATGCCGTTCTTCTCCATCTGCTGAGGAAGAAGGTGTCCTGTAAAAATTTTTACTTTTTCACTTCGGCTATAGCCGTCCATTTCAACTATTTCAAGTCGGTCGAGGAGAGGAAGGGGTATAGTATCTAAATTATTTGCCGTGCAAACAAAAATAACTCTTGAAAGATCGAAAGGAAAACCCAAGTAGTGATCAACGAACTCTTTGTTTTGTTCAGGGTCTAAAGCCTCGAGGAGCGCTGCCGAAGGATCTCCCCGAAAGTCTACACCAACTTTATCCAGTTCGTCTAAAACAATGACAGGATTACAGCTTTGAGCGCTTTTCAGCGCTAAAATAATCCGTCCAGCTGTGGAGCCTATGTATGCTTTCCTGTGCCCTCTAATTTCAGCTTCATCTCTTATTCCTCCTAACGAAACCCGCGCGAATTTGCGGCCTAGAGCCTGTGCAATTGATGTAGCAAATGAGGTTTTCCCAACGCCGGGTGGTCCAACGAAGCAAAGAATTTGTCCTGGAGGAGATTTAGTTAAATTGCAAACTGATAAGAAATCGAGGATCCTAGTTTTGACTTTTTCTTTTCCATAATGACTTTTTTCTAAAATTCTCTTTGCTTTAGCGATGTCAAAAACATCTTGAGTAAATTTCCCCCAAGGAAGCTCCAAGACAAAATCTAAATAAGCTTTCAACACACTATATTCAGCCGCGTCAAGTGAAAGTTTTTGCAGTCTATCAATTTGTTTTTCTAGCTCATCTCTTACAGGTGACGGAATTTCAAGTTTTTCTAATTTTTCTTTTAAGTTGAAAACTTCTCCGCTAGAGTTATAGTATCCTAGCTCCTCAACAATCAAGTTAAGTTGCTCCTTCAAGAATCTCTCTCTATCTCTCTGACTGATGAGATCTGAAGTCTTCCTGTTTAACTCAATTTGAAGCACATTATTCTTTGAGATATTTTTCAGTAGGCCTAGGATATTTTTCAGAACAGCGAACTCGGACTCTGCTAGGACAGAGTAATCAAACCTAATATATTGGGATAATTGAGCTAAAAACTGAAAGCAGCTGTCAAGCGGCTTCTGATAGTACTGGTTCAGTATCAACATCAGTTCTTCCCCAACTAGCTCTTTTTCAATAAGTCTGTGAGTGAGGTTTTTGATTTTGTTTATAATCTCTTTAACAGCGCTTCTTGGAGAGGCTTGAAAATCCACAATAGCTACCTCCGCATAGCTTATCTGATCCTCTACAGTTTGATTAACTAAGGTGCCCAAGGATTTTCCCGAGATAAGCACTTTAAACCCCCCACTAGCCAACTCAAAAACATCAAGAACTTCGCATAAAACAACGAATGAGTTGTTGTTGTGCTCTTTTTTGGATGAAGTAACTGCAACTTTTTTTTCCTTCTTGAGAGCTTTTAACAGTAGCTCGGACGCAACAGAGATGCTGGCTACAGTGCTGGGCAGAACCACTAATTTATTCTCTAAAATTAGAGGTAGACGATTTGTATGAGCTTTAGTTAACACTTTTTAAAGAGCCATCTTGCTGGATTTCAACAATTTTTAACAATCTCTCAAGAACTCCTTCTGGAAAAACTAAGGGGGTCCCGGTTAAAAAACTAAGTCTCTGCGCTTCCTGCAGTATAGTAGACTTATTAAGAGCCCCTGAATTCTTCCAAGTCGAGATTAGCAATAGACCCACGTCGAAACCCAAAGCAGAAAACATATCCGGTGTTCCTCCAAATTTTTTTCTGTATTCATCTGAAAAAAGCTGATTTAAAGCGGAACTCTCATTTTTGAAGTAAAAAGAAGGGTAGAGCGTACCTGCAAAAATATTTGAAAACTTTCGAATTTCATCTTGGTCATCTATAATGCTTGTTCCAACAAATACAAATCTATTTTTTATCTCTTCGTCCAGACTCATGAAAAAGTCTGCCGCTTCAGCTAGATTTAATGTGAACAAAACAACTTGAGGATTGAGACTCTGTAAAGTTTTTTCTAACTGCGCAGCAGGTTGATCGCCGAAGTATTTGAGTTCAAACTCGCCTAAAACTCGAATTTGGGGGTAATTTTGCAGCACGCTATTTAAAGCGATCTTGAACTCTTTGCTGAAATTGTTTTCTCTAGTTAGCAAAAAAATGCGGGTTAAATTGTTAGTTTGGAAAAAATTCAAAAGAGTGAGAGCTTGAGAGAGAGTTGAAAGTCCAAAATTTACTAAAAAATCTGACCCAATGCTTGACCTGGTCAAAGTTAAAGCAAGGATTTGTTGTGTGTTAAGTTTTAAAAATGCTTCAATTGCGTCAGAAAAAAATGGGCCAACATAAAAATGACATGAGGTCTCAAATTTTAAGCTTTCAAAAATTTGCTCAAATTCTAATGAGCTAGATGTGGTATCTTTTATGAAGAGGTCGAGACCGGTTGGAGCAAAGAGCTCAAAGGCTAAATTTAAACCATTTGCCACCTTTTTTCCTAGATTTTCAGCTTTTCCTGAAAGAGGAAGCAAAGCGCATATGTTTAAACTTCGTGAATCTTCAAGGGTAGAGCTGTTGGTTTTATATCTCGCCTCATCTTTGTCATCTTTTCTAAAATCTATTGACTCGACCTTTAATTGTTCTTTAAGACGTTTAGTTTGACTTATCACATGGGTTAGATGCTGTCTGTCTCTGGGAAGCAATCGAGCTGATGTTTCGGAAAAAAGTGTTTCTAGAACTCTTGAAACTCTTGGGGAAGAAGTTTTGCTTAAAATTTCATCCGCAATACCGACTGCGCTCCTGAAGTCATCAGAATCTAGATAAGCTTTCAAGATGATAATTTGTCCTTCTAGAGATTTGAAATAAACTTTAGATTTTCTAAATAAAGCAATATCTAAAGCCCTCCTCGGTTGCTTCATTAATATAAGCGTTACTGCCAAACGGTGGTACAAATCTAGAGTGTGACGGGACGATGTTAAAGCTTCCTTATATTGTGTGTAAGCTGATTCGTACCTTTTTTCTTGAAGTAACTTGTCCCCTTTTACCACACTGGCTTCTAGGTTGTGACCCTGATATGTTTTTCCAAACTTGAAAGGAACCCAATAATCAAAAAACTGAGGAACATCGGCATTTTTGTGACTTGCGCAGGCTAAAATTAAAACGCTGATAATGGCAGAGTTAAAAAATTTAAACACTTATTTTCTGGCTT
>Ga0308400_1000546_pt1 | contig 14272 bp, 12 predicted proteins | sample HotsprSampOS1265_FD_203451 | JGI IMG/M metagenome (GOLD analysis project Ga0308400, IMG submission 203451) | Hot spring phototrophic mat microbial communities from Octopus Spring, Yellowstone National Park, Wyoming, United States - 20060914_OS12-65 ...
CTGGGTATTTGAAGCAAGTTTAATAAAAACTCTTTATTTATTTTGGACTTGGTCATAACAAATCTCAGTTTAGCATCATTTTTTATTAATTAAAGGGAAATTTAAATTTTCGTGTCTTGAAGACCTTCTTTAAATTCCGCTCTAATTTTCTCAAAGTCTTCAAGCTGTTCAAGACTTGCGATTTGCAAGGTCTCCAAAAACTTTAAAGTTGTAACGTAGCTACCATTTTCTTCCTTTACGAGGCCAAGATCCTGAAGAGCACTCAAGGCTTGAGAAGAATCTACCCCCCGAAGAATTTTTAAATCCTCTTTTGAGCAAGGCTGAAGGTAACTGACTAAAGCAAGTGTTTCAATGAGAGGCTTTGATAAATCTTTAAAAGTTGAAATGCCAAAATTTCTTAACAAAGTTTTATACTCCTCTTTCAATGTGCAAAAAATTTTACCTCCAACTATCTTCAGTTCAAGGACTTCGTCGTTCATATTTACGAAGTTAATTAAATCGAACAATTCTATCTGAGTCAGATTTAAAAAATCGCCTACCTTTTTTAAACTCAAGCCGTTATGACCTGAAGCTAAAGCCAAAGCTTTTAGTTGACTCGCGCTGGTCATTTCTTTCTAAGACAAAGATTTTGAAATTTTTTGGGAAAATTGCCCGGAATTTATCAAAATATCATTATCCACTTTTTTAAATTCAAAGTCGCACTCTTTCCGTAAATCTAAAGCTGCTAAGAAAAATCCGAGGCACTCAGCTTTAGTTTTTGCAACTTTCTTCAAAGAGATTTGCTTGTGCTGTGAAATCAACCTAACAAGAGACTGTTTGAACTCTGCCAAATTTTTTAGTCTGTTTAAAAGCCTTACTGAAAGCCCGCTTAAAAACTGACTTTTTCTCCGAAATTTTTCTAACTTGCTTTTTACAAATAGAAGTAAAGCATTTCTTAATCTTTTAGCATCTCCAAGGACCGCAGCTTTGGCCAGAACAGAACTTTTTTCAGAAGATACAAGCAAGCCATTTATTATCTTGCTTACACAAGCAGCTAAGTTTGTTCTTAATATCAGAGCACTGTTTTCTTCAACAAGACTATCCAATACCAAGGATTTCTCACTTTTCAGCTCTAGAAGTTCCAACAATTTCAGCTCTAAAATATGAGCTAGAATTGCGAGAGCTGAAGCTTTTTGCGCAAAGAATTGGTTGCTTTCTAGGATTTGATCACAAACACTAACAAGCCTGACAGCCCTTATGTCAAGATCCCTTTTCCTACATAAATGATAGAGAATTGTAATGTCTCCTTCGAAACAATCTAAAACTAACTGGGGCAGGGATCCATGATCTGAGAACATTCAAAAGAAAATTATAGTTTTAGCTGGAGCTTTATCAAATGAAAAAATTTTAAATTCGTCCAATCTTGATACAAATGGCAAGAAAAGTATAGACTGACAAATATGAATGTTTTTCATAAAGCTCTCTTAAGACTTAAACCCGTTTTAGAAATTCAGTCCTTTAAAGAAGATTTCTTGGACACTCTAAAGAGTCCAGAGTTATTTACTGAGTTTTCAATTCCAGTCAAGCTTGATAGTGGGCAAATCAAAATATTTCACGGGTTTCGAAGCAGGCACTCTACCTTATTGGGGCCAGGCAAAGGTGGAATAAGGTTTCACCCTAATGTGGACGCAGACGAGGTAAAAGCCTTATCTTTTTGGATGACTATAAAGTGCGCAGTAGCCGGATTACCGTTTGGTGGTGCAAAAGGTGGAGTTGCGGTTAATCCCAAAGATCTGTCAGTTTCGGAACTTGAAAGACTTTCAAGGGGTTACGTACGGTGTATTCACCAATTAATTGGCCCTGATATAGATATCCCAGCTCCTGATGTTTACACTAACTCAAAAATTATGGCCTGGATGACCGATGAGTATTGTAAGCTAACTGGCAAGCTGGATCTAGGAGTTTTCACAGGGAAGCCCGTCGACTTTGGTGGATCCCTTGGCAGAGAAGAAGCTACCGGGAGAGGAGGATTTTATGTATTGCAAACAATTCAACATCTTTTAGGTTTGCCAAAATCAGGGGCAAAAATTGCCATTCAAGGCTTTGGAAATGTAGGGAGCAGTTTTGCTAGGCTAGCCCAATTTCAAGGTCACAAGATCGTGGCGGTTTCGGACTCTCAGACTGCTATTTTTAATCCAAACGGATTTGATGTTGAAGCATTAGTTAAACATAAAGCTCTGTATGGTTCGCTAAGAAGTGTTAAACTTAACAACGGCAAAATTGAGGAAGATTACGGCGAAGTCATTAGCCATGATGATTTGTTAACGCTTGAAGTAGACTTTTTAGTTCCATGTGCCCTGGAAGATGCTATAACAGAAAAAATCGCTAAAGATCTCAAGGCTAAGGTAGTAATAGAGTTAGCAAACGGCCCAACTACTCCTGAAGCGGAGGTTGTGCTAGAAAGTAAAAAGACTGTAGTTATACCCGATGTTCTAGCAAATGCAGGCGGGGTAATTGTTAGTTACCTTGAGTGGGTTCAAAACCGCTCTGGTTACTATTGGTCGGAAGATGAAGTTTTTTCAAAACTTCAACACCTCAGCTCTAAGGCCACTGAAACATTGTGGAACACGAGCAAAGAAAAAAACTGCTCTCTAAGAACTGCCGCTTACTTACACGCTTTGCTCAGGCTTCAACAAGCTTTTTTAGCTAAAAAATAAGTTACCCCCTGTCATCCTTACTTTTCTTGGATAACAAGGGGTAACGATTCTTAGAGTAGCCGAGTCAGGGAGTTGAAACCGAGTTATGGACAGGCTGCTCCACGAGCTACACCCACGATCCCGTTTGCGGAACCAGCTGAGTTATAACAGTATCTTTGGGTTCCGGAGGGATGTTCAGCAAAGGCTGCCCAAGCAGATGAAGAGGCTGAGGTGATAGTGACTGTTACGCCGTTGCTAGGCCTAAAACCATAAGACTCAAGGGCGGTTAAGGTGTTGGCGTAAGCCTCATTATCGACAAAGTGTGCCTCTTGAGCTGTCATAAGATTTCTCAAGTCAGATTGAGCTCTTGCATTAAAAGCTCTTTCTCTGTACCTTTGAAACTGAGGGATAGCTATTGCGGCAAGAATACCGACGATAGCTACAACAACCAATAGCTCAATTAAAGTAAAACCTTTTTTGCTATTTACTTTCTTCTTTTTCTTCTTAGTGCTCATACTTTTTACCTCCAACACCGTTTGCACTTGCAAGGAATGTGCCAAACTTGAGTTTGTTTTTGAATATCTCCAGAATAACTATAGATGACTATAAAAGATGACAAAGTTGCTTTGCTTTTTAAGGTTTGACAGACAAAATTTGTTAGATTCTGTTTACAACTTGACATTTTTTGTCTGCATTAGCAGTCAAAAGGGGGCTTGTTTGACAAGAGCTTAAGTTTTGAGCTAGAGTTCTGGTTGTGAAAAGTCTTAAAGTTGAGATTTCTGACGGGGGGTTTGTTTACTTTCATCCTCAGGTTTTTGTTACGGCTAAAGGCGTGAAATATCTAAAGCAACCTGGTTTAGTCTTGGTTAGCAAACCTAGCTTCTCAGTTCACCATTTAGAGGGATATCTAGCTGGCTTGAACGAGGAATTTTGCGACTACTTGGAAGATGACTGGCTGAAACTAAGAGCGGGAGAAGCTTTAATAAAATTTGCAGGCCAGTGTTGTTATGCAAGTTTTGGCAAAAACAGGACACGCAATCAAGAGATTAACAAGTATGTCACCAATTTAAAGTCTTCAAAACACGGCTCAGTTTTTGAACATGCTAATTACTCTTTTTTGATTTATGGCGTATCGAGGAGTTTAACCCACGAGTTCATCCGCCATAGGGCAGGGTTTGCCTACAGCCAATTAAGCCAAAGATACGTTGATCAGAGTGTCTTAAGGTTTGTTGAAAGACCCGAATTTCAAGTTGATCAACACTTACATAAAGCCTTCGAAGAAAGAATTAATACCACATATCAACAGTATTTAGAGCTTAGAGAAGCTCTTATGGAGAGAGAAAATGAGGTGTTAGGATCTTCGTCATCGAAAACTGTAGCTAGGAAAAAGCTTAACCAAGCCGCAAGAGCGGTGTTAACAAACGAAACTGAGACAATTTTGGTAGTTACCGCTAACGTTAGGGCTTGGCGGCATTTCATAGAAACTAGAGCTGATCCACACGCAGAGCCAGAGATTAGGATTTTGGCTTATTTGTTGTTTCAGGCATTGCACGCGATCGAGCCAAATTTATTTGGTGATTACCAGGTAACCGAAAGCTCCGATGGGTTTCCTTGTGTGACTACTTTGTACCAGAAGATTTAACCTGGTAGCTAAACTTAGTAACAAACTTTATTAAGTTTTTGATCATCTCACCCACTTTTGCCCAGGGCTTCATAGCCGGTAATGAGACAAACTTGGTAAAGTGTTTCAAAACCTTGTTCCAATTTATGCTACGGGCTTTACTTAAAAGCTTCTGTATTTTATCGGCTAACTTTTGAGCTTTTTTGTCCAGTAGAGTTTCCCCAACCAATTTTAGAAACTCACTTACTAATATTTTGAGTTGGAAAAGCGCACCTTCATCAGTTTTAATCGCAAAATTATTATTTTTAGCTTCCTCCGAAGCTAGTTGGGATGAAACTGGATTAGACTGATTGGGCGCTATTACTTCAGTTGACTCTGGAACTTCATCCCAGTATCCAACGAAATCTATTGGCTTCGTTTCAGAAGGTGACGTTGGTTGTATTTGACGCGACTTAGAGTCTACTCGACTATGGGATATCTCAGCGACATTTTCTTCGCAGCTCTTTGAGTTGGCTTTTGGAGCTGATTTTGGTGATATGAAATCAAGCAATTTTTCCAATGTAATACCTAACATGAGGATGAATATTTCTTTAAGCTGCTGTAAGACGGCCTTTTTAAAATTTTTTGGCACAGTATCGTTTGGAGATTGTTTACTTTCTTTCTGAGAAGGCCTCTTTTTTTGTTGGTTGATTTCTAAAATATCAGTCTTGATAAAATTAGGGGAGCTAGTTATCTGTTTAACACCTAACATAGGTTTCTTAAATTTGAATCGTAAATTCAAATAAAAAGTTGTCTGCGTATTAAAAAATTCTAAGGCAACTGTTGGGGGTCTTTTTGATAGCTTAGTCTAAAGTAATCTGCCTGCAAATCTGAGTTAACTTATGACTATTTGTCTCAAGCTTTTTATTCCCTCCAAATATCAAATAATTTGATTGAGAGAAATTCAGACTGTGTAAAGATAACTTAACGCGAACGATCAAGCTTCGTTTAGTTTGGGCGCTTAAATAGCTAATCTTTCTTCCATCGCCATCAATAATCGGCAGTCTTAAACGAGGTTTACATTGAAAATTATTAATTCGCACTCTGGCATACAAAACTCCCGTCCCTGCTCCTGAGAGTTGGCTAATTATTTTATCTGGGCTAGCCTTCCTTAATTTAAAAGAGTTTACAATGATATCTTCTTGCTTATCTGGAGCAAAAGCTATTGTGCCTTCAGATCTTGAGAATGCTAAAGATTTAACAACCCGCCCCTCATGGTTGATAAAATCTATCTTAGCTCCTTCGGCTCTAAGTTGCTCAAAAGTTCTTCTTCTCATTTTGAAAGAAATTTGAATACCCCCTTCACTGTGTAAAGCCACATACACTTTTAGGCAATTTTCACGGTTTTCATAAAGACATCCCTCCAAAATTAACTCGGTTGCACGTTTTTGATCATTGGTGGCAAACTTTGTATATTGGGCAATCCAGTCCCTACCTGCCACTGAAATGGCTGAGCTTATGTCTTGTGTAAAAGGATACAGAAAATCAAATATATGTCTTGGGCGATCAAAATAAATTAAAAAATTTGAGGAGATTGTTACAAAGTTTATCGGCTTCCCAAAATACAAACCGTAAGTCGCATGTTTAAGTATCTCGCCTTCATCAGGGTTTTCAAATGTCTCACTTGGGACATCGTTTAATCGAGCAGCAAAATTTTCAGAGAAAAAACTATGTCTGTAGACGATTCTCTGTGGCTGCTCAAAGTACTCTTCCTTGTCTTCGATCAAGCTTTTAAGGGCTAATACGCAGCCATTTCGAATTTTAGCTCTAAGAGAAAAGGATTTTTTGCATGTTTTAAAAAGTCTTGATTTTACCATCTCCGGAGTGAAAGAGGGGTCCAGTGAAAATGTAATCGCAGCCGCCGCTGAAACAAAAGGAGCAGCCATGGAGGTACCCGATAAGAAGCCAAATTGATTGTTAGGTAGAGTTGAGAGAATGTCAAATCCCGGCGCAGCCACCGCTACCGATCTCCCGTAATTGGAAAAATAACTTAAATATCCGCTTGGATCTATTGAAGCCACTGAAAGAGAGGCAGAGTAATTAGCAGGATAAAAAGGATTTTCGTCATTAGAGAGACCCGAGTTGCCTGCTGCCGCTACGATTAAAACTCCCAAATCGTTAAGCTCTCTGAGTAATCTATCCAAGACCTCGCTGTAACCCCCGCCTCCCCACGATGCGTTAAGCACTTTAATTTGATATCCTCTTAAAACTAAGCTCTTTACGTAATTTAGACCCCTGACTATTGAGTCTAAAGTCCCATAGCCTCGATCATTTAGAACTTTAACTGGGAGAATCGTAGCTTCGTGCGCTACTCCTACTGTCCCGATGCCATTTTTTGATGATGCTATGATTCCAGCGACATGGGTCCCATGTCCATGTCTATCAAGAACATCTCCTGAGTTATCTACTCCATTCCAGCCATAACGGTCATCAGGAAAACCATTCCCATCATCATCTAAACCGTTATCGGGAATTTCTCCCTCGTTCTTAAACACATTACGCACTAAATCAGAATGGTTAATATCTACGCCCGTATCTGTAACAGCTACAATAATCCCTCTCCCTGTATAAGCCTCAGACAGCTCCTCCCAATTTCCGTCAGATATATAGTTGAGTCCCCACTGATAAGGTCTTAAGGAATCTTGCTGTGTTACAACCTCCGAGTTAACAAAGAAAACCAGATTTGGAGAGCATGCCTCGATGTTCTTAATTATGTTTTTTAGAACCCAACATTCTAATTGGTCCTCAAAATCGAGTTTTTTTAGCGCTAGTCCAGACCTAGTTATTTGGTAACTGCTCTCAGTCAGTTGTTTAACCTCGAAGCCCAAGCTTTTAAGTTTTTGCTCAACAACTCCTAAATTAAGTCGATCCCCTGAAATTACAAAGCTATTTTTTACTATCCAGCCCCCTTCGGCAAAACACAAGCAGAACACAAAATGAAAGAGAAAAAGAAGCTTAATCTGCACTTATCTGGCATTAAATTCGCCACAAAAGAGCCGTTTCTTTAGAAAAAAAAAACTCTGTGGAAAAAATTCTCTAAAGGTTTAAAATAGAGGTCGATTAGAGTCTTTTTAGGTTCTTTTAGGGTTTTTGATGGGGTTTGTTATTGGAGCTTTTATTACCGTTTTTTTAATAAAGCTTAATATTATCTCTGGAATTTCTCAAGAACTCGAAAGCGACTCCTACGAGTATGCATGTTATGCAAAAAACCTTGTTAACAATTTTTCTTACCGTTGTTTATACCAAACAGGCAGATCTGAGTATGTAGGTAGGGAGTTCCTTGCTTATCGGCCCTTTGGCTATCCTTTTCTGCTCGCGATTTTCAAAGGCACTTTTGGGGCGAGTTGGATCAAGGCTGTTCAGATATTTCAAGCATTTTTAGAATCATTAACGGTGGTTGGGGTGATATTTTTAAACTCCCTTAGTGCTAAAGCTACTTTTGTACTTTTGATTGCATTTTTCAATATTTGGACGCCACTTATTTTGACGGAGTCAGTTGCATCAAGTTTAATTTTTCTTGCATTTATCACTTTGGCATTCAAGCCTATTCTGGCAGGTTTGCTGATTGCTAGCGGGGTTTTTGTTAAGCAAACTTTACTATTTGCAAGTCTACCCTATATTTTTTCTAGAAAAATTGTATTTTGCGTAGTTTTTATATCGTTGAGTCTAGGTTTTGTAGCTTTTTCAGTGAGAAATTTCAAAGAGTGCAATCGTCTAACTCCGTTAACATCAAACTTTTACAGGCATGCATTGGATGGCTTAGGTGTTAACCCTTTTGATTTTATTACTAGTGTGAAAAATGAGCCTTGTTGGGAGTTTAAGTTTAATGACACTCTTAAAAATGTTTTTTTTAAACATCTTGTTTCAAACTCCAAAGAAGTTGCGTCGATTTATAAAGAGCGTTTTTTGACATTTTTTTCGGCAAATCTGTTAAAAGACTTTATGCCTGTCCTACGCCTCAGTTTTCAGTCGGATGATTTAAAGGCCTTTTACAAGGCTAGCATAGAGTTTTACTCTCACGTGCTTTGTTTATCTTTATTAGGTAGTATAGTCGTTTTTGTTTACTTGCCCCAGTTTCGGCTTATGGTAATGGGGCTCTGGATTTTTGTGGTTATACATCCCATACTGAGCAGAACAGATTTTAGATTTTTAAGCGTTTTAGCCTACTTTTTATTTTTTAATTTGAGTCTGCTGGTTGATTTTTGCATTTCTAAAATTAACGTGCATCACGCTTTGCCGTTACCCTCAAGTTTTATCTTAGATAGTTTCAAAATTGAAAAAAAGCAACTTAAAAACTAAACCTTTTAAAAAAAACTAGCCTATATGAATTTCTGAAAAAATCAAAAAAGCTAAACTAATTCTCAATAAAGCGTATCAAGCAATAAGTTAAAACTTCAAAAATGGCCTCTTAGATCCAAGATTATCCAAACTTCATCGGCTTATTTTAGGCTTGACTTTTTGCTGAGCTTTAGTCTGTGTTGCTAAAAATTAGTTGTTTTGCTATTATTAGGCTCTACCGCGGGGTAGAGCAGTCCGGTAGCTCGTCGGGCTCATAACCCGAAGGTCGTAGGTTCAAATCCTACCCCCGCAACCTTTCTTTTTCTTTCCTCTTTCTCTTTATTCGTTGTTATTTTTGCCCAAGGGAGGCTTATAAAAGTGTAATACCAGTCTAGGGACTCAGGCTTAGCAAAAACTTCATTAAATAAAGCTTCTGTGAAGCTCTTACTTTCTGAAAACGGCTTTTAACAACTCTCCTAAAAAAAAAATACAACCTCATTAAGATGCTAACAATCCAAGCAACATTTAGCCGCAAAGTTACAAGTTAGCTAAAAGTGTTTTGGTAGCTTTACAGACTTATTTGACTAACTCAAAGAGGTTTATTAAAAGATTTGTTGATCTTTTATGGATTTAGAGTATCTGGTTGATTTCTTCGATCTTAAAGCTTAAGTTTTTTGCTTCTAACTTTGAGTAAATTTTTGGCTTAAGCGATTTTCTAATGGAAAAAAAGTTAAGTCCACTATGGGTAACACTTGAAATCTAGTTGTGAAACTGAGTGTGGGTAGAACGGTATATTACAGCTACCTTGTGGTTGATTGTTCGTAAAAAAATAGAAACATCCAAACTTTAAAGCAGGAGTAATTAAAATTGAACCCGTAGCCCAAGGCTTAAATCTCGCAACCGACTTCTTAAAAAGCAATCTTTCACAAGTCGATTCAACGACATACTGCACGGAACTGCTAGTTTTAGAACAAATTCTCGGCTTTAATTTAAGGAGGCGTAGTGATTAATTGGCAATTCTAAATTCCCGAGGGTGTACGTTTAGAACCTTGACGAGAACAATTGTGAAAGAAACAGGCTTTGTTCAGTTTTAACTTATCTTCCAGAAAAGTTTGTCAGCAGCGCTCAAAAACTGGAGTAGGCTTCAAATTCTCATCAACGGCTACTAACACAAGCTCAGCGGACGTCACATGAAAATTAGACACCATATCTAAGCCCCTCAAAGCCTGGACCTCTACTTTAATCGTTATGCTAGAACGACCTTTTTTGACAGTTTCGGTGTAAAAAGAGACGATATCTCCTACAAAAACTGGTTGATGAAAATTAACTTCTCTAACAATTTTTGTAACATACCTAGCTGGATACTCAAATCGAGCATGTTCTGAGGCAGCAAGATCTATCAAGCTTAAAATGTGTCCCCCAAAAATACTTCCCAAAGCATTTGTGTCTTTTGGCATCATAACCACTCGAAGGCTTAAGCGCGTAACCTGGCTCACTAGTTTAAAGTCTTTCTTCTGTTTTAATTCTATTAAATTAATTTGAGTTATTTAAATATTCAGAGCACCCGTGAAATATAACTGATCTTTTAGATTTATCCACTTATTATTATTGTAGAGCTCTCTGTCAGTTGTTATACAGGACATACTTTTTACCTTCAAAGAAAAAAACAAGCTTGACTGATCTTTTTTCTTGTAGATCTGGGAAGATTCAAAAAGTTACAATCTAACTTAATTTAAACCTCGCTCTGTATGTAATAGAATAGCAAATAATAAGTTTTTTCAGTAAATAAATGCTTCTAAGACTTTTAAAGAGAGTTTTTGGCACTAAAAATGAGCGTTTTTTAAAAAGTTTAAACCCATTGCTTGCTAGGGTTAATGAGCTGGAACAAACATACAGCACTTTAACTGATGATGATTTAAGGGCCAAAATTCAAGGCTTTCGAGAGGAAGTCCAGAAAGGTAGGAAGTTAGAGGAGATTGAACCTGATGTTTATGCGATTGTGAGGGAAGCTGCTAAACGAACTTTAAATATGCGGCATTTTGATGTGCAGATTTTAGGAGGAGCTACTTTGCATAGGGGCAAGATTGCTGAGATGAAGACTGGTGAGGGTAAAACTTTGGTGGCTACCTTACCTGCTTGTTTAGATTCTTTAGTAGGTAAACCCGTATTCATAGTAACTGTCAATGATTATCTAGCTAAAAGAGACGCTGAGTGGATGGGCGAAATTTATAATTTTCTTGGATATCGAGTGGGAGTCGTTCTTACTGGGCAAAACCAGGCAGAAAAAATCAAAGCTTACAAAAGCGATATAATCTATGGCCAAAACAATGAATTTGCTTTCGATTATCTGAGAGATAATCTTCGATATCACGGAGAGCCTCTTCAAGCTGAACACTATTTTGCAATAATTGATGAGGTAGATTCGATTTTAATAGACGAGGCTAGAACGCCATTAATCATTTCTGGTCCAGCGGAAGATCCCTCCCAAAAATACATGATAATAAACAGCATAATCCCGGAGCTTCAAGAAGGGGAACACTACCAAATCGATCTAAAGTCTAAATTCCCCTATTTAACTGAGGAAGGAGTTAGGAAAATTGAGGAGTATCTTAAGATTGATAACTTATATGATCCCAAGAACATTGATTATCTCCACATCACTCAGAACTGCTTGAGAGCCCATAAAACCCTTCATAAAGATCAGGATTACGTTGTTAAAAACGGCAAAGTAATAATAGTCGACGAGTTCACTGGACGGCTGATGGAGGGTAGGCGCTGGTCTGGTGGACTTCACCAAGCGGTAGAAGCCAAAGAGGGAGTACCCATTCAACGTGAAAACATCACTCTAGCATCAATTTCGTTTCAAAATTATTTCAGAATGTTTAAAAAACTAGCCGGTATGACAGGCACAGCTGATACGGAAGCCGAGGAGTTTAAAAAAATTTACAACCTGGATGTCGTTGTAATACCTACTCACAAGCCCATGATAAGGCAGGATTTGGATGATAAGATTTTCCCAACTAAAGAAGAGAAGTATGAGGCTATAGTTGAAGACGTACTCGAAGCTTACCAAAGAGGTCAGCCAGTTTTGCTGGGCACAACTAGTATAGAGCAAAGTGAGTTTCTTAGTAGACTACTTCTTAAAAAAGGAATACCTCATAATGTTTTAAACGCAAAACATCATGAAAAGGAGGCCGAAATCATAGCGCAAGCAGGCCGCTTTAAAGCTGTAACCATAAGCACCAATATGGCTGGAAGAGGTACTGATATAATTTTAGGGGGTAATCCTGAGTTTTTAGCAGCAAAAGAGGCTGGGACGAAGAATAGAAACTCTCCGAAGTTTACAGCTGCATACGAGAAATTCAAAAAAATTTGCGACCAAGAGAGAGAAAAAGTGATTCAAGCAGGAGGTCTATTTGTAATAGGAAGCGAAAGACACGAAAGCAGGAGAATAGACGATCAGCTACGAGGTAGAAGCGGGAGGCAAGGTGACCCAGGCTGCTCTAGGTTTTACATATCTCTAGAAGATGATCTTTTAAAAAGATTTATCCCTGAAAAATTGCCAAATTTCGCAAAAAAATTAAAAGGAGAAAGTCATGCAGGGCAGATGGTAAATTGGTTAACAAGGACTGCGCAAAAAAAAGTTGAAAATTACCATTTTGAAATTAGAAAGCATCTTTTAGAGTATGACAATGTTTTTAACAATCAGAGAACTGTTGTTTATACCATTAGAAATAAAATTTTAAGGAAAGACCAGATTTCAGAGCTTCTATCAGACATCATACTAAATCTTGTATCTGGCACGGTAGAAGTGGATAAAGCTCAGTTAGGATCGATATTGGATTTAATTTCAAAGTTGAGTCCCGACCTTGCCCGCACTTTAGAGGGAGATATTGGTAGTTTAGATCCGGACTTTTTAGAAGTTGAGATTAAAAAACTAGTAGAATCGAAAACAAAGCTCCTACAAGAAGCCTTGGATCAGCTAAAGAGTGAGCTTTCCAAGAAAAACCTGCCAGTTGAAGTGCAAACCGATTCCAGAGAGGTGATCAAAATAACTATGCTTGAGATTTTAGATAAATATTGGAACAAGCAGCTGCAAGATCTAGATAAGTTAAGGGAGGGCATAGGTTTTAGGGGTTACGGCTTTAAAAATCCCGTCTATGAGTTTCAGCAGGAAGCTTTTAAGCTGTTTCAGCATTTCATTGCCTCTACTTACGCAGCTATGGTGTTGGCCTTTCTAAAGTTAGAGGTAATATCTGTAGAGCAGATTGAGGAAGCTGTGGAACAAGAAACAAAAAGAGCTGCATTGGTAGCCAAGGCGCGGGTGTAACTTGCTAAAAAAAAAAGCAGGGCTTTACGTTCATATTCCTTTCTGTTCTAGGAGATGCCCTTATTGTGACTTTGTAGTAGTAGTGCAAGACTCAAGCCTACATTATGAGTACTTTAAAGCAGTTCTAAGTGAGGTAGAAGAAAGAGAAGAGCTCAAGGATTTCACTTTTGACACTTTATACGTTGGAGGGGGTACTCCGAGTAAATTTAATTACCTAAGCGATTTAATTGAAGAGTTATTAAAAGCCTTAAGTTTTAGCACGAATCCAGAAATTACAATTGAGTTTAATCCAGAGGATTTGACAGACCTCAAGATTCAAGCTCTAAAACATTTTAAACCTAGAGTAAGCTTAGGGGTTCAGAGTCTTAACTTAAAAGTATTAAACTTTTTGGGTAGATCGCACTCAAGATCCGATGTTGTTGCTGGTATCTCCCAGTTAACAACCAATGGTTTTGAAAATATCAGCGCTGATCTTATTTATGGAGTACCAGGTGTGAAAAGAGATATTTCTGAAGAGATTCAAGTTTTAGTGGGGCTAGGGGTTAAACATATTTCAACGTACTTGTTAACTATCGAGCCTGGCACTCATTTTTACTCGTCACTTAAGTTGAAGATTAATAAAAGTCAAGAAAAAGAGTGGGAAAGCATCTGTTCTGTACTTCAAAATTTTAATTTCCAACACTATGAAATTTCTAACTGGGCAATTAAGGGATATGAGTGTAATCATAACAAAAAGTATTGGAAACACGAAACGGTTTTTGGTTTAGGCTTAGGCGCTGTAAGTTTTTTTAAAAAAAATAACAGTTGGACCCGAGTTTACAATTTAAGCAATCTAAAAGATTACCTTAGCTCAAGAGTAAAACAGGGGGCTTCTGAGGTTTTAGACTCAATTTCTCTGGAAGAAGAGAAACAGATTTTTCAGTTAAGAACATTTAAACCTTTCTTTCCGCAAAAACCACAAATCCAATCCAAGCTGCAGATTCTCGAGGAACAAAATTTTTTAATTAAATCTGACCGAGGGTATAAGCTTACTTCAAAAGGTGTTTTAAGTATTAATGATCTAGTCAGGCTTTTAGTCTTCTAAGAAAAAGCTGTCTAGGGATTTTTTGATTTGCTAAACTCAGTAGAAGCTCAAATCTTAGGCGTAAAATTTAAGTTCGTCAAAAGATCTAGCAGAACACTCTACAAATTAGGCTTTAGAAAAGCCAACGTAATTTCAGGAAATTTAACACTAAAAGCTTAACAACAAACAAAATCAGTCTAAGCCTATTTAGGAATTAAAAGGCTTCAACATAATTTCTGTTCTTCTAACTAAAACAAGCAAGTGTG
>Ga0308400_1000549_pt1 | contig 14218 bp, 12 predicted proteins | sample HotsprSampOS1265_FD_203451 | JGI IMG/M metagenome (GOLD analysis project Ga0308400, IMG submission 203451) | Hot spring phototrophic mat microbial communities from Octopus Spring, Yellowstone National Park, Wyoming, United States - 20060914_OS12-65 ...
AGAAGCATGTGAGGTTAGTGAGAAGGTTAAAAAGTTGTTTCGGAATCAATCGGGTTAAGCCACCCTCGAGTTTATTGAAGCTGTAACAGCAGAGCTTGGTTATGCGTTATGCCATGTGGCCGCGATTTGTCAAGAGTTTAATGTTGGAGTGTCAGAGGTAGCAAGGAGAAATATTGAAAAATTGCACTTAGGAAAGCTAAGCGCTGTGGTTAGATGGAAAAGTATAACATTTAATATAGTCTGTTTGATTATTAAATCTCAACTGCACGGATTAGTGGGGCCTGGATTAGCTTGGTAGGTTGCAAAAACTGAGTTTTTTGAGTACTGAATTTTTTGAGGTTCTTAAACTTTGCTTAGGTTATAACTTAGGTTATTATCTTATCTTAGCCTTTTTTAGGTTTTTTTGCGTTCATATCTTCAGATTGACTTTCACATAGCTTTTGGGGTTATCTACATCCTGCGAAAATAAATGATTTTGATTTGAAAGTTTTGGGTCATCGTAAATTACCTGTACTCGTTTTTTATTTGTAATATAACAAATAAAGGGATTGACAAATTTTTTTTGTGGAGTATTTTACAGGTTCTTTTAAACTGACAATCAGCATAACGGCATGCTTATCTTCTGCTTTAGGATTTGAATTGGAGTATCCAGGAAGAGGATGCATTTCAAACTCTTCAAATAGTGCTAGCCAATACGAAAGAGTAAAACCTAGCTCTGAATCATCCATATTCTGCAGCCAATTAAAAGAGGAGTAATAATCGAATAAAGCGAACATTTGCGGTCTTTCAAAACCTACTAATCAACTTGGCAATTGAATCAGCCGAGAGGGTGGAATCTCGAAATTCGCAAATTGTTTAGTTCTAATTTCAAAAATTGGCTCAACCTCTTTGAATTACTTGCCCATAAGGCTTCAGTTTACTTGTTCCCCTTGGCTTTTTTTCTCTGGTTACCATCTTAACTTCTAACTTCTTTACTTTAGCTTTACCAGGATGAACTCTATGAGTTATTTTAGTGTGTTATCGCCAGGCCTCTTTGCTTGCTCTCGCCCTTCTCAGGGCTTTTTAAGCACCTCTTCCCTGTAAATACTCCGAGAATCTGGACTTTTAATTCCTAGTTTTACGCAATTTCGATAAAATGCGACTACTATTACCTTTACTTGCGACCCATCAGTCAAATCTACATGAAAGTGTGTCTTCCACTTTACGAAAGAGTGTTGGCATCTAAAAGGTTTACTGTTTTCAAGGTAAATTTTTAAACCTAATGTTTTTGATTAGGAAATTTTTAACTCTTCATCAAGCTAAATAAATTTTTTTTGAGATTCTCACTGAAAAATTTTGGTGTAGCCTTTTAGATATCTGATACAAGATCTTTCAAACTAGCCTTATTGTAGGTCTATCCATGAAAACACACTAAAAAGTTGGCGCACCTTTCATTTTGAATGTCAAATAAAAACATGCTGAGTAGACTTTTTAAACAGTTTAAACGTGCTCTAAGTCTTTTTAAATTTGACCTGAGTAGCTTCTTCCACGAAATAAAGTTTCTTTGGCTACATTTAAACAATAGTCGAGTGACGAATTTTAGTTGGAGTCAAATCCAGTTTTCGTAGCCTGAAGATTAGAGAGTGGACAGCTAGCTCTAACTCATTTACTTTACAACCTACCGCCTTGATTAAAGAATAAATGACTGCATGATTTGTTTCTGCTTGCTTGTAGTTGAGTTGGTATCTAACACTTTGGGTACATTCAAATAAAAAAGGCAGACTGTGTGGTTTTTTTGGATTTCTTTAGAGAAAGCCTTCGCAACTAAAATTTACTGCCATTGACAATTTGCTTGATATAAGTATAGCGAGATAGGTGAAATATACCGTTTGTGGTCATATTTCTCCCGCCAAGTTTTAATTTTTGTAAAGCAGTTGTTTAAAAATTGACCATAAACCCTGTCATTAAGGATATAATATTTAACCCCCCTAGCAGAAAGATAATCAACAATTCGGCTAAAAGTTTTAAGGCTAAAATCTTTATTTCGTTTAATGAGATGCCACAACTCTGGCGATGCTATTCCCATGATGTCGTAAATAGGATTCTTAGTGAAATAGGCTAAACCACCAATATCGGCTGCAACCAAGGGCTCAGCTGGATCGATGTTTTCGGCTATCCACTTAGGCATCACGGTATATAGTTCATGAGTACTTGCTGCACCTGCGCGAAGAAAGTTGGCTAGGGAAGGCCACTTCTCAAAAAAGCTTGTAAAAACCAAAGCTACCACTATTACCGCTGCAAAAATTTTTCCCCGCGTAAACTGGTTTAAAATCGCTCTTGCGCCCAAAGCAGCAAAATAACAAACAATCGGGATGAAATAAGCCCAGTGCCTTCCCATGTAATTAGATAATTCACTAGGAGGAGTGAAAAAGCTTTGCGCTACAAGACATGTGAGAAAACCTAGGCTTAAGAAAACAGTGAATCTGTTCATCTTAAAACTGGCCATCCCGATTAAAAATAAAATTCCTATAATTAGGTTTTGTTTCACAATGAAAAAACTGAAAAATTTCTCGATATTTCTAATTCCCACAGAGCTAATAATGGGCAAGAGCTGAACGGGGCTTTGTAAAAAATTTTCCAGCCCTAGCCCGCGTAGATATATCTTTGCGTAATAAGTTGTTGGGAGTAGGCGTTCGTGGCTTTTGTAATTCAGTAAAAACCATGGTGCAATAAGGAAGGTAGTCAAAACTATGAATTTGGCTCGTTGATTTACCAACAAAGTAACAAAAGGAATCAAGCACAAAAACTCTGGTCTAGAGTAAAGTAAAAGCGCCGAGGCAAAACTTACTAAAAAACAAGAGCGGTTTTTAGATAAGATGTACATGAACAACATAAAACAGAAATTTACGAAGGATAACTCCAATCCGGAGAAAATTCCCCATATACTAAGTGGGAGTACTACACAAAAAAGGGCAAAGAAATAAGGAGTGGATTGATTAAGACCCTGGGCTTTTAATGTGAGCATAGCAAAAACAGAGGTTAAAAACGTCAACAGTAGGTTGAGGTGAAAAATTGACTCGGGAGAGCTAACTGCGAAAAACTCCAAAACTGCAAGAACAATAGTCCAACCCACAGAGGTTGATGCGGCAAGCGTTGTGTCTCTTAATCCAAAAGTTCCTGTGCTGGCAAGGTTCTTTGCTATTGCAAGATGAATGTAAGCGTCGTCAAGCATAAAATTAAATCCGCCCGCTTTAACCCAGTAGAGGGATTTGCTAAAAACCCAGATCAGAAGAAAAGCTAAGAAGACCAAAAACAAGGCATCTTTGACAAAGGTACTACTAAGTCTCACGGACGTAATTAAATTAAATTAGACAGAAAAATAAAAAAGTATAGGAAAAAAACCTGGGATTCAAGATCTCCTTGCAAGACTTTTTAACTACATCTAGTTAATTTGATAAACTTGGCTTTTCCGACTTTTTGATATTAAGGTTAGAATGTTTAGTAAGTCTTTAGCTGTTTGCGTGAGAGTGTTGCTAAAAAACCTTGCTGCAATTTGCAACCTTTAATTCTCGCTAAATTTGCAACAAAGCAACATATGTACTGTAATTCCTGTGCACATAAATGTGTCTAACTATTAACTATAATTAAAGTCTTAAAATGAATAAGAAAGAAACAAAATCTTTTCAAAAATAATATGTATATTGAAGTAGCTCTTAGGTTGTTTAATAGACAGCAGTTTCTAAATTGCACTCACTCTAACTCTTCTAATTGTATGCACTTTTTTGGCGCAAATTTTAGGCGAAAATAGTCACAGCTTATTTAAAATCACCTTTTATTAGCGAGTTATACAATAAAAATTGGTCTAGGTGGTTTAGGAGAAATAATAAGAAAATAGTAACAGTAATAGTAACAATAATACAGATTTCAAATTAATTTTCTAGCGATTGCGAGTTTACTTAGAAACAAAGAGCTAAACTAGCATTATGAATATAGTTCTTGAACTAAGAGCTATTTAGCTGTAATTTTCAAAAACCTATCCCAAAACACCTCTTCTACCCTAACTTCCTTGCTACATCTCTATGCAAGAGTTTAAAACCCTTTTAGAACTTCTTAAACTCAACAAGCTTCCCTTCAATAAAGTGATCTGATCAAATAAAAATGCTGCGAGCCTAGCGTGTCTAACACAATAAAGTTAAAAGCTCATTTTTTGGGAGGCTGCGACCAATACTCTCCAAGCCATCGAAATGATCCTGTGAGAAACCTTATCCCATTACACCTAAAACAAAAACAGAACAGTGTTAGAATTCAAAGAGGCTGCAACTAAATCTTGACGGGGAGTAGATTGTGCTTGATGACTTTTGTAGAGCCTCAGGGCGATGTCTGCCAAACTCTAAAAACGGACACAAACAAGACAGAATAGAACAGCGTTTAAGTTTGGAGGCTTGCACTAACTTTACAACTAATTTAAAATTTGAATAATAGAACAGTGTTTGATTTTAAAGAGGCTGCGACCAAATCTCGCCGCATAAAGTATGGCTCCCTGCTGAGGTGATTTTAACATTCACAAGCTGTCCAACCAATCCGGGAGCTTCAAACACAACATAAATACCCTGAGAATTTTTACCTTGAACAAAGTTTTCCCTACCATCGGCTGATGGGCCCTCAACTAAAATTTCAGTCACTTTCCCAATCCAGTTCTTCAATTTACGCTGTGTTATTTCTTTTTGCAGAGCTTGCAATCTGTATAAACGCTCAAGAGCCACATCTCTAGGAACTTTACCGTCAAAACTAGCTGCTTTCGTCCGTGGCCTTGGAGAAAAAACAAAAGAAAAGGAACTATCAAACTCCACAATTTGCACTACGTCAAGCGTTTCCTTAAAATCTTCCTCGGTTTCGTAGGGAAAACCAACAATTATATCCGTGGTTATAGCACACTCCGGTACCTTAGACTTAATTTCGTCAATAATAGCTAGATACCGCTCTTTTCTGTAGTTTCTGTTCATAAGTTTTAAGATTTTATTGCTCCCCGACTGTAAAGGCATATGAAAATGTTTGCACATTACCTCGGAGTCTCTAACAAAATCTATCAGCTCACTTCGCATCTCTTGAGGATGCGGACTTGTAAATCTAACCCTCTTGACTCCCTCTACGGCACACACTGCCTCTAGCAAATCAACAAACTTTTTTCTCGGCTTTAAGTCATTCCCCCAACTGTTCACTGTTTGACCCAGTAGGATAATCTCCTTTGAGCCTTGTGCCACTAAATATTTAACCTCTCTTACCACCTCTTCAAGCGGTCTCGATACCTCAGGACCTCTTGTTTTGGGAACAATACAAAATGAGCAGTTTTTGTTACAGCCTCTCGAAATCGAAACAAGGCCGCAAACACCGCTCGAGATACCTATTGGAAGCTGCTCCCAATCGCTTCTATAATCTACAGCGACTTGAGGAGGAAAATTGTTCTGTACTCTGTCTATCAGCGAAGGAACCAAGCTCAAATTGTGAGTTCCAACGACAAAATCTACCACCGGACTTTTCTTAACAATATTTTCCCCCTCTTGCTGAGCAACGCAGCCCCCTACCCCTATCACCACTTTTTTCTTCTTTTTAAGCCGATTAAAACTGCCTAGCAACGAGTAAACCTTTTTCTCAGCCTTATCTCTTACACTACAAGTATTTATAAAAATTAAGTCAGCTTCCTCTGGCGTTTCTACTAGTTTGTATTCGGACTCCAAAATTTTGGCCAGTTTTAAAGAGTCATACTCATTCATCTGGCAGCCGAAAGTTTTTATATATAAGTTTTTCACCATCTGAAATTTTAATCTAATACTTCCGATATTTCGAGCTCACCCTCAAAATCGAAAATACTAACGTCAACTGGTACGGAAAAACTTCTCTCCAACTTCGCTTTTCCAGTTTCATTTAAAGCCACCTTAGTGGCAAAAGTTTCAGTTACCACAGGATTTTCTCTCCCCTTGACCCAGCCTGTTAGCTTAAAGATGACTTTTCTATAATTTTTGCTCGGCTCGCCAGCCAGCTCAGCAACTAAATTTATCTGTGAGTAGCACTCTAGACCTTTGCAACTTACAAAACTAGGCCTAAAAGAAACAGCAGTAAGACCTAGCTGTTCAGTTGGTTTGTTTTTGATTTCGGTCTGCGCGCCAAAAGCTAAAGGTTCCACTAAAAACCGATAGTCACGACAGTCTCCTTGCTTAACTGCAAGACTGATGGGTGTTAATTTCCCCTCCTCTAAATCAATTGTAAGCTCCCTAGAATCACAAACCTTTTGACCGTCAACTGTCTCCAACCTAAACAACGCTTTTTTAGAAACTCTAGGCTTCAGGGTTGCGCTCAAAACTAGGTCTTCGCCTGAAATAAAAAAACTTTTTGAAATTTGGTCTACAGCATCTTCATTTGCAAGTTTATGCTGTTGTCGCTTGTGTATTAGCGCGCAAGACGAAAGAGCAACCAAACAAAAAAATACTAATATTTTTTTCAATTTTTAAAAATCTGCCCGAAAAATTTTACACCAAAAGTAGTTTTATCTTGGAGTTTTATTTTTTTCCAGGATTGGCTTTACCATGCATTTCTTTTTTGGCAACAAGGTCTCCACCAAAAAGAAGAAGGGTTAAATTAGTCATCGATTCTTTGATAACTTTCGTCATTGGATACTCCTCACCCGATATTTGGTTTTTTAGGTTAGGAGATGCTCTCCCCTGGTTCTTTAAAATGGCAAAATTCTGGTCAAATTGTGTAAAATCGATCTTGACAGGCTTTGAGTTTGAAAAAGCAATTTTTTGTAACTCATAAAGCTTTCTGCTAGCATTAAAAACCAAAATGCTAGCCGTGAGTAATACAACGATAAAAAAAACTAGCGGGTGAATTGAAAATGATCCTTGATTGTTTGAGCTCACTTGACTAATTACATTATTTTAGATGTTGTTAAAAAATTTGAAATATTTAAATTTTTATTTTTATCTTAAGTTTTCTTAACGATAACAATATTGTTAAAGAATTTCTAAAGCTTACGCTCAAGCCTTCGAAGATTAAAAAACCAAGAAGAGATAAGTAAATTAAAACCTGTTAAAAAATACCCAAAACAAAAAATAATCATTTTTAATTTTTTTTAGCTTACTTATCAAGTTGCTAAACATCGTTTTGCTTCGTAGTACACTGCTTTGAATACTATAAATTTTAGATTTATGGTATTCTATTACAAGAGATTTTTTGGGGTGTGGGGGATAAAGTCAACTTGTTTTCGAAATTAACAGGTTACAGAGGTACAGTATTACTTGAAACTGTAATAATTTTAGGTAGCGTTGGTTTTTTATTCTTAGTATTTTTTACTGATTTGTTTCTAATATTTCGAACTCTTTTTGTATTTCGCGAGTTAGAAAGAGATTTTAAAAATTTCGTTAACGATACCCTTGGGGTGTTTGAAAACCAACGAGCTCAGAACTTCTTAATTGATCGTTTGGTCGATTTAACAGGGCTTGAACGATGCGTAAGCGGTTCAACGGCCTGCTTCGAGGTAAATTTGCCTCAGGTTCGTCAGGTAGATAACGGCGTCCAGGTGGTGGAGGCTGTTGTCAGAATTCAGCAGAGGCCGCTTCTAATCGCTCGGAATGAGTTTCGGCATAGGCTTGTGGCTTTTTTGCCACCTTTGGAACGTAGAGGGCGATTAAATGTAAACTTGAGTTTTTAAATATAGTTTTTAAGCTCTCTGGAACTTGTAAATTTGATCCTACCGGTAGCAGTATAAACAACTCTCGAACCTTTTAAATTTTGCCTACCAAGGTGATTAGATCATTTGTACTCAAAGCGCTAAAGCTGGGTCGTCAGGTTATAGTAAACTTTACTTGCTTGAGCTAGCTAGTTAACGACGGCCCTAAAAGGTTACTTACGGGTAACAAAGCTTCCTTTTAAGTTCTAACTACGAGGGGAAAATCTTCGCAAAAAAACTGAAGTTAGATCCAGAAAGAAACCATAAACATCGGTCCACATTCCGCAGCCCAATTGGTTGGTTGCCTTCAGTTTTAATCAAGGTCGCTAGAGCCGATTTGTCCCAATTTGGGACAGGCTTTAGCGTTCAGTACACTTAATTAAAAACGTTAATACTGGTTTATTTTAAAATTTTGCTGTCCCAATTTGGGACACTTTGTTCCGGTTCTCCATCCCAAAAATCTCCAAGACGAAGACCGTCTTTTAATAAAAACCCTTCTAAGCATAGTCCGCTTGAAGGCGCGCAGAATTTGTAATTTAGAATCAGATCAAAAAGACTCCCGCGTTTGGGCAAATGCTTAGTTTCGGCGCACTTTATCATAGTTCCTACTAAGAACCTAACCATCTTGTGTAGAAAGCCCGAGCCTGATATGGTAAAGACTAATAACTCCCCTACTCTTGTCCATGCAGCGCAAAAAATTGTTTTAGTGGTACTTGTTGAGTTACAATCTGCTCCCCTAAATGCTTTAAAATCATGCGTGCCTACAATTTCATTGGCGAAGTAGCTCAGTAATTCCTCATTAAGAGCTTTGGAATAATGCCATACCAGCCCTTTTTGGTAAGTAGGAGGAGCTAATCGGTTTAAAATGTAATATCTGTAGGTTTTGGCTAAAACGCAGGTTGAAAATTTAAACTCCTTTGAAACCAAATAAGATGTTTTTACACTTAGATGTGGTTTGCAGAGAAAACTAATCGATTTGTTGATCTGGGGTAACTCCGACAGCTCTAAATGAAAAGGGATTGTTACAATAACCAACTGAGATTTTGCACGGACACCTTTATCAGTTCTACTTGCGCATACTGCAGGCACTCTCTGAGATGTTCTGAAAACAATTTTTAAGGCATTTTCAAGGAGGGCTTGCAAAGTTGGAGCAGATGGCTGCAGTTGAAAACCAGAAAAACCTTGACCATTGTACTCTACCTCCAAAAGAAGCTTATTACACATTGCTTAAAGCTTTGAAATTGTAAATAAAATTTTGATCACCCTAACTTGAGACTCACTCAAAGTCTATTTATTTTATCCCTGATTTTACTGCGGTTTAACCTAAAGCTTCATTTCTAGATTAAGTAAGGATAGCTCGTTGATCTCTTCTTCAAAAATTTAAAAACTTATCCCGAGCTACTTAACTTGATTGGCTTACTCTAAAGCTTCAACCCGAAGAAGCAGAGGACCGACCACAAAAATATCTTTCAGCGAAAGAGGGTAGGGCTCATCTTTAGGTATTTGTTTAAGCTTACCGTCCTTAAAAATGTAAGTCCCGTTCTTGCTGCCCAGGTCTATGATTTTCAAACCGTCATTGTTTATGGTGATCTCACAATGCTGCTGACTGATTAACTTTTCAGGGTCATAATCATTTAAGTCTAAAACCTCTCTAGACTCAACTAAAGCTCTACCTATTAATAAAGGCAATCGCCTTATAAATGTCTCATCAGTTGGACCATTTAAAACTGAAATATAAATTTTCATGTCTAAAATTTTTCTAAATTAAGAAATTTTTCTAAATTCTCAAATTTCTCAATATTTTAGACTTAAAAAGCAAAAAATACCACCAATGTTTCAGCAAGGTGAAGATCAGTTACATCAGCCTTTTAAACCGTCCATTGAATTTATGTTTGAAACATGTTCTGCTACAAATAAAATCAAAGTTGTCCTTAGTTTGTGAGATTAATGGAAGATAAATGGTTTTGAATAAGAACAAAATATTTAATCCTTAACGATGCTAGTGTAAAATCTAGCTTATACTCCGGCAAGGTTGGTTAAGACTTATTTCGTAAATTGCAATGGTTAATCGATTATTAATTAATTGTGAAAATCAAGAAGAGTTGAGAGCTGCTGTAGTCTCAAACAATCAGCTACAGTACCTAGAGGTAGAGTCAGTTAAAAATTTATCAAAGAAAGGCAATGTTTATAAAGCAAAGGTTCTTCGAATTGAGAGGAGTTTGCAAGCTGCTTTTCTTGACTTAGGACTAAATAGGAATGGTTTTCTTCAAATACAGGAGTTAAACTTGGCTGTCCTAAACTTCTGTAGGGGGGAAAAAAATTTTAAAAAGCAACCACTTAATAGAAAAGCTAGAATTGAGCAGTTGTTAGAAGTTGGCGAAGAAATCCTGGTCCAAGTTGTCAAAGACGAAACTGAGTCGAAAGGCGCTATGTTAACTATGAATCTAGCTATTCCTAGTCGATATACTGTTTTGTTGGTGGGGGGAACCAGGGTTGGAGTTTCAAAAAAAATAAGAGACTTCGAACTCAACGCTCGCTTAAAAGCTATCTTGGAGGAACTTTCTTTCGATCAAAACAAATTCGGTTTGATAGTCAGGCCCTCTTCACAAAATCGTTCATCAACAGATATTGCAAGAGACATTAAAATTTGCCTCTCGAAATGGGAAAAAATTGAGAAGGCTTTCAGAGAGACCCAAGCACCCGCGTTGATTTATGCTGAAGAAAGTTTTAGTACTCGGGTTGTGAGAGAGTATTTCAGCGCAGAAATTCAAGAGATCATTGTTGATACTTTGGCTAGTTTCAATGAAGTGAGGGAGTTTGTAGAGGAAACAATGCCCCGTTACAAAAGTCGTGTCCATCTTTACAAAAGCGACATCCCTCTCTTTTCATTTTATGAAATTGAGGATGAAGTTGCTAAAACTTATGATCCGATTGTTTCTTTACCCTCAGGAGGTTTTGTGGTTATCGAGCCCCTTGAGTCTTTAGTTGCAATAGATGTTAACTCGGGAAAAGCGAAATCAGGGCAGGACTTTGAGCAAAACGCTTTTAAAACCAATATTGAGGCTGTTGAAGAGATAGCTCGACAGCTAAGGTTACGAGATCTTGGAGGGTTGATTATTATTGATTTGATCGATATGAAAAATCCGAGAAACATCAAGGAAGTCGAAAGAAGAATGAAACTTGCTGTTGAGAAAGATAGGGCTAGGGTAGAGGTGGGCGAAATATCAAGGTTTGGTCTTTTAGAGCTTTCTAGGCAAAGAATTAGGACTAGCATCAACAGCCAAACATTTGACAAATGCGCTTACTGTGGAGGCACTGGAAAAATCAGGGGCCCCGAGTTAGTGGCTCTAGATGTTCTTCGAAAAGTTCAGCAGGCAGCTGCTACAAACAAAGTTGAACAGATAACTGTGTATACTTCTTTCCCAGCGGCATTGTACCTTTTAAATTTTCGAAAAAAACAGCTTAGTTCCATCGAGCAGAAATATTCGGTCAGTATAACTGTGCTTCCTCAGGAACGGTTTAGACTTGATGAGTTTGAGCTTCAATTTGTTGAGAGAAAAGTTCCAACAAGTATGCCAGAGACTTCTGCTGATCTAAGTTTTTATGATAGAGTCAAAATCATTAGGGCTCGATGGAGGGCTGCTCGGCCAGTTGCAAAAATTAGCTAAAATTTCACTTTTGTTTTGATCCAATTTTTTGAAAACCTTCTCCTGGGAACTCGTTTGAACTTTCGGGCTCTTCTCACATAGTCCTCCTTTTCAAGGTTAAGCAGTTTATTTAAAGCTTTATAAGTGTCCTGCAACCCAGTTCGTTTCGTTAGTTCGGAACACAGTCGGTAAAGCGCCTGGCTCTTTAGTCTACTTAAGTAGCTTCTACTAAAGCCTAGCTGTTTTGCTATTTGCTGAACCTTGATACCCTCCTCCAAATTTAACCTTATTAACTCCCGTTCTAAATCTGATAAGGTTCCCAGCGCTTCATCGTAAATTTTGGTTAGTTGTTTGTTAATAATCTCTTCTTCAGGCGACTCGGAAACAAAACTTACTTCACTAGTATGGTTCTCAAATGCTTGAAATTCCAAATAAGCTTCTTCAGACAATTGCTCTGATTGTTGGGATACCGTTTCTTGTATATGTTTTATAAGTGCTCCTTTGAGGTGATAGTATAAAAAAGTTATAATGGAGGTTCCTTTTGAGGCGTCAAATTTAGGTAAAACTTCTGCAATACTTAAATTGACTAGACTTTTAAGCTCATCAGGGGGTAAAACTACATTCCAACGCCTGAGCATGGACTTAGCCACTTTTAAGGATTTTTCTTGAAGAATCAATACCTCAGTGTGATCCACCGGATGTCCCCTCTATTAAATAGTCCAAAAAGAACTAATTTTGCTACAAAATAAACTCATCACAAGCTTGTTGTCCACAGCAAACAAATTCTCTAGGTTTGTCAAATTTTAAGTTAACGAAGAACTCGAATTTGTAGATATTGAGTACGAGTTTCTTAACAATTAGTTCAAATTAGCAAGATTTCGCTTGCTGGCTTAGGTTAAAACCAAAGCTCTGAATGACAAATTTTTTTGACCTCAGTTTTATAGAAGGAATTAAAAGATTGCCAAACACTCTAAAATTGCTTTGCACTGGCTTTAGTAGGTTAAATATTTTAGTTTGAAGTAAAGTTTAGGGCTAATTTGCGGTCAAGAAACTTAATGAGAAAAACATTAAGGGTTTCAAAATCCCCTGAGGAGTTTAGTTTTTTATCTTCACTTTCTTATGAAGCTTTTAAGCCGCAAGACAGGTAGACTGGTAATTACGTTTTTTAGTTTTTGCCTCAAAGCTAATTTAAGTTTATCAATTGTTCTGTGAAATGAACTCTTTAGTTTGAAGGACTTAATAGGGTTTAAAGATTTTGAAAGTCGACGTCCAAACTTAAGTGCAGCTAACAATCGAGTAGGAAGCTTTAAGATTGGAAAATTTCTACCAATGTATAAAAAACCTGAAGCAAGCAATTTGTTCAATGTAAAAAATTCAAAAAGCCAGTGCTCGTTGATTCTTTTAATTTGTAAAAAGAATCTTTAATCAAACTAACGTACTTAGCGCAGTTAATTTTCCTGCTTTAAACTTTAAACAAGTTTTTTGAGGTGCTTTTAACTTGACTCAATACGGATGATTAACAGTTTACAAAACTTCTAAAGGTTAAAGATTGGGTCTTAGAGTAAAAAAGAAATGCTTATACAGCCAACTTATGCCAAGTCTCCTTCAGCTAAATTTTTAGCTCAAAGCTACGTTTAACAATGTCGCTTCCAAGCGAACCCCGATTTTGAAGCAAAGGGGTGCAAACCAAAGCTTTGAGGTTTAGCTTGCCCCTAAGTTTGGTTGGATAAATAAACTTATTCTTAAGCACTTGTATGTTTGGAATTGCTAAAGTTTGGTGTGGATAGCAAATTATGTTTAAAAAAGACGGCAGACTAATCGATAATAGATTTATAATTTAAAAACGGTATTTTTAGTGACAAGAAGTCCTATTAAAAAGAAAAGTTCCTTCGTAGATAATTTAATTTTAGAAAACAAGGAGTGGGCAGAGAGCATTGCTAAAGCTGTTGCTTGCGCTTGGAAATTGGACGCAGAAGTAGACGGAATAATTAGCGCAGCCGTGGAAGCTCTAGTCGAGTGCGCTCATAGGTATGAAGAAAACAGAGGTATTCCTTTTAGGGCTTATGCAAGAACGCGGGTTCATCAAGCCTCCTGCGATGCGGCTAGGCAAACTAGAAGCTGGAGGGAGGGGCAGGTATTTTCGGGAAGCATAGAAGCTAAGGCTCGTTCTACGGCTTTGGAACTTTTAAAACGATTTCCTGAATTGCATCAAGGAGCTTTACCTTTCACGGAGGAAATAGGTAATATCAAAAGTTCAATCAGGCAGCTTCTTTTAGGGGCTACGATTATCTACTTACGTGAACAACAAGAGCTGGAAGAAAAATTTGACTTGACTGATTACTCGAAGCTTCTCCAAGCTTTAGCAAGTTTGGACAACATTCACCAATGGTTGATTTGGAAAGTTTACTGGGAAGGCTCAAGTTTAAGAGGTCTTGCAGAAGAGTGGGGTGTTGATCCGCTTGGTGTTATTAGGGAACATCAGGTTATAGTTTCTTACCTTTCCTCTCTGTTCAATAGAAAGGTGGCAATAAAAATTAAGAGTCCAAAAGTTAGGCCTTCCCTTAAGAAAAAATTAAGTGGTAAAAAGCAATTTCAGCAATATTCGCCATTTCAACAATTTTTGAAAAATTTAAACTATTAGTATGAAAAACGAAAAAGGCAAAGTTGGTAACGATAAAGTTACTAAGGTTCAAAAGATTAAAAAAGTTGAGGCAATAAAGCCAGTTGAAAGAGTAAGCCCAGTTGAGAAGGTAGAGAAAGTCGCTCGTGTAAGACAGCCAACCTTAAGTTTAAGCGCAGAGGATAGAGCTAGGATTCTAAAAATGGTTGAAGAAGAGGCTAGGAATTTGGTTGAAAAAGGCTTAATTCC
>Ga0308400_1000555_pt1 | contig 14140 bp, 9 predicted proteins | sample HotsprSampOS1265_FD_203451 | JGI IMG/M metagenome (GOLD analysis project Ga0308400, IMG submission 203451) | Hot spring phototrophic mat microbial communities from Octopus Spring, Yellowstone National Park, Wyoming, United States - 20060914_OS12-65 ...
TCCATCTCCAGAACAACAGGACATCACCAGCTGGCTGGAACTCACCCGGGAGGACGTTGACTGGGACAAAAGAGCAGCCGTCTGGGACATGCTTGCCGCCTGGCAGCGGGAAGGCGTTCTGGAAGGGTGTGGGATTGATAGGGAACAGCTTCAGGAACTGTCCCTGCTGCCGGACCTGGCCCGGGCGCTGGAGTGGGAAGATTACAGCGACGTTTTGATAGCCATGGCGGGGTACGTTCCAGTCCTGGCGGAAGTCAGGGCCCACCCGGAGGCAGCGCGGGCGATCATTGCCCGCTGGGAAGCCCTCAGCCGGGGAGCTTTTTTGGGGGAAGTCCGCCAGGCGGCCTGGGTGGCGCGCTGGAACCTGCGGCGGGCTGGGGTCCTGACCGCGGAGGAACAGACCCGGTTTGGCGCTGATTATAAGGAGGCCATCGGAGCGGAGAAATCCCGGGCTGTATTGCTGGCGCTGGCCCAGATAACTCCACCGGGGACATTTCCCTTGGCAATCTGGACCCGCCGGTTGTCAGACCAGGATGACCAGTGCCGTCTGGCAGCCCGCCTGGCGATTCACGGCTGGCTGGTAGAGGTGATGGAAGGGGCAAGTGGCGAATGGCGAATAGCGAGTGGTTCAGAAGCGAATGGCGAGTGGCGAGTGGTGAGTGGAAGTTCACGACTCGCTACTCGCTGCTCACGACTCGCCATCACCCGCCGGCAAATGCGGCAGGTCCTGCGCCGGGTAGGTCAGGACACGGACGCCGAGATGGTCGCCCCATTCGTGAATCTCCCTCCCGACGTGCTGCCGGATTTCCGGCGGCTGCACAAGATTGAAACCGCCCTCGCCGCCGGGCAGATGCCGCCGCCGGATGCCGGTGCGGAGAACCGGGCAACGCCCCGTGCCGTCCCGGCCCGGCTGCCGGAAGCCCACCCGCGGACGGACCCGCCCGGTATCACCGGCCAAACGACCAGCAGGACAGCCGGTTCCGAACCTCCAGCCCGCCACCCCTTCCCGGAGGTTATCCGCCATGAGTGACCCCTCCCTTTCCCCCCTGGTCCGCCAGGCCGCCTGGAATCTGCACACCGTGGAATGGCTGTCCGAAAACGATACCTGGCGTTTGGCCTGGTTCTGTCACCGGTATTTCTGGCGCACCCGGCGGATGATGGCCGTGACGCCGGACGAGGCCGCGGCCTGGCTGCCGGCCCTGGCTTTCGCCGTCAGTTGTGAAAAAGATGACGATATTCTGGCTGAACTTGCCCGGCAGCCCCTTCCGGAGCCGTTGCCCCCGGAAGCCCTCCCCTGGCGCGACATACTTATCCAAAACTGGGAACAGCGCCCAGTTCCCACGGAGGAGAAAAAGTCCATCCGCCTGTTCGCGCTGGTACGCTTGGACCGGCGGGCGGAACGGCTGCCCGAATGGCTGACAGAAGCGCGCCGGGCCCTGGATTTGGGGTGGTACGACAGGCATCTCCGCCTGGCCGCGCTGGCCGGCTGGCGGCCCCGGCCGGGCGACGCCCCGCCCCACGGGGACAAGGCAGAGGCGGCCCAGGCATGGGTCCGGTTCTGGGAGGAGGTATACCGGACCGCCAGATGGAAACCGGACGTTTTGATCGCTGCTGCCGCCCTGCTCCATCTGGCGGAAGCCGGCTGGCTTCCCTCCGGGCCTTCCCCGGAGCGGCTGCGGGAGGAGTTCCGCCAACGAGTGCAGCAGGTGCAGCCGTGGACGACTTCTTGTCTTGAGCGGTCAGTTCTCCGGATGGTGCTGGGTTCTGTTCCGGCAGGTTCCACCATACCGGAACAACAGCGGCAGGAGATCGCCGCCTGGCTGGAACTCACCCGGGGGGACGTTGACTGGAAAAAAAGAGAAGCCGTCTGGGAGATGCTTGCCGCCTGGCAGCGGGAAGGCGTTCTGGAACGTTCGGGTAGGGGGCGGCTCCCGGAGCCGCCCCGACTGCTGCCGGACCTGGCCCGGGCGCTGGAGTGGGAAAGGCACAGGGGGATTTTGGGGGCCATGGCGGAATATGTTCCAGTCCTAGCGGAAGCCAAGGCCCACCCGGAGGCAGCGCGGGCCGTCGTTGCCCGCTGGGAAGCCCTCAGCCGGAATGATGATTGGGAAATCCGCCAGGCGGCCTGGGTGGCGCGCTGGAACTTTCTGCGGGCCGGAGTCCTGACCGCAGAGGAGCAGGGACGGTTTGGCGCTGATTACGTGGATACCGTGAAGTTCGCGCCTGAATTCGCGCTTGAAACAATTGCATTGCCGACGCTGGCGCAGATAACCCCACCGGGGATGTTCCCCCTGGCAACATGGGCTGGCTGGTTGTCAAACCAGAATGACTGGCGCCGTCTGGTAGCCCGCCTGGCGATTCACAGCTGGCTGGTGGAGGTGATGGAAGGGGCGAGTGGCGAATGGCGAGTGGCGAGTGGAAGTTCACTACCCGCTACTCGCTGCTCGCTACTCGCTACTCATCGCCGCCAGATGCGGCAGGTCCTGCGCCGGGCCGGGCAGGAAGGCACGGACGCCGGGACGGTTGCCCCGTTCGTCAATCTCCCGCCGGAGGTGCTGCCGGACTTCCGGCGGTTGCGCGAGATTGAAACCGCCCTCGCCGCCGGGCAGATGCCTCCGCCGCCAGATGCCGGTGCAGGCAACCGGGCCATCCCCCGTACCGTCCCGGCCCGGCTGCCGGAATCCCACCCGCGGACGGACCCGCCCGGCATCACCGACAGGACGACCGGCAGGACAGCCGGTTCCGAACCTCCAACCCGCCACCCCTTCCCGGAGGTTATCCGCCATGAGTGACCCCTCCCTTTTCGTTTCCCCCCTGGTCCGCCAGGCCGCCCGGAATCTGCGCACCGTGGAATGGCTGTCCGAAAACGATACCTGGCGTTCCGCCTGGCTCTGTCGCCGGTATTTCTGGCGCACCCGGCGGATGATGGCCATGACGCCGGATGAGGCGGCGGCCTGGCTGCCGGCCCTGGCTTTCGCCGTCAGTTGTGAAAAAGATGCCGATGTTCTGGCTGAACTTGCCCGGCAGCCCCTTCCGGAGCCGTTGCCCTCGGAAGCCCTCCCCTGGCGCGACAGACTCATCCAGGTCTGGGAACAGTATCCGGCTGCCACGACCTGGGAGAAAACCATCCGTCTGTCCGCCCTGGTGCGGTTGGACCGGCGGGTGGAACGGCTGCCGGAGTGGTTGAGAGAAGCGCGCCGGGCCCTGGATTTGGCGCCGAAAAACCAGCGTCCTCGGTTGTCCGCGCTGGCCGGCTGGCGGCCCCGGCTGGGCGACGGGCCGCCCCACGGGGACAAGGCGGAGGCGGCCCAGGCATGGGTCCGGTTCTGGGAAAAACGATACCGGACCCCCAGTTCAAAACTGGAAGGTTTGCTCGCTGCCGCCGCCCTGCTCCATCTGGCGGAAGCCGGCTGGCTTCCCTCCGGGCCTTCCCCGGAGCGGCTGCGGGAGGAGTTCCGCCAACGGGTGCAGCAGTGGTCTATCAGGACTTGTCAGGAAGGTAAGATTCTCCGGATATTGGTGTTTTCTGTTCCGGCAGACGCTTCCGCGCCGGAACGGCGGCAGCAGGACATCAAGGCGTGGCTGAAACTGACCTACAGGAACGTTCAATGGGAAAAAAGAGAAGCCGTCTGGAACATGCTTGCTGCCTGGCAGCGGGAAGGTATCCTGGAACGCTGTGGGATCAGTCTGATCCCGGCCCTGGCCCGGGCGCTGGAGTGCGAACAGGAGGGCGAGGTTTTGCGGGGTATGGCGGGGTACATTCCAGGTGCGGTGGAGGTCAGCGCCCACCCAAAGGAATTACGGGCGATCGTTGCCCGCTGGGAAGCCCTCAGCCGGGAAGCTTTTTTTTGGGGAGTCCGCCAGGCGGCCTGGGTGGCGCGCTGGAACTTTCTGCGGGCTGGGGCCCTGACCGCAGAGGAGCAGGCCCGGTTTGGCGCTGATTATGTGGAGGCCATCGGGGCGGAGGATGACTGGGATGTATTGCCGACGCTGGCGCAGATAACCCCACCGGGGATGTTCCCCCTGGCAACATGGGCTGGCCGGTTGTCAGACCAGAATGACTGGCGCCGTCTGGCAGCACAGCTGGCGATTCACGGCTGGCTGGTGGAGGTGATGGAAGGGGCGAGTGGCGAGTGGCGAGTGGCGAGTGGAAGTTCACGACTCGCTGCTCGCCAGTACGGGCAGTTCCCGGAACTGCCCCTACGACTCGCCATCACCCGCCGGCAGGTGCGGCAGGCCCTGCGCCGGGCCGGGCAGGAAGGCACGGACGCCGGGATGGTTGTCCCGTTCGTCAATCTCCCGCCGGAGGTGCTGCCGGACTTCCGGCGGCTGCGCGAGATTGAGAGCGCCCTCGCGGCCGGGCAGATGCCTCCGTCGCCGGATGCCGGTGCAGGCAACCGGCCCAGCCCCCGTACCGTCCCGGCCCGGCTGCCGGAAGCCCACCCGCGAACCGAACTGACCGCCCCCCCCCGCAGACGCGCATCGCCCCACGTCCACCTTCCGGTCCAGTCCGCCAGCCTGTCATCCCTGCCCGGATGCTGCCCGCCATGAGTGAAGCCGCCCTTTACCGAAAAAAAACGCCGTAAAGCCCTGCACTTTAGGGCAGGGATATAAGGCGCACGCTGTTTTATCAAGCCAAACCCGTGATAAAACAGCAGTATGAGCGTCATGGAAGCCAGGCTGCCCAACGGGACAGCAGAGCAGTATCAGGTTTTGGATAAAGCCATCCGTACTGCACAGTTTGTCAGAAACAAATGTGTGTGGTACTGAATGAACAACAAGAGCGAAAACAAAGCTGTTCTCTATGCCTACTGCCAAGACCTGGCCAAAGAGTTTGACTTTGTCAGGAAGTTAGACCCAGGGGCAAGGCAGGCAAGTGCCGAGCGAGCCTGGGCTTCCATTTCCTGGTTCCATACCGACTACAGAAACAACGCGGTCAAGAAGGGCTATCCGCAGTTCAAGAAGAGCTGTCGGTCGGTCGAGTACAAGCTGTCCGGCTGGAAGCTGTCTCCTGACGGCATGTTCATCACGTTCACCGACGGCTTCAACGCACGAACATTCGCCTTGTACTGCAATGGTGAGGCAAGGTACCATATCCTCAGCTTCAAAATCAATCGGGTGCGGGTGATACGCAGGGCAGATGGGTACTATGCCCAGTTCTGCCTGGATGTGGAGCCCAAAGAGCAGGGAGCATACACAGGCAATGTGATTGGCATTGACCAAGAAAACCGGGTTTCAAGCCCCGCCCTTTAGGGCGGCTTTTTGTTATCATTGTGTTTAAGCAACGGATTTTTTTAGATGTATTGTGTCCGCAGGTTAAAACTAGGCATTTCCGAGCAGTTCGAGCGGCTGGCTTGAGCGGCGGGAGAATTGTACTCCAATTCTTTCTGGCGGGTGGTATGCAAGAAGGGTTTGTGGTTGAAGCCGGCCAGCTTGATGCGGTCGGCCAAGTACAACCAGGTGGCAAACCAGAAAATCCACCAGATGTCGTCGGGACAGCTCAGGCAGATGCTTGCCTACAAGGGGGGATGCCAGTGGTTCTGCAAAAGGAGCGCTACACGTCGCAGAAGTGCCTACGCGGTACAGACCGCATATCCAATGTAGCTTGGGAAGTGGGAGCAATCCTGCAACCTGAGAAAGAATCCTTCGCCTTTAGGTGAAGGAGAATGTCACTGATTGGGTCTGTCGCCGGGATTTCTGGCGCACCCGACGGATGAAACTTTGCCGGTCTGGTTTGAGCCCGTCATAAATGGAGGATCAGGATGTTACCTGAAAATGACCGTGGTTTCGTTGAGCTTCTGCTGTCTTCACTTTCGCGGCTGCGGTTACTGCCGGATTTCGAGGTGCAGTTGGTCGTGGCCGAATCTCATGCGGCAGCAGTCTGGCGGTATCTCGACGAGGTCGGACGCAGTCCTGACGGGGATGTGCAGGTGGTGGAAGTGGACCTGCCGGCACTGTTGCTGGCCAGTTTGCAGCAGGAAGACGTAGCGGTGTTTCTGGAAAGTTATGCGCCGCTGACGATGGACGAACGGGTGGCGCTGGGGAACGGGAAGCTGACGGCGCGGCTGGTAGCGGGGCGGCCGCCGCGCCTGGAGTTCGTGGGACGACAGGTGGCAGAACGGGCCGGGCGCGGGGCTTCGGCGGTGGTGGAGGTGCCGTTGGGGAACCAGATAGTCACGGCCGGGGCGCCAAGCAGTTACACATTGTCGCGGTGGCTGGATTTGGGGATTGAACTGTGGGAGAAGTGCGCGGCCGTGCTGCGGCGGGTCAGTGATCTGGTCAATCCGTCCGTTGCGCCACGGTACACGGCCGCGGAGCTGCTGGATTTGTTCACGCAATTAATTCAGGAGGGACACTCCGACTGGCATGTGATTGCCGGACGCGAGATTCGGGTACGGGCAGCAAACGGCAACATGGAAGTGATTCAGCCCGGGCGGATTGTCAATGAGGAGGACCTGCTGGACCTGCTCTTTGAGATGACCCGGTTTACGACATACATGCAGTCCATTGAACGGTTGTACAGGATACATGAGGATGGGCGGCGGTACCCGGACTTCACCCAGCGGTTGCCACCGGAGGGAGTGAATTTCGCCTACAGTTTCGTGGATGGCAACGGTCGGCTGTTGGGTCGGCTGCGGATCAATGTCCATCTGGTGGTGCCCATCGGGTTTGAGCGGAAGTGGCGGGGGTTGGCGTTTTCGGCGCGGCGGATTCCACATGCCCCCCCCGATCCGGTGACGCTGGGATTTCATCCGGCGGCGCTGCGGCTGGTGACGGACATTGTGGAGCAACGGCTGACACGGGGTTTGGTGCTGATCGTAGGTCCGACGGGTTCGGGCAAGACGCACACGATGGCCGCGATAGTGCAGCAGCTCAATCAGAAAAAGCCGGTCAACATCATCACGATTGAGGACCCGGTGGAGGTGATTTACCCGGACGGCAAGGCGACGATTCAGCAGATTGAGATTGGAAGCTGCGTGGGAAGTTACAAGGAGGCCGGGCTGAACGCCAAGCGGCAGGACCCGGATGTGATTGCAATTGGGGAGATTCGGGACAGTGAGACCGCACTGGTGGCGGTGGAACTGGCTTTGACGGGACATCTCGTGCTGGCGACGATGCATGCGGCGACAACGACCTATGATGCCATTCCGAAGTTGCTGGAGTTTGGCCCCTCACGATCCTCGGTAGCGCAGGCACTGCAGGCAGTGATTGCGCAGCGGCTGATTTTTGCGCGGCATCTGGGAACGGCTGGGGAGGCGGCGCAGCGGCGGCTGCTGGTGATGGAGGTGGCGCGGCTTTCCAGCCGGAACCAGATTCGGGAGATGATCCTGCAAGAGGGTCCGCTCGACCGGGAACGGTTTTACGAAGCGATTGACTATGATCAGAGTGAGGAGTTTTCGATTTCGCTGGAGGAAAGCCTGCTGCGGCTGGTGATTCAGCAGCAACTGGATGTGACCGGGGGACTGCTCATTGCTGAGCACAAGGCGCGGTACATGACCCTGCTGGTGCGGCTGTACGAGGAACTGCGGAAAGTGCTGCAGGAGAGGGGCGTGGATGTGACGGCCCGTGGGGGTGGGTCGGTTTCAGCATCGCCGGAAGTGGAGCGGAACCGCCAGTTGTTCCTGAGTATCCAGCCGTTTGTGGAAAACTATCTTGCGGCGCGGCGGAAAGGCAGTGGATGGTACCTGGAGGGTTCCCCTCCCCTCTCATCATGACCGGGATGCGCGGCTGGGCTTTCCGGCAACTTCAGACCTTTGTCGAATACAAGTGGGATCGCGGTCGAGTACGTCGATTCCGCCTGCACCAGCCAGACCTGCCATTGGTGCGGGGCGATCAACCAACGTCGAAGACATGCCTACGTCTGCAGGCGGTGCGGATACAAGGCGCACGTCGATGCCAATGCGGCGCTGAATGTCCGGGATTGGTATGGGCTGTGCTGCCCGCTGGTTCTTCATGCTCGAGCGGGCGGGCGGCATGAACCAGCCCTGAACTGGGTACGCGGAACGGTCGCGCAAGTAGCAAGAACCAGCATCCTCCGGCTTCAGCCGGGGGAGGTTCAATTGGCGAGTAGCGAGTCGTGAACTTCCACTCGCCACTCGCTTCCTTCCCACTCGCCATTCGCCACTCGCCATTCGCTTTTTTTGCCATTATTTCCGGTAAAAGTATTTCCGGATGATTTGAAATCACTTGCATTCTGCTTTGTCTTTATATAAAAAGTTGAATATAAACATGGTAAATACATGGCTTCCCGGATTGCCCGCGCGGTGGGCAAAAAGCGGTGGGGAATGGGGGGCTGATGATCATCGTTTTCCGGCCGCAGCCGGATTTGAAACAAAGGAGGTTTTGTGATGCAGATCGATGTCAGGAAAGCGGAGTTACTCAAGGAACTCCGGATTCTGGGAAAAACTATCGACCGCCAACCCGCGGTTCCGGTGACTGCCCATATTTTCTGCGTAGCCCAGGCGCCGGAGCAGGGGAAGGGTGGGCGCCTGTTTCTGGCGGCCACGAACCCGGACACGACGGTGGCCACATCCTGTCCGGCGCAGATCACAGATGGTGGGGAGTTGTTGCTGCCTGCCCGTCAGTGGTCTGATCTCGTGCAGCGGCTGGGGGATGACCGGGTTCAGATTACGGGCGGAGAGGGTCCGGCAGTGTTGTTACGGTGCCGGGACGGCGAGTTTCAGTTGCCGCGACTCCAGAATGAGCCGTTTCCGGTGCAACCGGCGCCGGTACGGGTGCCCTTTGGGGTTTCGGCTGGGCTTTTGCTTCAGGCCCTGAAGGGGGTTCAGTTCTCCATGCCCAATGAGCCTGATCGCCTTCCCGTAGGGATTGAGTGGACCCTGACGCGCTCCGGTGCTTCGGTGGGGACTGCCTTTTGTGCTGACCTGCGGCTGGTGGCGACGGATGGCTGCCGGATGTCGGTGGCGTGGCTGTCCCGGTCGGTCAGTGACCGGACGGGCGCGTTGTCTTCGGAGGCGGCGTCGCTGTCGTTCGGGCTGCGACGGCGCGGGGTAACGGACCTGGTGCGTTTGCTGTCCGCTGGCGGGGCAGAGGAACTTGCCTTTTCATCCGGTGAGCCGGCGTTGTTTTTTCAGGCGGGACACCGGCAGATGTGGTCCCGGCCGCTGAATCGCTCATTTCCGAAGGTGGAGCCCATCCTGGACAAAAAGCCGGCGCATCGGGCGGTGGCGCCGGTGCGCCGGTTGCTGAAAGGGGTGCAGCGACTACTGGTGCTGGCGGACCGGCGCACGCCATGGTTGCGGATGGAACTGAAGGCGGGGCAACTGGCACTGGCTGTGACGTCGGAGGCGGGCGGCGGCGCCGTCGAGACCCTCGATGTTGGCTACGATGGGCCGTCACTGGCGGTGGGGATCAACGGGCGCTATCTGCTGGAGATTCTGGAATCGTCTGGTTCGTCCTGGGTGAGCATCGGGCTAACGGATGAAACTTTGCCGGTCTGGTTTGAGCCCGTCATAGCGGACACGGGCATTTCCCCCTCCCTGACGCTCCGGCATCTGGTGATGCCCATGAGGCTGTAAATGAAACTGCCAATGGCATTCGGGCCGGGCGCTGTCTTTCCGGGGGCGGGAGGTTTCCTGCTCCCGGCTTTGCCTGGCCTGGCGGGCTTTTGGGATTCATGGTTGGGGCGGGAGGTTTCCTGCGGCGGCATCCCAGACGGCGAGGGCTTCGGGGACGAACATCAGATCGAGTTGGTTATGGGGGGCGTGGCGGACAAAGAGTTCGGTCAGGGAGGCGAAGCGTTTGAGGACGAGGGTTTGCTCGATGAGCATGCCGATGGCCTGGGCGATATGGGGGGCGCATTGCCAGGCCCGGTTGAGGGTCTCCAGGGTGATATGCGGCGCATGGTTCTGGAGGGCGGCGGTGAGGTAGGGGGCGCGGCGGCGGCGGTAGCGGGAGTCCGGGTGCCATGAGCGTTCAAACCAGTCCACCTGGTAGGTCCAGGCGGGGCATTCCCGGATGGCGTCAGGCGGAGGGAGTCCGTGGTCCAGTTCCCAGAGGATGAGTTCGATTTCGCGTGTATCGCCGGCTACGGGGGACTGGTCCGGGTCGGTGAGCTGGCGCAGGGCATCCGGGTTGAGGCCGCATCGTTCGGCTTCAGGGATGAGTTCGGTGAGGCGGAAGGCGCGGCGTTTCCATTCAAGGAACTGGTGATTGAGGAAGAGCCACCATTCGGGGCGCATGTCGCCGGCGGGCTCGGTGATGGGGGCGATGGTGCCGAGGCAGAGGGCGGCAATGATGGCGTGAGGGAAGCCGGTCTGGGCGATGAGCAGGGTGAGGGGTGGGGGGATAGTGGTTTTGAGGAAGGCTACCTGGCGGACGGTGGGGTGCCGTGGGTCGTCCCACCAGATGAGGGATGGGTGGTGGACATGGGCAAAGAGGGGATAGGTGACGGCAAAGAGTTCGCCCTTCTGGGCGGAGCGGACGCATGGGGGGAGCAGGGTATGGATGACCCGGGCGATGTCCTGGCGCAGGCGGGACGGGGAATGCCGGTGGAGCCAGGGATGGGCGGCCCAGCCGCTGAGGGTTTTGGGGAGCCGGTCGGGGGTCTGTTCGGATGGGGGGAGTTCCTCGATGCGGCGGGCGAGTCCGTCCATAAGCATGAGGTGACAGGCCCAGCGTTGCCGGTTGAGGTAATCGAGGTGCTGCATTTCGAGGATATTCCGGGTGTACCAGGGAATGTTCATGGCGACCTGCGGGAGTTGGGATATGGCGGCAGCCGATGGAGCATGATACCTCGTGCTGGGGAAAAGACAATGTTTTTCGCTGTTTCGGGTTCTGCTGTTTTCATGTCCGCGTTTTCCCTGCTGGTTTCCCTCCCTGTTTTTCTTTCATTTCCGTTTCCGTTTCTGCCGGGCGGGCGGGCATGTTTTCAGAAACCCCTTGCATTTGATCCCGGATGTATATAAAACATTGAATATCAGGATGGCATAAAACATGGAGTCCATGATGATGCATGGATGGTGATGTACGACCGGGGGCGGCGCCCCCTGATTTCCGGCGGTGGCCGGTCGAAAGGAGACAGCGCGATGCAGGTTCAAGTGACACGCACGGATTTGTTGAAGGAACTCCAGATACTGGGTGGAGTGATTGACAAGCGTCCGAATGTTCCGTCCACTTCCCACATTCTCTGCACGGCCGAGTTGTCGGCGGAGGGGACGGGCGGGCAGTTACGGCTGACGGCCACGAATCTTGACACGACGGTACTGACTTCATGTCCGGCCCATGTTCTTTCCGATGGGGGTGGTCTGCTGCCCGGTCGCCTGTGGGTCGATATTGTCCGTCTGATGTCCGGCGACGAGGTGGTGATGAGGAGCGGGAAGGATTCCGGGATGCAGTTGCAGTGCGGTTCTGCGCGGTTTCGCCTGCTGGGGCCGGATACGGACAGTTTTCCGTCGCTGCCGGAGCGTCCGGCGGCGGCTTTCGGGATAGCTCCCGGTCAGTTATTGTCCGCGCTGGAGGGGGTGAAGTTTGCCGTTTCCCGGGACGAGGGGCGGTACAATCTGACGGTGGTGCAGGGGGTATTGAGTTGGCCCGGCGCGGCGCCGGCGGGGACGGTTCCGGCGGATTTGGCTTCGGCGGCCCCGGCGCCGGGGCGGGTGGACCTGCGGCTGGTGGCGACGGATGGTCATCGGCTGGCGTTGGCGTGGCTGCCCGGGGCGGTGGTGAACCGGGAGGGGTTGCTGTCGGCGGACAATCCCCGGCTGTCATTTCTGTTGCCGCGGCGCGGGGTACAGGACCTGTTGCGGTTGCTGTCCGATGCGCCGCCCGGCGACGCCGATTTCGGGATTGGCGACCGGTTTCTGTTTTTCCGGGTGGGGCACCGGCAGTTATGGGCCGTGCAGGGGGGCGGCCTCTTTCCGTCACTGGATTCGGTGCTGCAGCCCCAGACGCCGTACCAGGTGGTCTTGCCGCTCCGTCCGCTGGTGGCCGCTCTGCGGCGGTTATTGCCGGTGGCGGATGAGACGATTGCGGCGGCCCTCCTGACCTTCCGGGCGGGACAACTGGAAATGAGCTCCCAATCCAGTGTGGTGGGGGACGCGGTGGAGAGCATGGATATTGCCTATGACGGCCCCACTATCGAGATCATGTTCAACGCTCATTATCTGCTCGACATTCTGGGGGCGATGACCACGGAACATGTGATGTTCCGGTTCAAGGACGAGATTTCGGCGGTGGAATTGCGTCCGTTTTCACCGGAAACGCCTGCGGGCGACGGGGGTGACGTTGGGAAGCCGGTTTTCCGGTATATTGTCATGCCTTTGCGCAAGTGATAATCTGAAAATGCCGGGCGGGGCGGGGTTTTCGTTCCGTTTCCGCCCGGGTCTTTCGTTCCGTTCTTTTTGTCCTGGTTTTACGGGCGGCGGGTGTTTTCAAGGGGACAATTCTGCTCCATTCCGCTGCCATTTCGGTGTCCTGCGGGGCGGACATGTCATCTAGTGGTGACTTCCCATGTCCGGGGGCATCTGTTCCGGAGATACAGCCATGCTGATTGAAAAACCGAAGTCTGCGGGTGAACCGTCTGAAGCGCTTTCCGCCGTATCTGGGCTGACGGGGCGTGGGGGCGGGAGTCCCATTGGGCATGCGGTTTCCGGGGTCAAGCCATCTCCGTCCGGGGACCGTGGGGCTGCGGGGATTGGGTTATCACGGGCGCGGGTGATTGCCTTCTGGAACCGGAAGGGTGGGGTGGGGAAAACGACCCTGGCGGTAAATCTGGCGGACCAGGCGGCGCGGAGTGGGGCTTCCACGCTGTTGATCGATGCCGATCCCCAGGGGTCGGCAACCAATGATCTGGGGTTCAATGCCAACACCCTGCCGACGACGTTCTGGACACCTTTCCTGCTGCAGACGGGTGAATTGCCGGCGATTTATCCGGTTTATGACAACTTTGATCTGGGAGCCTGCGGTCCTGTGGCCGACCGTGAGTGGCGGCTGGGGGATGGCGCCGGCGTGCGAGCGGTGCTGGAATATTTTGATCGCCTCAAGCATGGGGAGATATATGGGGGGCAGGAGTACCGGTGGATTTTCATGGACTGCGCGGGGAACAGCGCCCTGGACCGGCTGAACCAGTGGGCCCTGCTGGCAGCGGACGAGGTGATTGTGCCGGTGGCGGTCAGCATGAAGGGGTTATTGACCCAGCCCGGGCGGGACATTGCCGAGGTGGACATGCTGCGGGAGCAGTTTGGTCGTCCGCCACTGATAGTCACGGGTATCATTCCGGTACTGCTGGGCAAGGTAAACAAGAGCATTGCGGAAATTCTGGCTTCCAATGTTTTGCAGGAGATTGCGGAAGCGATGGACACCGTGTTGTTGCCCGGGTGGATAGAAGCCGGAATCGTGCGGCAGGCGGAGTCACGGCGGTTGCCGGTGGGGCGGCTGGATTTGGGGCGGTCGGTGGTCCGGCAGCATCAGCTCCGGCTGCTGGAGCATCTGGCGGCCATGCTGGACGCGATTGAGGGGCAGTTGCCATCCGCCGGATAGTTGGCGCGGCTCTTTCCGGTATCTTCCGGCTCCGTTTTTGCTTCCATTCCCTGTCTTCTATTTTCTATCTTCTGTTTCCTGTGTTCTGTATCGGCTTCTTTTCCTTGACTTTTATTCCCTTTGTTTTATTTTTGATTAACTCCACTTCACCCTATGTTTTCCGTTCCCGGCTGATTTCCCTAGACGGGGCGTTTACAGCGGGACGGCGATGGGGCTCGCCAGACCGTGTTGCCTGGCAACCGGCGACACCGGTTTTTCCCACCGTCAGTTCCGGTCATCCGTTTGTGGATGACGCGGAATCCCACCTTCTGGTTGCGCTGGGTGCCACTTTGTTTTCGTGGCACCTTTCCTTCCGGGAATCCGTTGGGAAACCGGATAAAGGAACGGCTTCGGGAGACCTTTCTATTACAGACCCTGCGACTTTAGTCAAGGCCAAGGCGGCTGTTTTGCTCCCGTCGTGGGATCTGGTATGTGCTCATTTCCGTGTCGCTGGAAGTTCCCGATGCGGAGCCACTGGATCGGCGTGGATCGCGGACAGAACGTGGCCGTAGTGGCGGCAACGCCCGATGGCCCGGTTGTGTTCTGGAAGGCCCGGCAAATCCGGCATGTGCGCCGGGTGTTTGCCAGGCGCAGACAGATG
>Ga0308400_1000562_pt1 | contig 14039 bp, 13 predicted proteins | sample HotsprSampOS1265_FD_203451 | JGI IMG/M metagenome (GOLD analysis project Ga0308400, IMG submission 203451) | Hot spring phototrophic mat microbial communities from Octopus Spring, Yellowstone National Park, Wyoming, United States - 20060914_OS12-65 ...
GCTGTGCGGATTGATCTACTTGCCGATGCGCCAACTATCACGCCACTTGCCCCCTTCCTGGCTGCACGTTTGCGGTTGCCATGGGTAACTGGCGTGGCTTTGCTCGACGAACAGCCGGTTGTCGTGCTCGATCTGCGCCGATTGGCCGCCGATCTTGCTCTGGGGCTTCGCTTGAATCATACTGAGGAAGCGTTATGAATTCGCAGACCGCACCTTTTTCTCTCACCGAATTGTCTGCGCTGCGCGAGAATCGTTCTCTGTTGCAGTGGTTAGTTGTGACCGGCACTGTGGCTCAGGTGATCTTTTGGATCGTCGGTCTTGGCTTTTGGCTTTCTGACAATACGCTCCTACCCTCGTTTGTGCTTGCTAGCTTGATCACCCTGTTCGGATTGGCTTTATACGGCCTGGCCGCCTGGTCGTTTAGGCGCGGACGAACAATTGCCGGGCGTCGCTGGCTATTTCTGGCCATGACAACCGGAGCTGTTCTGGTGATGTTGCTATTTGGTGGTGTTGATGGCGCACGGGTAAGTGTGCTGTTCGTGGCGGTTGTCAGTGCCGGTCTGCTCGGCAGTGGTAGTGACACCTTGCTGGTTAGTGTGCTGAGTCTCGTGACATATTTCGCGCTTCTGCTGGCCGAACAGTATGCCGGTTGGCAACCGTTTTATGCGGGAAATCTCTTCATTGACAGTGGCTTTTTACTGATAGCAGTAGCTTCGATTAGTATCCTGGCCTGGTTAAGCAGTCGTGATCTCAGTCGTGCACTGGCCGAATCGCAGGCGCGTGCAGAAGAGTTGCTGCGCAATACCGAGCAGCTCATGGAGCGTAGCATTCAGCAAGTCGAGTTGGGAAGTGAATTGGCGGCTGCCGCTGCTGAACTACAGGCCAATTCGCAACAACAGGCGGGTGGGGCAAGCGAGCAGGCCAGTGCCGTTTCCGAAGTCTCGACAACGATTGAAGAACTGGGTAGTACGGCCCGTCAGATTGCCCAGGCCGCTGAGCATGTCTCGGAAGCAGCGCAGCAGACCTTAGAACAACTCAGTACCGGTCAGAGTGCCGTTGATGAAAGTATTCAGGCGATGGAACGCATTCGGCAGCGGGTGCAAGACATCTCAACCCGTGTGCTCGGTTTGGGTGAACGTTCGCAGCAGATCGGCGAGATCATCGATCTGATTGATGATATTTCTGATGAAACCCACTTACTTGCCCTCAATGCGGCTATCGAAGCTGCCGGCGCCGGTGAATATGGACGTCGATTCGCTGTTGTTGCAGCCGAAGTGAAGAGTTTAGCCAATCGCACGCTGGCAGCAGCGAAAGAGGTCAAAGGGGTCATTGCCGAAATCCGGCAGGCGACCAGTGCGGCAGTGTTGGCCGCTGAAGAGGGCAGCAAAGAGGTTGAACGTGGCGTCGAATTGGCCCATCGCGCCGGTCAGGTTATGGACAATATCGTGATGGTTGCCGAACGGACGGCGCAAGCTGCGGCTGAGATTGGTCTGGCAACCGCTCAACAGCAGAGTGCCAGTGAGCAGGTCGTGGAGACGATGCGGGAGATTGCTGAAGTGGCTCGTCAATCGGCGCTGAGTGCCCGGCATATGGCCGAGTCGGCGGCAAAATTGAATGCGATTGCTGCGCGCCTGCATGGGTTGGCTCAATCTGATCATCGGCAGTGATTGAGAGGGAGCAGGGCAATATGCTAGTGTCCTGGTAAGTGTTGTATGGATTTGACCGCCTTTCATACTCAATTTCGTGATGAAACTAGCGAACACGTTCGTGCCTTGAACGATGCTCTGATGGCGCTCGAGTCGCAGATTGACGAGGCCCAACGACGCGCCGAGCTTGATCGTGCTTTTCGGGCCGTGCATACGATTAAAGGCTCGGCCAGGATGTTGGGCTTTGAGCCAATTGCCCGTCTTGCCCATGCCTTAGAACATGTGCTAGATGAAGTGAGACAGGGCAAACGCATACCAGAACGGTCATTGATCGATCTCTTACTTCGCGGTGGTGATCTGATCATGCAATTGACCAGCGAAGTTCCTCATCTGTCAGCAGCCACGCTTGCTCAATTGCCGGAACTGCTGCAAGCTCTGGGTGATACGACGACTCCAGCCGCTGCTGCCACTTCACCATTGCCGCCACTACCAGCACCAGCCACATCCTCAGCCACCGAAACCCCAGTCGCGACGCCACCTGATACTGCATCGCCTTCACGCACCGGTCGCCAGACAGTGCGCGTGCGTGTTGACCGGCTTGATCGTCTATTCAATCTGGCCGGTGAGCTGAACATCGGTCAGCAATGGCTTGCCGAACTGGAACGAGAGTTAGAGCGATTACAGAAAATGGTCGAACACCAGCAACGTGCTCTGCTCGCGCTTGAACATGATCTGGGTCGTCTCCGTTTTTCACCGTCACAACGCCAGTTGCTCGATGCCCGTCTCGCCGAGTTGCGCGGTACACAAACCACGCTTACCGATCACGTTCAACACCAGCTTGATCGGCTCGGTCGACACCTTTTGCACCAGAATCTGTTGGTGAAAGAGCTGGAACACGAAGTGATGGCCGTGCGGCTATTGCCGATTGCCACGCTCTTCAATGGTTTACCACGTCTGGTACGCGATCTGGCGGCTGCTACCGGTAAGCAGGTTCAACTTGACATATACGGTGAAACAACGGAACTGGATCGTAAGGTGCTGGAGCTGATTGGGGATCCGTTAGTGCATCTGGTGCGCAATGCGATAGATCACGGTCTTGAGTTGCCGGAGGAGCGAATTGCGGCAGGGAAATCACCGGTTGGCTTAGTTCGGATCGGCGCCGAGGCCGCAGGGAATGAAATTCGCATCCGTATTCAGGATGATGGGCGAGGCATTGATACGGACCGGCTGCGTCGTCGTGCGGTTGAACTTGGCTGGTTGACTGCCGAGCGGGCCGGGCAGCTCGATACGCAAGAAGCACTCGATCTTATTTTTCAACCGGGTTTCTCGACAGCTACAACGATCACCGAAATCTCTGGTCGCGGCGTTGGTATGGATGTTGTACGCACCAATCTGCTCGAGCTGGGTGGTCAGGTGCGGATCGATACTGTTGTCGGTCAGGGTACAACGGTCACGCTGACCATTCCGCTCACCTTGATTACCAGTCAGATCGTACTGGTACAGGTTGCGCAGCAAGTAGTGGCGCTACCGGTAACCGCAGTGCAGAGCATTATCTGGGTTCAGCGCAATCAGGTGTACTTCATCGATAACCAGCCTGCGATCACGTATCAACAACGTGCGATCAGTCTCATCCCACTTGCGGCTCTGCTTGACCTGCCTGCCGAGTCACCGCTGCAACGACATCTGCGGGCACCTGCGCTCATCCTCAAGGCACGTCAGAAACGAGTGGCGTTGTTAGTTGATGATCTGATTGACGAACGTGAGGCAGTGGTTAAACCGCTCGGCCCCTTGTTTGCGCGTCGTCCGGCTCTAAGTGGTGCGGTACAACTCGGTGATGGTCGGTTGATATTGTTGATCAATCCGTTCTATCTTGTCGAAAGTAATACTCATCGTTCACTCCCGCCGGCCACGGAAAGGAAAGCTCTACCGACTGCTACCACTCCGGCACGCTTGCTGGTTGTCGATGATTCATTCACCACCCGTGAGTTATTACGGAGCATTCTCCAATCGGCTGGATACGATGTAACGGTAGCAATTGACGGAGCCGATGCTCTTGACAGGTTACGAGCAACGACCTACGATCTGGTAGTAAGCGATATCGAGATGCCTCGTGTCGATGGCTTTACCCTCACGACTCGCATCCGAAACGACCTGGCCCTCGTTGACCTACCGGTAATTTTAATTACCAGCCTCGCCTCAGAAGAACATCGTCGTCGTGGTCTGGAAGTAGGAGCGCAGGCCTACATCGTGAAGAGTCAGTTTAATCAGGATAGCTTGCTGAAGGTGATTCAGCAATTGCTTGGCCACGAGGAGTAACTATGCCAACAATTCTGGTCGTCGATGATAGTCGTCTCGTTACCGACATCGTAAAGATGCGGCTAGAGATGTACGGCTATACGGTTCGCCTGGCCCATAGCGGCGAAGAGGCGCTTGCCGCCATTGCTGCTGAACCACCCGATTTGCTGGTACTTGATGTGCAGATGCCCGGCATCGATGGTTATGAGGTGTGTCGGCGCATTCGCGAGAATCCGGCCCTGGATGATCTGCGGATTATAATGTTGACCTCTTCTGATGATAAGCGTGCCGCTTTTGAGGCCGGAGTTGATGATTATCTAAACAAAGACATCGATCTGCTCAACCTACCCAATCGGGTGCGCTTAGTGTTAGAGATGGAATAGAGGCAGAGCCGAACGGCGGCGCAATTCGTGGGTAGTATGTATGAATGACCCTCTGCGCGTTTTAATTGTTGATGATTCTGCGTTAGTGCGCCGTTTGCTACGGCAAATGCTCGAAAGTGATCCGTCGATTCGAGTCGTTGGCGAAGCAGCAGATGGCAAAACGGCCATTGCGCTGACTGCCGAGTTGCGTCCCGATGTTATTACGCTCGATGTCCGCATGCCGGTGCTGGATGGTGTGGAAACGACTCGCCAGATTATGGCCTATCATCCCACTCCCATTCTGGTGTTATCGGCAGCCGTAAGCGGTCATGATGCTACGACATCTTTTGAGGCGCTGGCGGCTGGGGCACTTGAGGTTATGGAAAAGCCCAGCCTGACCAATCCCGACGAACTTGATCATTTGCGCCGTATGCTGATTAAGCGGGTGAAGTTGATTGCCCGGATTAAGGTGGTGACCCATTTGCGTGGGCGGCGGCATCCACCTTCAGTATTAAACGATGTTTCTGGCGAGGCCCTCCATCAGGTGCATACAGCACGGGTTGCCCCCGGACAGTTTCCGGTTGTTGTTATTGGGGCTTCAACCGGTGGTCCAAAGGTGGTTCGCCAGTTGTTGGCCGGGCTACCACCGACGTTCGCCGCAGCGGTCATTGTGGTGCAACATATTGCGCATGGCTTCAGTATTGGTATGGCCGAATGGTTGGCCGCAGCGAGCACTATTCCGCTCGCACTGGCGACTGAGGGTATGCCGTTGCGTCCTGGCCATGCAGTCCTGGCTCCTGATCGGTCTGATCTATTGCTCAATCGCGATGGCACAATCCATCTGAGCACGTCACCGTTGTTGTTACAGCGCCCTTCCATTGATATTACGATGACAACGGTGGCTGAACTCTATGGGGCCAGTGCGGTAGGGGTGCTGTTAACCGGTATGGGGCGTGATGGTGCAGTCGGGATGCGTGCTATTCGACGGGCTGGAGGGTTGACGATTGCTCAGGATGAGGCCAGTTGCACGATTTTTGGTATGCCTCGGGCAGCCATTGAGCTGGGGGCAGCCGAGATGGTCTTGCCGCCCGAAGAGATACTGGTGGTGTTGTGCGAGCGGTTTGCCAGACCTGCGAGTATGCTATGACACTATCATCAGAGATGTTGATCCCACTGCGCGATGTGCTGGCACACTATTGCGGGGTTGTGCTCGACGATGCGCGTTTACTGACCTTGCGTAGTGCAGTTGAGCGGCGGGCTGCCGCCTGTGGCCGGTCGCCAGCGCGCTATCTGGCCGATGTGGTGTTCGCAACCGACCGCGCCGAGTTGCAGCAACTGGCTGAATTGTTGCTGAATCACGAGACGATCTTTTTTCGCAATCGCCCCCACATGGATGCATTGCGCAAGACCATCCTGCCCGCTCTTCATGCAAAATTGCCGGCGGGGGCACCGATTAAAATCTGGAGTGCTGGCTGTGCTACTGGCGAAGAACCGTATTCAATCGCCATCACCGTGTTAGAGGCACTCGGTGAACCGCTGCCCCGTCCGGTCACGATTCTTGCTACCGATCTGAGTACTGCTGCCTTAGCCAAAGCGCAAAGTGGGGTGTATCGTGGGCGCACGTTAACTAATCTGTCCCCCTTACAGCGGGTACGTTTCTTTACGCCCCACGAGAATGGTCTGGCCGTCCACCAGCGGGTACGTCAACTCGTGACCTTTATGCAGCATAATTTGCTCGAACCCTTTCCGGCTCTTGCCTATGGCACCCATATTCTTTTCTGCCAGAACGTGACCATCTACTTTTCCCTCGATACCTGCCGTGCACTGATGGCACGCTTCTACGATGTGCTGACCGAGGGCGGTATCCTCTGCCTCGGTTTTTCAGAGACGCTGTGGAATATTTTTGACCGGCTAACCCCGATTGCGGTCGATGGTGCGTTTCTCTACCGCAAAGACCCGCCAACGTCGTCTGCAGTGCCTGGCTCGCCGGTGCTGCGTAAGCGATTACCAACCCATCTATCGCGTTCAAGCTCTGCCAGTGTGGGTGAAAAGTCGGTGGCGTTATTTACCGATGAGACGGTTGTCCACGAAGGTCGCCGTCTGATCGAACGTGGTCAACTCGATGCAGCGTTAGACCTCTTTGCGCGTGTACCACTGGCCGGTCGGTACGCGCCGGTCGTATTGTCACTTGCTGCCCAAGCCCACGCCAACCGTGGTGATCTCGATCTGGCACTGGCCGAGGCTCGCCGTGCGCTAGAGCTAAACCCATTACTGACCGAGGCCTATCTCTTGTTGGGAATGATCTACGAACGGCAACAGCAGCCGACACTGGCAATCCAACATTTGGAAAAGGCACGTTATCTCAGCAATGATAATCCACTGGTTGCATTTCATCTAGCCGAGTGTTATCGGCAAACGAATCGGATGACGGATGCTATTCGCGAATATCGCAACGCGGAACGCTTGTTGGCTCAGATACCACCCGATTACCTGCTCGAAGGAGTTGCTGCCCACTGGCTGGTAGAGAGTTGTCGGCGTTGGATCGCTCGGCTTGAAGGAGATCGTTAGATGCCTGTCCGTAACGGTCGTCTGATTCCTGACATGCTGATACGTCGGAGAGTCTGGTCAAGCCTGCTCAGTCATCGTCAGCGCAGGCTGCTATCCGTGCGGAAAGCACGCGCTCCGCTTGATCCACCGCCTGCCGAACCGGTCATTGACGAGGCAGCGCAGCGGCGGGCACGTGAACTCGAGCAAGAACTGCAACTTGCCCGTGATATTCAACAGGGATTGTTGCTGGAAGCGGCCCCACATCTGCCTGGTTGGGAAGTTACTGCAATTTCGTTACCAGCGCGTGATTTAGGTGGCGATCTGTACGATTTTTTACCGCTTGCTCAGGGCTGGCAAGGGATCATGATCGGCGATGTTAGTGGAAAGGGGTTACCTGCGGCGCTGCGGATGGCGGTAGCGCGCACCGTCTTTCGCCACGAAGCACGTTACCATGCTGATCCGGCAACAGCGATGGCGGCGGTCAATCGAGGCGTCTTGAGTGAGATTCCTCACGGTATGGTAACGATGCTCTATCTGCAACTGGAGCCGCACACCGGTCAGGTACGCTGTGTGAATGCCGGTCACACGTTTCCCATCCTGATTACCGATACGGTATGCGAGTTAGAGGTGAGTGGATTACCGCTAGGGATTGATAGCGAGAGTGAATATACCGAATTGAGCGCAGTGGTTGCACCGGGTGAGAGTCTCCTCCTTTATACCGATGGGTTGATCGAAGCCGAGCGTGCCGATGGCGCAATTTTGGGCTTTGAGCGCCTGGTTGAGCTAATCATGAGTCAACCTCAGCGGAAGCCGCGTGCGCTGGCTGCAACGCTCATTCAGGAAGTGCGCTCCTGGACGAACGGTATTCTGAGCGATGATGTGACGCTCGTGATCTTGCGCCGAAGGTTACTTGATCTGGTGGCTGAAATACGCAGTGTGATCGCAGATGTCATCGGATGTGAAGCGCTACAAACCTTCTGGGAAACTGCTCTGGCCGATGATCCACCAACCGATGTTGATACCTGGCGTGAGCGACTACCACAAGTACAGGCACTGGCACAGGCGCAATTTGGTCGTGGTATTGCCCGTGAATTGTTGCAACAAATCCGGCTTACCCTCGACGACTACCGCGAACGTGTCTAATACCAATCCTGTCTGCGAAAACCGTGTATCCCGGTGCGCGGGGGCCTCTAGTCTACATCTTTCCCTGCGCGGACGAACGATGCCACGTTCCGCCAGCTCGCCGATTATACCCGTTACCCCTCTCACAAGCGGAGGGAGCCTAGAAAGGTGCTTACGAGGGGCCTGGAGTAATGGGTCGCTGATGTGCTCCCCGATGGGTTCTAGTCGTCCACTGTCCTGGCGGGCCGGCGACCCGCGCATCCAGGTGACCGCGTAGCAGCAGGGATGGAATCGTCGTCGATGTTCCACCGTCGGGGTATCGGTCACCTGTCGCAGAGAATGCTAAACCCCTCTCTGATCCACGGTTCTGCTTGACAGAACTGGTATAAGCGAGAGACGGACACCCATTCTCTCAGCTTCACCCCTCCTCTTCATGGAGGAGGGTACCGTGCCCGCGCAACCATTGCGTGCGGGGTTGCCAGGGGAGGGCTGTCCTCCCCCCCTTCCTCTCCCGCAGCGTGGGAGAGGAAGGGGGGCAGGGGGGAAGGTGAGGGCCGCCCTCACCCCCTGCCCCTCTCCCGCAGCGTGGGAAAGGTGAGGGCCGCCCTCACCCCCTGCCCCTCTCCCGCGCTGCGGGAGCGGGGTGAGCTGGTTGGTGGCCTCGGCATCGTTGCCGGACGTAGGCGCAGGATCGCCACTGCGACGCTCATCTCCTCCTCTTCCGCTCCCCTGGTGGGAGAGGAAGGGGGGCTGGGGGGAAGGTGCGGGAGTACCTCCCCCCTTCCTCTCCCGCAGCGTGGGAGAGGAAGGGGGGCAGGGGGGAAGGTGAGGGCCCATCAAAAGCCCAGATTTTCGACCACGCTCGCAGATCAGCGACACGGTTCAGCGATCATTGTCAGCGTGAGAAAGCTGGTCATTAATGAACTCGACCAAAAACTGAAACCGTTGCGAATCCACGTCAAGGGAAGTTACAGGGGTTTCCTTGACTGTCTATAGCCCTTGAATGTCGCGTGGAATAGGCAGGAAGTTACGAGAACGTAATGTGCAATTGCTACGAATCGTGTAGACAATATTGCGACAATGTCGCTATCATTTACTATAATTCATCGTGCATAGATAAATAAAACTACATATTGTCGTAATTTTTTACATGACGATTCTACCATATACGAGCGGCGAGGAGCATGCTATAGTAGAGATCAGCATAATTTGGTTGCCGAGGTGCGCTATGGCTTCAACCAATGAATTACAATTTATGCCCCTCGACCTTGACACCTTTGCCGGCAGTGAACGTTTTATGGCCGGGACACGGCTCGGTGCAGCCTTCAGTCAGGGTATGCGCTCGTATCTGCGGGCGGCGTATGCTGATGCGATTGAGCATTTCAAGGCCGCTTTAATTGCCGCGTATGTCGATGGTGAAGAACAGGCCCAGATTTTCGAGCGCGAGCGGGCCATAATCTATTTATATATCGGGAACTCACTGGCATTTCAAGACCACTGGGAAGAGGCGTTACGCGAATATCTTGAGGCAGTGCAGACCGATCCACAACTGGCCGAAGCCCATTACAACCTGGGTGTTGCGTTTGCTGCTCTTGGTCAGATTGATCGGGCAATTGCCGCGTTCAAGGAGACCCTCGAATACAACCCCAATCTGTACGAAGCCCACTTTGCCCTTGGCCGTTGTTATCAGCGAATTGATGATGCCGGACGTGCCTACATTCATTTCAGTAGTGCCTGCAATGCTCGTCCCCAGGCCGCTGAACCCCGCTATTACCTGGGGTTGATGCACCAAAGTCATGGCGCCTATGAGCTAGCACAACGCTGTTTTGCTGAAGCCTTGCGAGTCGAACCAACTTTCGTCTCGCCCGAACCACTCCCCGATGAACCGTTGGTCAATCGCAGTGAAGAAGAGGTTGCCCAGTGGTACTATCGGTTGAGTCAGGCGCTCAAGCAGCAAGGCTATGAAGAGGAAGCCGAGCGAATTTACCGGGCATTGTTGCAGTGGCGTCCCCAGGAGCATGCAGCTCGCTACCTGCTTGGGAATTTGCTGGCCCGTCAGCGCCGCTTTGATGAAGCATATGCAGAGTACGAACAGGTACCCCCACAACATCGCCATTATGTCGATGCCCGTCTGCGGATGAGCGCCATCTTGCGTTTGCAGAAGAAACCAAAACAGGCTTACGAAATTCTCTTCGCCTGCGCACGTCTGCATCCACACCACGGTCAACTCTTTTTACAGATGGGCAAACTGCTCTACGACCTAGGGATGAATGCCCAAGCCGCTCGTGCTTTCGAACGTGCTGTGCAACTCATGCCGACCGATGCCCAGGCCCATTACTTGCTCGGTTTTGTGTACAATACGTTAGGGCAAGATACGTGGGCGCTGGCGGCCTGGCGTAAAGCGGTGCAACTGGCTCCCGATGCGCACTCCTTGCGTTTTGATCTTGGCTACATGTACATCCGGCGCGGTCGTTATGACCTGGCAGCACGTGAGTTTCAGCAAGTCCTTGAACAGTGGCCGGATGATCTGGAAACACAGTTTATGCTGGGGCTGTGCTACAAAGAATTGCTTGAACCGACACGAGCAATTCCGTTGTTTGAAAAAGTATTACGCCGCAATCCGCGTCATGCGCAGGCGCTGTACTATCTGGGCGCCTGTTATCTGCAAATCGGCAATACGTCACTGGGTAAAGCCTACCTGCGTCGATACGATCATCTAGTTCGCCAGGCGTCAACGATGAACGGATCAACCCGGCCACAACCACTTCCGACGCGACGGATGTCGTCGTGAATGGCAATGCTATGGTTCGCCGCTGTCGGTACACTAGTAGCGAAGTGAGGCGAACAAAATGTACAGAGGCAGTGGAATGCAACGAGTAGAGCTGCGAATTCCTTCAATTCCGATCTTCGAGCGAGTAGTGCGGGCCAGTGCTGCTGAAGTGGGAAGTGCGGCTGGCTTCAGCCCTGAACAAGTCGAAGACCTTAAGTTGGCCGTGAGCGAAGCAGTCAATAATGCTATTGACCACGGTAATCGCGGTGATACCGCCAAGTTGGTCGAAGTAACGTTTGACATCGACGGTGAAAAGATCGAAATTCGGATTAGCGACCAGGGTGAGGGTATTGAGCGAATCAATGTCGCCCGGCGTGTCATTGATGATGAAACGCTTGAGGCTGGCTATCTCCGTGGCTTTGGGATGTATCTGATCAGTGCGCTGGTTGATGATTACGAAATCAAATCATCCCAGCAAGGAACGGTGCTTACCCTTCGTCTGTATCGGAAGGAACGTCAACAATGAGCGACATTATTCGACGTGAAGAATTTGGCGACGTAGTTATCCTCCACATTCTGACAACCAGCGTTGATGCCATCTCTGCTGCCGCTATTGCAGCGGAATGTCGCGAGATGCGACCGATTACCGTGCTCGATTTTAGTGAGGTTTCGTTTATCAATTCGGCAGGTATTTCGGCGCTTCTCAAGTTTGTGGTGAGTGCCCGTAAGGCCGGTTATCAGCTTTTTGCCATGAATGTAACTCCTCACCATCAAAAGATTTTTAAGATGGTGGAAATGTCACGCTATATGCCGACCATCGAAGAGCGTGACCTGGCGGCGTATCGTTAATACGTTGTCGGTTTTGACATTCCCAAAATAACAAATTCGTAACCTCCCTCCTGCTGGCTAGTGCTACGCTACTATTAGCGCTCTGGCAATAGCCGTTCGTTCCTTATGTGCATACACAATCTCCGGTTCGATATGGTATGATATTAGAGCAATAAGGAACTAAGGAGGCTTTCCATGAGTTTACGGAAACGCACCGGCAAAGTTGGCGTGGTAGGAACCGGTATGGTCGGTACCTCCTTTGCGTATGCGCTAATGCAGCGTAGTCTGGCCAACGAACTGGTGCTGATTGATATAGACCATGCCCGCGCTGAAGGTGAAGCCATGGATCTTAATCACGGCTTACCCTTCGTGCGGCCAATGCGAATTTACGCCGGTAGTTACGACGACCTCAGCGGGGCTGATCTCATCGTGATTGCTGCCGGTGCTAATCAACGACCTGGTGAAACCCGTCTCGATCTGCTGAGCCGCAACGCAGCTATCTTCCGTGACATCGTACCCCGCATTCTGGCAGTTAACGATGATGGAGTTATCGTTGTCGCTACCAATCCGGTTGATATTCTAACAACCATCGGTGCGCAACTGGCCGGACCGACTGCCCATCGCGTGATTGGTTCAGGAACTATCCTCGATACCGCTCGGTTCCGCTATCTCCTTGGTCAGCACTACGGCGTCGATCCACGTTCCGTTCATGCCTACATCGTCGGTGAACACGGTGATAGCGAGCTGGCACTCTGGAGTCTGGCGAACATTGCCGGTGTCAGACTGGTTGATTTTGTCGGTGCGAATGGACAGGGTTATGATCAGGCTGCGCTTGATGCCATTCTTGAACAGACGCGCAATGCCGCTTACGAGATTATCAAGCGTAAACGGGCTACCTATTACGCGATCGGATTAGGCTTGCTAGCAATTGCTGAGGCTGTGCTGCGCGATCAACACACCGTCATGACCATCAGTAGTCTGATGACCGGCCAGTATGGAGTGAGTGGGATTGCTATCAGCCTGCCCACTATTGTTGGCCGCGATGGGGCTGAAGAGGTGTTGAACTTGCCCTTGTCTGAACAGGAAGTGGCCCTTTTTCAGCGTTCGGCAAACATCCTAAAAGAGAACCTGGCTCACGTTCAGTAGTAGGGGAATGTTCGTACCATCGAGGAGAAAACGCTGTGCCACCCACAATAATGGTTGTCGAAGATGATTCTGCAACGCGCCGTCTCTACCGATTTCTCCTACACAATAGTGGCTATAACGTTATCGAAGCTGAAGACGGCGTTGATGCCCTGGAAAAGCTGGCAGTACACGATTGCGATGTCATCATTACCGACATGAATATGGCTCGCATGGGTGGAATTGAATTAGTTCGCACGCTTCGCCAAAATCAATCTCAAGTATATGTCATTATGGTCACTGCCTTTGGGACGCCTGATACTGAACGAAACGCATTTCGGGCTGGTGTTAATGAATATTTAACTAAGCCATTTGACTTCGATGAGCTTGAACGACGATTAGCAAACTATTTTGCCCGCCGTTCCCAGAGTGGATCGTAAGCATGTAGACGTTGTTTATACTATTAGTGATACAGGCATTGTCCGCCTGGATGATCTAGTACCCGCTGTCAATTTTGTCATCAGACGCACGACCACTGTAGAGTGACTGCAATCTTTCTCGACTACACTGTTCCTGGAATATCCGGTCACCTGCCTCACCTGGATATGGATGTCTGAGGAGATCCTCCTATGGCGGATTACGTAAATGCTTCATCACCCCGCCCCCGAATCCTTATTGTGGACGACGAAATAAATGTCCGTGAGTTTTGTCGTCTGCTCCTCCGTCGTGACTACGATGTAGCCGCCGTTGAGCATGGTCTGTCGGCTATTGAGATACTGCGTGAACAATCGTTTGATCTGGTGCTAACTGATCTACAAATGCCTCATGTTGATGGCATTGAGTTGGTGAAGCATCTACGTACCTACTACCTACACACGGATGCGATCGTAATGACTGCGCATGCGACGGTGGAAACCGCCCGTGAAGCACTAAAGCTCGGTGCCCTGGATTACATTGCTAAACCGATAGATGCCGAGCAGTTGCAGAAAACAATTCGCACTGCAATCGAGTTGCAGCGTGTCCGACGCGAAAAAGAACGCCTTTCGGATTTAGTCTTGATGTATCAATTCAGTCAGGCGATTGCAACGTCGCTCGACATTGCAGAACAGACTGCTCGTTTGATCGAGTTTATCGGTCGTCGTTTTACCCCGCTCCATATTGGTTTATCACTCATCGATTCTGATGGTGAGACACTGGTTGCGCTTACCGGGCCTGAGCCTGGGCTGCGACTCACGCTAGCAGAAACGAGTGAAGAGGCACTGCGCGTAGCCCATCGTCAATTAATAGATCGCCCCTCAGTCTCTCCTGATCACCGGATCGAAGTGATATTGAGGAGCCGTGATCGGG
>Ga0308400_1000566_pt1 | contig 13928 bp, 20 predicted proteins | sample HotsprSampOS1265_FD_203451 | JGI IMG/M metagenome (GOLD analysis project Ga0308400, IMG submission 203451) | Hot spring phototrophic mat microbial communities from Octopus Spring, Yellowstone National Park, Wyoming, United States - 20060914_OS12-65 ...
GTGCTGATGCTGCTCAGCATACTGCTGATGCTGCTGAGCACCGGCAGCATACTGCCGGTCAGCAGCAGCACCAGCACCGGCAGCATACTGCTGATGCTGCTGATCATATGCTCCAGCACCAGCAGCATCAGCACCAGCAGCACCAGCAGCAGCATCAGCAGCAGCATCAGCAGCATCAGCAGCAGCATCAGCAGCAGCATCAGCAGCATCAGCAGCAGCATCAGCAGCATCAGCAGCAGCACCAGCAGCAGCATCAGCAGCAGCATCAGCAGCATCAGCACCAGCAGCGCCAGCAGCAGCACCAGCACCAGCACCAGCACCAGCATCAGCAGCATCAGCACCAGCAGCACCAGCACCAGCACCAGCACCAGCACCAGCAGCACCAGCACCAGCAGCATCAGCACCAGCAGCACCAGCACCAGCACCAGCAGCACCAGCACCAGCAGCATCAGCACCAGCAGCACCAGCACCAGCAGCACCAGCAGCAGCATCAGCAGCAGCATCAGCAGCAGCATCAGCAGCATCAGCACCAGCACCAGCACCAGCAGCATCAGCACCAGCAGCATCAGCACCAGCAGCACCAGCACCAGCAGCAGCAGCATCAGCAGCAGCAGCACCAGCAGCAGCAGCATACTGCTGAGCATCAGCAGCAGCGTGCTGCGCTTGCGTACCGCTGCCCGCGCTGCGATGCTGCGTTGACGCAGCAGCAGTACGGGGCTGCGCGGCGGTACGGGTATTGCGGGAAGTGCAGGGGGAAATAAGAAACCCCGTCCGGCGACGGACGGGGCGTTTGTGGGTTGGTTGTTATTACTTACAAAGATGCTGAGCGGCTTTGTACAGCATCAGATACGGAAACAACTTCATAATCGCCGCAATCGGATGGCTTTCTATAACTTCGATTGCTTCGTATGTTAGTTCGGCAATTGCGCGCCACAGACACTCATCTTCGCTTATCGTGATGCGGGTTACGCCCCAGTTGTTGAACATCGCTTCGATGAGGTCGGCGATTTCGTTTCTGTACTCTTGATCGATGAAATCAAGAACGTCAACGAGATGCTGACATCCGGATTCGATGATGACCATTCTTAGCCTCCTTGTGTTGTAGACACCCCGTCCGTTGCCGGACGGGGCTTGATGGGATGCGGCGGGTCGTCTACTGAATGACGCCCGCTTTCTTCAACACAAACCGGTACTCCTTAGCCGCTTCTTCAAGTGAGGGGTACTCGTAAATCTCGGCTTCGCAGTAGTGTCCTTCCCGCTTGACGTAGAAGATAACAATGCCTTCATCCCACTCGATGATGCGGTACTGAATGTCCGCTTCCTCGTCCTCAAACCGAACCGCGCCGATTTCCTCCGCGTCCTCGTAGGTGACGGTCTCGTAATCGTTCTCTTCGTCCCAGTTCCAGTGTCGGTAGCCTCGCCAGATAGAAATTGTTGCCATAGTTGATGCCGTCCTTTCTGTGTGGTTGTTATCGATTACGTCTCTACTATACCGCACACGCCGCGATTTGTCAAGCCCCAATTTCGCGGAAATTCCGGCGAATTTCCCGCTTGACAACCCGCGCGGGGTGTGGTAGGATATGAGCGTAATCGATTTCGTTGATAGAAGGGAGTGTAACAACTATGGCTACGATCAACATCTGGAAAGGAACCAAGCGCGTCGTACGCGGCAATACATATAAGACCGTCGCGTACGTTGAGTTTGACGGTGAGTGCTTGGGAGTCTGTTGGGAAGAGTACGACTCCCGCGGTGTAGAGACAACATTTTTCCGTTCTTCTGATGGGCGTATAATCGTCCATCAGGAGAGGTGGAGCAGGTGGGAGGGCGAGGAAACTCGCGCAGATGTTTTCGTTTTCCCGTCTATTGAAGACGCAACTGACGCATTCCGGTGGGAGTTGGAGCAGGCGGGGATTATTCCCCGCCCGACGCTCACACTCGAAGAGGTTGACGGTCGGTAATCGGTTTGGGGGCGCTCCGGTTCGCCGGATCGCCCCTTCGTTTTTGTTGAGGAGACAGGCGGTGAAACTTCAATTTGAACGCCACCCGCACGTGATCTGCGCCGTACTGACCGACGCGGGCGAGTGTGACCGGATCATCACCGTCGCCCGCCCAAGCGACGCCATCGACGTATTCGCGCTTGACGTTTCTCCCGCTGCGTACAAGCCGCTCGACGCGCTGTTCGCGTTGCCGCGCGTCGTCTGCGTCGAAATCGAGCGACGCGAAGGCGGTTGGCGCGTTGAGGTCGCGTACTGGAACAAAGGGCTGGGCACGCTTGCGCAGTACGAGACAGACGCGGCGACGCTCTCAGAAGCGCTCGCCAGATGCGTGTGGGCGCTGGCGAGGTAGACGGCGACGGTTGACGTTTACAGAGAAAGGAAGAACACTATGCCCAGCACAGAACTTTCCAACTTTCTGCGCGTCGCCCTCGACGTTCAAGGCGGCCCCTACTCCGGAATTCACGTCGAAGACGGCGTGATACTGGCGACCGACGGCGTAATGCTGGTCGCCAAGAAGTATAATAACCTGGCGTACCTTCGCGGTAGCGGTTCCTTATCACCGAAGGCGGCGAAGGTGCTCGCTGCGCTGGCGGAGGCGACGTGGATCGGGAGCATCGAGGTTGACGGAAACCGCGTGACTGTAACCGCGCAGACCACGCGGTACGACGAGCAGCTTGGCGCAGAGGCGGCGGGCGCGTATCGAGAGGTCACACTTGAGTTCTATTGTCCACAAACGCCGGTCAAGCGGATGCTTGCGGTGCTGACAGACGAGAGCCGGGGTTGGCAGCAGATCGTTGAGAACCCCCGACTGAAGACGGTCAAAGAAGCCAGCGCGAAGGACTACGTTGCGCTGGTAGATGACCCGCGCAACGGCGGCGAACTCTTCCGCCAGAAGGCGGACAACGACACGCATTGGTATAGCGTCGCCCAGTTGCGGAAAGGGTTGCGGCTGTTCGGAAAGAACTCGCGTCTGAGCGTGCGGCGAAGCAGCAGCGGGTGGCTGACGTTCAGCGACCAATGGGGTTACACCTTTGCCGTCACCCCGTTCGTCAAACACAACGAGACACAGCGCTAGGAGGACAGTATGAACAAGCTCTTGATCGAACAGCGAGAAGGCGGTTACTTCGTTTTATGCAACGGCGCTGCATTTGACCGCCAGTTAGCCGACGTTCTTGAGGATACGTTTGTCGCCCCTTCGTACCGAAGCGTAGCCGTGCGCTACGTTTCGGCAATGTTCAACGTGTTGAAGGCTGAGCGCGTGGCGCTCGGCGGTGAAGGAAACTGGTGGGTGGCGGAGGCGGAGGTGCGCCGGGATCGTCTTACATTCATTGACGCGGAGGGTGACAATCCCGTTGGCGCACTCGCGGCGCTGATCATAGCAACTGTGCTGCATACCTGCCAGTAAGACGTTTTTATACAACCGCCAGGCGCGCGCCTGGCGGTTTCTGTTTGTTCAGCAGTGTCACAACACATCATTCTCTTTTATTTATACAGCGTGTTGTGACAACAGTGCGCGGGCTTGGCGACGGCGGGGAAAAGAAAACCCCGCGCTTGTGAGGCGCGGGGGTTCGGGTCGGGTTCGTTGATTAGATGAGGCGCAGTTCTGAAAGTGCGTATCGCTGCTCGCTCTGCGCCGCCTCTTCGAGGCTGCTGAACCGGTAGATGGTGCCGTAGTTCGGTTCACCAACACCGTAGTTTTTATTCACAACGTTGATGATAATTTCTCCACTCTCCGTCCTGTAGACGTAGTACGCTGTGCAGGAAAACCCGTCGGGGTTCACGTCTTCAAACCAACCGAGTTCCTCGGCAACAATCTCGATAACGGTGTACTTGCTGGCGTCGTCGCCTGGCAGAAACGTTCGCTCGCCTTCCCAGATTTTGTACGTCTGCAGCATTTTGTGTGCCTCCTTAGTGCTAAGCGCTTATCGATTACGGTTATACTATACCACACCCCGCGCCGGTTGTCAATACCCAATTTTCGAGATTTTCCCGCGATTTTTGTGGGGTTGACAGATCGGCGCGCGCGTGGTATACTGTGCGTGTAGTCGATTACGCGAAAGGAGACCACTAATGCCCAAGCGACGCTCTGCACCAAAGCCGCGCCCCGCGCGCGAGGTCGTTATTGAGGAAGGCGCTGACTACCGCCTCCTCTACGACCGCGAGACGCGCGACTACGCGGTCGAGTACCGCGGCGAGCCGGTCGGCTGGCGCGCGTACGTCGAAGACGCGCGGCGGCTGGTGGAACAGTTGCGGTACGAGGACGCGCGCGGCGAGTAACAGACGATCCTCCCTCCTTCTCCTCCTAGAAGCCCCGCCAACGCTGGCGGGGCTTCTAGTTGTCAGCAGTGTCACAACACTCGATCTTCTTTTATTTATACGCAGTGTTGTGACACCCGCTGCATCACCCGAATGGAGTACTCCCCCGCGCCCGCTGCTGGCTTATCAGTGCTGTCACAACACTCTATAGAAATAAAAGAGAAGCAGGTGTTGTGACACCCACGCGCCGCCGCGATCTGGCGTACGAAAACGCGGCGCGTTTCCGGTATAATGAGAATGGAGGGGTGAATAACGCCCCGCAGAGAGAGGAGTAGGAGGGCATCACGTGAACCTTCCCTTTTCGCAACCGCTGGACAAGGTGACCTTTGGCGCGCTCGCAGCAGCGACCATCATCGTCCTTACGTGGGCGCTTCGTGAGTTTGTCGGGATTGAACTTCCGGCGGAAGTTCAGGCGGCGCTGGCGGTCATCTTCGGCTACGTCGTCTCGTATCACATCCCGCTGACCGAAGCCGAGGCTGAGGCAATCGCGCGGAAGTACTACAAGCACAAATGACCGTAGACGAACTGCTGACAGACGAAGCCCGCGCTGCGGTGTTGCGTGCGCTGTTTATGATCGTTGTCAACGACAACGAGCCGGCAAGCGCGCGCGTCGCTGCGGCGCGGCTGTTTCTGTCGCAGTTCGATGAGCAACCGAACGCCGATCAGAGCGTACTGGTGATCGTCGATGAGGCGGCGTTCGTCAAAACGGTATGAGGTTCGACTTCCACACCTCCACGCCGACCAGCGCGCCGTTGCGGAACAGACCAGAAGCGCGCGGTTTGTGCATCTGCGCGCGGGGCGGCGCTGGGGGAAGTCACATCTGCTGGCGCGGATGCTCACCGAAGCCGCGCTGGTGCGGCGGCAGACGGTCGGGTATTTCGCCCCGACGTACAAGTTGATGCTGCCGGTCTGGGAACAAGTGCGCCGAACGTTGCGCGCGCCGGTTGCGGAAGAGTACAAGGCGGAAAGGCGGATTGATACAACCACCGGCGGGCGCGTCGAGTTCTGGTCGCTCGACAACGAGGACGCGGGAAGGTCGCGCGGGTACGATCTGATTGTGGTGGACGAGGCGGGGCTGGTGCGCAATCTCGAAACAATCTGGCGCGAAAATCTGATCCCCGCGCTGCTCGACCGGCGCGGGCGCGCGGTGCTGGCGGGAACTCCGAAGGGGAAGGGGGATTTCTGGCGTATCCACCAGACCGCGCTTGACGATCCGCGCTGGGCGACGATCCGGCGTTCGACCAACGACAACCCGCGTCTCGATCCGGCGGACATCGCGCTGCTGCGGTCCGCGATGACCGAGCGCGCAGCGCGGCAAGAACTGGACGCTGAGTTTCTCGACGACGGCGGCGCGGTGTTCCGCAACGTTCGTAGTTGTGTCGGCGAGATCGTCCGCAGCAACGAGGCTGCGGTGATCGGGGTGGACTGGGGGCGCTACGAGGACGCAACCGTATTCGCGGCGCTCGACCCGCAGACGCGGTGCGTCGTCGACGTTGAACGTCTCGTCGATGTGGATTTCGCAACCCAGCGCCGCGCGCTGGTCGAGTTCTGGCGGCGCAACGGCGGCGGCGCGGTGATTGCGGAGGCAAACAGCATCGGCGCGCCGAACATCGAAGAGTTGCAGCGCGCCGGGCTGCCCGTCCAGGCGTTTACGACGACAATCGCATCAAAGGCGCTGCTCATCGACACGCTCGCGCTGGCGCTGGAGCAGCGAACGATTACGCTGCCCGCGCTGGACTGGCTGCTCGGCGAGCTGGAGATGTTCAGCGTCGAGATCGGCGCGTCCGGTCGCGCACGCTACAGCGCGCCGGAGGGGTGTCACGACGACGGCGTGATCGCGCTCGCGCTCGCGGTCTGGGGCGCGTCGCGAAGCGCAGAGGTGCTGTTTGATGTCTAGAACGACTGCACAACTCGTGTTGTCGCCGACTGAGCGCTACGACATCAAGGCGCTCAATCTGGAGGATTTCCTTCCGTCCGCGTGGACGGGCGTGTTTACCGGCGACGGCGACGCGGTCGATGTCGAGACGGCGTATGAGCGCGTCGCGGTGGTGCGGACGGCGGTGACGTTGCGCGCCAACGCCCTCGCGTCGCTGCCGTGGGAGATTACGACGCGGCGCGGTACACTGGTGGCGTTCGACGCAGAGCGACTGGCGGCGCTCATTCGCGGAATTGAGATCGATCTGTGTCTGTACGGTGCGGCGTATCTGTTGCGCGATCCGGCAGCGCCGCTTGGTCTCCGTCGTCTGCACCCGCGCACCATCACTCCGATCACCGACGCGAAACGCGGGCTGGTCGGGTTCACCCGCCGAGTGAACAACACTGAAATCCGGTTAGAGCCGGAAACCGAACTGCTGTATCTCTGGGAGCCGTCGGTGCGCGGCGAGGTTGAGCCGGGGGTCGGACTGGTGACCACCGCACTCACGCAAGCCCGCGCTTTGCTCGCGGCGGAGAGGTACCAGATGGCGTACTTCGAGCGCGGCGCGGTGCGCCCGACGGTGTGGATGTTTGCGCAACGCCCGACCGACGCGGAACGTTCGCGCTTTGAGCAGTGGCTGCGCCAACTCGTCAGCGGCATCCGCAATGCGTTCCGGCACCTCGCGCTGTCAAGCGAGATCAAAACCGTCACGTTAGGGGATACGCTCTCCGACGCGGTGCAGCCGGAACTGCTCCAGCGCGCAGCGGAACTGATGCTCACCGCGTTTCAAGTGCCGATGTCGGTTGTCTTCAGCAGCGCGAGCAACTACGCGACCGCGCGGCGCGATTACCAGACGTTCATTCTTCTGACAATCCTCGCCCGCGCGCGCGAGGTCGCGGCGACGCTGCAACCGCACTTCGCGGCGTACAATCAGATGTTACGCTGCAACGAGGCGCGGATCGACGCCGTGCAGAATGAGGAGTTGGAGAAGGCGGAAGCGATCCAGCGCCTCACCGGACAGCCGGTGCTCACACTGAACGAAGCGCGGGCGCGGCTTGACCTCCCGCAGTTTGTCGAGGACGCAGCGGATCAAGAGTTGCTGCGTTTGCGCAACCGGCTGGCGATTGCGCGGGAGGCGGTGGCTGCCGGTCTCGACGTAAGAACGGCGTTGCGGCTGGCGGGCGTCAACGGCGCGGCAAGTGCGGAACCGGAAGAGATTGAAGCGAAGGCGTTGAAGAAAGAGGCGGAACCGGAACTGCTGCCGCACGAGGTGCAACTCTACCGCGACCTCAAGCGCGCGTTTCAGCAGTTGCGTCAGGTGATGCTCGACGGCGCAGACGAGATTACGGCGCAGATGTTCAGCGAGACGCTCTATCCCGCAATGCGCCGCAACATCGAGACGATTGCGCGTCTGTTTGCAGACGAGATGCGCGCAGCGATCGGCGTAACCGTCAACGTCGATGCGCTGCTGGCGGATTGGGCTGAGGAAGCGACGCGCCGCCAGGTGGAAGAGTTGCTCTATCCGTACACGCGCGACTACATCGCCCGCGCGGTCGCGGCGTGGCGGCGGATGCCGGGCGCGGATCGCGCCGAACTCATCCAGATGATAGAACCGGTCGTCGGGGCGAAGCGCGCCGAGACCGTCGCCATCACCGCTGCGACTGAAGCCGCGGCCGCGGGCGTGCGGGCGTACAGAGAAGGACTACGCGCCGAGCACAATCTGGAGTACGTGATGATTTGGGAGACCGCGAATGATGAGCGCGTGTGTCCGATCTGCGGGGCGCTCCACGGCAAGCGCGAGGACGAGTGGGGCGGGCGTTCCGGACCGCCCGCACACCCGCGCTGTCGCTGCGGCGTCAGACTGGAGCGGGTAAATGCAGGTTAGCGTCTCTGTCGATCTGGATAACGCATTGCGCAAACTGCTGCCGCGTTCGGCGCGGATCGAAGCCGCGCTTGACGCGGGCGCGACCGCTGCGCACGGTATGATGCAAATCTATCCGCCGCCGCCCGCGGGTTCACGCTACCGGCGAACGGGCAATCTGCGGCAGAAGTTGCGGATCAAGAAACTGTCGAAAACGTCGAGGATCGTCGAGAACACCGCGTCCTATGCGCGGTACGTCTACGGAATGCCGCAAGCGCGGGTGCACAGCGGGCGCTGGGCGTCGGTGCGCGACGCGGCGGAAGCGGCGCTGAAGGAAGCGCTTGCGGTGTTGAAGGAGAGGGGGAGGTGAGGAGATGGAGTGGCAGACCGCGCCCGGCGCGGCGCTGAAGATGGTCGAGAGCGGCGACGTTGAGGGGTTGCTCGTGGTATTCGGTAATCCCGACGCCGTTGATCTCGAAAACGAGTTTTTCACGAGAGATACCGACTTCGGGCGACTGCGCGAAACCCCGATCTGGCTCAACCACGCGCAGCCGATCAAGACCGAAAGCGGGCTTATTCTGATTGAAGACCAGATCGGCTACGGCGCGCTGGAGATGACCGATGAGGGCGTAATTATCCGCGGGCTGCTCGATGCGAAATACCGCTACCTCGCCCAGATCGCGCCAGAGATGGGCTGGTCGAGCGGGACGGCTGCGCACTTGGTGGTGCGCCAACCGGCGGGGAAGGCGATGTTCATCAAACGCTGGCTCTTGGGCTTGGACGCGAGCATCACGCCGACGCCCGCAGAGCCGCGTACAATGTTGAGGAATGTCTATCGGTTAGTCATCAAGTAGGAGGGAAGTAAGGAGATGACGGAGATTGTGATGAACCAATCGGAACTCGCCGCCGAGATCGCCGCACGGCTGCGTGACGAGGTGGCGGCGGCGGTGAAGGCGCAGAGCGTCGGCGTGGCGACAACCGCAACCACTGCGGAAGGCGAAGGCGTATCGTTCGGCGACTTCTTGAAGTGCGTTGCAACCAACGACGTTCAGCGTCTGCGCGCGGTCTACAAGAGCGCGAAAGCGCTAGACGAGACGACCGGCGCGGGCGGCGGGTTTCTGGTGCCGACGCAGTTCGAGGAGCGCATCCGCGCGGTCGGCGCGCCGATGCTGTTCGACCAGTTGGTTGCCGCCGGGCGCAGCCCGCTGATGCTGCGCACCAACGCTGCGGAACTAGCGCTGCCGGTGCTGGAGCAAGACCAAGCGCCGAACGTCGAGAGCAGCGCGCTGGTGGGCGGCGTGCGGCTGGTCTGGCGCGAACAGAGCGCAGACGTTGCGGAAAGCGAACCGCGCTTCGAGCAGCGCATCTTCCGCCCGCACGCGGCGGACGCCTATGTTGCAGCGTCGACGGAACTCATTTCCGACGCGCCGCAGGCGCTTGAGGACACGCTTGTTACACTGTTCGGGCGCGCGTACGCGGTGCTGAGAGCGCGGGTGATGCTGCGCGGCACCGGCGTCGGGCAGCCGCGCGGGATCGTCGGGCATCCGGCGTCGATCAGCGTGACGCGGGCGACGGGCGGCACGCAGGTCGAAAACGATACGAACACTGTTTTGCAAATGATCCAGCGCCTGCTGCCCGGCAGCGCTACCGCGGTATGGATCGCCCACCCGTTCTGGCGGGCGCGGCTGATGGCGACGCGGCTGAGCGAGACGCTGCTCTATACGGTCAACGGGCAGTCGCTGGTGTACGGCGATACCCTCGCCGGTATTCCGATTGCCTACAGCGAGCACTTGCCCGCCGTCGCCGAAGCCGGATCGCTGGTGCTGGCGGATTTGTCGTACTACGCAATGGTGGAGCGCGCGGGGTTCAGCGTTGCGTTCAGCGAACACGTGCGCTTCCTCAAGCGGCAATCGGTGTGGTTGTTCGGCGTGCGGATCGACGGCGCGCCGCTCGTCAACGCGCCGCTGATCCTTGCGGACGGCGCGGGGAACAACACCGTCAGCCCGTTCGTCGAGATCGCAGCCGGGCAGTAGTAAGCAAGGGCGTCACAACACGCTATAGAAATAAAAGAAGATCGCGTGTTGTGACGCTGCTGATGACACCGGCGGGCGCGGGGGAGTACTACGTTTGGGTGAGGCGGACTGTCACAACACAGTATAGAAATAAAAGAAGATGCTGTGTTGTGACACTGCTGATGATCAGCCCGCGCCGGGCGCGGGCGGCGCAACAGACGGGGCTGTCACAACACATCATATAAATAAAAGAAGATGATGTGTTGTGGCGGCGACGGGATACGGATCAACGGCTGAATAGACAACGGGCGCTGTCACAACACGCTCTATAAATAAAAGAGATGCAGGTGTTGTGACGGTGTACTAGAGGAGGAGCATACGATGCTTGTTCAGGAGACCATTCAGCCGCTGCTGCGCTACTTCAACGCGGCGGCGTCCGGAACGGATACGGCGGTTGTCAGCATCGCGAATGTACAGGCGGTGCGTATCGTTGCGCACACCGGGACGGTGACCGGCTCCGCGTCGTTGCAAGTGCACGTCAACGACACAAACAACACAAACAACTCGACGCAGTTGACGGATAAGGCAATCGCATCGCTGGCGTCTAACCGCACCTACGAGATTTTCGTTACCGGTGCGGAGGCATACGCAGCGAAAACGCACGCATCGCATATGTTTGTACGCATCGCCGGAACGGGTACGGCGCAGATTGCGATTGAGATTTCCGCGTTCCCGGCGCGCGACGTTCCCGCGTCGCTGCCGTCCGGCTGGACGCGCGTGTTGTGAGGTAAACGGTGTACGCAACGCTGGCGCAGTTGAGGGAATACCTTAGCGTCACAACAACTGTTGATGACGCGCTGCTAACCGATCTGATCACACGCGCTACTGCGGTTATCGAACAGATGACGCGCAAAACCTTCACTGCGCCGACGGCGACATCTCGAACATTTGGACGCGAGGCGATGCTGTGGGACGCGCAGTTGCGGCGGGATTATCTACTGCTGCCGTCCGGCGTCTACATCGCGCAACTGGTCGGCGCGATCGACGGCGACGGTGATGCGATCACGCTTACCGAAATCGACACGCACCCGCCCGACGCGCCGTACACCGTCCTCGCGCGGCGGGGCAAGCGCTGGTGCGGCGCGTCGCAGCAAGCGACGATAACCGCGCGGTGGGGGTACAGCATCAACCCGCCCGCCGATATTGTGCACGCAACAATCCGTCTCGCCGCGTGGATGTACCGGCAACGCGGGACGGCGAACGACCCGGATCGCCCGACGGTTGCCGACGGCGGATTGGTGCTGCTGCCGTCGGCGCTGCCGGACGATGTACGCTCAATATTGGAGCGCTACCGCGATGTCGTATAACACCGTCATTGACATTCTCAAGATGCTGTCCGATCTGGAGGTGCAGTACAACAACGCTGTTGTTCCGGTTTGGTATCTCTCCACGCAGGCGAACTGGTTGGACGCAGCGCAACTTCCGGTTCGGATTATCCCCGTCCTCGGCGGGCTGCGGCTGGTTGAGGGGGGCGTCTACACCCCCACCCGCGCGACGCGGGCGGTGTGGGAGATTGACGATCTGCTGCTGGTGCGCGACGTTGGAATGGGGCGCGGCGTTGCGGATACGGCGGCGGCGCTGGCGGACTACATCGAAGACTACGTTGCGCGACTGCGCTTCGCGTGGTATGTTCGCGGCGATGTGCAATTGCTCAACGTGAGTGGAATAGTGGACGTTATCAAGTACGGCGAGCGGGCGTATGAGGGCGTTGCGATGACGACGCGCTTTGCGCACCTCATCCGCGCGCCGTCGGTATAGGAGGTAGGGGATGTCGCACTCAGGCGTTATTGCCGGGCTGTACGCCGGGAACTACGCGGTCGAGATTTCGACCGACGGAACGACGTGGACTGCGGTTTCAAACGCAACCGTCAAAATAGACGACGTTGAACTTTCGCGCCCAAGCGGTGAGGCGTATGTCGGCGGTTCGAGCGACTACGCGACGGTGACGGTCGGTAAACGCGAACCGGTCGAACTCACATTGACGTTTTTGTACAACGAGGATACGAACTCTGCGGCGAATACGATCTTTGATCAGTTTCAAAGCGCCTCGCCGCGCCTCGGCGTGCGCTGGTCGCCGCGCGGGTTAGTCGGCAGCGCACGCGCGTACGGAACGAGCAACGACGGCGGAACGTCGTTTGGGCTGGGGGTGATCACCAACGTCACACTAAGCGCTCTTGACCCAAGCGACGCCGAACCCTACGTCGCTATGGTGACGGTCAGAACGCCGTCGCTGCGTCAGTACACGCTCGGATCAAGCCCGACCAACCTCAACCCGGCGTCATAAGTAGGAGGGTATTATGGACAAACCGGCAGAGATTTACGACATCGACACAATCCGCGTTGACCGCAACGCGCTGACGATCCGCGACGCCGCGAGCGTGCTCAACAACGAATTGACCGCACCGGTGGTGGCGCGGTTGGTGCGCAAAGCAATCGGCACGCAAGCAGACCGGTTCCCGCTGCGGGCGCTGAAGGCGGTGTACGAGCGGGTGCTGCCGCAGATTTTCGAGCCGGACGAGGCGGTGCGGTCGCGGGTGGCGGGGCTGGTTCCCGCAGTCGGCGAGATCACCCTCGGCGAGTATCACGAGTTTCTCGACGCGAGTGAGCGCAAAATTGCGTTCCCGCCGGTCGCCGCGACGCTGCTGATCAAAGCATACGGCGAGGACATCCTCAACGAACCGTATGCCGCCGCCGCGCTGCTGCTGAAGAAAATCTTCGACAGTATCGGCGATGAGGGAAACGAGTAGCGCGGGCGACGGCGCTGGGGTTGCTCGACCTCGCGCCGCTGCCCGCCGCATACACCGAACTGGTGTTGTGTCGGGACATCTACCACTGCCCGCCGGACGCGCTTGATCGTCAGTCGCTCCGGCGCGTCGCGCAGCATCTTGCGGCGCTGCGCGCGGAGCGGCGGCACCAGGCGCTGGTCGCAGCGCATCAACGGAAACGGCGATGAGCGACGTCGTCATCAAACTGAGCGCAGTTGACGCAGCAAGCGGCGTGCTGGAGCGCGTCGCCCAGAATGTCCGCGGCGTCGGGCAAGCCGCGGACGCCCAGCGCGGCGCGTTCGGCGCGCTGGAGCAGGTGGCGGTCGGCGCGCTGCGGCAGATCGGCGCGGCTGCGGTCAATCTGGCGGCGGCGGGGATTGCTGCGCTTGGAGATCAACTGCGCTCCAGCATTGACGTTGCCGCGACGTTCGAGAGCGCGCTCTTCCGCTTCCAAGCAGTCGCGGGCGACTCGCTGACGAAAGCCGGGTTGTCGTTTGACGACGTAAAAACGAAAGCGCTTGAGTTGGGGTCGTCAACGCAGTTCAGCGCACAACAAGCGCTGGACGCGATGACCGAACTTGTGAAAGGCGGCGTCAACGTCAAAGATGTGTTGGGCGGCGCAACGGATGCGACGCTTGCGCTCGCCGCCGCTGCGCAACTCGACCTCGCCAACGCCGCAACAATCGTCGCCAAACAACTCGGCGTCTGGGGCGATACCGGCGTGACCGCCGCGAACGTCGCCGACCTTCTCGCGTCCGCCGCGAACGCAAGCACCGTAGACGTTGAGGAACTCGCGCTCGGTCTGGCGAACGTCGGCGGCAGCGCGAAAGTCGCCGGACTGTCGTTCCAGGAGACAGTCCAGACGATGGCGCTCATCGCGCCCTCGTTCAGCAGCGCCGCCGACGCCGGTACGTCTTTGAAAACGTTTTTGCAGCGTCTAATCCCGACGACGAAAGACGCAACGCAGATGATGATAAAACTGGGACTGGCAACGAAGGACG
>Ga0308400_1000574_pt1 | contig 13795 bp, 9 predicted proteins | sample HotsprSampOS1265_FD_203451 | JGI IMG/M metagenome (GOLD analysis project Ga0308400, IMG submission 203451) | Hot spring phototrophic mat microbial communities from Octopus Spring, Yellowstone National Park, Wyoming, United States - 20060914_OS12-65 ...
CCGGTGTCATCGACGATCCAGGCCACGACGGGCTGCTTGCGGGTCATGGCAGGCAGCACCTGCCGCACGACGGCGGCCAGCACGGCCTCGTCGCTCCACGGCGCCGTGCTCACCAGGTGCTGGAGCGCTTGCCGCACCGCGTGGACGCAGCGTGCGTCTTTCCGGGTTCGCTGCTGGTCTCGATTTCCTGCAGCGCAAGTCGCGAGACCGACAGGAACCCCGTCAAGGGCGCAGCTTGCCGGTATCAGCCCTGCCGAGGTGGCAGGTGAGAGATTGGTGGATGGACTGCTCTGGCGCCCCTCGAGTTTTTCCAAAGTCGGCTGAGATCAAACGACCGACGAAGTCACTTTGGAGGTAGGGCAATGGAGCAATTCAGCGTCTTCGCCAGTGATTCTCGGCCGCTGGGTGCCGAGCGGTTTCTCAGGCGGTTGACAGGCCGGTCGATGGCGTCGCTCGTCGCGGCCGACGACGGCTGGTACTACGCCGTCAAGCCGCCACAGAAGCAGACCGGTTGCCGCGAGCTGATCAACGAGTGGATCGCCAGTCGGCTGCTGGAAAGACTGGGCATTCGGACCGCGGTTGTGCGACCGATCCTTGTCAGCGAGGAGACTTCTCGGCAGTGCGGCTGGGATGCAGATTTACTCGATGCGGCTCGCGTCGATGGCGGCTGGCTCTGCGCGGCAGCAGCCTATCCGTGCGATCCGATCCGCGGTGTGATCTACGACTTCTGGCCGGATTCGATGGCGCACCTGGTTGTCAATGCGGACCATATCGTCGGCGCACTCGTAGCCGATGTGTGGATGGCTCAGCAGGAGCCGCGGCAGGCGGTGTTTTACCGCGACGAGAACCGCAAGGTCTGGGCGATGATGATCGACCACGGCGCCGCACTGGGCGGGTCCAACTGGGATGGTGCTGTCAGCACCTCCCTGCTCGGCATTGGCGCCCGGTGGGCATACAGAGGCTTGCACGGGATGGGTGAGCTGGATCGTTGGGCCGAGGCGGTCTGCAGGATCGAGGAGGATTGGATCAGGCAACTGTTTCGGGATGTTCCATCGCCTTGGCTTGGCGAAGGCGATGCGAGTCGCCTGGAGGAGCGTGCCGAGTGGCTGATTGCGCGCCGCGAGCCGTTGCCCGCGCTGCTATACGGCCTGATCCTGGCCGCGCCGGAGAGCTTTCCTTGCCTGCATCTGCGGATCCCTGCCCGCAGTGCACAAAGTGCGATAAGCTCTTCGCAGGCGACCTGCTATGGCGATTGAACTGGCGCTGCTCGAGCTGCATTACCCCGGTCGGGCGCCCACGCTGGCCGGCTTCTTCCTGCATGATGGCGAACGCTTGGAGTGGCGCTTGCTCGAGGACTGGAGTTTCATCGACGATCCTGTGGATCAGACGGTTCTGGCCGACACGAAGTCGTGTCTGGAATCCTTGGCGGCTGAATATGGAGCGACGCGCAGCCTCGAGATGCTCGAGGATCAACTGTCCAACATTCTTCGGCTGTCGACGCGAGTTCAGCTAGAGCCGCTGGCTGCGATGCCGTTGGCCGAACTGGCCGACCGGCTGGCACAGCTGTTGCTGGGCCTGACGAAGTAAGTCTGGATGGGCGTGGGATGGGGTTCAGGCCGCAATGAGTTGCAGGCCCACCAGGTAGACCGAGTCCTGTCGGCGGCAATAGCGGACGATGGCATGATACACGGCTTGCCCTTTGCGCACTTCAACGCGATCGCCCACCCGGCACGGACGGGACACGAGCAGGCCCAGTCCGTGTGGGGACTGGTCTCTCAGCTCGGCGCCCGCCAAAACTTTGCGAGATCCCACCCGAAAAGCCAGAAGTACGGGCCCGCTGGCCGGCTGCCGTGGACTCGCGCGCCTCTCGACCGGGAACAGCACTTCGTACAAGGCCAGCGCCAATTTCAGCTCGTGCACCTGGTTCGAGACCAGCTCCATCCTCTTGCGACACGCCGGGCATGCTTGCAAGTGATTGTCGACAAGGGCTTTCCTGTCGGCTGAGAGCCGATTGAGGGCGTACTCCTCGGCGGTGGACTCATCCAGCCATGTGCAGATCGGCTGTGCGCTCATGGAATCTGTCCGGATAGGGCGATCAGCAGGCTAAAGTTCTCACACAATCGTCACTTGAGCCTGCATGCAGTGTAATCCAAATTTGAGGACAGCGCCATCGGCGAACGTACCAGAGCGGACCAGGACTCTGGCAACGATGACTACGAAAATCGCAGCAGCCGTCTTCTCAACTGCCCCGCTGTCACGGCTGAGCCCATCCGTGCCGACGACGGCTCGGGCATTGCTGCCGCCCTACCGCTACACGGCGATCTTGCCATGGCCCAAGGAGCAGAGCCGCGGCTGAAGCTGCCGCTGCCCTTTCTGGCCGAAACGGGCCTTGGCGCGGGATTTCAGCAACCGGAACTGCGTCTTGGTCAGCCCCATCTCGCGCATGATTTGCTCCTGCGTCTGCTCGTAGAGGTAGAAGCGGGTCAGGATTTCCCGCTCCCGGTCGGGCATCTGCTGCAACACCCGGAGCGCGAACTCCACTCGCTCCCGGCGACCGTACTCCGACTCCGGCCCTTTGCGTTGATCGGCCAGGTGGGCTTCCAGAACCGGATTCAGGCCCTCTTCGCGCTGGCCTTTTTGCCGGTGATCGCAAGCATAGCGGGAGGCCATCGTCCTGAGGTAGGCGAGCAGCGCCTCCGGATCCCGCAGGTTTCCCGCGGTGATCTGCTCCAGGGCTTTGAGAAATACCGCCTGTGCGACGTCGTAGGCTGCGTCATAGTCCAGGCGGTTAATCAGATAGAACCGCAGCCGGGGAAAGACTTCCTGGTAGAATTCTCCAACGGCTTCGCGGTCGCCCTGGCGGATTCTGGCCACCAGTGGCCCCCATTTCGTGGCTTGGTCTGAGTTGTTCGCCGTGGTCTGAGCGGTGTGAGCCGATGCCGAGGTCATTGGCGTGTCCTGTCTCCTGTTTCCTACAAGTAAACTGCCTGCTTGTGGATGGAGTGAAGCGGGTAACGGAGTTCTCTCGGGGTCTTTTGCGGGGGCCCCCCTCCCCCAAAAGAGGGGGTGGCCCCCGGCGGGAAGGGCAAGGTGAGTGGACAAAGGCCCGACCCGATGCTCAGGCGAGTGAGGCGCACTGGCATAGGGCCCTTCCGTAGTACCATCAGTACCCTTAGTACTTATCACTGAGTTCGGGCCCTGTCAAGACCTGAAAAGGATTTTAATTAGAACAAGTTGCGCGATTTTTGTTTCACCTGACACAGGCTGTGACGATCTCGCCCGGGCAGCCGTCCTGGCAATGTTCCGCCTCCGGCGCAAATTGACGACCTGACCTGCGGGCGTCACATCCCGGTGGCGGGGGAGGCGAGATTTTGCTGTCAGGCGGCTTCCGGCAAGCCGGCAGAGGCGAGGCCTGGCAGCAAACGGTCGGATTCGATCAGCCCCACCGAGCTCTGGCCGCGGCTGCGCTGCGCCACCCGCAGCACCAGATCCGAGCTGGATTCGACACCCTTTTCCTCGAGCGTTTCAAACGTGGAGGGGTCGAGCGTCTCCACAGCCTCGATGCTGTCGGCCAACAGGGCCAGCAGCGCGCCGCAGGTTTCCAGCACGATGGCGACCGGGCGATAGCTGTCCTTGACCGCCGTTTCAAAGCCGACAAACAGATCGAGCAGCCTTTGCAGAGTGGTGTTGCGGTGGGAGTCGATCAGCCGGGCTGCTTCGTCGAATTTGCCTTCCGCCTTCAACTGCTCGACGCGGACGCCAATGGCGTGGATGGCCTTGTGCGGCGCGTCCATTTTCCGCAGCAGGCCGGCCACGATGAGATTGTCGGTTCGGAAGTTGTCATACCAGCGGCCGAAGGCGCAGGCATGCGGGTCGGTGGTGAGACCGAAGGGACGGCGTTCTTCGACCGAGCGGGCCAGCTCTTCGAGCCAGGCCAAGTGGTCGGCGGCGCGAGCCGTGATGATTCCGCACAGCTCGTCGATTTCGGCCATGGCGTCAGGCAGAGCCAGCCTGCGCCGCAAGTCGACGCAGGGGATGATCTTTCCGCGCCAGTTCATCACGCCGCGGATCCATTCCGGGGCCCTCGGCACGGGCGTGAATTCCGGCTGCACGGAAAGCTCGCGCACGCCTGCGGCATGCACCGCGACCAGCTGCTTGTGAACGCGGGCGATGACCCACGGCATTCGGTCTGCGGCGGCAGAGGAAGGCATCGTCACCGGCATCGGCCTCCATGCTTGTCCCTGGTGCGGCGGATTGCCGCTGCATTCTCCCTTATCGGCTTGCTGGCGGGACAGCTTTTGAGGAATCAGCTGGAGCGAGGCGGTCGTGAATCCTCCGTCTCGGGCGCGTCGGACGGCCCGAGCGAGACCCAGGCGGCGAGAGCACGGGCAAGCTGGTCCAGGCTGACCGGTTTCGACAGGAACCCATGCATGCCGGCCTCGAGCGCGCGGTGCACTTCTTCGGGCAAGACGTGGGCCGAAAGGGCCAACACTGGCAGCTCCTGCAAGCCCATGCTGCGGATTCGCCGCACCGTCTGCTCGCCGTCGAGAACCGGCATTTCCAGATCCAGAAGCACCAGGTCGGGCGGGTCTTGTTGGCACCGCTTGAGCGCCTCGGCGCCGTTTTCGGCCAGTTCCACTTCGCAGCCGAGCTTTTGCAGCATGGCTTCAACGATGCGGCGATTCATCGCATTGTCCTCGGCCACCAGCACGCGCGGCTTTCGCGGGCCTGCTCCGCCGATCTTTGCGGCACGGCCGGCCGCTGTGCGGGCAGGCGCCGCAAGCGTTGCTTGCATCCAGGACAACCACTGGCGCCAGCGCAGCGGCTCGACCAGCAGTTCTGCGCCAAGCCGGCGGCAGGCTTCCGCGCCACTGGCAATCTCGGTGGGCGGGGCCAGCAGCGCGATCTTGCCGCCTCGCTGCTGAAGCTGCTCGGCGAGCCTTTCCATGGCGCCAGCGTGTGCTGACAGCCAGCTGGCGGCCACCAGAATCGCGTCGGCAGACTGGTCTTCGGAGGGATGACAGCCAACCAACGCGCCCCATTCCACCATCTGCTGCGCGAGAGCCTCCCGCCGGAACGCATTGTCGTCGAGCAGCAGAATCCGCCTGCCCGCCAGCGGCCGCCGCGGCTGTGCCGATGAAAGTGCATCGTCGTCAAGCGGGATGGTGAAAAAGAACTCCGAACCTCTGCCTGGCTGGCTTCGCAAACCGATCCGGCCTCCCATCATCTCGACCAGCCTTTGGCATATGGCCAGCCCGAGGCCCACGCCGCCGGCCCCCTGCCCCTCTGTCCGATGCGCCTGGTAGAAGCGTTCGAAGACACGCTCCTGGCGCTCGCGCGGAATGCCGATGCCCGTATCCCGAACCGAGAACAACAGACTCTGCCGCGCGCCGTCCCGATCGAGCCCGATGTGGAGAAGCACGCCGCCCTCAACGGTAAACTTGATCGCGTTGCCGAGCAGATTCAGAAGCACCTGGCGCACACGCGCCGCGTCGATTCGGGCGTGCTCGGGCAGCCGGGTGTCAAACCGGCTTGCCAGGACGAGCCGCTTGGCCGCAGCCGCGGGCGCAACAGCCGCCAGCGCCTGCTCGGCCAGTTCGAGCAAGTTGCAGCGCTGGCGCGCAGTTTTCAGCCCGCCTGAGTCGAGCCGCGCCAGCTCAATCAGATCCGACAGCAGCGCGAGCAGCGACCGGGCGCTGTCCTGCGCCGCCGCAACCAGCTGGCGCTCGGCCGCGGGCAGATCGGAGTGTTCCAGCAGGCTCAGCACCCCGAGCACCCCGTTCAAAGGCGTCCGCAATTCGTGACTGACCGCCGCCAGGAACTCGCTCTTGGCTTGGCTGGCCCGTTCGGCCTCGGCGCGCAGGCGCTCGGAATCGCGTAGCGCCGTTTCCAGCGCCGCCCTGTTGTGCTCCAGTTGCCAGCGCGTCCGCTGCAGCTTCCCGAGGGCGGCCACGACGCGGGCCACCGCGGCCACCGTCTGCGCCGCCTCCGAGCCGAAGCGCCTCTTCTGCCTGACGGCGTGCAGCGCCAGCCAGCCCGTGCACCGGCCCTCGCTCATCACCGGAACGCCCAGAATCGATTTCACTTGCCGGCGTTCCAGAACCGTCCGCAGATCCAGCTGCTCGATGTCAGCCACATCCTCGATCTCGATCCAGTCGCCGGATGCGAAGGCTGCAGCCCATTCCTGATACAGGCCAAGCGGGAACTCCCTGGGGGCGTCCGGCGGGGTCTCGATTCCAGCAGCAGCCCATTCCAATAGCCGGACGCACAAGCCGCGGTCGAAGTCATAGTGATACCAGCAGACCCGGTCAGCCTCGAACATCGCCCCAAGCGCGCGCAGGACGGACCTGACGGGTTCGTTCCAGTCATCCTTGCCCGCCTCGGCTTGCGCCAGCAGCTCAATCTGGCCCAGCAGCGCCTCATCCAGACTCAGGCCCAGTCGACTTTGCTGCTCCAGGTGCAGGATACGGCTCGTGTCGATGGCAACCAGAGCGTAGCCGGCAACTCCTCTGTCCGGCTGCCGGATCGGACTCAGCTCAACGTGCAGTTGCTCGACGCCTGCCGGCCGCCGCGGCCGGCAGGCAAGACGGAGGCGCCCCGGATCCTCCTGGCAGGCTTCGACGCCAGCTTCCGCCTCTGCCTCGGCCACCACTTGAACCAGATCCCGCCATGCTTGCCCTGCGGCCTCGTCGAGTCCGATCCCCAGCATCCGGCAAAGGCTCGGGTTGGCTCGCTGGATACGGCCTTCGGGATCCGTGAGGGCCATACCGACGCTCGTCGAGGCCAGAAACGCGCGCGCCTGCTCGACCTTGGCCGCCAGTTCCCGCTCGAGCAGCCGCCGATCGCTCACGTCGCGAAACGCAGCCAGCACATAGACCTGGCCGCGCAGCTCGATCCGGCTCAGATGCGCTTCCACCCAAATGCGGTGCCCGCTTGGGGTCTGCCACTCGCGTTCGACGACGCGGCGCAGTCTGCCCTCGGCCAGCTCGGCCCGGTATCGGGCGAGGGCATGTTCCCGCTGCGCTTCAGGATAGACGCAAACAAACGATTGACCGACCAGCTGCTCCCGCCTCAGCCCGGCCATCTCGCAGTAGGCCTGATTGACGGCGACAATGCGTCCCTCGGCGTCGGTCAGCCGCAACCCGTCGCGCGCCTGCTCCCAGAGGCTGCCGAACACGTCACAGCCGCTATCGGAGGGATGTCCCACATGGCACGTCGAGCAGAACTGGTTCCACAACTCATTGGGGGCTTGCCCTCGGGGCGCTTCCCCGGAGTCTTCCGGTCGGCGGCTAAAAATGCCGGCCAGCACCGCCAAGGGTAGCAGTAGCGGAATGTGCATGCTGCGCGCCTGCAGCTCAAAAGCGCGCGTGGTCAGCCAGCCCAGCCAAGCGCAAACCAAAACAACGCCAATCGCGGCCACCTCCTGCCGCGCGCATAAGCAGAGCAAAGATCCTGCGGCGTTGCCTCTGGCTCGCATCGCCCTGCCCTCCGCAACCACGTTCAGCCTCGTCCCTTGCCAAGCATCTCATCGGCCGGGACATTGGAGACCAACAACGTGCCTGCGCACGGTTGTTCTTTATCAATTGGAAGATTCTCCCGCCGATTGATATAGATTAAAAAATCTCTCAGCCGGGCTACGGGTTCCCTCGTGGGGTGACCTGATGTGAGCCGGCCGGCTCGGCCGGCCGGCCGAAGTCCCGTCCGGAAACTGACCATCTGTGGAAAGATTGTTGAATTTGTGAGGATGTCCTTGTGAATCAGCCCTCCGGACCGCCCCCTTCTTGCGACTGCTTCGGCCTGCCGGAGCATCGAGCACCGGCTTGTGCGGCTGGTCGCCTGGCCGGCCCGCAGCCGCCGGAGCGTCCGTCCAGCCGCCGCGGCCCGTTTCGCGCCGACAGGCGAATCCTTGGGCCGATCCTGTCCAGCATCGGCTCCTGAGCCCCCTTGGACCGCCGCGCTCAGACAGCCGGGAGACGCCAGATCCTTCTCCTGCGGCTCTGTCCGTTTTTCCCCGCCGCAGCACACTTTGCCGACGCGGACGAGCTGAAAGGCGTCGATAAGATGAAGGAGTGCCGGCGAGCCCGGCGGCTCGGACTGCTGCTGCATGCCGCCCAAGCCGTTGTGCTTGCCGACACAGAAGCCCATGAATTCGCCCTCAATGCTCCTTCTGCTTGCCTCGGCCGAGGCAGGCTGGCCTGTCTGGGCTGCGGCTGCCGGGGCCGGCGCGGCGCTGGCGGCCGCGCTGTTCTGCTGCATTTGGCGTTGTGGCAGAAAGGAAATCGTTGACCGGGAGCGGCACTTGGCGGCAGTGCTGCGCTCCATCGGCGATGGCGTCATCGTGTGCGACGGCGAGGGCCGGGTGACGAGCTTGAACCCGGTGGCCGAGCAGTTGTGCGGATGGCAAGCCGAGGACGCCTTCGGGCGGCCGCTGGAGGAGATCTTTCGGATTCGCAATGCGCAGACGGGCGACCCCGCGCCCAACCCGGCCTTTCGAGTCTTGCGCGAGGGCACGGTGGCCGGGCTGGCCAACGACACCCTGCTGGTGAGCCGCGACGGCCGCGAAATCCCGATTGCCGACAGCTGCGCGCCGATCCTTTCGGCCGGGGGGAAAGTCGTCGGGGCAGTGCTTGTCTTCCGCGACGTCAGCCGGCTGTATGAGCAGCAGAAGCAGCTCGAGGACAGCGAGCGCCGCTACCGTCTGCTCAGCGAGCACGCCCTGGCCGCCATTGCCGTGCATCGGCTGGTGCGCGACGCCGACGGCCGTGCCGTTGACACCGTCATGCTCAATGTCAACGCGCGCTTTGAGGCCGAAACCGGCATCCGGCGCGAGCATGTTCTGGGGCGGCGCTTCAGCCAGTGGTATCCATATGAAAGCGAACGGCAGCGATGGCTTGAGCGCTTTTCGGAAGTGGAGCGCACGGGCCAGCCGCTGATGGCCGAGGAGTATATCCCGGCGATCGACCGTTACATGCTGGTTCAGCTCTGGAAGGTCAGCCCGGGCATGGTGGGAGTGGCCCTGAATGACCTGACGCGATTGCACCGGGCTGAAGCGCGGGCTGGCCGGCTGGGGAGGCTTCTGGAAGCTTCCAAAAACGAAGTCTACATCTTCGACGCCGAGACGCTGCGATTCGAGGAGGCCAGCCGCAGCGCTCTCGAGCAACTCGGCTACAGCATGGAGGAATTGCGCCGGCTGACGCCGCTCGAACTGAAACCGGCCCTGGATCGCGCCGGCTTCGAACGGTTGCTCGAGCCATTGCGGCTCGGCCGCCAGCCTTGGGTGAAGTTTCGCACCGTGCACCGGCGCAAGGACGGCTCGACCTATCCGGTCGCGGTGCGGCTGGAACTGCTTGAGGAAGGCAGCCGCCGCCTGTTTCTGGCCGTGATTGAAGACCGAACCGAGCAGCAGGAGGCAGAGCGCCGCCTGCGGATCGAGCAGCAGCGATTCCGGGCCATCGTCGAGGCGGCTCGCGACGGCATCATCCTGCTCGATGCTGACTTTCGCATTGTGCACTGCAACCCCGCGGCCGAGGCCTTGCTGATGTGCCCGGCGCAGCAGGCCTCGGGCAGGCGGCTGGATGAATTCCTGATACCGGCTGAAGAGTCAGCCAGCGTCTCAAGCCGAGCGAGCCTCGATTCGTCGAAGGGCCACCCATGGGCGCCGGGTTTGTTGCACGCGGCCTATATCTCCACGAACGGCACCCCTCGCATCCCGGTCGAGGTTTCGCTGGCGCCTATGGGTGACGACAGAGGCCTCCAATACGTTGCCATTGTCCGCGATGTCAGCCGCCAGTGGCAGGCCATGCAGGCCTTGCAAGCCAGCGAGACCTGGCACCGGGCCCTGTTTGAGCAATCGGCGGTTGGCATCGCAGTTGTCGATCCGGACAGCGGAAGGCTGCGCGATGCCAATCGGGCCCTGCAACGGATGCTGGCGATCGAGCGAGCAGACGTTGACTCGCTCACTCTTGACGATCTGGCGGCCGCCACGCCGGGCGACTCGCCATCGGCCGCTCGCGGCCTGTGCGAGCTGGCCCGCAGGGCCATGGCCGAGGGCGGCGCCGAGACGGAAGCCGAGCTGCGCACGCGGACCGGTGCGCCCTTGTGGTGCGCCGTTTCGCTGACGAAAGTCGACCTGGGCGGCGCGCCGCAGCTGCTGTGCGCCTTGCTCGACATCACGCCGCGCAAGGTGGCCGAGCAGCGGCTGGCCGAGCAGATGCGGCAGCTCGAGCAGGCGCGCCAGGGCGAGCAGCTGAAGGCCGCCCAGCTCGAAGCGACGCTGGCTGAGCTGGAGCGCCAACGCCAGCAAGCCGAGCAGGCCAGCCGCGCCAAGAGCGATTTCCTGGCCAAGATGAGCCACGAAATGCGAACCCCGCTCAATGCCATCCTCGGCATGGCGCAGTTGCTGCGCGAACGGCTCCAGCAGGGCGAGCCGCTCGAGCAGGCCGAGATGATCATCTCGAGCGCCCGCAATCTGCTCCAGCTGATCGAGGAGCTGCTGGATCTGTCCTCGATCGAGGCTGGCCAGATGCGCCTGCAGGTCGAGCCGTTTGACGTCGACGAGCTGCTGGATTCGGTCTTTGCCGAGTCCTCCCTGATGGCCCGACACAAGCAGCTCGAGCTGCTGGCCTGGGCCGAGCCTGCCGTGCCCCGCCGCCTGAGCGGCGACTTCCGCCGCCTGCGGCAAGTGCTGCTGAACCTGGCGAGCAATGCCATCAAGTACACCGACAGCGGACAGGTGCGCATTTGCCTTTCCTGGCAGCCTTCGCCTGAGGCGGCCGGTCGAGGCGAGCTGATCCTGCGTGTCGAGGATACCGGCCCCGGCATCCCGGTGGACAAGATCCCGCTGGTGTTTGAGAAATTCACTCAGCTTGGCGCCCCTGACAGACAACGTGGCGGCGTCGGACTGGGCCTGGCGATCGTCCGCGAGCTGGTCAGCCGGATGGGCGGGGATGTCACCGTGGCAAGCGTCGTCGGCCAAGGGGCCACCTTTACGGTGACCGTTCCGCTGGAGGCCGCGCCAGAAGCCGACGAGTCCGCCGCGGCTGTCCCTGCACCGTTTGCTCCTCGACAAGCCTGCGTGTTGTCGGCCGATGCCGCCCGCAGGCAGTGCCTGGCGGCGTTGCTCCGGCGCATGGGTGTCGAAGTCTTCGAGGCCGATCTGTTTGCCCGCCTGGCTGGCGAGGCGCGAACCAGGCTTGCTCCGCGTCGCGCTGCGGCCTTCTTCTGGAGCGACGAATACAGCCCCGAGGATGCCCAAAATTGCGCCGGGATCCTGACGGGGCCAAGCAGGCCTGAAATGACAGTGTTTCTCATTGGAAGGAAAACGCCAGTTGGCGCTGCCAAGCCCGGCGTGGTTGCTTTGCCGGCGATGCTGAGCCCCGCCACGCTCCGGGCCGCGTTAGTTCAGGCCGCTCAACCATCAGCAGAAGAAGTCACTCGCGAAAAGGCTCATCTGCCACCACCGGCTGCGACAGCCCGCTTGCGCCCTCGCATCCTGGTCGCCGAAGACAATCCGCTCAACCAGCGCGTGGCGGTCGGCCTCCTCAGCCGCCTCGGATATGAATGTGATACGGTTGCCAACGGCCAGCAGGCGATTGAGGCAGCTCGAACGGGCCGCTACCAGCTCGTGCTGCTGGATGTGTCCATGCCCGACATCGATGGCCTGGAGGTAGCGCGCCGAATCCGCGCCCACGAGCGGGCCACAGGCGCCGCCAGGCTGCTCCTGGTGGCTGTGACCGCCCATGCCTACCCCGAAGATCGCCGCCGGTGCCTGGAAGCCGGCATGGATGACTTCCTGCCCAAGCCCGTCTCACTGGACGCCCTGTCGAGCATGCTGTCGCGATGGCTGCCTGTAGGCGGGACAACGGAGGGTAGAATGGAGGATTCGTACGAGCGGCCTGAGGAGGACCCATCGCACGGCCAAATAAGCCCCCCGCACTCAGAGCCATGAGAATTCTCATCGCGGAAGATGATGCCATCTGGGCCAACTTGCTCGAGCGGTTGCTCGAGTCGGCGGGCTACGAGATCGTCCCCGCCCAGAACGGCTTCCAGGCGCTTGCCATCATGAGCCGGGACGACGCCCCTCACATGGCCATCCTCGATTGGCAAATGCCCGGGCTGACCGGCCAGGAGCTCACCACCCGGCTGCGCGAATTGCAGCGAGAGTTCCCGCCCTACCTGATCATATTGACGGCGCGCAATGAGCCCGCCGACATCGTCGCTGGTCTGGAGGCTGGCGCCGATGATTATCTGACCAAGCCTTTCCACAAGGCCGAGCTGTTGGCCCGGCTCAAGGCTGGCCGGCGCGTCATCGAAGCCCAACTGCAGCTGGCCGAGAGCCGCCGACAGTTGCAATGGCAGGCCGAACACGATCCTCTCACCGGCATCTGGAACCGCCGCGCCATCCTCGACCATCTGGCTCGTGAGCTGGATCGTTGCCAGAGAGAGGGCGGATTGGTGACGGCAGGCCTTATCGATGTCGATGGTTTCAAGCGAATCAATGACACCTGCGGCCACCAAACGGGCGACGCGGTCCTCCAGACAGTGATCCAGAGCATCCTGCACTGCCTCCGCCCTTACGATCACCTCGGCCGCCTCGGCGGGGACGAGCTCCTTGTCGTCGCCCCTATGACAGACAACGCAAGCCCGGAGGCCCTCTTCGAGAGGCTTCGTCTCGCTGTCCGCAGCTCGCAGCTGCCAAGCGGCCAGCAATCGCCTCCGACCGTCAGCATCGGTTGGGCCGCCACCAGCGGCAGCCACTCGCCGGATCAACTGCTCAGATTGGCCGACTCGGCCCTTTATGCCGCAAAGCGCCTTGGGCGGGATCGAGTCGTCGGCAGCATGGATGACATCTCTTCGTATGCATCCCTCACAAGATAGCGTTCTCCATTAGCCCGCTTGCGTGAGACGCTCACGAGAGGGCACGGGATGAGACATATCCACCAGGAATCATCCGCCTTCCGGCCCGCTTCAGCGCTCCGGAGGGCGACCGGCGCGCGAGGCGGAAACCGGCCGCGGCGGCAAGGGCCGGTGGTCTGCCAAGCGCAAAGCGAGTGTCGTTCTGGAGCTGCTTCGTGGCGCCGATCTGGAGTCCACGAGCCGCAAGTATGGCGTCACCGCCGCCACTCTCAGCGAGTGGCGCGACGCCTTTCTTGCCGCTGGCGCTGAGGCGCTCAAAGCCCGGCAGGAAGCCCAGCTCGACGAGCAGGGCCGGCGGCAGAAGGGAGTCATCGCCGAGATGGCCATGGAGAATGAGCTCCTGCGCGAGCGCATCCGGCGCATGGAGGACGAGAAGCCTTTTCTGCGGTGGAGGTCGAGGAAATGAGCCGCGCCCGCTCGGCCTCCACAGGTCGGACGTGCGGGCGCCTCTCGGGTGCTGAACGCGTGGGGCCTGCCGCGGTCGACGTTCTACGAGCGGCGCCGGCGGCCCCTCTGCCCGCGGCCGCCTGCCCGGCGCGGCCCAAAGACGCGATACTGCGATGACGACCTCCTGGCCGAGATCCGGCGCACCATCCAGGAGTCGCCCATCCATGGTGAAGGCCACCGCAAGGTGTGGGCGCGGCCGCGGGTGCGCGAGGTGCACACGTCGATGTGCGGCGGGCTGCGGCTGATGCGTGAGAATGACCTGCTGGCGCCGCAACGGAGGCCGCAGCCGGTTGAGCCGAAGCGCCACGACGGCACGATCCTGGCCGAGCGGCCCAACCAGATGTGGGGCATCGACGCCACGGTGGGCTTCACCGTCGCCGAAGGCCGTGTGGCCATCTTCGCCATGGTGGATCACGCCACGGCGGAGTCTCGG
>Ga0308400_1000575_pt1 | contig 13784 bp, 12 predicted proteins | sample HotsprSampOS1265_FD_203451 | JGI IMG/M metagenome (GOLD analysis project Ga0308400, IMG submission 203451) | Hot spring phototrophic mat microbial communities from Octopus Spring, Yellowstone National Park, Wyoming, United States - 20060914_OS12-65 ...
TTGTTCGGGCGCCGGGCGTCAGCGTGGCGGAAGTCGCGCACGCCGTTCGGGTCTATCTGATGCGTCTTCATCTTGCGTGGCATTGAACTCACTCCATGGCAAAACTATGGCACTGCAGTCTCATTGCACGGATGTTCCTATCCAGAGTTATCCCAAGGTTGCGCTCGAAGCAAGCGTTTTAAGCACCTCTTCGTGCTTTTGCATCGTCGAGGGCAACAGAGTCCAAGACGCACACGATTCCTCAATAGGTTGGTGGCTCGTCCTATGTCCACAAATCTTATGTTGCCAACCAAATTTTTGGCAAGTTTATACTCAATTGGTAAATACGCCTTCTTCCGTTTCTTGAAATGTTCGGTAGTGTTGCTTGCGGAAGTCGTTCATTATTTGAAGCCGTTTTTCGTTATCCAGCTTAAGCAGGCGCATGATTCTGCCTGCTATCTCAATGAAAGTTTCAAACTCCTCTGGTATAACATCAGTTGCACCTGCTTTATAGAGTCGCTCGATTTCCACAACGTAGCGGGTCCTTGCAATGATGTAAACTTTAGAATTTAATTTGCGTGCTGTTTGAACGGCATATCTGGTGCTGACGGGATCGGAAATTGCTAAAACTAGAGCACGGGCTTTCTTGATACCCGCAGCTTCCATAATCTCTGTGTGAGATGCGTCTCCATACACAACAGGAACTCCCATATTTTTTGCCTGCTCGACCAAGGCTCCATTCATTTCTACTACAATGAAAGGTTCGTTTAACTGTTTTAAGAGATTTGCCAGGTTCCTTCCGTTTAGTCCAAATCCGACAATGATTATATGATTTTCTAAATTGCCGTGCTTATGTTTGATTTTGCCGTAGTAAGACAAAAGGTCTGTCCTGCCAGAAATTCTGGCTATTGTCCAATGAATCGAAGCCAAGGCTAATGGAGTCAGCAAAAGGCTCAACGAAGTTCCCGCTACAAGCCCGTCCAGCAAATCAGGAGGCAAAAGCCGTAAGGAACGAGCCTGCTCTATTAAAACAAATGAAAATTCACCGATGTTTGCCAAAACTATACCTCCCAGTAATCCAATTCTCAAAGGCCGACGAATTGCATAACCTATAGCAATAACTAAAACACATTTGAAAATCATTAAACCCAACGTCCAGCTTATGACCTGGAAGAAATTTTCGCGGACATACGAAAAATTAACGAGCATTCCCACAGAAATGAAAAACAAAGCCAAAAAACTATCTCTGAAAGGAGATATGTTTGCCGTCACCTGATGACTATAGGGAGTTTCGGAAATGATAACACCTGCAACAAAAGCACCTAATGCCGGAGATAATCCCATTTTTTCTGATATATAGCCCATCAAAAGTGCGACTAAGATTGAACCTAAAACGGGAATTTCTTTTGTCTGCGAAGCCGTTATCCAGCGAAGTATCGTTGGGAAGATAGCACGAGCGATTAAATAAACAACGATGACGCCGAAAACTATGAAAAACAATTTACTAAAAACTATCTGAATGCCATTCTCTTGTATTTGCGATAAAAACGGGATGATCGCCATAAAAAGAGGAGCGACTATATCCTGCAAAAGCAAAACCCCGATAGCAAAACGACCGTGTGTACTGTCTGACTCTTGACGCTGATTTAACAATTTAATCCCAACAGCAGTGCTACTAAGGCTTATTATCATTCCAAGTGCGAAAGCCTGCAGGAGTGAATATCCCAAAAAGCCCGCCCCAAGCACACAAAAAATAACCGTTGAAACAACTTGAGCAATCCCCGCACGTAAGACGTAATGGCGAAGCTGTAACAAATTGTCTATTGAAAACTCAACGCCTAAGGAAAAAAGCAAAAGAACAACACCTATTTCGGCAAGCAATTTTATTGCTTCTGTTTCTTTGATCCAAGCTAAACCATGAGGTCCTATCAAAACTCCCGTTAAGATAAACCCGATTATTGAAGGCAGATGAATGCGCTGAAACAAAGCAACAATCGCAATGCTAACGCCAATAATCAGTAAAGCACTTTCAACAAGTTGATGTAAGTGTTCCTGCATAAAATTTGTGAAAGCAGTCTAACTTCAATAAGGCATAAGAGTCAAGTAAAATTTTTGAGTCTGTTCTAAAAATCCACCAGCCGTTTTAGCATAGTTGTAATACAAGATGCAGGATAGCAATAGCAAAAATACTGCCAAGCAGATAAAAGTTCCAAACAGCATCACAGGCAATGGATGCCTTCTGCGCCAAGTCCTCCCTCAGTAAGTTAAAGCTTGAACCAATCTTTTGCTTTATGCTACAAAACCTATGCCCTATCTTGTATCTCCCCCGATTCTCGTTAGACAGTTTTCTCAAATGATGCTTGATGCTCATCCTCATACCTCCTTCACAGCAGGTTCAAATCACTTATCTAATTTTTATAATCGAGCGCATCATAGCCTCTATCCGCTATGAAAGTCTTGAGGGTTTAATCTCTCTAACGCCTTATCTCAATCTCACTCTCGTAAGGTACTCCTGCCTCCTCTGCAGTTATTATCCTTCGCCCACTCTCATCCTACCACCATCACTACTTACTAGCTATGCTTTTAGAAAGTTGGAATAGTGAAAGATACTTCCCATACACAGTGAAATTAAACTTGAAAGATGGAAAAGTTTATGGCTCTGTGTCCTTTGAAATGCCAACACCCGAAGTGAAATACACAAAAGAAAACGCAGTTATAGCCATAGTGTAAGTGTCAAAAAACTGGAGAGCTTTTAAGCTATCAGACCATTAGCCTTCATAACCTTTTAGGACTTTCCAAAATAGCAAAGAACACAAACAATGGCTGTTAGCCCACAAAGTAGTGGATTTAGGTATCCAGAAAAACAAAGCCATAGAGAACTTGAAAAAGCTCAAGAAGGGAAAGCTAAACTAAGAAAAAGACTTCACCAATGCAATGTCAAAAAGTTCTTGCAAAAGCTAAAGAGAGTAGTAATGTTAAAGGCAGTGGAAATAATAGAAGTTCGTCCCGCATACACATCAATTACAGGCATGCTAAAGTATGCACCGCAAGTGAGTATAAACAAAGATATAGCTCGAACGTGTGTGATAGGAAGAAGGGTGCTTGGATTTAAGGAAGACACATCCGAACATTACGAAAAACTCTCAGGAATCAAAGCATACCTGGAGTTTATACTGAAGAGGTATGAAGAAAAAGAGCTTAAGGAGCTTTTAGAGAAAGAGACAAACCAATACAAAAGGAATGCTTTAGAAAGTGAGTTAAAAGATGAAAAGAATGCAAGGAAGCTTTTAATCAATCTTTACGAAAGCCTTCAGAGTGAGCCAGGTTCCTGTGAGGGAGCCGATGGAAGGAAACCTGAGCAGGAAGAGACTAAAGTCTCTCAAAGTGCTTGGCAAGTTTCAAGGGTAGCCCTTCTCTTGTCTGTTCTTGGGAAGGTCTTACCAAGGGACCTTTCTCCTCTGAAGCCTATATCGGTGGAAGGGGGTTGTGGGATAGGGTGAGGAATAGGTCAGTTCCTTTAGAGACTAAGGGGACGTCCCGATGAGGGATTTTTAGAACAGTCTCGGTGTTGCAAAAGTACCTGTGAAGCGCCTATCATGCGCTTCCAGCCGATAGGTGGCTTTGACACTGCGCACCGATGAGCCCTTGCCGGAGGGGTCGAGAGTATTGGTGTGCGCGATCTCCCAGGATTCGCCAACCGTGATGGGCTTTGCGGGAAACTCGATCTTCCACGGGTGGGAGGTGCCTCGCACCAGACCGCTGAGCATCCCTCCCTGACCGAACATCTCCCCACCAGCAAGACCGCTGGTGTCGAGCCATTGTTGGTGCACAACGGTTCCATTGCGCAGCAGCGTGAGCCGCGCTGCTATCGGGGCAAGCTGCATTGTGGTGTCCATCCCACCGGTCGGTATTCGCACCGACACCTTCGTCCCCTCCATGTGCCAGGTTACGGTCAGCGTGTCGCGGGCGTTCTGGGCGGACTCCAGGCGGAGCTGGCTTTCAACGCTGGTGTTGACCGTCGTGGCTCCCATGCCGCTTATGTCCTGCACCAATTCGCTGGAGGCTGTGAAGGAGTACACCGCGCTGTAGGGAGCCTGGAGCTGCAGTGTGAGCGTCTGCGCTGCAGCCATTGCCGGAACGAGCATCCCGAGTGCGAGCCAAAGCGAGCGCATCGGAGAGACCGAGAGAGTGGAACAAACTTTGCAACGCAAAGTTACGCCTTTCCTGCCAAATGACAGCACACAGGACGCTCGGGTTTATCTGCCGGAGAGACCAAGGGGGAGGTAGCGCGTTTGCCAATCGGGGGCGTAGGGTTCGCCAGGGACGGTGGAGTGGACCAGGGTGTAGTCCTGGAAGCCGGTCAGGTCCACAAAGTAGAAGTAGGCGCCCCCGCGCAGTCCAGCGTAGAACCAGACCTCGTAGCTGCGCTGGTCCGGCGTTGCGGTGATGGTTTCGCGCTGGGTTGGGTAGCCGTACTTGAGCAGCACACGCTTGACGAGGCGGCGGAGGTGCGCGCGCACGTTCTCCCGCTCGGCCCAGTCGATCGTCACATTACGCTGCACGGTCTACACCAGCTCCCGAGCGATCCGTTTCAGGGTCGGCTCGCCGAGCACCTTCACCGCGCTGTCGTTGGTCTCCAAGGCGTCGTAGAAGGCGAGTTCTTCTTCGGTGAGCCCTAACTTATCGCCGCGTGCGGCTGTGCATCGCACATGTGGCGCGCGAAGCCATCGCTGAAGTCGCACTGGCAATCACACGCTGCGGCCTTCGCCGCTCAGTGCTCGCCGGTCCGTCAGCGTGGAAACCAACCGGATCGTCTGTTGCAGATCCCTGAGGCGGCGCTCATTGACCGTGTAGCCCTTGAGGATGTGGTCACGCAGCACCTGAGTAGCCCAGATACGGAACTGGGTGCCGCGCTTGGAATTTACGCGGTAACCGACCGAGATGATGGCGTCGAGGTTGTAGTACTCTACCCGACGAGTGACCTGCCGGCCCCCTTCGTCTTGAACTGTTGCAAAAAATGCAACAGTTGACTCATTGTCCAGCTCGCCTTCTCGGTAGATGTTCCGTAAGTGACGGGAGATGACGGACTTGTCCCGTTCGAAGAGAAGGGACATCTGGTTCAGGCTGAGCCAGATAGTATCCCTTTCCAGCCGGACGTCCAGCTTGACCGAGCCGTCGGGCGCCTGATAGAGCACAATCTCGCCGCCCTGGGCAGCCAGCGGTTCTCGGATCACCTGATGCTTCGATGTTGATTTACTCTTCGCCATTGGACTCTTCCTGCGAATCTACGGTTGCGAGCTCTTCGGCAACAGGCTCTTCTTCCTCGGTTCCAGCCTCCTCCTCAGGCGGCTCCTCGGGCAACTGCGCTGCCACCCCGCGCACATCCACCTTGCCGGTGACCACATCGGCGATGAGCCGTTCGCGGTACTCACGCAGCAGTTCGATTCCCCGGCGTACGGCGCCGATGGCGGCGTCGAGCTTGGCGGTCTCGGCGTCGAGGTATTCGACGATGGCGGTTTGTTCGGGGAGGGGGGGAACAGGGACATAGAATGACCCAAGTCGCCCCTCGGCAATTGCCGGGTAAGCTGTGCCAACCGATTCGGCAGTTACACGATCAGTGAAAGTATTGCTCTGTACCAAGTAGCTCACGTTTGCCGGTGACGGCTTGGTGGAAAAATGATGGCCGTTTGCCCATTCTTCCGCTGTATGGGCGGGGGCATACTTGCCTTCGTCGGCTGTGCTAAAACCGAAGCAACTCACTGCCTCCGGCGATAGTGCTTGTCGAACTGCTCTAGGATTGCAGGCGCGTAGAACATTTTTTTGGGCCGAGGCTTCTCAGGATCAAGCCTCCGCTCGTGAGCAAAGCGTTTGTCGGACTCAAGATTCTTTCGTAGTTGGTGATACTTCTGGTCGACCTTAAAGTCGGAATAACGCTCGCGGCACCGGTTTGTTAGTTCCTGGTAGTCCCACGGATAGCTCTCGCGAACCTGCTCTTCGGACAAGCGTACTGCCGGCGCATTAGGATCATTCGTGACCCGAACGGAGGCGGCGGATGCTGCCTTGGAGCGAACGAATCGCACTTCCACGTTTACAGCCACCGAATAGCGCGCTGCTGAGTCTTCCTGCTCAGGTGTGAGGCGGTCGAGAAACGCCAGAAAGCTTTTCTCGTGGCGGTTTAGTTGAATGGCTTCAAGGCTAGGCGGGGGCGCCACAAACGACAACGGCATGAGGTAGAAATTGAACCGCGAAAGGTCTTCTTGAAACCAGTCCTGTACCGCGGCAACGAAGTTCTTTAAACAAGCCATGCCTATTTCCTGGACGCGCTCGTTCAGCTCGGGGCTACGATGGTAGAAATGAACCGCGGTATCCCGAAGCTCGGATAAGGCCTCGAGATTACGCCGGGCGTTTTCGTCAAGCTGTCTCTGTTCAGTAAGTTTTTTGGCCAAGTAATCGAGGCTGTGGGTCATGGGATTCCCGGAGCGGGTACGTTTGTAGCGTGGACGGCTTGCATCGGCCTTTCCTTGCCGAACATACAAACTGCTAAGGCGATTGCGATGCAGGGCAAGCCACCGCGCTTTGAGCAGGAGCTCCCAAGCGTTCAGCGCCAGGATGGTGAACGACTCCGCGCGAAAGGGAAAGTCAGGTTTGTTATACACGTCAATGGCCGCCACCATGGCAGCGATGGCCCTATCAAGAAGTTCACGGGCGCGCGCCTTCATGCTCTCCTCTGTCGTAAGCGGCTTTTCTTGGCGTAGGCCGGATATTTCTCATAGACGACCTCGAGCAAGCTATTGTGGTCCAGGTCACCATAGGTCGAGATGACTGTAGCCGCGTCCTCTTTCAGGTCTTCCGGTAGTTCAGCAAGGAGCGCTTCCGTCATGACTTGGTCAGTGAGCGTGATCTTCATCTTATCCTCCTCGGGGTTGCTTTCCACTTGGACCAGACCCTCTTCTTGTAGCTTCCCCAGGTCCGTGTAGAGCTCCTTGGCGAAGGGACCGTAATGGTAGGGAACGAAATGGTAAAGACGCCTCCGCCCGCCGTTGCCTTCCATCTGAAAGAGGAAGACATACTTCATGAGCGCCGTAATGAGCACCGTGGCTGCTGCCCGACCTGCCCGCTTCGCTTTCTCGGCGAGCAATGCGAGAATCACCAGGCGGGGCAACCGCTCATAAAACGCCTGCCGCCCGGCAATCCACTCGGCATTCGCAGCCTCCCATTCGGCGGTCAGCTCGCCGGTGAAGGCGCGAGACAAGAGACCATTGAAGGAACTGCAGGATAGACTCAAACCTTCATTTACCCGTTTGGAGACTTCCATTAGCTGGCTGACCTGCAAGCAGAACGATTGTTGTAGTGGAATCGGCGGAACAATCATTCCCTCCCGCTTCATAAGCTCCGGGCCAAAGCGCGGCATCTTTGTCCCTTGCGACTTCTGCACGGCAGTAGCTACAAAGAACGGAAGACGAAGGTAGATGCCCAAAAACTCCCTCAAAAGCTTGGGCCCAGGCCGCAGAGGCACCAGCTCGGTGCTACAGATGCCACTGGTATGCGGGAGTACAACCTTGTTGAGGTAGGGGCGGAGCTTGCAATAAAGCACATGCTCGGAGGTAAACGGATGCTTCGCACTGCCTATCTCGCGCCCATCTGTCGGGTGGGGCCCGGTATAATTTCCGGTGTTTGATTCGATGTGCTCCGGTGCCAGATAGAGATATGTCTCCCCAGGTTTCGGTTTGATCTGGGCTGTGTCGAAGTGGACTAAAGTGCCGATCGGTTCTGTGGGCCACCCCTTCGGATTTGTTGCCGGGTCGCCGAACATTTCCAGAAAGAGCGCGGGCAGTATCTTGTCCGCCAGCTCCAGCGCCTCTTTGCGCTTGCGCCGTATCTCGTCAGCCTTCTGCAGAATCTGCACGATCCGCTCCTGAACAGGGAGCGGGGCGAGGGGGATGCTCAGCTGAACGTAGTCGCGCGGTTTGATATTTGGGTAAGTTGTCGTTCCAACGATGGAACGGACAAATTCGGCAACTGCGCTCGTGGTTAGAAAAGCAAAAAGATAAAAAGGATGAATCTTATTAGTCTTAGGTCTTAATCTGAAAAGGAAGTTGGAAAAAGTGCATCGTTGGTGCATTTCACCTGTGACAAATGCGGGCCGCCCTGATATTATTTTGGAATGAGAGCCGCTGGACTTGACGATTAAAATATCTCCTTCGTGCAAGAGTTTAGTTTGTAGAAGCGGTTGATGAATTCGTCTGCACGGTGCCCGGTCAATAAGAATCTGATTATTCTCATTTATATCAGCAACACGAATTACGGGAATACCCCTATCTTGATCAGTCAGGTCGTCACCCCACACGCCACTATCAAACATTTCCACTAAGTCAACGAGCCTGGTCCATCGCCAGCCTTTGGGCAAAGCCTTTTGGTTCATTGTCTTACCCCCAACCCGAGAACGTTATTCGCCTTGTTTATGAACTTCTGCGTTTCTGCTGGCTTCAGATACCTAACTAAACCGCCTGCGCAGAGCAGCCAGATCCCTCGCTTTGTATTCGGCATGTCATCGCTCCCCACAGGGTGGATTGTATTGCTGGCGAATCTCCTGCTCGAGCTTTGAGCGACCAGGCTGCTGCAAGTTTGGCGTATACATCACCGCCACATACATCGTGCCCCTGCAATGGCGCTGCCAGCAGTCCCGGCGGTCATGGGTTTCCACTCGGGTCTTGACCTGTGCCGATTCACCGACATCAATGATGTAGTACCTGCGATCTTCTCGGTAATCCAGGATTACATAGACCCCTGAGCGGTCTTGGAGTGACTCCGTGGAGCAATAAGGTCCGTCAAAGCGGTATCTGATAATAGTGATGCTCATAGTGCACCTCCGTTTGGGTTTGCTTGTGAGACTCCTTCAAGGTTAGTGCCGGACACCATCGCCAAAAGCTGGCGCAGGTCTTCGGTGACTTCCTCTTCAAGCTCCAGCAGTCGGTTGATGAGGACTTCGGGCTTTTCGTGTTCGACGGCTTCCGCCTGGTGCGGGCAGTAGCGGCCAGCGGTGAGGTTGTAGTCCGTAGCACGAATCTGCTCTATCGTTGCCCACCAGGATTTTTCACTTTCAAATTTTTTGAGGTCATCGGCTTTGAGGATTGCCCGGACACCGCCATCTCTTTCATGGCGCCAGGTGTATGGGAAAAGCGAAACCATGTGTTCGAGGTCTCCATCGGTATCAAAGTCAGGGAGCGGTCTTCGCGTTGCACCCAGGTCACGTCCATCACTCTCCACCCGGTAGAACCACACCTTAGAGGTGCGGACATCATCCTTGCCGAGCGGTTTACGGAAGACCACAATACTTGTTTTGGCTCCGCTGTAAGGGTTGAAGACCCCGTTCGGCAGGCTGATCACGGCAAGCACTTCAAACTGCTCCACGAGCTTGCGGCAAATGTTGCGAAGCATCATCTTGGAGTCAAAGAGCAGCCCCTCCTTGAGCACCACTGCCGTGCGTCCGCCAGGTCTAAGGGCATTCATCATGTGCTGGAGAAAGAGCGCCTCATAGAGCTTGATGTGATACTCAAACTGCGCCATCCGCTCCTGTTTCGTTGGACCGAAGGGTGGATTAGCAAGAATAACATCGTACTTGTTATTGTGGATGTTCTGAGCCTTGTTGGAAAGGCTGTCGTCATTCTGAAGCTGGCTTGAGCCGTCCTTGTGCAGGATCATGTTCATTAGGGCAAGCTTGAAGACCAACGGTACGTGCTCCACGCCTACGAGGCGCTTTTCTTTGAGCTGGCGCAGAAGGCGCTCTTTTTCAGTGGCGTCCACCTTTTTCTGCTCAATCTTCCGTTTGACCCACTCAAAGGCGCGGACGATGAAGCCCCCTGTACCACAAGCTGGGTCGTAAATGGTCTCACCGATATCAGGGTCAATGATTTGAACCATCCGATCTACGATATGCCGAGGTGTAAAGTATTCTGCAAACTCCTTATTCTGACCGAATTTCTGGAGGAGATATTCGTAAGCGCGCCCAAATACGTCGAACCGTTCCCCGCTCTCTCCAACGCCGCGCATCATGATGTCGCGCAGGTTCAGCTCATTGAGTTTGGACACCAGCGCCCGAATAGTGGTGGTGTAGCGTAGGCGGAAAACCGTCCCCCCGAAAAGTCGTCGGACATCAAAGGTTATGTCGTTACCGTACTGATCCAGAACCTTGCGAGTTGCAAGGTCGTCAAACATGCGCCGGCAGAAATCTACGCTATCTTCGTAGCCATTCTGTTTAGCATAGCCATCGGGATCGCTCGCCCATTTATGGAAGCGGTACTTATTCGGAATAGCCAGTTCCTCATCCTTGAGCGGTCGGCCGAGAGCTTCTTCCTGTTCCAAGGCCATCTCATCCCAGAGCTTGAGGAAGAGAAACAAGCTGAAAGTTTCCAGTCGATCGGTAGCGTGGAGCGCGTCGTCCCGGAAGACGTTGGCAATTTCCCAGAGTTCTTCTCCGAACTGATTGAAATCAGGTGTCGTTGCCATGATTTCCCTCCTTTATAGGGGCTCCTGTTTCCAAATTTAAGGCTTCATCCGCTAAGGCGATCAGGTGATCCAGGCTGCCAAAGAGGGCTTTGATGCGAGGAAGTCCACCGGATTGGTAGAGCAAATGGCTATGCAGGATTTGCTCCGGCGTGATATTTGGGTTTGCCCGTTTAAAGTCACAGATCATCAGCACCAGTTCGCGCTGCTCACTATTGAGATTCTTACCAAGCGCCCACTTCTCAAATTCGCGGCGTCGGCGCAGGGTATCGAAATCGGCTTCCCCCATAGCCACAGCGATGAACTCCTCGAGCGTAGCTTCTGGTTCACCATAGAGATCTCGAAGGGTGTTAAGGTCAAAGCCCATAATAGCCAGAAACGAATGATCTGGTGGGGCGTCACCTTTGAAGTATCTCCAGCAGAGAAGCGTTTGAGCGAAGCGTTGCTTGAGCGCTTCGCGTTCCATGCCACGCTTTAGCTGAGCTTCTACTTGTCTGCGCAGGTCTTCCAGAATGGCTGGGGCGATCGTCTCCGAGAAGACCAGATGCACGGGCACATCGGCGATTACCATTTGATGCTCGGTAGCCGGTTTCTCTACTGTGGGCTTGTCCTCAGCCGCCTCCTCGTGTTCTCGTTCGCGGCGAATGATCTCTTCTTGTTCCTGCTCTATCGGTTCATCCACAATCCCAGGAGTGTCATTCGTAATAGCAGGCTCAAGGCGGGTGATGTCTACGAAGTCCACGAGCTTGTAGAACTCCTTGCCTGTTTCCCGGCACTTCCGAGTGCCGCGCCCCTTCATCTGGACATAAAGCACCTTGGACTTCGTAGGCCTCGCCATGAGCAGGACTTCCACATCCGGGGCGTCAATGCCTGTATCCAGCATACCCACGCCTACCAGGACAATCGGGCGTGGAGCCATATTCGGATCTTTGTGAGCCTGCTCAATGATAGCCTTGCGCTCCTCAGCCGGCGTAATCTTCTGGAACTCCTCGATCAGCTCTCTGGCACCCGGCATCTCATTATGAACCGCTACGATGAACTTTTCCGCAGCAGCATCATTGGGTGGAAGGTTGTTGAGGCGATTATACTCCTCAACAAGCGCATAGCGCAGATTTTTTGCATGGGCAATAGAAGCAGCAAAAACAATGGTCTTTACAGGCTGACGCGTACCGAGAATTTCAAAATACTTTTCAGCAATGAGCCGATTCCGTTGCGGCACATCTACAGCGCGACCGAGCTGCTCGGGCTCGAAGTCAAAGCCCATGTCGTGCACGCCTTCTAAATCTACATTCGTGTGAAACTTGAAATGGATGCATTGAGCCAGTCGCTCCCATTCGGGTACTTCGGGATTGATCTCTGCCTGCCGGAAAGTGTAGCGATAGATAGGTCCAGGGTACTGTCCAGGGTCAGTAAAGAAGCGGTCTGTATTAATGGTTTCCTTGTCGGCAGGTGTTGCTGTCAGTCCCAGAAGGATTGCACCACCTTTAGCAAAGTGTTCCAGCACCGGATACCACTCGCCAAAGTAGGAACGGTGACATTCGTCCAGAATAATTAATCCGAAATGACACGCGTCATACTCCTTGAACCGCTCGCGGACAGCCATATGTTGGATGGTGGTTACGAGGACATCGCGGTGTTTATCCTCTTTGCCGCCTGTTGCTCGTTCAACGTTGAAGTTGTCCCCCAGATGCGTTTTGAACTTCTTAACAGTTTGAATGGCTAATGCATCTCGATCCACGAGGAAAAGCGTTCTGCGTATAAGGCAAACCGACCAAAGTTTGGCGATCGCACCTGCGGCTGTGATTGTCTTGCCTGTCCCAGTTGCCATTTGGATATACATTCGGCGACGCCCTGCCTGAACAGCAGCAAGTACTTGAGAGACAGCAACCCGCTGATAATCTCGGAGGATACCATGCAGCTCAAGAGCCTGAGGACGAAAGAACTCGCCGAATTCTGCAGGTGTTGGAAACTGGGAGATGCGCTCAGGCAGTGTATTAGCCTTCAGGTTCTGCCGGAGGTAAATCTTTCCGTCGCTTGCAAACACAAGCGGGACATCGTGCCCGGTGTTTTTCTTGTAAGCTCGTGCATACCGCTTGGCTTGCTCCAGCGCGGCCCACAGATCTTTACCTGGCTTCTTCGCTTCCAAGATGGCGACGAGACGACCTTCATGGAGAAAGACACGGTCGGCTTCTTCTCCGTCAAGATGATCCATCCACCGCTTTCTGGTCATAGTGAAGTCAGTAAGATTCCACCCGCGCTCGCGCAGGTGCTCTTCGATAAGAAGTTCTGCTTCGTCTTCATTGATTGGTCTATTCGGCATTAGTCACTACCTCCTGAGGTGGACAAATATGCAGTATCTCGCCCTGGCCGGCGTCCCCCGTGAACAGCGACGAGCCTTTGTGCACTTCGGCGATGCGACTGCCGAGCGGGGTGCTGGGCTTGTGAATCCTCTTGATGACCGGCGGCGCGTCTTCGGCACGTTCGACGGTTTCGCGAAGTGTTTTAATTTCCTTGGCGCTGTATTCGCGCTCGGGGTCGATGCTTTTCAGGCGCAGGGGGCGTTCCACCGTCACCTTCCAGTAGCCAAATGCCGCGTTGGGGAAGATCTTGGACTGCTCGGTCTCCTCGAATTTGAGGAAGGTATCCACGATGCGGCGGATGTCCTCTTCGGAGAGCTCGCAGTTCTTCTTGCCGAGGTTCTTGCGCATCGGCTTGTACCACTGCGTGGCGTCAATGAGCTGCACGCGGCCTTTGCGGTGCTCAGGCTTCCTGTTGGTGAGCACCCAGACGTAGGTGGCGATGCCGGTGTTGTAGAACATGTTGAGCGGCAGGGCCACGATCGCCTCGAGCCAGTCGTTCTCGATGATCCAGCGGCGGATGTTGCTCTCGCCCTGGCCGGCGTCCCCCGTAAACAGCGACGAGCCGTTGTGCACTTCGGCGATGCGACTGCCGAGCGGCGTGTCGTGCTTCATCTTGGAGAGCATGTTCACCAGGAACAGCAGCTGGCCGTCGCTCGAGCGGGTGACGAGCGAAAGCTCCTCGCCCCGGTGCTGGACGACAAAGCGCGGATCCTTGATACCGTTCTTGCCGCCCATGCGCTCCAGGTCACTTTTCCAGCTCTTACCGTACGGCGGATTGGAGAGCATGAAGTCGAACTCACGGCCCGGGAAGGCGTCGTTGGAGAGCGTTGAGTGCTCGGGACCGCCGACGATGTTGTCAGCGGCGTCGCCTTCGCCCTTAAGCAGCAAGTCCGCTTTGCAGATGGCGTAGGTTTCGGCGTTGATCTCCTGGCCGAAAAGGTG
>Ga0308400_1000576_pt1 | contig 13758 bp, 9 predicted proteins | sample HotsprSampOS1265_FD_203451 | JGI IMG/M metagenome (GOLD analysis project Ga0308400, IMG submission 203451) | Hot spring phototrophic mat microbial communities from Octopus Spring, Yellowstone National Park, Wyoming, United States - 20060914_OS12-65 ...
GTGAATCCCAGTATTCCGAGTTGACCTGACGTCCAAGGTTACGCGGTTTACCCCATTTATCGCCTTCGATGTCCACGATATATAAGTCGCAATCACCGAATCCATCCGGGCGATTGCATCCAGTAAACACCAACGTTTGACGGTCGGCAGCTATGGATGCAACTCCTTCATTATATATTGTATTGACGCTCAACTCAAGCCCATATGCGTGGATTGTATCAATGTTGAACGGTGGAAAAAAGTTCGTATCGAGATTCTCTAATTTCTTTGCTGCCCAGAAGTCATGGGAAGGATCACCCTCTTTATTGGGAGTGCTGCCTGGTCGGTCGGACACAAAGTACAACGTCTTACCATCTGCTGTAACAGTAGGAGCATAATCAAGTGACGGTGTGTTGACGACCGGTCCAAGGTTGATGATACGAATCCTCTTAATGACATCAGGACTTGTCAAGTCAATCCCACCTTCTTCTTCGCCATCATCAAGGATTGTGGCAGCGTAGAGATAGCGCTGTGCGGACAGATGCTCTATATTGCTATGAGGACTCACTGCCACGTGCGCTGCACTTCCTACAGTTGCAGCAATAAGCATGAGTGAGAACATGAGCACGTTACGTTGTCGCGTTTGCATAGTACTCACCAGAACAATTGATTGAACAAAGAATCAATACACCAACCGTTAGTCTGTGGTCAAAACTGATGAACAACCTCATTGCATTCGGCTCAGCAGTGGATCGATCTTCCAGCACGATAGTCCAACCCTATCGTATCAAGAGAACGGGCTGACGCTCAATACCATCCGGGTTTTGCGTGATCACCCAGTAGACACCACTGGTCAAATTTCGTGCCGACAATAGTGATCCTGCCCGATCACATTGCGCCTGTATTAAAAGAGAGCCCAGAGGTGAATACAGCTCGACGCGCTGTGGTACATGCTCCTCAGACAAGCGCACAACAATTGCATCGTGAAGGGGATCATACCAAGCCGAAAAGCGTGACCTTTGCTCGTCAATATCATGTATTGCAGACATCGAACTGATGGTTACGAATCGCTTCCATGGAGACATGTGCGCACCTGAAAGATCATACACCATCACGTGCCAGTAGTACAAACGATTTGGTTCTAAATGAACAGCTGGACTGTCGAGTACAAATACTGTATCCTGCTGAATTGGGTAATCGAAAATCAAATCATAGCTGTCAGTATCACTGACAATTTCGATCCAGTACGTATCAACACCTTCACCCGCTGACGTCCAACGGAAGGTAATTGGTCCAGATGCAAGATTGACAGTATCGCCTGGCTCAAGTAACGTAGGTAATTGAAGTGGTAATGCTACTGAAAAGTTAACCGGTGCGGAGAACTCACTCCATCCCAACGTCGTATGGCGACCGCGGACACGCCAGAAGTATTGATTCCGATTTCGTAGCGAACGAAGTGCATATGTTGTATCACGAATCGTCGAATCATTCACCATCAACGATTGGAAATTTGAATCACTCGCTACTTGGAGGTGGTAGCGCTGCGCTTGTGGTATACTCCGCCAAATAAGCCGCACCATTGTATCAGAGACTATAGCAGCATTTGCTGGGGAAGATGGAAGTGGTATGGGAGCAACATCCTGTGAAAAATCTACCTTGACATTCTTACCGGTGAGGGTAACGTTCTTCGACGCAGTGATGCCGTTTCCTTGAGCGGTAAGCGTAATCGAACCACTCAAACCAGTCACCGGGATCGCATAGCCTCCAGAACTCGAGGTTATCGTATAGTAGTTTCCGCTTGATGGTGTAATTGTGACACCTGACAGCCCTTCGCCAATGTCGTAGAAACCGTTACCATTTCGATCACGATAGACGACCCCGACGATATACACCTGTCCTGAAGTAGAAAAATCTTGTGTGACGATGTAGGGTCCAACACGTGTCGCAGGATTGTTATCCTGGATCACTCCAATGCCAATTTCATTGTAAACGACATTTCCATCGAAGTTCATAATGTTGCGACGATGTCCGAGTGTTTGCTGATTCTCTTGACCCCAATCCACGTTGAACCCGCAGTGTGCATGCCACATACTTCGTGCGTAAGCAAAGACGTTTTCCCCAATGGCACTCCCACCAGTATAACCAACACGCTGTAGTCGCTGCTGGAGGGTACTGCCATCTGATCCAGTATGCCCTTGAAAATCGTTCGTCTGCATATCACGGCTGTGGTTTCGTGCCGCTTCGATAAGCTTAGGGTGGAATGCAAGCGGAGGCCGTGGCGGGTAGTTTTGAAAATCAGAGCGCACCTTGTTCTTATCAATTCCAAAGTATTGGTACGACTGTACGACATCGGGATCGGATGTTGTCGCAAGCCGTTCACCTTCCGCAGGTGGATTAGCGCGAGCTCGATTGATGTACTCGAGCATCAATTGCTCTTCCGGTGTGGGATCTCCATGACTGTAAAGTTGTTGTGCCTGTGGAATCTTCTCTTTTGTAGCAGCATGTACACTATGATCAAATGATTGACCATAGGGCGGGTTGCTCGGTGGTGCATGATGAATCTGTTGGGCTGAAACGGTAATCACCATACACGTAGCAATCGAGAAAAGGAGCATTCTACGCATCGCTGCACTATCATCGAGGTCGTGTCCAACCATGATGGGCGTAAAAATACAGCAGAAAATTATTCGAACAAAAATTATCTCATCCATGACAGTGACAGCCTCGTCATGCGGTATCAATGTAATTTGGCAGCGTGTCTTCCGATTTTTACTCCGTACATGCTTAATAGCACATACCTACGACGTGTCCTCAGTACAGCATGTGCTGTAGTCATCTCGGTTACAGCTCTAGGTCAGTCGAACCCGCTTTCCGACCGCCTCCGCCAGCACGTACAGTATCTCGCTTCACCAAAACTCGAAGGGCGTGAGCCTGCTACTTCAGGCAACAACCAAACTGCACAGTACATAGCTGATCACTTCCGCGCGGTGGGGGTAGCGCCTATCGGTAACGACTACTTCCAGCGATTTTCAATTGCAACCCATCTCGAACTCCGTGGTACGAACCTAATCAGCGTTCGAATGCTATTGGAACGCCCCGGCATTCCTCGCGAATCACTCAAACCTGTCACAATTCAATGGACGACGCACAACGATTATGTCCCACTCGGTATCAGTGATACAGGTACAGTTACTGCCCCTGTTGTCTTCTGTGGATTTGGACAGCAGCGGAGCGGTGGGCTCGACGAATTTGCTGGCGTTGATGTAAGTGGGAAAATTGCACTCATACTGACAGGTGACCCAGACCACTACAACCCACACCAACCATTTCGCGTCAATTACAGCGATCTTCGCCGCAAGGCTCTCCGTGCGCGTCGTGCAGGTGCACGTGCCGTTGTCTTTGTGCATCCACAAGGTGATTCAAGCGAAGTGCTCATGCCCTTGAGGTACGACGGTCGCTCACCAATCAATGGCATACTTGCAGTGCACGCAAAGAGGAGCATCGCAGCACGTATCTTTCCACGTGCGCTATCGCTCTTTACTCGCGAGCAGGAAATTGTCCAGACTAAGCAATCACGAAGCTTCCTGTTGCCAGACGTCGAGATGTCAATTACGGTATCCTATCGGATCGATAGCACAGAGATTGCAAACGTCGTTGGGATTGTCCGTGGTAGTAACCCTGCGAAAGCTGATGAGTACATCGTCATCGGCGCACACTTTGACCATCTTGGCTGCGGCGATGACAACTCGCTCTACACGGGCGCAGAGCGGAAGATTCACCCTGGAGCAGATGACAACGCATCCGGAACCGCTGGTCTGCTGGAATTAGCACGATTGATTGCTACGCGCCCACTTGCACGCTCGGTCATCTTCTGTGGCTTCAATGCGGAAGAACGCGGGTTGCTTGGTTCGGCCGCGTACGTGCGCGCGCCTGCTGTACCGCTTGAGAACACAATCGCCATGGTCAATCTTGATATGATAGGGCGCTTGCAAGGGAAACGCCTTTCCATTCAGGGTGTGGGGTCGTCGCCACTGTGGAAACCACTCATTGACTCGCTCACCTCTGTGGCTGGCTTTGAGCCGAGCTATACAAGCGACGGCATCGGTCCAAGTGACCATACATCCTTTTACCTTCGCAACATACCTGTGCTCTTCTTCTTCACTGGGTTGCACAGCGACTATCACCGTCCAACAGACACGTGGGACAAGCTCAATTATTCAGGACATGCACGTGTGGTCGAGCTCGTGCATAGCGTCGCAGAATCAATCGCAGCACTTCCAGAACGCCCCCCATTTACCAAAGTTGCTTCCACAGCACAAGGTCGCTCTGGGATGGGTGCTGCGAAGGTGCGGCTTGGCATCATGCCCGACTATGCTGATCATCCGAAGGGATTACGCATCAGCGGTGTCATGGATGATTCTCCTGCCCAACGTGCAGGACTACGCGAAGGAGACATTATCGTTCAAATAGGCTCAACACCAATACGCTCGATCTACGATTTGATGGACGTGCTCAGTCGTGCTGAGCCTGGACAAGAGGTCGAAATCGTGGTTCTTCGCGGTCCAGGAGAAGATGAGCACGTCACGCTCCATGCTCTATTTGAAGCATCTCGCTAATCGTACACGTCTAATTTTGCACATTGGTTTTACTTCTTCAGTCACCATACCATGACAATGACAGTCACTCGTACTTCGCTTCCACCTCGAATCGCTCATGGAGAGTTAGCATACAAGGAAGGGCAGTACTGCGTGCGTGATCTTTCCCTTGCCGAATGGGGACGTCGTGAAATCCACCTTGCTGAAAGCGAAATGCCTGGATTGATGGCGTTACGCGAGCGCTACCGCTCTGCCAAGCCCCTCCAAGGAGCACGTATTGCAGGTTGCTTGCACATGACCATTCAAACTGCGGTGCTCATCGAAACACTCGTCGAACTTGGTGCAGAAGTCCGCTGGTCATCGTGCAACATCTTCTCAACACAGGACCATGCAGCTGCAGCAATTGCAGCTCGCGGTATCCCAGTGTTCGCATGGAAGGGTGAAACGGAAGAAGAGTACCGCTGGTGTATCGAGCAGACACTCTGGTTTGGTTCTTCCGATCGTCCTCTGACGATGATCCTCGATGATGGTGGCGACCTAACCAATCTCATACTCGATGAGTATCCCGAACTTGTCCAGCACATTCGTGGCATCACGGAAGAGACAACAACCGGTGTTCGCAGACTCTACGAACGGATGAAACAAGGTCAGCTACCAATTCCCGCGATCAACGTCAACGATTCGGTCACCAAATCAAAATTCGACAACAAGTATGGCTGTCGCGAGTCGTGTGTGGATGCAATCCGCCGAGCAACAGACATCATGATTGCAGGGAAAGTCGCTGTCGTCGCTGGTTATGGTGATGTTGGCAAAGGTTCTGCTGCATCACTCCGCGGCGCAGGCGCTCGTGTCATCATCACGGAGATCGATCCCATCTGTGCACTTCAAGCCGTCATGGATGGCTACGAAGTCCGACGGATGCGCGATGCGGTTCGCGAAGCAGACATCGTAATCACAGCTACAGGCAACTGTGATGTAGTCACTGAAGAGATTTTCCGCTTGATGAAGGATAAAACCATCGTTGGTAACATCGGGCACTTCGATAACGAGATAGATATGGAGTGGCTCAATCGGCACTATGGCCATACCCGCGTGCAGATTAAACCACTTGTTGACATGTACAACATTGATGGCAAAGAAATCATCGTCCTTGCGGAAGGGAGGCTCATGAACTTAGGGTGCGCAACAGGCCATCCATCGTTTGTCATGTCGGCATCGTTCACAAACCAAACACTCGCTCAAATCGAGCTGTGGAATCACGGCAATCAGTATGAGCCAGGCGTTTACACGTTACCGAAGCATTTGGATGAAGAGGTTGCACGATTGCATTTAGCCAAACTCGGAGCACAGCTCGACGTCCTCTCTGACAAGCAGGCGAAGTACATCGGCGTTCCTATCGAAGGACCCTACAAGCCTGAGTACTATCGCTACTGAGACATCGAACTCCCGAAACGAATTCGGCTAATGATGCTTTTCCCATTTACGCACGGTGGCACTCAGCATCTCATTTCATCGCAATGCAGTGACACCGCGAGATAAGCCGTCTAGTAGAATCGTCTAAGGAAGGTCGCTACAGCTGTGCGGCAATTACTTTCTTCGGAAAAGCAGTGAGATCGGCACTCCTTCGAGTGGAATCAGCTGGCGAAGGCAGCGCTCGAGAAATCGCTTGTAGTGGTCGGGGATCGAATCAGGAAAATTTGTAAAGAAGACAAACAATGGTGGAGCGACACCACTTTGAGTAACATAGTTGATGCGCACATCACGACCACGCACCGCAGGTGGTGGTGTCCGATTGATGAGAGGGAGAAGCTCCTCGTTGAGTTGCGACGTCGGCACACGTTGTAGCCGCCGCTGCTGAATCTGCTCAGCTTTTTCGATGAGCGTCACTAATCGTTGTTTAGTTACTGCTGATGTAAACACAATTGGCACAAAATCCGCTGTTGGAATCTCAGCGTGAATCTGCTCCACCACACGATCAGCGGTTTTCGAATCTTTCTCGACCAAGTCCCACTTATTAACAGCGAGGAGAATTCCTTTCCGTGCAGAGATGATGTCGGCGATAATCTGCTTATCCTGATGCTCGAGCAGTCGCAGAGCATCGAGGACAACTATCGCAACATCGCACCGCTCAATCGCTCGCTGGGTACGGAGGACGCTGTAGAGCTCTATCGATTCATGGATGGCACTGCGGCGACGTAAACCTGCCGTATCGACGAGCACGATCTGACGCCCGTGAAATCGAAGGACGCTATCGACTGCATCGCGTGTTGTTCCAGCGATGGGAGTAACAAGCATGCGATTTTCTCCCAACAGCGCATTGACAATGGAGGACTTCCCTACGTTCGGACGGCCCACGACCGCGATTTTCAATCGGCTATCCTCTTGAGGCGCTGACCCTGGTCCAAGATAACCTACAATTGCATCGAGCAAATCACCGGTCTTGCGACCACTCATTGCGGAAATACCGAATACGTGCTCGAAGCCTAAGCGGTAGGCTTCGGCTATGTTGGCATCATGCAACGGATGATCACACTTGTTCACTGCGACGATGACAGGCTTTGCCGCTCCACGGAGAAGATGTGCAACCTCTTGGTCTAACGACGTCACACCAGTAGTACCATCGAGTACGAACACGATCACATCTGCCTCGTCTATCGCAATCTGCGCCTGTTCTCTAATCGCACGCTCGAAGAGTTCGTCACTTGAGGGTATGATCCCACCAGTATCGACAAGGTGGAAATGCACACCATTCCATTCGGCCTCCCCATAGAGGCGATCACGCGTAACACCTGGCGTTTCCTCGACAATTGCCTCCCGACGCTCAAGGATACGATTGAACAGTGTAGATTTTCCAACATTCGGACGACCGACAATCGCAACCGTGTTCATTGGCGGAGAGTTCGGAGCGTTTCGAGGACCTCTTCAACATGCCCATCAACCTTAACCTTCGGGAAGATTGCTGCAATCCGTCCATCCGGTGCAATGATGAACGTCGTCCGCTCGTTGCCGTAGTATGTCCGTCCGTAGAGCTTCTTTTCTTTCCAAACGCCATATTGTTCTGCAATCTGATGGTCAGTATCGGCAACCAGTCGAAAGGGAAGATTGTGTTTCTCAGTAAACGATCGGTGTGATCGAACTGAATCCGGGCTAACACCGATGACCACAGCTCCTGCATCTGAAATGCTTTGGGTCGCGTCACGGAATGCACATGCCTGGCGTGTACATCCACTTGTGTTGTCCTTCGGATAAAAGTAGAGCACAACCCATTTACCACGATAGTCTCTAAGAGAGAGTGGCTGTTCGTATTGATCGAGCGCAGTAAATTCGGGCGCGACATCACCGACTGACACAGGCATGGTCGTACGTGTGTGGTGGTACATCGTTTTCGTGGTGCTCTTGGGCGGTTGTAAGGACTCGCCTACTGAACCGGCTCATACGGACGAACCATTCAGTGTTCGCATTGTGACGACCATGCCAGGGAATACAGAAGGCTCACCAGGTGTCGAGTATAGCTTCCGCGCCGTTCACCCCGCCATACCAGGTAACATCCAGTATCTATGGGATTTCGATACGACAAGGATTACAAGCCAAACACCAAGCGTACAGTTCACCTTCACTACGATTGGTTGGTACGGTGTGACAGTGAGTATTCGCAGAGACAGTAGCAACATAGGGACAGCGTTTCTCCTTGTCAACGTCCGAGGTACACCGCCACAAATCCCTATGATGCTGATTCCTGCAGGCACGTACCTGCGTGGTTCTACTCGCGGCAACTTTACAGAACAGCCTGTCCTATCAGTGCGGATCTCACGACCGTTCTACATGAGCGTTACCGAAATCACCCAAGCACAGTGGGAGCAAATCATGGGAACAAGTCCCGCGTACCATCAGGGGGCGTCATTGCCTGTTGAATCCATTTCGTGGATGGATGCTGTGGACTTCTGCAATCGTCTTTCGATCCGATCCGGATTCCGCCCTTGTTACATTATCCGTGGCGATACAGTTCAATGCGATTGGACCGCTAATGGCTACCGTTTGCCAACAGAGGCTGAATGGGAATACGCCGCACGCGCAGGAACGACGACCGACGTTTACAGCGGTCAAATTGGTAATCCGTTTGCAAGTTGCTTAGGAAGCGATACACTCGACCCCGCATTAGATCTCATCGCATGGTACTGTCTCAATTCAGGAATGCAACCACACCCCGTTGGACAGAAAGTGCCAAATGCATGGGGACTTTATGACATGATCGGCAATGTCGCAGAGTTCGTCTGGGATTGGGATAGTGGTTCCTCCTACGCACCTGGTGACACTCTCGACCCACAAGGTCCGGCATCTGGCGCGCTCCGACGCGCACGTGGGGGGAACTATTACACAGGAGCCCGTGACAATCGTGCCGCTGCTCGAGGGATCTCGCTTGCCCCAACGAGAACCTCATTCGGCATTGGCATCCGTTTGGTGCGGTCCGCACTGCAATGATGTACCAGTTACACCTTCGTCAACTCCATTCCAGCTTGGCATAATCCTTGCGCAGAAGTGAGGGATGATATCGTTTCCATGAACGTATGGCTAGACACACAGTAATCAGATTGTTGGAGCAACCAACAAGGATACGAATTCTCCGAGATCATTCCGCAACTGACTTTGAGCCACTTGCGTTAGAAGATTTTTCTGACGAGACTCAGTTCACCGACCGAGTCGAAGGAGAACCCACTGATACAAGCAATCACATCACACCACCGCAAGAAGAGCCACGGTTTACACTTGAACAAGTACAGGAAGAGGTCCAAGCTGCATATGATCGAGGATTTGCCGAGGGGCAAGATGTTGCGTCTGCTGTTCTCGAAACTGAACTCCGCACACTCACCGAGCGCGTTCGGAGCATCGATAGCTTCATCACAGAACTGCAACACCAGTATGCCGATGCAGTCGAGCGATCAGAGCGTATCGCGCTGGATCTGGCCATCACGATTGCACGAGCCATCTTGCGGTATGAAGCCGACCGTAGCATCGAGTGTGTTCTCTCTCAAGCACGGGCAGTACTGGAGCAGTACCACGGGAAAGATGCTGTTGCGATCCGTCTCAATCCTGCAGACTACCATGAGGTGGAGGCTGCTGGGAATCCTATCGTGATTTCCAGCGAATCTCGCTCAATAACTGTAGTAGCTGATCCATCAGTCGAACGGGGTGGCTGCATCCTCGATACTGCACTTGGACAGTTTGATGCTCAATTGACAACGCAGCTTGAACGAGCTCGTTCGATCATTTCTGAGCAGATTGGGTCTCATTCCGCACCACTCGATGAACTGTCGAATGCTGTCTAACGCAATACACCTTTCACCCGAACAACTTGTCGAACACAGTGGTACGATCGCAAACGTCGTCGGTCTGACGATCGAAAGCATTGGCCCACAGGCAGCCATTGGTGAACTCCTACAACTCTGCACGCTGCACGGCAAGCACATTGCCAATTGTGAGGTTGTCGGCTTTCGAGAAAATCGCATCATTTCAATGGTCCTCGGCCATACGCACAGCTTAATGCCGGGGATGAAACTCGTTGCGACAGGGCGCTCACTTGAAATCGCACTTAGTCCTGCGTTGCTTGGACGGATTTTAGATGGGATGGGGCAACCGCTCGATGATGACACTACTCCGATCCGTGCAGCGGAGCACCGTTCGGTCTATGCTTCAGCACCTTCTCCGCTGCAGCGGCAGCGAATCACTGAACCACTGCAAACAGGTATCCGCGCAATCGATGGACTATTGACGATGGGGAAAGGACAACGAATCGGAATCTTTGCAGGGTCTGGTGTTGGGAAATCCACGTTGCTTGGCATGTTAGCACGCCATACGAGTGCAGATGTCAATGTCATTGCACTCATTGGTGAGCGTGGTCGCGAAGTACGCGAATTTCTCGAAAAGGATCTTGGCTCTGAAGGGTTGGAACGTTCCGTCGTCGTATGTGCAACCAGTGACCAACCGGCACTCATCCGCATCAAGGCTGCTCTCGTTGCAACGACGATTGCAGAATACTTCCGCGACCAAGGACTCGATGTCCTGCTAATGATGGATTCAGTCACACGTCTGGCGATGGCGCAGCGCGAGGTGGGACTCGCGGTGGGAGAACCTCCAACAACGAAAGGCTACACACCCTCTGTCTTTGCCTTACTCCACAGCGTGATGGAGCGAGCCGGAACATCCAATGTTGGCACTATCACAGCTCTCTACACAGTGTTAGTCGAGGGGGATGATATGAACGAACCAATCGCTGACGCAGCGCGTGGCATTTTAGATGGTCATTATGTTCTCACACGCAAACTTGCTCAACAGGGACACTACCCTGCGCTCGACGTCTTGCAGAGCATTAGCCGTTTGATGGATGACATTGTCTCCCCCGAACACCTCAGGGCTGCTGCAGCACTCAAACAAGCATTGGCGCTCTACACAGAAGCCGAAGATCTCATCGCCGTTGGTGCGTACCAACCAGGGAGCAATCCTCAGCTTGATCGTGCTATCGCACTGCGTCCAGCACTGCTGGAATTCTTACGTCAACAGAAACATGAGTTCACCCCACTGCAGGCAACGGTAGAGAACATGCAACTCATTGCAGCGTCCTAGCTAATCTCGCTGTCAACTGACATCGACACGATTATCGATCTGAGCATGTAAGTAGGTATGTGTTGCGTCGCGGCAGTACTCATTGGTTGTGCAGTTTTCTGTTCAAGCCAAACGCTGAGTGCGCCGAAACAGAGCATCACTTCACTTGAGTGCTATCCCAGTATATCGCGCCTTCGACGTGATGGTAAACATTCCACTATCGGTTCGTTCGTCTTTTTCTTATGTATGCTAAGTTCGCAGGTAGTGACATTCCTCTTCTATCGGCTATGACAGATGTCGAAGCGCTCACGATAGCACCTCCGCACCTCAATGGTCACACGATGAACAGCGCACGCTCTGCAGCATACGAAGCACTCCGAGCCGAGTACGAGCGTCTCCTTGAACAACTCGAACCGGATGTACGTCGGCTTCTGGAACGCTGGCGCGAGGAACTCGCTGCCTATCAAAACGAAGAGTATGTTTACACCGTCCGTGGACGCGAAATTCGTGTCCGCAATCACCACGAATCTCTCTCTCACCTGAAAATACCAAAGATTGCCACACCACGATTTCACGATTGGGGTGACATCGTCCGTTGGGCAATGCAGGAAAATTTCCCAGGAAAGTTTCCCTATACCGCAGGCGTCTATCCATTCAAGCGCCAACATGAAGATCCTACCCGCATGTTTGCTGGCGAAGGAGGGCCTGAACGCACGAATAAGCGCTTCCATTACCTTTCGTACGGCATGCCTGCGGCTCGGCTTTCTACGGCATTCGACTCGGTGACACTCTATGGTGAAGATCCCGATCGCAGACCTGACATTTACGGTAAAATCGGAAACGCCGGCGTCAGCGTCGCCACGATCGATGACGCCAAGAAACTCTATTCGGGTTTCGACCTCTGCGCGCCCACTACCTCTGTCTCGATGACAATCAATGGCCCAGCGCCAATGATCCTTGCGTTCTTCCTCAACGCAGCCATAGATCAAGAGTGTGAAAAGTACATCCGCGAACAAGGCATCGTAGAAGATGTCGAACGCCACATCGAGGAATTGTACCGCACGCTTGATTTGCCACGCCCCGTTTACCATAACATCGCAAGTGGTGCACCTGTTGGTGAGCTTCCACCAGGACACAACGGTCTTGGGTTGCTCTTGCTTGGGGTACGAGGCGATGAGGTCCTTCCGGCAGATGTCTATGCCGCGTGTAAGCGCCGCGCGCTCGAAACGGTACGCGGTACCGTGCAAGCAGACATTCTCAAAGAAGACCAAGCACAGAACACCTGCATTTTCTCGACGGAATTTGCACTCCGCATGATGGGGGACGTCCAGCAGTACTTCATCACCAACAAGGTGCGAAACATGTACTCAGTCTCCATCTCTGGCTACCACATTGCGGAGGCAGGAGCCAACCCTATCACCCAGCTTGCGTTCACACTTGCCAATGGATTCACGTACGTCGAGTACTACCTTTCCCGCGGCATGCACATTGATGATTTTGCGCCCAACCTTTCGTTCTTTTTCTCAAATGGGCTCGACCCTGAGTACTCGGTAATTGGTCGCGTAGCACGACGGATCTGGGCAAAGGCTATCAAATTCAAGTATGGTGGTAACGAACGTTCACAAATGCTCAAATACCACATTCAAACGTCAGGTCGTTCGTTGCACGCTCAAGAAATCGCATTCAACGACATTCGCACAACTCTCCAGGCACTCTACGCAATCTTCGACAATTGTAATTCGCTCCACACAAACGCTTACGACGAAGCGATCACAACACCGACGGAAGAATCTGTTCGTCGGGCAGTTGCTATTCAACTCATTATCAACAAAGAATTGGGGCTTGCTAAAAACGAGAACCCGTTGCAAGGTTCGTTCATCATTGAGGAGCTTACAGATTTGGTAGAGGAAGCTGTGTATTTAGAGTTCCAACGGCTCAATGAGCGTGGTGGCGTGCTCGGTGCCATGGAGCTCATGTACCAGCGCAACAAAATCCAGGAAGAATCACTCAACTATGAATCACTCAAGCACAGCGGTCAACTACCGATCGTCGGTGTAAACACGTTCTTGAGTAAAGATGGATCCCCGACGATTGTACCGGGCGAAGTCATTCGTTCAACCAACGAAGAAAAGGAACAACAAATTGCAAACCTCGAAGCATTCTGGCGTCGAAACGCTGAGCGAGCACCTGCTGCTCTCCAGCGCTTGAAGGACACCGCTCGACGTGGCGAAAATATCTTCGATGCTCTCATGGATGTTTGCGCCGTTTGTTCCCTTGGACAAATGACCCATGCACTCTACCAAGTCGGAGGTCAATATCGTCGGAATATGTAGTCAGCGTACAATCATTGTGGGATTTAGCCGCTCTACACCACGCCAAAGCTCAAAGTGTACGAATGCACCGCTCAGTGTTTCACCGCTTGAACCGAGTGATTCCCCAGCTCCAACACGCTGACCCTGTCGGACAGTCGCTCGTTCCAAGTTACCGTACACTGTTCGAATACCATCGGAATGCTCGACGATGACCACAGTATTCATGGCTGGCAGCCATCGAATTGAAACAACTTTCCCAGCCGCAGCAGCAACAA
>Ga0308400_1000588_pt1 | contig 13514 bp, 10 predicted proteins | sample HotsprSampOS1265_FD_203451 | JGI IMG/M metagenome (GOLD analysis project Ga0308400, IMG submission 203451) | Hot spring phototrophic mat microbial communities from Octopus Spring, Yellowstone National Park, Wyoming, United States - 20060914_OS12-65 ...
CCAGCGAGTATCCAGCAGGGACGATGGCCCTCTTGGGGCTGCACCTGGCCGGCTCGGCTTTTTGGTTGGGGGGGCTGTGGGGGGTGGAGCGCCTGTTGAGCCGATTGCGCCAGCGGGACGGAGTCCTTGAATGGACTTCCCAATCGGCAGGTGTCATCCAACGATTTTCCGATGTGGCCACCTGGGCTGTGCCGGGGCTGGTGCTGGCGGGAGTGGGGATGGGCGGGATCCACCGCGGCTGGGACTGGGAGCACCCCTACGGGCAGTACCTCTGGGCGAAGCTGTTGCTGGTGCTGATGATCGTGGGTTTGGGCGCCCACAACAAGTTGCGGCTGCTGCCGGCGTTGCGAGAGGGGGTTTGGTCGGCGGGCCGATCCCTGCGCCAAATTGTCCGCCTGGAGTTGGTGGGGCTAGTTCTGGTGCTGGCCTTGACCAGCTTTCTGGTGGCCCAAGCCCCTCCTGGCCAAGGAGCGGGACCGGCTTGCCAAGAGACATTGAGCTGGCCGGAAGGCAGCCTCCGCCTGCAGATCCTGCCCTGCCGCCCTGGCAACAACCGCATCCAAGTGGAAGTTAAGGGGATCCCCGCCCAGGAGCTGAGCCTGGAGTTTGACCTCCCCGCACGTGGGATCCCGCCTCTGCGCCGCCAGGCGCTGCCAAGAGAACCTGGCCAGTTTGAGGTGGAAGATGTCCTCTTGCCCTTAGCGGGAGAATGGCAGCTCAAGGTAAGGCTGCTGGTGAGCGACTTCGAGGAGCGACGGGAGCAAGTTAGGCTCAGGGTAGAGGATCGCTAAGAGCTGCCTAGGGAGTGAGTCTCTTCTTCCCAAAGGCGACCCTCGTATCCTTGCAACTGGAGAGCAGTTTGGAAGTCCTGACAGGCTCCTTGCCAGTCACCAACGGCAGCGCGGGCTAGGGCACGGTTGCAGTGGGCTTTGATGTGGCTGGGATCCCGTTCGAGAACCTGCGTGTAGTCGCGGATAGCTGCCGCAAAATCTCCCTGTTGGGCGTAGGCCCAGCCGCGGTTGTTCAAGGCCCAGAGGCGCGTCTGCGGATCTGGCTCCAGTTGCAGGAGCTGGGTGTAATCGGCCAGGGCCCTCTCTATTTCCCCCGCCTGATCCCAAAGGAGAGCCCGCCAGAGGAGGGCGTGGCGCTCCTGCGGGTTCAAGGCCAGGACCTGGGTGTAGTCGGCAATGGCCTGCTGCAGCCGGTTGGCCTGGCGGTGGAGATCCCCCCGCTGCCGGTAGGCCAGCGCCGCATCCGCCAGCCCCCAGTCGCGGTTGCAGCCTATGGCCCGGTCGAGATCAGCCAACGCTGCCTCCTCGTCTCCCAAGACTAGGTGTACCGCTGCCCGCAGGGCAAATCCCTGGGAAGCCTGCGGCTGCTCTTGGATCAAGGCCGTGAAATCGGCCAGCGCTCCCTGCCAGTCTTCCAGCCGCTGCCGCGCCATGCCCCGGTACAAGTGGATACGAGCCATCAGATCCAGCCCATGGGGGCCCCCCGGCTGGCCTGCCCACTGCAGCGCCTGGGAGAAATCCTCACAGGCTGCTGCCCAATCTTCTTGCTCAAAGTAGATCTGGCCGCGGTCGAAGTAGAGCTGCGGGTTGCGGGGATCCCGCTCCAGGGCAGCCGTGTAGTCCTGCAGGGCCGCCAAGGGATCCCCCAAAAGCCGGTGAACCTGCCCGCGGCTGCTGCGGGCGCCGACATCGCTGGCATCTAAAGCAATGGCCTGATTCAAGTCTGCCAGAGCCGCTTCCAGGTGACCCAGCTCCAGATGGGCAATCCCACGCTTGAGGTAGGCCTTGGCCAGCCGGGGATCCAACTCCAGGGCGCGGTTGAAGTCGGCCAAAGCGCCTGCCGGATCCCCCAACCCCTGGCGGGCCAGCCCCCGGTAGAAATGGGCTAGCGCCAGGGCAGGATTAAGGCGGAGCGCCTGTTCGCAGTCAGCCAGCGCTGCCTCCAGGGCGTTGCTGCCCAGGTAGGCTACAGCCCGCTGCAGATAGAGCTCCGCTTGAGCTGCCGCCACGGCTCCCGAAGGCTCCTCCCCCTGCGTAGCCCTCAGCGCAATGGCCTGGGAAAAATCAGTAATGGCCCCTTGCAGATCCCCCAACGCCTGCCGGGCTAGACCGCGGCGGTAACAGGCCTTGGGGTGGCCGGGATCCAACTGCAGCGCCTGGGTGTAGTCCTCAATGGCTCCCTGAAAGTCCAGCAACTGCGCCCGTGCTACGCCCCGGTTGAAATAAGCTTCCGTATCTTGGGGATCCCGTCGGAGGACCTCGGAAAAATCGGCTACAGCCCCTTGCGCATCTCCCAGCTGGCCGCGCACCACGCCGCGGTTGAAATAGGCCCGTACTTCCTCGGGGTTGAGCTCAAGGGCGCGGGAATAGTCCTCGATGGCTTGCTGCGGCTGATCGAGCTGCCGGTAGGCATTGCCGCGGCTGTAGTAGGCCAGGGCCCAGTGAGGGTCGAGACGGAGGGCGTGCGTGTAATCAGCAACTGCTCCCTCATAGTTCCCCAGCCGATAGCGAGCGATGCCGCGGTTGAAATAGGTGCGGGCATCTCCTCCCCCCAGTTGGATGGCGCGGGTGAAATCTTCCACCGCTCCTGCCCAGTCGCCAGTTTTGTAGCGGACGCTGCCCCGCTGGCTGTGGGCGCGGCCATTCTGGGGATCCAGTTGGATGGCGAACGTGTAGTCGGCAATCGCTCCCTGCAGATCCCCTTGGCGAGCTTTTTCCTGGCCGCGGGTTACCAAGCGCATCGCCAAGAGTTGATCCACCGAAAGCTGGGAAAGAGCAGGCGCTACACCTTCGGGGGGGGTAGGCAGGAGAGGCCGCAGCGCCTCCATCACCTCAGCCGCCGACTGGAAGCGCTCCTGCCAGCGGGGACAGATCATGCGATCTACAATCTCGGCCAGCTCCTTGCTAACTGGCACCAGATCCCGCCAAAGCAGCTGGCCGGTGCGGGGATCGTCCCGGATCTTGGTGGGGGGACGGCCAGTCAACGCTTGGATGGCCAGCACCCCCACCGAGTAGATATCGCTGCAGGGTTGGGGCTTGCCGCCAAGCTGTTCTGGGGCTATGTAGCCCACCGAGCCGATTACCGTCGCCACCTGGGTTTGACCGGGGGCGTGGCTAACCAATCTCCCCACCTCCTTCACCGCCCCAAAGTCAATCAACACCAACTTGCCGTCGAAGTCGCGGCGCATCAGGTTGGCCGGCTTGATGTCCCGGTGCAGGATCTGGTGGGCGTGGACATGGCGCAGGATCTCGAGAACTTCCCACAGGAGTTGCACGACCTCTGGCTCGCTGAGCGGCTTGCCGTCTACCAGCTCGTGGGTGAGGTCGTGCCCGGCAATGAACTCCTCGACTAAATAGAACTCCTGATCCTGCTCGAAGTGGGCCAAGAGGCGAGGTACCCGGTCGTAGTTGTTGAGCCGGTTGAGAACCTTGGCCTCCCGTTCCAACAGCTTGCGCGCCGTGGCCAGGGTGTAGGGATCCGTCGAGAGCGGGCGCAGGCGCTTGACCACGCAGGGAGTGTTGAAAGTGTCGCGATCCACCGCCTTGTAGGTAACCCCAAACCCTCCTTGCCCCAGAAGGCCGAGGATTTCGTAGCGTCCCCGCAGAATGGCTCCCGGCTTAACCTTGTCGTCCATGGCCGAGCTTGCCCTGCAGTGATCTTGGTCACGGCAAGCTGGCTCGATTCTGCCATAGGCTGGCCTCCTGCAGCGAGCTTGGTCTTAGTCCTGCACGTACTCTTCGCCAGAGAGCAGGGCCGCCTCTGCCTTCTGAAACTCCCGCCCCAGGTAGGCGGCGTGGCTGAGCTGAGAGACGACCTTTTCGCTTTCTTTTTCAAAAATCTGGACGCACAACTCTTTGGCCGTCCGGCCAACGTACACCCGCTGCGGGGAGCGATTGACCGGCCCCCGCGCGGGGATCACCGCTCCAGTCTCCGGGTCGGTGGCCAGCCCCCGCTCGTTGATCACAGTGCTGTAGTACTTAGCGCAAATGAGCTGCTGCTGCCGATCCACATAGATGACAAAGTAGCCTGCCGGGTCTAGCTCCAGGGATCGGCGGGAAAGCTGGTCATCGATGCGGCGCACCTGCTCCTGCAGAGACTCAGAGGAAAAAGACGGCATGGTAAAGTCAAAACGGGTGCCAAAAACGTAGCCAAGACTACCTCCATTATCCCCATTGTGGCCGAGGAATGGGATCCCTAGCGAGGGAATTGCGACAGAAAAAATCCCCTTATTTACCCGTGTTTTAAGGGATTGGCGGCGGCTTGAGGCCCTGGCAAGTTCAGTGGAAAGGCGGATGCTTGCAATTGGGAGCTGAAATTACGGTGGAAGCGGTGAGCTAGGAGTAGTCTCTACCAAGATGCAATCCGCCCAAGCTGAGAGGCCCGTGAGGGTTGGGATCCCTGAGATAGCACCTTTTGGAGAGCAGGAGCCGGCGGGCCATCTCCTCATCGTGGACGATCAGCCCCACAGTCGCCTGTTGCTGGGGGATCTGTTGGAGAGCATTGGTTATCGCGTCAGCGAGGCGGAAAACGGCCAGCAAGCCCTGCAGATGCTGCCAAGCTTGCAGCCGGATCTGGTCCTGTTGGATGTGATGATGCCGGGGTTGGACGGATTCGAGGTCTGTCGGCGCATCAAGGCTGATGAAGAGACACGCCTGATCCCGGTGGTGTTGATTGCAGCGGCCAGCGACCGCAAAAATCGCCTGCGCGGGATTGAGGCGGGGGCAGACGACTTCTTGAGCAAGCCCTTTGACGAGTCCGAGTTGCTGGCGCGGGTGCGCTCCCTCGTTCGCCAGAAGCATCTCAATGAAGACTTGGATCATGCCGCCCAGGTTTTATTTGCCATTGCCCGCAGTGTAGAAAGCCGGGATCCGACCACCGGGGATCACTGCGAGCGGCTGGCAGCCCTGGCCAAGAGCTTTGGCGAGTTTCTCCAGCTACCCCGTCCCCTGATCAAGGTGCTGACCTGGGGAGGTTACCTGCACGACATCGGCAAAGTGGGCATACCCGACGCCATCTTGGGCAAAACGGGCAAGCACACGCCGGAAGAGTGGGAGGTGATGAAATCCCACGTCCTAATTGGAGAGGAAATCTGCCGCCCCTTGCGCACCATGAGGGATGTGCTGCCCCTTATCCGCCACCACCACGAGCGCTGGGACGGCAGCGGCTATCCCGACGGCCTCAAGGGAGAAGCAATCCCCCTGGTGGCCCGCGTCTTTCAGATTGTCGACATCTACGACGCCCTTACCTCGGAGCGGCCCTACAAGCGAGCCTTCACTGTCCAGGAGGCCATGGACATCCTGCGGCAAGAAACGACCAAGGGCTGGCGGGATCCCTACTTGGTGGAGCGTTTCTTTGAGTTTCTCAGGTCGCGGCTGCCCCATTTGGAGTAGACTGGACTAGTTCCCGTGCTTCAGCGAGATGGCGTCTTTTGGCAGGGGCAGATCCGCTACGTCGCTGTGTCGGCTGTCGCCAACTGTTTCCCCGCTCCCAGTTGTGGCGGCTGGTTAGGCAATACGACACTCACCAGGTGCTTTTGGATCAGGGCATGGGGCGTTCTGCCTACCTCTGTCGCCGCCTCGAATGTCTGCGGGCGGCCCGGCGTAAGCACCAGATGAGCAGAGCCCTCAAGGCAGCAGTGCCCGACTCGCTGTGGCAACTGCTGGAGCAGCAACTGCTGCGCGATTCTGAGGCCCAGAGCCCCCCGGAAACATCAGCCCCGGGGGCAAGCGCTTTAGACAAAACCTAGGCAGCTCCAGAATTGGCCAAGTTAAGATATTGAAACACCTTTTCAGGTTCATCCAGTCGCGAACTACACGGCAGCCCCTCTCAACTGTCAGAATGAGGACTGGCTGCGGCCAACCTGTATGAGCCGCAGAAAGGTTATTCTAAAAAGCACTGTTGATGTTGGTTTCTTCCCCGGTTGTCCTAGCTTTATGTCCCCTGCGGATGTTTCCAAAGTAGCTTCGGACTTGGATTCCCTCCAGTCCGCGCTCTTGGAGGATCGCCGAGATGCTCTCGCTGTGCCGAAGGAAGTGGCCACACACCCAACAGGTTCAGTCCCATCTGGCGATTTGGATCGTATTAACTTGGGTTGTAAAACTGACAAGGAGCAAGGAGCAGAGGCTAGCAGACGAATGACCGATAAAGTCCGACTTTACGAGATTGCCCGCGAAATGGGATGTGACAATCGCGAGGTGCTGGAGGTTTGTGAGCAGTTGGGGATCCCTTTCAAAAGCCATAGCAGCACCATTTCTCCAGAGCAAGCCGAGTTGGTGCGCAGCAAACTGAGTGAACCTCGCGTTGTGAAACCGACTCGTCCCCGGCTCCGGCCCAAGCTGCAACCTGAGAGCTCTCAACCGCAGCCTCCCGTCGAAGCCAAAGCAAGTGAGCGCCCTCAGCACATTGTCGGCATTCGCCGGCCCGCTCCTGCTCAGCAGCAAGCTGCTGCTGGTGAGGCCAGTTCTTCCAAGCCTTCGCCGCAGCGACCCGACCAGCTCTCCTCTGAAAAAGGGGCTGCCGGTGGCAGCCTCGAATTGATAGGCCCGCCGCGGCGGCAAGTCGATCCGCCTGCGCGCCCGGCTGCCCAGGAGCCGCAGCCGGCAGCTGCTTCTACTCGCCCTGAGGCTGCCGCCAAAGCCGGCAGCCCCGAACCTAGCCCTGCTCCGGCGGCCAAGCGACCGACAGTGCTCCCCCCCCCTCGACGAGCCGCCTCTGGGCCCGAGCCGCCGCAACGGGCCCCTGAATCCCGTCGCCCTGGCCTTGCGGAGGCGCCCTCCCCCAGCGGCGCTCGTACCTCTCCTCCTGTCGAGGAAAAGGTTTCTCTCCCTCAAGCTGAACAGCGCCCGCGTCCGCAATTGGTGGGCGCGCCTGTCCGCCCTGGCACTCGTCCCGAGCCGCGCTCGCCGGTGGCCAAGAAGGAAGAGAGCTCCGACAGCGGCAAAGCTGACGAGGCTCCTCGTCCGCAGCGGCGGCTGGAATTGGTAGGGCCTCCTACCCGTCCTGTGGCTAAGCCTCTTCCCCCTGAGCCGGATGCTTCCCCTCGCTTGCCAGAAGGGATCCCTGAGGAACGCCCCACGCCGGTGTTGGCCGAAGCTCCCGTGCGGCCTGCTGCGCCCAAACTCAAGCGCAAGACGGTGGAAGAAGAGGACGAGGAACTACAAGCCCTCGAACGACGGGCCGGCCGCACCCAGGCCAAGCGCAAACGCAGCCGCAGAAGAGAGGAAGGAGACGGAGACGTTCTGGATTTGGATCCCTTGACCGTCCTCTCCAGCGTCAAGCAGGCGGAGCTGAACGCGCTCAAACCCTTGGCGCGCCCCACCGCCAAGCCCCCCTCCTATCGTCCGCCCGCGGCAGCAGCTCGCCCTCGCCCGGCTGCTGAGCGCCCCCAGCGGCCCTCGGCCTCCGCCGAAGCTACTGCTCCTGAGGCCGCAGCAGAATCCTTGCCAGAAGAGAAGGTATTGCTCCTGGAGGGCAGCCTCACCGTGCAAGAATTGGCCCGCCGCCTGCGGGTAGCCGAAACCGAGATCATCAAAACCCTCTTCTTTAAAGGAGTGAGGGTGACCATCAACCAGGTTTTGGACGAGTCGCTGGCCGAGTCGGTGGCCAAAGAGTTGGGCTACGAAGTACGTCGGCCCGAGGCAGAGCCCAAAGCCAAGAAAACCGAGATCCTCGATCTGGAGGACATCGACCATCTGGTGCCACGTCCGCCGGTGGTGACCATCATGGGCCACGTGGATCACGGCAAAACCACTCTGCTCGATGCCATCCGCCACACCAATGTGGCCCAGCGAGAAGCCGGCGGGATCACCCAGCGCATCGGCGCTTACCACGTGGACGTGGACTTCGAAGGCCAGAAGCGGCGCATTGTTTTCCTGGATACTCCCGGCCACCAGGCCTTTACCGCCATGCGCGCTCGCGGCGCCCGCGTCACCGACATTGCCGTTTTGGTGGTGGCTGCCGACGACGGGGTGCAGCCGCAGACGCTGGAGGCCCTCAGCCACGCTCGCGCAGCCCAGGTGCCGATCATCGTGGCCATCAACAAGATCGACAAGCCCGGCAGCCAGCCGGAGCGCGTCAAGCAGCAGTTGGCAGAGCACGGCCTGTTGCCGGAGGAGTGGGGCGGCGACACGCCCATGGTGGAGGTGAGCGCCCTCACTCGCCGCAACCTGGACGCGCTGCTGGAGATGATCCTGTTGGTGGCCGATGTGGCGGAGCTGCAGGCCAACCCCAACCGGCCTGCCCGCGGCACCGTGATCGAAGCCCACCTGGACAAGGCTCGCGGCCCGGTGGCTACTCTGTTGGTGCAAAACGGTACCCTGCGGGTGGGCGATACCCTGGTGGCCGGCGCCGTCTTGGGCCGGGTCAAGGCGATGATGGACGACCGCGGCCAACGGCTGCAGGAAGCGGGGCCCTCTTCGGCGGTGCAACTGTTGGGCCTGGAGGAGGTGCCCGCAGCGGGGGATGAGTTCCAGGTGTACGCCGACGAGAAAGAAGCCCGGCGGATTGCCGAGGAGCGAGCGGAAGCCCTGCGGCAAGCCCGTCTGCAACAGGCGCTGCTGTCGCGGCGGGTGAGTTTGGGCAGCATCTCTGCCAAGGCCCAGGAAGGCCAGCTCAAGGAGTTGAACTTGATCATCAAGACGGACGTGCAGGGATCCGCCGAGGCCATCCAGACGGCGCTGCAGGATCTGCCGCAAGAAGAAGTGCGCTTGCGAGTGCTTCTAGCAGCTCCTGGGGAGATCACCGAGACTGACGTGGATCTGGCAGCAGCCAGCGACGCCATTATTCTGGGTTTCAACACCAGCTTCGCCCCCGGCGCGCGGCAGGCTGCCGACGACAAGGGGGTGGATGTGCGCGAATACGACATCATCTACAACTTGCTGGACGATCTGCGGGCAGCGATGGAGGGCCTGCTGGAGCCGGAGGAGGTGGAGGAGCCGCTGGGCCAGGCGGAAGTGCGCAAAGTCATCCCCATCAGCCGCGGTGCGGTTGCCGGCAGCTACGTGCTCTCCGGCAAGGTGCAGCGCAACGCTCTGGTGCGGGTTCGCCGCAAAGGGGAGGTGGTCTACCAGGGCCGTCTCGATTCTCTGAAGCGCTTCAAGGACGACGTGCGGGAGGTGGCCGCCGGTTTCGAGTGCGGGATCGGCATCGAGAAGTTCGATGCCTGGCAAGAAGGGGACCTTATCGAGGTCTACCAGATGGTTACCAAGCGGCGGACGCTGGCTCCTGCCTAGTTAATTTGGGTGGCCTAGCGTCGCAGGGATCCCAGTCCAGGGGATCTAGGAGGGAGGATTTGCTCCAGAACAACGGAAGCAGTTGCTAAGTGGAGGGGAGGGATGCAACGGAGCCAGAGATTGAGTCAGATGTTGTTTGTAACCCTGCGGGAGGATCCTGCCGAAGCAGAACTGATCAGCCACAAGCTGCTGCTGCGGGGCGGCTTTATCCGGCGGCTCTCCCCGGGGATCTACACCTATTTGCCGCTCCTCTGGCGGGTTTTGCAAAAGATCTCGGACATCGTCCGGGAGGAGATGAACGCCATCGGCGCTCAGGAGTGTCTGCTGCCCCAGTTGCAGCCAGCCGAGATCTGGCGGGAGTCGGGCCGCTGGGACGTGTACACCCAAGCGGAAGGGATCATGTTCGCCCTCAAAGACCGACAGGGGCGCGAGCAGGCCCTGGGCCCTACCCACGAAGAGGTGATTACCCTGCTGGCCCGGGATCTCATTCGCTCCTATCGCCAGTTGCCGCAAATTCTCTATCAAATCCAGACCAAGTTCCGCGACGAGATTCGACCCCGCTTTGGCCTGCTGCGCGGGCGGGAATTCCTCATGAAAGACGCCTACTCCTTCCACGCCAACGAAGAGAGCCTGCGCCAGACCTACCAGGACATGTACCGGGCCTACGGCCGCATCCTGCGCCGCTGCGGGCTGGAGTTCCGCGTGGTGGAGGCCGACGCCGGCGCCATCGGGGGGCCATCGGCAGCCTCGCAGGAGTTTATGGTGTTGGCCTCTGCCGGAGAAGACGAGATCCTCTACACTCCTGATGGCTCCTATGCCGCCAATGTGGAGAAGGCCGTCTCCCTTCCGCCGCCAGCAGCAGACTCCCCCTACACCACCTTCCAGGTTCTGGACACGCCGGGAACGGAAACCATCGAGAAGCTGGCCAATTTCTTGAAGATCTCCCCCACTCTGATTGTCAAAAACGTCCTCTACCAAGCCCTTTACGACAACGGCCTACGGGTGGTGGTGCTGCTGAGCATCCGCGGCGATCAAGAAGTCAATGAGGTGAAGCTGGCCAACCACCTCAACCGTCTGGCGGAGCGCTACCAAGCCAACAAGTTGCTCAAGCTCACCTTGGCGGATGCGGAGATCCAAAAAAGCTGGCAAGGGGATCCGATCCCCGTGGGCTACATCGCGCCCGACCTGCCGGATAGCTGCCTGGGCCGGCAGAAAAACCTGGCCCCTCAGATCCTGCGCCTGGCCGACCAGACGGCAGCCCTGCTGAAAAACTTTGTAACCGGCAGCAACCAGGTGGGGCGGCACGTAGTGGGGGCCAACTGGGGCGAGCAGTACCCCCTGCCGGAGGTGGTGGACGTGCGCAAAGCGCAAGCCGGGGATCGCTGTCTGCTCAACCCCGACCAGATTCTGGAAACCGCCCGCGGCATTGAGATCGGCCATATTTTCCAGTTGGGCCTCAAGTTTTCGCTGCCGATGCGGGCCAGCTTTACCGACGAGCAGGGATCCGAGCAGCCCCTGTGGATGGGCTGCTACGGCATTGGGGTATCGCGCCTGGCCCAGGCGGCGGTGGAACAGTCCCACGATGCCAATGGGATCATCTGGCCGGTGGCGATCGCCCCTTATCACGTGGTGGTGGTGGTGCCCAACGTCTCCGACCCAGAGCAGACGAAGGTGGCGGAAAAATTGGTGCAGGAACTGGCTGCTGCCGGCATCGAGACCCTCTGGGACGACCGGGACGAGCGGGCCGGCGTCAAGTTCAAAGATGCGGATCTCATCGGGATCCCTTACCGCCTTACCACCGGGCGCAGCCTTAAGCAAGGCAAGGTGGAATTGGCCGAGCGGGCCACCGGCCAAGCGGTAGAAATTCCCATTGAGGAAGTGGTGGCTACCCTCAAAGAGCGGATTGCTGCCGCTCTGGCTGTGCCAGATTGAGCAGGGCTTTTGTCGTAACCAATGCTGAACCTCTCTCTTCTCAAGGAAGACGAATCCTATACTTTTCGCTCTTATTTTGAGATGCCCTACGAGCCAGAGGAAATCCTGGCTCAGTTTAGCTACCGTCTGGAGATAGGAGAGTGGACATGGCCCGTTGCCCCTGCCCCACCCCAAACCCCAGCTCTGAAAAACCGGATCCGACAATTGTTGCCTTTGGTCAGCCTCACCAGCGAGACAGCCCGCCGAGAGCTGCTGGTGGCCCCTGTGCTGACGGAAGTGGCTCTTCACTGTCGAGTTCCTTTGCGGCTGGAATATCCCCTGATGGTCAACAATTGGCTCAAGGGCAGCCTTGATTATCTCTTGCGGGGCAAGAACATCCTGCTGGTGGTTGAAGCCAAAAAGGACGATCTGACGCGGGCTTTTGTCCAAATGGCGGTGGAGATGATCGCCCTGGCCCAGGTGGAGCCGCAAGCGCAGATCTACGGCGCTGTTACCATTGGATCTATCTGGCAGTTCGGGCAGATCCTTGGGGATCCGCGGACAATCCGACAAGACTTGACTTTGTACCGAGTACCGGAAGATCTGGAGAGCGTTGCCGGCATCCTCACGGCCATGGTAGGGGATCCCAGCCAACCATGAAACCCAAAACCCTCTGGTTTGCCCTGCAATTGATGGTGGCCGCTGCCGGGATCAGCGCGGCCATCAAATATGGCGGCCCCTACTTGGCCTTGCCGGAGACCCTGCCGGTGATCCTGGCCATGATCGTCTCGCCCGCCCTGGTCATGGCCGGGATCCTGTGGCGCTGGCAACAGCGGTCTTCTCTCTCCCCAACCCGCGCTCAAGACCGCCAGGGATCCCCGCCAACTGCAAACTCTGAGAATCCAAAAATCTCTCAGCCGCCTTTCCATTGACCCTCACCCCCAGCCCCTCTCCCTCTGGGAGAGGGGAGCTTGGGCGCCACTGCCAGGCCGGCAGGGCGACACTCTCAGTCCAGCCAAGGGGACAGGCTACTGCTGGGTGAGGCGCAAGGTTACCGTCGGGCTGGTTTGGTTGCCGGAAGTGGCCGTGAGATTGATCTGATACACCGTGCCGGAGGCCGGAATGGGCGGCCGCACCGTAACGGTGAAGCGGCCCTGGGCATCGGCTTGCACAGTTTGGTTGGTCACCGTCTGTTGGGCGCTGATGATGCCCCCCAGCGAGGTCGAAGCCGTTACATTCACCCGCACCGAAGCGTTGGGAGCCGTCGTGCCCTGCAGCGTAAAGGAAGAGCCGGAAACCCGATCCCCATCGCGCAGGTTGGTGATCTGGGGCAGCAGGCTGGAGAGGCTGATCGTCGCGGCAACCTCTTGGGTGGCGAGCCGCTGGATACCACCGGCGGCCCCCTCGATCAGGCGGGCGGGCTGTTCTGCGGTCATAAAGCGCACCTGGCCGCCGTTTTCCAGGCGAGCGATGACGATCCCTTCGCGGGTGGCATCTTTTGGCTCGATCAGGGCGTTGACCACATAGGTGCCGCTGGAAACTTCCTGAGCCGGCAGGGTTTGCACCTGCCGCCCGTCCTGGACAAGGTAAACGGTTACCCGGCTGGAAGGAGTGCCTTTGACGGTTACCAGCAGGATCTCGCCCGCCGCCAAGGGGCGATTGCCGGCGTTGTGATCCACCAGGTCGATAGAGGCGCGGACGGGGTTACCCACGGTGAAGCTCCAGGTCACGCGGCGGGTCACCCCCTGGGTATTGGTGAACTCCAGCAGGACTTCCCGCCGTCCCGGCGGTAGCGGCTGCGAGGGACGGTAGGTGAAGAAATCCCGGGTAATCACCGACTCGGCAGTAACATCTTTGCCATCCACAAAAACCCGCACCGTCTCCGGACGCACGCTGACCCCATCTTGGCTGCGAAAAGAAGCCGAGATTGGCGAGGTGGGCTCCACATTGGTGGCCGCTTGAGCCGGGCTGGGATCCGTAATTTGTTGAGCCCTTGCCGGCAGGCCCGACAACCCCACCACCGCAGCGCCCATCACCAAGGCACGGGGAAACCAAGAATACAAGTTATCGCTCATGAGACCATCCAAAAAAAGTAAAAGTAAAGGACACTTCAGTTAGGTTACAGGCGAGTAGCTCAAAGGCAGAGCAAAGTCTACAAGAACATCGACCTGGACATCCTGTTTGCATCCTGTCATAGGGGTCGATTGCTGTCGATACGCCTAAACCTCGGGTTGGCTCTCCAACAGACCCAGCTCCAACGTCAGATTCGAGTAAGGTTGACTGCCATGTAAACTACCCGGCTCCGACCGCCCCCCTTCCAGCCCCCAACCCCCGTATACGGGGGCAGGGGGGCGGGGGGAT
>Ga0308400_1000592_pt1 | contig 13432 bp, 10 predicted proteins | sample HotsprSampOS1265_FD_203451 | JGI IMG/M metagenome (GOLD analysis project Ga0308400, IMG submission 203451) | Hot spring phototrophic mat microbial communities from Octopus Spring, Yellowstone National Park, Wyoming, United States - 20060914_OS12-65 ...
TCATCAGTGACGATAAGTTCTGCAGCAGGTAGTACAGCAACCGAAAGACCCCACTGTTGGAGCACGTGATGGACGAGGTGGAGCGCTAAGCGTTCACCTATGCTCACAATACGATCGAGCGTCCTCAATGTCAGCTCACCGGTGAGTGCTACTCCTCGCAAGAGACGCTCTGCGAGCTCGCTGAGACTACGTATGAGCTCTCGGAGCCTACCTTTCGCGGATGCATCGTGGAGCAAAATGTCTGCAAGGGTATGATGGTGCTCTACAACACGACTGAGTGCATCGATCGCTGATTGGAGCTGGCGTTGTTCTGCCAGCCGAGCCGCAGACTCAAGGTGACGTGTGACCAAGGGCAGAGCAGAAATAACCACCACCGTCGGCGGTGAATGCTCGGTTCGGAGCTGCTTGACCAAACGCTCGAAATCTTCCTGTCTGCGGAGAGTTGAACCACCGATCTTGACAACGTTCATTGCACAGTCTTCGATGGTGAGGAGTGTGCAAACTCTCGATCAAACGGGAACCAACGATTCCGTTGGGCAACGAAAATGTACACGCACACACCGAGTAGAAGGACACCTACCCCGGTTGTGATTGCAATAGGCGGACGTTCGACAAAGAGCCACACCCACAGCGCTATTGCCACGATTGCAGGCAATGGATAAAGAACCATGCGATATGGAATTCGTGCGTGAGGATGACGCGTGTGGTAGAGCAAGAGCCCCACAGCTTGCCCGACAAATTGCACAAGGATTCGGAGCGTCAAAATACTCGCCACGACTAATCGCAAGCCATCGAACACAAGAACGAGTACAATCGAAATACTGCCAAGTGCCAGAAGTGACACAAATGGGTAGTGTTTCGTTGGGTGGAGTCGAGCAAATATGCGGAAAAAATTACCGTCGCTTGCAGCGGCATAGGGAATTCGTGAATACCCCAATACGACCGAGTAGAGCGAGCTGAGCGCGACGATAAGCACAAGCACCGTCGCAACAGCGGCAGCGTTCCCTCCCCAGACTCGTTCAATCGCAATGCTGACGATGAACTGGTCTGGACGTGCTTCTGCCCAGTCAACAAGACTCTGGACAGAAAGCTGCATCGCGACGTACAGCGTCGTTACAATCGCGATCGAACCGAACATGCTCTTAGGGATGGTTTTCTCAGGCTCGACGACTTCAGCTCCCAAGTGGCATACGTTATAGTAGCCAAGGATCGCATAGACGCTACTTTGCATCGCTTCACTCAAGCCACCAAGGTGGTGCATTGCAGCGGGAATTTCTGCAAGAAATGACCACTTCCCATGCACGATACCCGCAGCTATCACCCAGAGGAGTGTGCCAATGACGATCGTGCCGAGAACAAGAGACGTTCTGCCGATTACATCAATTCTCCGCGAGAGTGCGACGACAATCAGCACTATAATGCCGGCAGAAACTGCTTTTCGCTCCCAGGGAACAGTAATCGGTACTAAGTACTGGACGTAGTTCGTGAATCCAATTGCACCGGAGGCAACAACGAACGATGCTTGGAACACTGTCTGCCAGATAAACAAGAACGCCATCACGCGACCCCATTTCCTCGGTCCATAGAGGATGCGGAGAAATGCATAACTTCCACCTGCTTTAGGGAACGCTGCACCGAGCTCTGCCCACACCATAGCATCAGCATACGCAAGTAGCGCGCCTACAAGCCATGCAAGAACAGCGTGAGGTCCCCCCATCGCCGCCATGACCGATGACATGACGATGAAGGGACCAATGCCAACCATGTCTATGACATTATGCGCCGTCGCGTGCGCAAGTGTCAGCCGTCGCTCAAGTCCCATCAGCTCTGGTTCCACACTGATGGAAACAGCCACCATGCGACGATGCTTATGATGGTCGTGTAGAGCAACATAAGCCCGAGTTCTGGCGCAATCGTCCCAAGATTACCACCTGCAAGCGCCGTTGCTGTGGACTCTATCGCGAGAAAGAAAATTGGCAGCACAACAGGAAATGCAAGAGTTACAAATACCCAGCTACGCAGTTGGGTGGTCGCTACGATTGCAGCAAGCAATGACGTAACCCCACCGATTGCAGCACAACCAGCCACTACTGCAACTGCAACTGCAACTCCCCATTGAACCAGACCAACCATCCCCATGAGCAACCATTGAACAATTCCAACAGCGATAACCCAGCAGACCGAGCTTACCAGCTTGCCCCAATAGACTGCATCGCTTGGTGCAGTGTGCATCAAGTATAGGAGCGTACCTCGATCCTGTTCCATTGCGTACGTTCTTGCCACTGTCATCATTGCTGCAAAGTAAAGCACAACCCACACCAGCCCAGCTCGTACATCAGCATCCAGTCCGACTGGGGGTAGCGCAAAGAGAACTAACAGTACTGCCCCGACTATGAAGTACACTTCGGCAGCAATCCAGTGCCTTGTGCGGTGGAGGCTGAGCACTTCTTTGCGGAGGATTGCCCACAGGGCACCATGCCATACGTTCATAACGCCAAATTAGTATCTCTGGGCACCACGGTATGGAATGACTTGCGATCGCATTGTCGAAAGTCAGTCCCCCTATTTTGTGCAACCGACTACCCATTGACGGGGCGCCAATGTCCCAGCGCACGGAACTCCGCGTCTTCATCTCCAGCACCTTACTCGACCTCCACGAAGAACGCGAGATCTTGGTCAAGAAAGTCTTCCCTGACTTCCGCAGACTCTGCCGTCAGCGCGGAGTCACCTTCACCGAAGTGGACCTGCGCTGGGGACTCACCGACGAAGACATCGCACAGGGGCAAGTCATTCGAACCTGCCTGGAGGAAATTGACCGCTGCCGCGCTACTTCATCGGCATCACCGGCGATCGCTATGGCTACTTACCACAACTCCACGAAATCTACGGCGACCCACTCCTGCTCGAACGCTACCCGTGGATTGAACCAGTCTTGGCCGAGGGGGCAAGTACCTCGACCTCGAATTCCGCCATGCCGCTCTCAACAATCCAGACGCTGCCGGTGACTCGGTTGCCTTCTTCTTCCGTCGCGCTGAGGACCCAGACGCCACCTCCCCAGAGCTCGAACGCCTCCGCTCGCTCCAACACCGCCTCCGCTAAGCTGGCTTCCATCCCATTGAGTTCCGCGAACCCGGTACCATCGCCGAGTTAGTCCACGACTACCTCCGCACTATCCTCGACCGCGACTTTGCCGACGCTCGCCCTCCATCCCCCCCTCGAACAAATCCGCCGGGAACAGGAAGCCTTCGCTCAAAGTCGCCGCTTTCATAATACCGCATATGCGCTGATTGGTCTCGGATCTGTGTACGCCGGAACCGCTCGCTATGCTGAAGCAGAAGAGCTCCTCCGCCGCGCGCTCCCTATACGAGAACGAACGCTCGGTGAGGAACACCCTTTGACACTCTCCGCACTATTGACTATGCTGGGCTCCTTGCCGAAGTCGGACGCATTCCGGAGGCAATCGCCCTGCTCGAACAACTGGCGACCCGGAACCTACAGAACCTTGAGACAAGGAGTCACGTCTCTCTCCACTGCATCGCTTCCGCTGTGCACTCGCTACCGGCAACCTCGACCAAGCCGCCGCTGAACTCGACGCCATCACGACCATGGATACCAATCTGACCGATAACGGTCTGTACTGGGAGCTCCGGGGCGATCTCGCGGCTGCTCGAGGAGAGCAGGCAAACGCTGCTGCACACTACCGCTCCTCCATAGCGATCTTCTCTGCGAGAGCCACCCCTCACTGCGAACGAATCCAAGCAAAACTTTCTGCCCTCGACTCTCATGAACAATCTTGACGGTTCGGTACCCCCATGCCTGTCGCTGCTTGTCGGAACCAGCGGCCATCGCGATATCCGACCCGATGACGTCCCCATTCTCGAAGAACGCGTCGGTATGCTACTCGATCGCTTTCACAGCAATATCCATCGAGTTCTCCCGCTGTTTGACGTCACTTGCAGAAGGTGCAGACCGACTCACTGCTCAGGTTGCACTCTCCCTCGGGATTGACGTTCATGCAGTACTACCTATGCCTGCTGCCTACTATTGTAGTGACTTCACAGAGCCGATGTCAGCTGATGAATTTGATTTCCTTCTGGCACACTGCAAGCGTGTGATCGTGCCTCCTCTCATCGAGGGAGTAACGACCGATGAGTTAGCTTCTGCACACGTGCGAGAACGTCAATACATTCAGGGTAGTTTATACATTGCGCGCAATAGCCACATCATGCTTGCGCTTTGGAATGGTGAGGATTCACCACTGCAGGGTGGTACGTATTGCGCTGTCCATGCACGGCTCAATAGCTCTATTGAGGTTGAGGGCGCAACCATTGATCCGCTCGATCCTCCAGATGTCGGCATTCTCTTTCACATTTGGACACCGCGTCGTTCCTTTCCCCACCTGATTATCCGATTGGAATGGTACAATACCATATACCTGCACACTCGCCCCCACAACAGCACTACGAGCAAGCCCTGAATATGCTTGAAACGTACAACACAGAGGTTCGATTATTCTATTATCAACACTGTGCAGCAGTGGAGCATGCCGTGGAAGGAACACTCGCAGAACTCGGAGGTGCACTACCATCATTTGAACACCTTTACCGCCAGTTCACAGTGGCAGACATGCTCGCGACTTTCTATCAACGTAGAACAGTACGAACGTTCATAGGAATGTTTGCTTCTGTTTTTTGCCTCTGCAACTGCATTCGATATATACGTGCATTTGTGTATCACTGGACAGGGAAAGTGGGGCTGTGGGCATATATCGCTATCTTCGGGATAGTGTATGCTTGGTATCGCGTTGCACGCAAGAAACGATTCCAATCAAAGTGGCTCGAGTATCGAGCATTGGCGGAGAGTTTCCGTGTACAGCTGTTTTGGTATGTTGCAGGTATTGAACAGAATGCCGTTGAATACTACCTCCGCAAGCAAAAAACACAGCTCGATTGGATTTGGTACGCACCTACCGCTGCGGCAATTGAATCACACCCCCAACCTGGCAAGCTGGAAACGTTCAGTCCCATACATCGCCTCGAATTTGTCCTCAAGCATTAGATTCAGACAGAAGGAACGTACTTTACACGCACTCTATCACGCGATACTCACCGCCTGCGACGGCTCGATTTGGTGATAAATTTGTTATTCGTGGCATCATTTATCATCGCAGCGATCCAACTCGCCGTTCCTACCTTGTACGCAATTGTCATTCCGCTGGGTCTGATGCCGGTGCTGGCAGGACTCCTTGTCGGCTATATCGAGAAAATGGGATTCCACGGCTACATTAAGTCTGCGCATTTCATGGCAGCACTCTACACGAGAGCGGAGGAACATATCAAGCGTGGGTTTGTGCGCGGTGACCTGAATCACATCACGGCATTGATCGTTGAGTTTGGGAAAGGAAGCACTCCGCGAAATCGGTGAATGGATCCTCTACCACCGAGAGCGCCCACTCGAGATTCCAAAAGGTTAACTCTGCATTACGAATTGCAGTTCTTTTGTAATGCAATGATCTCTGCACCTGTTCATGCTATACCTGAGTCGAATTCGGCACAACAACGATTTTCTCGGTACGGTTAGGAAGTCGCTTATCAATCATACGATGGTTGCTTGAGCCAAGAATACAATTGGCTGACATCTACTCAACATCACCACCGACGATATGGACACAACCGATACCTGCATCACGACTTATCAGCGTACTGAAATCGTCATAGTTCCACAGAGATCGTAACGATAACCGTCAAATCTGGTCTGGGACAGCCGCTATCCATACGCGGAGCAGCGAGCGTGGGTTCTTATGCCAGTCGTGAAGCGATGCAAGAAGCACTGGGGCAACTCGGATCGAACGTTGGGCTCTACCTATAGCGGTACTGCGATGCTGATTGACCGCTTTCTCGATCCATTCGGTGCAGTCCAATTTCACACGATGAACCCAGTGCGCAGGGCATTTTTGCAAAGCTCACGACCATTCCAACCGAACAGCTGGAGATTACTGCACTCGGCATGGTTAATACAACAAACTACGCTGTTCCTAACCAGCATCCGACCTCGATACAAGATCAGCGCCACCAGCTCGACGATTCTTTACTCGGTCTGCGCTCGACAGCGATGCTCGATACCGCTACAGTTGTAAGTGTTGCGCTTTTCGTGCGGTGTGCACAGGCGGAGCTAACCGGCTAGTGGTTTGCTGACGCTCGATTCTACGCAGTACGTCCGTGCCATTACGAACAACGAACAAATTCTTCATCAGAAGTCTTTGGCATTATCGCACCTACGTCTTCCAAACGCAGTACACCCAAACGGCATCTCTGGCGGGTCTGTGCACCCAGTGAGCGTTGGTATTGACGGAGATGGAACTCAGACGAGCGAGTACCTTTCGTTTGCAGTAACCAATACTGCTGTTTCAAATTCCAATAGCACCGGCGGCGACAGTCGCTTTTTTTCCTGCGACCTCACACGCGGTGGGCATCCTTATGTGGTGGACCAAACAACTACCGTGGACGGATTGCTGCCTGTATCAACAATGCAGTCACGCGTAATCAGTAGACGTTGCGAATTAGTCTTCGCGCTGATTACTACGACCGAGCAACCGAATGGACACTCTCGTCACGCAATGGCGTTCCGTATTTACTGGCGGAGAATCTCTCGTTTCGGGCTACATTCGAGCATCTGTTCTTATCACCATCGCTGGAAAACTACTTGGTCTACAGCTCCTACTAAGCGAGGCATTGCTGGCTGCGTCCAAGGAGTAATTCCATTGATTGTCCGTGCTGAACTCGGTCATGCGTTCGAGTTTGTTGCAAGGTACCGTCACAGAGCAGCGGTGGAAGTGGATGTGAGCGGCTATACAAAACTCCTACTCAACTTTAGAGTGGAAGTCGAGCCGAGCAATTCGGAACTCAATTACCCGGCTAATCTCAAAGAGGGCGTCGTTGCTGGAAACGACATTTGATTCCACATTTATGAGTAGCACTAATAGTACGGATTTGCCTGGATCGGGACGTGCATATCGCACGGTATGATTCCAGGGAACGGAAGTTAGCCATTTGCTATAATGCTCGCCGACAGTAGAGAAGGCGCTACGTATCCGATCCCTTCCGCGGCGAGGACAACTTCCCTACAGCATGACTAAGTGATGACAGCTCGCTTCACAATGCGGTATGCCGTCTGGCAGAACCTGACAGCTGTGCTCAAAGGGCACTTCGAATCTGGATTACCCTTCGACCTTACAGGACCGAACGGTTAGCCGCATATGACTGCCGAACATTCACGTGCAGAGTTGCAGCTGTGCAGCTATCGCTATGACGTCATCATCGAGCTGCTCGATCTAGAACAAGAACTGCCGGGCTCCCCCGATCGTCGCGTCAAACCGCATGGGATGCTAGATGCAAAGGTGCGTTATAGCTTGTACTCACAATTGCAATTACCGCCCTCAATCGGGCTGACGGTCATCAACATCTTAATCAAGCAACACATGTGATTCTAACAATGTATCGTGCAAAACTATTAGTTCCCTCCGGCATTTTGCCGGCTATGTCTATTAGGACTACAAACTACCTATCTGAAATCGAGACAATTGTCATCTTGCACATAACATGCTGAGTTTGTCAATGATGGTTGTATCACAGTGATGATTAGAACGATGATTTCTCGAGCCAACAGATTTCCCCCACTTTCCACCACAACGCATTCCAGAGATTATGTAAGTGTCCATATTTTGAGCTAATATCTTCGATTTTGCTTTAATTTCAAAAGTATGTATTCAGGTTCAATCCAAACATGTATTATTGCTGTTATCGCATTTATTCATACCATTAGCTATGTCATGAAACTATAATTGCTAGAAATAAGCCTGTACATATATTCAGGCATTTTACGTTCACATGCCTCATTGTTTCGCTTCCGGAATGCTTTCCCATGAATAGCTGGAGGGGACACCGCCGCTTGGAGACTCAATGCACATCATACTGTACCAACAATCCATAAATATCTTTTTCTCTCAAACTATCCTGATCCAGAACTATGATTCCTCCAGTTTGCGTGTAATGCATTCGGATCGCACCATCATGATGCCGTTCAGAAGCTCTATCATACCACTGTAAGTTTGCGTTTTGACCTTAGAGCAACTCCTATGACACCTCAAGAATACATACTTATTGTTGATTTTGGCTCTCAAGTAACACAGCTTATTGCTCGGCGGATCCGTGATCATGGTGTTTATGCCGAAATTATCCCATTCAGTTATGCAGCTTACGCTAAACTCGTTGATGGCTCACCTCGTGGCATTATCCTCTCAGGCGGACCATCGAGCGTTTACGAAAGAGATGCGCCAACTCTTGACTTTGATATTCGCATTCTTGTAGAGCAAACTTCCATTCCTGTGCTCGGTATCTGTTACGGCTTACAGCTTTTGGCACACCAAGCAGGTGGCTGTGTCGTACCAGCAAAGCAGCGCGAGTATGGACGCGCCGATATGGTCATTGACTACCCCGATCCACTCTTTGAGGGTGTCCCCTCACCAACAGTTGTGTGGATGAGTCACGGAGATGCGATTGCGGAATTGCCCGCCGACTATCTGTCGATTGCACATACTGAGAACGCTCCCTATGCGGCGGTCCGCCATCGAACGCTACCAATCTGGGGGCTTCAATTCCATCCAGAGGTACACCACACTACATATGGCGCAATGATTCTCGAAAATTTCGCTCGACGAATTGCCAACGTTGAGGGTACGTGGACTCCAGAAAACATTATAGCTTCGCAAATAGAACAGATTCGGCACCAGGTTGGATCACACGGGGTACTTTGTGCCTTGAGTGGCGGCGTTGATTCGACTGTTGCCGCTGTATTACTTCACCGTGCAATCGGTGATAAACTGCACTGCATTCACGTAGATACAGGCCTCATGAGAACAAATGAGAGCCAAACGATCGAACAACTCTTTCGCGAATACTTCGATATTCCAATAACCGTTCTTCATTCAGAAGAACTTTTTCTTGAGCGTCTCCGTGGTGTCACCGATCCCGAACAAAAGCGAAAGATTATCGGACATACCTTCATCGAAGTGTTCGAGCAAGAGGCCCATAAGTTTCCCGATATTGCTTTCTTGGCGCAAGGAACACTCTACCCAGATGTAATCGAGTCCCAGAGCGTCAACGGACCATCTGCTACCATCAAATCACACCATAACGTCGGTGGTTTGCCCGACGCAATGAACTTAGAACTCGTTGAGCCATTTCGCGAGCTATTCAAGGACGAAGTCCGCGCAATAGGACGTGCACTTGGCGTTCCAAACTGGTTTTTGGAACGGCACCCTTTTCCAGGACCTGGACTTGCGATCCGAATCATTGGTGAAGTGACTTCCGAACGACTCAACATTCTTCGAGAGGCTGATGACATCTACATCTCTGAACTCCGTGCTGCTGGTCTTTACAACGATATTTGGCAAGCGTTTGCGATTCTTTTGCCGATAAACACAGTTGGCGTTATGGGCGATAGTCGCACGTACGAGCATGTGTGCGTACTCCGAGCCGTCACAAGCACTGACGGTATGACAGCGGATTGGTACCCTATGCCACATGACCTCTTAGGACGGATTTCGAACCGCATTACAAGCCAAGTGCGAGGTATTAACCGGGTCTGCTACGACATCACATCAAAGCCTCCTGCGACCATTGAGTGGGAATAGCCATGGACGTTACCATCGGCGATATAGTAGCATCTGCGTGTTCGTACCTCATCGGCTCAATCCCCGTTGCGTGGATCGTCATTCGACTTACAACGGGGAAGGACCTTCGACACGAAGGAAGCACGAACATTGGTGCACGGAATAGTTATGACGTCTCTGGCAAGGTATTGATCGGTGTTCTCGTCGCTCTGCTTGATATCAGCAAAGCCATCTTCGCAATTGCACTCGCACGCGCCGTTACGGATAGCTTTCATGGCGTGGCTGCAGCAGGACTCTGTGTCGTGCTCGGGCACAACTGGAGTATCTTCCTCAAGGGACGTGGTGGGCGCGGCTTAGCACCTGCTGCTGGCGTAGCATTAGCCTTGAACCCCCTGCCTTTGATCCTCTGGCTGATTATGTATGCAACAGGGTACGTTGCCATCCGCCGGAATGTCCATGTGGGTAGCGTCAGTGGCACGCTCGGGACTGCGATTCTCGTCGTGAATACTCCGGGCGCTTTACTCCACGCATTGGCAGTCTCTGAGCCGTTTGTCACCCTGGAATTTAAGCTCGCGGTCGTTGCGATTTGTGTGGCAATACTAGTACGTCACATTGAACCAATTCGCCAGCTCCTACACCAGGAAAGAGGTGAGCCTAAGGTACAATAATCACAAACTTCCGCGACTGAGGTAAATGATCAACAGCAAGAGTTGCTGCATAAGCACCGCTTGGGATACCGCGTGTATCGAGCTCGAAACGATGTTCACCCGCTGCGATTCTGCCGAAATCCCATGTGGAATTATGTCTTCCGTGAATATCGGTAAGTTCTAATCGTACTGACGAATCAGTAGGTAATCGCAGAGCGATCTTCTGTGTGTGATTGTGGTTATCGGAGACGAACCACCATTCAGGAGCACTCGATGCCGGGACAGAACTTGTAGCAAGAACAATTTCAACGATCTGGTCGTCGCCAGTGCGCGGTGTGCCACGTCCGTCGCGATTACTCGTCCCTACGAAAACGCGCCCATCTGGTGAGACGCATACGGCACGTAATCGCCCAAGTACTCCGGTTAAGTACTGTCGCTCGCTCATGACACGACGGCGACTCGAATCCAATCCAAGCACGATGAGTCGGGAAGCTTTTAGCGTTGTCACAAGGAGTGAGTTCGCCCAATCAGGGAATCTACCACCACTGTAGTACGCAATCCCACAGGGTGCCACCGTTGGAGTCCACACAGCAATTGGCTCGACAACACCATTGGTTCGGCAGAACTCACGTTCTGTGGGCGCATCACAGTAGCCCATGACGTCAGGCCAGCCGTAGTTCCGACCGGACTCGACAATGTTCACTTCGTCGTCGCTGTTAGGACCGTGTTCGGAGCTGTAGAGGATGCCTTCGTGCCATGCGAGTCCTTGAGCATTTCGATGCCCATACGACCACACAAAACTTGATGGAAAAGGATTATCTTCGGGGATCGTTCCATCGAGCCGGAGCCGGAGGATTTTGCCGTTGAGACTTTGGAGATCCTGTGCACGTGAGGCGACGTTCGCATCACCTGTCATGGCAAGGAGTGTTCCATCAGGCATCATGAGCAAGCGGCATCCGTCGTGGATTGTTGCACCGGGTATGCGATCGAGGAGAATTCGCATCCCATCGAGCGCCGATCCATTGTATGTAAAACGGGCGATACGTTCGAATATCTGTGTCCCTTCGCGCCATGTATACGCGACATACACGTAAGGCGAATCAGCAAAGTTGGGATGAAGCGCCATCCCAAGGAGACCGCTTTCACCTTGCTCGTAAACGTCTGAGAGAACAGCGAGCGTTCGTTGCTCTCCTGTTTCAGGATGGATTCGGCTGATTCGCCCCGGTCGTTCGGTTACCCAGAGCCACCCATCTGGACCCCAGAGCACTTCCCACGGTGTATCGAGATTTGTCACAACTGTGCGAATCGTCAGACCCTGCGCGAAGAGTTCGGTGGCAACAATAGCCAAAGAAACAACGATGCGAAACATCAGTAGTATCCTCGAGATGGTGCGGTCTCTAAGTTACAGCAACAACACCACAACTACACTACAGGCGAGCATCGCTGAAAGGAGCACTCCAATGGCAATTGCGCATGTCGGCCGCGTCGCACGGTGATACATGCGGTTCGAGAGAGCGCGACGTGGATTTGTAAGCAACCCGTAGCCTCGTGGCATCTTCAGGCCAAGCGAGTGGCGGACGTACCGTTTCCACGATGTGCGGCTTGCAATACGTTTACGCAATGATGGTCGGCGAAACCCAAAACGCATTGGTGAACGTGAAGTGATTGAACAGCATCATACACACCGCTTAGACAATTACCACAGGGATTCCAACGGCGTGGCGTACAGGTGAAATGGTCGCACCGAAGAGCACATCCTTCCATCCACGGTGACGATGACCACCCATGATCAACACATCTGCACGAGAGGCTTTAACTAACCGCACCAATTCGCGCGTGACATTCCCATGACCAAGCAAGCTCGTGCATTCAATGCCGCGTGCGTTGATCATTGAACACAACCGCTCGAGATATTCCTCATCTGCTCGTGCTTCTGCATCGTATGCAGTGGGATAAACAGTCCCAACTGCACCTTCGACGACGTGAAGGAGCACAACACGCGCACCATGTTGCTCGGCAAGTTGCACAGCGTACTGGATAATTGCGGGGTCCTTGTCGTCATGGGCAATTGCAGCCGCAACTGTATGGTAATGCTCCTGGGAATCCAGCACTGCTTCTACACGGGTAAGCACATCGCGCCAACTCCGGACAGATCCGCGTTGTAACCGTCGCAGGAGCGGTAGAAGTATCGTCAGAAGGAGTAGTATTCCGAGTGAAAGTGCACCGGCTACGATAAGTATTTGGAACAATGGATGGATACCGGGGAGCCAATCCGCAAGTGTACTCATCGTAAGTTGGATGTTCAGCACAACGACAACTGCAGCTGCTATCCAACCGAGCGATTGTAACCACCGTGGGTTCACATGTTCACCCATCAACTCGCGCGCAGAGGTGAAGTGTACAAGCGGAATAATCGCAAACGGAAGCTGAATGCTTAAAATCACCTGGCTCAAGATGAGGAGCTGGTACGTTCCTCGCTCACCCATGGTGACAAGGACTGCAACAGCTGGCATGATCGCAACGAAACGTGTGATGAGCCGCCGCAGGAACGGTCGCATGCGAAAGCGGATAAAACCTTCCATCACGATTTGCCCGGCGAGCGTACCCGTAAGTGTCGAGCTTTGTCCAGCAGCGATCAAGGCGATAGCAAACGCAGTACTCGCAAGAGACGTCCCTAACAGTGGCTCAAGCAACGCATGCGCTTGCTCCAATTCGGTCACCTCGATTCCACGAGCATAGAAAACACTCGCAGCAAGAACTAAGATGGCAGCATTTACGAAGAATGCTGCATTGAGTGCAATCGCTGTGTCAATCTGGTTGTAACGGCACGCCTCATGTTTACCCTTCCCTGTTTGCTCATAGGCGCGAGTTTGTACCAATGCAGAGTGCAAGTAAAGGTTGTGTGGCATCACCGTCGCACCGATGATTCCGAGCGTCACATAGAGCGCGCCATCCGGTAGCTTCGGCACAAATCCTGTAGCAAGTGCAGAGAACTGTGGTTGCGCAAGCACGAGTTCAACGACAAAGCACATCCCAACGATGAACACCAACGAGAGGATGAATGCTTCAAACCGACGCACGCCGAGGTTCTGAATCGCCAAGAGCAAGAGTGAAT
>Ga0308400_1000594_pt1 | contig 13390 bp, 14 predicted proteins | sample HotsprSampOS1265_FD_203451 | JGI IMG/M metagenome (GOLD analysis project Ga0308400, IMG submission 203451) | Hot spring phototrophic mat microbial communities from Octopus Spring, Yellowstone National Park, Wyoming, United States - 20060914_OS12-65 ...
GGGGAGGAGAGCCAGACGGGGGGCTCCAGCTCGTAGACGAGGTGGGCCCGCCAGGGGGCCCGGGGGTTGGGGATGCTGAGGCTGGGCGGGATGCGCTCCATGGCGTCCCACCAGGTGGGCCCGTCCACATCCAGGACGATGCGGGCGATGGCGTGGGGGTAGCGGCCCACCTGGATGTAGCGGTACCGGATGGCGTTCTCCCGTTTGCGGGGCCTCATCCCCTGCCGGGGGTCGTCCGTGGCGTAGGGGTAGCGGGGCAGGCGCTCCCGGAAGGCCGCGAGGTACGATTCCTGGAAAAGAATCCGGGCTAGTTCACGCTTGCTAAGGTTTTCCCCTTGGGGAAGGGTGTTCTGGCCTTCTGTGTGCTCCACGCTTGCCTCCATCCCACCCCTCGGGGTAGGCTGGAGGCCTCAGGCGGCGAAACTGAGGCTCCTCGGGTCCTCCCCGGGGGGCGAGTTCTTTTCATACGCCCATTTTACCGGCGCATGACCGCCAGGGTCACCAAAACTTCCACACCCGCCGCAGAGCGGCGTTCTCCATCCCTCAGGGCCCTCACCTCCGCCAGCACCTCCCGCAAGAGGGCCTTCACCTCCTCCTCGGGGCGGGGGGTGGTGGGTAGGGGTGGGGCCTCTCCTCCCACCTGAAGGAAGTCCGCCGTCGCGCCCACTCCCACCGGGTCACGGATAAAGCTACCCCGCCCCACGGGCGATGGGGCGGGGTAGGGGTGTGGAGGTCTCTGGCTCAGGGGGAGGTGAGGATGGCGCCCCCCACCGCCACGAAGGTGCCGCCGCCGTAGGTGATGCCGTAGAGGGAGCTGCTCTTCGAGGTGCGCGAGGTCCACGTGGAGCCGGGAGGTGGGGCGCTCACCGTAAGGCTCAGGCTGGCCTGCTAGGTCAAGCTACCCGAGGTACCCTTGACCTGCAGGGCATAGGTTCCGGTGGCCACGCTGGAGTGCACCGTCAGGGTAAGGGCTTTTTTTACCGGCCCGCTGTTCACGGTCATGCTGGTGGGCGAGAGACTGACCCCCTCAACAGGTTTGCCTCTGCCGTCCACCAGGGCGAGGTTGACCGTCCCGCTGAAGCCGTTCCGGGGCGTTACCGTGAGGGTGGTGGTGTAGCTAAAACCCTGGGCCATGTTGAGGCTGGTGGGCGAGAGGGAGAAAGGTGAAGCCGGGGGTGGTCCTGCACCCTCCGCCACAGACCGCCAGCAGGAGGGCAAACACCACGCCGAAAAACCAAGGGATCTTTCGCTGTATAGGCTGTACAGGGTGCATGATAGGTCTCCCAGTGTGGAATATCTATGCTGTTTTCAGTGTAGGGCACCGCTGGAGGCCCCTCAACCCAGCATCCGGCACACCCACTCCTTCCGTAAGCCATCCCCGCCCCAAGGGTCAGGTAATGGGCCTGGTGGGGGAGGGGCCTTACTGTTTGGTGCTGCGGGAGTGAGACTCTCTAGCGCCTAACGCTCGCTCCTTACTGCTTTCTAACCACCCGGAAAGCGCCGCACCCGCTCCACGGTATGGTCCCTTTATAAACTAGCTGCCCGTCCTCAACCACCACCTTGCCGCGAAGTGGAACCATTTCATATAGGGAAGGCTGCCTAATCCAGCGCAACGGGTCTAGGTGAAGAGAGCTATCGGAAAAGAAGATTCCGCTCAAGAGGTAGCTACCCGATGGCACTGCGGGGTTTTCTGGTACAGCATAGAAATCAAATCTGGCTGCCACGTTACCCTCAGCGGTTCCCTGAAGGGTGAGGGTCAGCCCCGTGATGCCTTGCGAGCAAACATAGCGCCCTTGGTAGGTCCCGCCTATACTCGTAGCGTCCACGGGAGTGGCGGCTGGAGTTTGTGAAACAGTGGGCGCGCAAGCCGCAAGAAGAACCAAAAGACCCCAAAGCGTCTGCCGCAGCATATCTTTCCTGCCCATACTCACACCCTCATTCAAGATAAAGCGCAGATTACCTTCAAGCGAAGCCGGCTTTTATCCAAAACGCCTGAATACAAGGAAAGTTTAGCAGAGGCTAGGCCACCCGGTACACCGGCCCCTCCAGCAGTCAGGCTGGCCCGAGGCCCGGCGGGAGTGGGTGCGGCGGCTGCTGGGTTGAGGAGCCCCCAGCGGCGCCCTTATACTGGAAAAAGCGCAGATATTCCCCCCAGGAGGTTATCCATGCACCCTTTACATCGAGTGATCCCTTGGCTCTTTGGTCTGGTGTTCTTTTTAACTACGGCTTTAGCCCAGGTGAGGGCCGTTCCCCCTCAGGGACCTTCCGTGCTTTGCTACCGGCACGAACCTGCAACCCGTGTCCTATGTCGGGTAGAGGTGCCACCCGGCGGCCCCTTTGCACTTGATAGCACCGACACTTTCTATAGAAATTTGGAAATGACTATTTTCCAGAGAAGCGCCCTCGCCCGTGCGTTTTACCTAACCTTCCCTCTAGATAAACAGGCAAGGGCCTTTGGGAGGGTCAACCTACAGCAACGCTCTCGTAGACAGGCTATCTGGGCAGAGTTTTCGGTACCCCCCTCCGTCACTAGCTTCTATGCGATTAAGCTAGGTCCCCTTGAGGTTAAAGATGTTCCGTTGAACTTGGTCTTACCCACCTCCTATCAGGGAGACCAGGGGGTCTCATACTTGGATGAGACCGGCTTTCAGCTTATAGATGGAGATAGGGGGATCGCCCCGTATACGGCTTCCAAGGAGGGAAACCCTCCTGCCTATGAATGGGTAGGGTGGAGCAACAAAAAGGTTGTTCTTCAGTTCACTCTGCCTTCCTGGACAGCCCAGACTCCCTTGAAGAGAATTTCCATAGGAACCTTCAGAGGTTCTGGAGGCATAGAACTACCCAAGCGCATAAGCGTTTTTGACAACCGAAGCTCCGGGGCTGCTTTTGAAGTGGATCCCGGCGTTTACCCTCCAGAAACCCCCACCTTCTTGGAACTTGAGGGGCTTTTTTATGGCCCAAACATTGTGATTGAGCTGGAACCAGGAGGTGAGTGGATTTTCGTAGACGAAGTTCGGTTTTCTCTCCAGTAGCTGAGCGATAGGGCCACCTCTTGGAGGGAGGCCATGGTGACCGGGAGCCCCGCCAGAAGGTACGCCCCTAGACTCGGTGCGCGGCTAGGCCACCTGTACCGCGGCCCTAAATTTGGATCACCTCACCGGTCAGTTTAGTCAGGGCTCCCACCCCCTTTCAACAGGCTGTAATCGGTCAACACATCTGAGACTCTTGGGGAACCGACTCCGCCTGTAGTTTAGCCAGGAACTCCAGGGCCATGTGGGGTCTATGGCCGTTGTAGTACGCCAGATAGTCCTCCAGCTTGGCCTGGATTTCACCGATGGTCGTGGGCAAGGGCCGGGTGTAGAACTCGTCCCGGAAGCTCCGCTGCATCCCTACATGGCCGTTGAGCTCAGGACTCCGAAGAGCCGGATGCCCAGAGCCTGGCGGCCCTCCTCAAACGCCGCCATGAACCCGCTTCCCCCATCCACCTGCACCGCCCGGATGGGAAGTTGCGCCAGCAGCTCAGCCTGGCCTTGCAAAGCGCGCGATGAGGCCCGCGCACCTCCTGATCGCGCTGGGGCTGCTCGCGCAAGCCGGGCTGGCCCGGGCGCTGCCCGTCGATCCCCAGCGGCTCTACCCGCTGGTGCAGGCCTACCTGGGCGTCCCCTACCGCTGGGGCGGCGCCGATCCCCAGGCCGGGCTGGACTGCTCGAGCTTCACCCAGCGCATCTACGCCCACCTGGGCTGGCGCATTCCCCGCACCGCTTTGGAGCAGTGGGAGCGGCTGGCCCCGGTTCGCACCCCCTATCTGCTCCCCGGCGATCTGGTCTTCTTCACCGCGCCGGGGCGACCGGTGGACCACGTGGGGCTGGTGCTGTGGAACGGGCTGATGGCCCACGCCAGCTACCGCGCCGGGCGGGTGGTGGTCGAGCCCATCGCGGCCTACCGCACGCGCTACATCGGGGCCCGCAGGCCGCTGGGAAAGGTAGAATAGCCCAAACTACGCAAACAGGTTCGTTAAGAGTTTCAAAAAGGAGGAAGCGTGCGTCATGGGAAAGGTGCGGGTGAAGATTCCCCCTGAGCGCCTATTGGAGTTAGAGGAGGGCCAGGTGGTGGGGCTCAGGGTCCTGGCCCGGAGAAACGGAAGGTGGAAGGTCTTGGAAAGGCCGAACCTTATAAAAGCGAGGGGGCGTGGGGGAGCTATAAAACCCATCCCCTTCAGGGATGGGATACATGGACTCCCCCACGTCCGCCCCCGGCGGATACGGCAGATGTGCTAAAATTGCGCCTGGAAACAAAAGTTTCCGGGGTTCTTGAAAGTACAGGTATGGGGTTCCGCCCACGAAGCGCTGGGCGGGTAAAACCTGTAGCGTAGACCTCGGACGTGTGCGGCGAAAACCAAGCCGTGCGTCAACGTCCAAACTACCGTGGGGCACACGGGAAGTCACGCTTGGGGAGAGGGCGTAAGACCTACGCATTGTGGGCAGTCCTCGTTGAACCAAGAATCCCACCGGCTTTAGTCGTGGGAGTGTCAAAGAGATCCTTCCCTATCAAGGCTTGGCCGCCCTGATGCAGAGGGAGACATGAGCGAGCTTTTCGGCCTCCAGGTCTTCCGGGCGGAGCTCCTGGGCCCCGCCCACTTCTCCCTGAAAGCCTTGGAGGGGGCAAGGCGGCTCAGGGTCCTCACCTACTCCGCTTCCGCCAGGCTCCTCGCCCGCCTGAGCCGGCAGGTGGAGGAGCTGGAGGTGGTCTTCGGCTACGAGGGGGCCCTTCCCACCGAGAACGCCTTCCAGCGCCTTCTGGAGGTGCAGCTTTTGACCCAGGAGGAGATCGTGAGAAACTTCCGGGTGGCGTGGGAGGGGGAGGAGACGGCGCTGGCGGAGAAGGCCCGACGGGGATGCCTGAGGTTCCTCCTCTCCCGGAAGCCCTCCCACGCCAAGCTCTTCCTGGTAGAGGAGAGAAGCGGGAAGCGCTGGGCCCTCCTGGGGAGCCCCAACCTCTCGGAGCGAGCCCTGGAGACCGGGCAGTTCTCCCAGCTGGAGCTGGCCTTCCTCCTGGAGGGTGAGGAGGCCTTCCGCTACTTAGAGGGCATCTACGAGGCGGTGCGGGCGGAGAGCGACCCCTTAAGGCCCGACCTCCTTCTCCGGGAGGCGGGGCCCCACGAGCTTCCCGTCGTGGAGAAGGCGGCGAAGCAGGAGGTGATCCTCGCCGTGAGGGAGGTGGAGGTCCCGACCATCATGCGGGTGGAATACCTCCCCGCCCCCAAGCGGAGGGCAGCCCAGGCCATCGCCCAGGCGGCGGAGGTGAAGAAAAAGGGAGAGGTGAGGCTTCTCACCCTGGGGAAGAAGGGCCTCGAGGTGGCCAAGCGCCTCCCCCTGGCCCAGGAGGAAGAAGAGGCCCCCCTCCTGAACCTGAACGAGGAGGGCGTGGTCTTCAAGGGGGACCTCCGCCCCTTCCTCTCCCTCGAGGAGCCCGGGGTGCAGGAGGACGCCGAGGCCATCCTGGCCTTCCTCTCCGGCTACGAGCGCCACTTCCTGGAGCGGGACGACGCCTTGAGCCAGACGGAGGCCTTCTTCCGCCTCCTGGCCTGGCTCTACGCCTCGCCCTACATGGCGGACCTCCTCTACCGGGCCCACCTGGAGGGCCTCCCGCCCCACGGCTACCCCCTCTGGGCCGTGGTCTACGGCAAGAGCAACACGGGCAAGACCAGCTTCCTCCGCTTCGCCCTCAAGAGCATGGCGGGCCTGGAGGTGGGGATGCAGCCGGGCAAGGACTTCACCAAGGACAGGGTGGAGGCCCTGAGGGGGCTTTCCCGCTTCCCCGTGGTCTACGATGACGTAAGCCTCCTCCAGGTCAGAAACCCCGGGGAGGGGCTCATCAAGGGGGACTACGAGTTCTTAGGTCCCCCCAGGGCCCCCGTGATCCTCTCCCTGAACGCCTCCCAGAGCTACAGGCCCCCAGACGAGGTGCGCAAGCGGGCCCTTCTGGTCTACACCAACGCCGTCCTGCCCCAGGACCGGGCCAAGCGGGTGCACGCCGAGGCCCACCGCCTCCTCCTCACCGTGGGGGACCGCTTCTTCCGGGCCGTGGCCCCGAGAATTCGGGAGGCCCTGAGGGAGAAGGAAGACTGGATGGAAGCGGCCACCTCGGTCCTGGCGGAGGCCTTCCGGGAGCTCCTGGGCCGGGTGCCCCTGTGGGTGAGGATCTACACCGCCGAGGAGGAGAGCGCCCGCTACCTGGCCGAGGTGAGGGAGATGGCGAGGAAGATCCTCTCCAAACACCCTTACCGCCTCGAGGGGGAAGAAGTTTGGGTGAAGACCCCTGGGGAGGAGACCGCCAAGGCCTACGCCAAGAAGTTCCCCGAGTGGTGGAGCGAGGACAACCGGGGGGAGTACCTGGTTCTCCGGGCCGAGCCCCTGAGGCGGGCGGGGCTCCTCAGGCCCTCCCTTTGGCCCTTCGGGAGGCGGGGATGAGGGCCCTGGAGGCCAGGCGCCGCGCTGCTCTGGCCCTTCTCACGGTCCTCTTCCTTCTCGCCATCCTGGGCGGCGTGGGGGTGAGCCCCTACACCGTCCTCCTCCTCTTCCTCGCCGTATTGATCTACGTGGGATACGCCCGGAAAGCGGGGCGGGTCCTGCAAGAGGAAGCGGCGAGGCGGTTGGGCCTGGTCTTCTCCCCAGAAGCGAAACTCCCCGCCACCCCCTTCTTCTCCGAGAAGGAGCCCGAGGTCTACGGGGAAATCCGGGGCGAGGTGCTGGGCCGCCCCTTCCGCCGCTGTGAGGCGCAGGTCTACGCGGCCCGGCGCTTCGGAGCCGTGGGCTACCGCTTCACCGGGTTCCTCTACGCGGTGGAGCTTGCCCGGGCCTTCCCCCCGCTCCACCTGGCCCCCCGGGGCTGGCCCACCTACCCCAGGGCGCGCTGGCCCTTCCTCCTGGCCCTCCTGGGGGTTTCTGGAGCCCTCCTTGTCCTCCTCACCCGGCACCTCGCGGGCCACCCCGTCCTGAAGCCCGGGACGAGCCCCCTCCTTCTCCTGGCCTTCCCCGCCTTCTACCTCTATTTGTTCGCCGCCTGGAGGGTAGCCACGGAGGGGATCGGCCCCGAGGTGGCCCTGGAGGGAGAACTCGCTAGACGTTTCCGGGCCTGGGGGCGTTGGGAGCCCATGGGCGAGGACACCCCCCTGGGCCAGGCCCTTCTGAAGGCACGGAAGGTTCTAGGTTCCTTCTGGCTCCGGGTGGAGGGTGAGAGGCTTTACCTGGCTTTTCCTGAGAAGTTCTTACCTCGAGAGGAGGCGGGGCTCAGGGGGGAGCTGGGGGCCCTCGAGGGGTTGCTCCGGGCGCTGGGAGAACTTCATCCTGAGCGATGATCAGAAGGGTGCGGAATGTGGAATCCTTCTTACCCCCTGAAGATGCCCACGCGGGAGGCACGGGGGTAAGACACCTGCGCCGGGGTGGTGCTCCTGGCCCGGAACCGGACTGGGCCTAGCGCGCAGGCTGGGCGGGCTGGAGGCCGCGCAGATCCAGCAGGAAGTTGCCGGTGGTGGGCACCATGATGGTCTGGATATTGGGTGCGAGTTTTTCGGCCACCGTAAGCTGGATGACCTGGGGGCTTTGCCGCAGGGCCTCGCCGCGCAAGCGGATGGCCCGGGCCTCGCCCTCGGCCCGTAGAATGGCGGCGTCGCGCTCGCCCTTGGCCTGTATCACCGCCCGCTGGGCCGCAATTTCGGCCTGCTGGCGGCGGTTGATCTCGACCTGCACCTGCTGCTCGGCGGTCTGCTTCTCCTCGATAACCTGGGCCACCGAAGGGGGGATGTCGATCCGGCGCAACAGCACCGAGACCAGCTCGATGTGCTGGGCATCCAGGTTTTCCCGCAACTCTTTGGTGACGGCGGCCTCGAGCTGGGTCCTCTGCGTGCTGATCAGCTCGGCGGCGTTGAAGAGGCCCACCGCGTCGCGCACCTTGCTGCGGATCTGCGGCACGATCAGGGTCTCGAGGTAGCCCGGCCCCAGGTTGCGGTGCAGCTGCGGGGCCTCCTCCCGCTTGATGCGGTACTGCACCGTGACGTCCACCCCGATCTCCAGCCCTTCCTTGCTGCGCGCCGTGATGGCGTCCTCGCCGGAGGTGCCGGCCCCGGCGGGGGCGCGCCCCTTGGCCAGGGTGACCTCCTTCAAGCGGGCGTCGTAGAGGATCACGCTCTGAATGCCGGGGATCACGAGGCGAAGACCCTCGCCCAGCGGCGTGGGCTGCACCCCGCCCAGGACGTTGAACACCACCCCCACGTGGCCCGCCGGGACCACCACAAAGCTCTGCGATAGGGCCGCCACGGCCAGACCGGCTATGAGGAGCGGCGCCCCCAAAGCGCGCCGCCCACCCCCCTGAACCAGCAAGAAGATTCCCAGGACAGCTACCACCACGCCTGCGAGCAAGAACATACACACCTCACCTCCCTGTCGCACAGCTTCCATCCCCCCGCCGCCAGGGGCTGGGGCAGAGCCGGGGGTCCAGCTCGGAGAAAAGCTGGGGTCTGGTGCGCTCGTACTCCTCCATCAGGGCGATCTCAGCCGGGTTTGTGACCTCCTCCACCTGCCAGCCCTCCCCGTACGCGCAGCGCACCCCGCCGGTCTCAGCGGGGTCGGGCCAGGCCCCGAAACCCTTGTTGTAGACGCGGAACCAGCGGCGCTCCCAGGGGTGGCGGTACTGGCCGTTGCCCTCGCTTTTGGCGATCATCACCAGGCTGTGGGGGGTGGGGCCGGGGTCGAAGGTGGTGGGGTTGTTGAAGTCGTTGTCTGGACCCACCGGCCCCAGGGCGATGAAGCCGTAGCCCTCCCTCGCCGGGCGGCCCATGAACGCCCCGTCGAACCACTGGTAGACGATCAGGTAGTTCGTGCTGGCCGTCACCGAGCGGCTCCCGGCCTGCAGGAAAGAGTACCCCAGCAGGCCCTTCCGCAGGGGCCTGCTCTCGCCCTCTGGGATCCACTCTTCCCGGATACAGAGCTGCATCCCCCCCACCAGGCTGGTGGTACGCAAAGACCCGATCACCGAGTCGTCCATCGGGGGCTGATCCCCCCAGGGGAAGCGCTCAATGACCTCGAAGGCCACCGGGCCGTGGGGGAAGATCAGTCTAGGGCGCAGCCCCGCGTCGTCGAAGCGGAAGTGATAGACCCAGCGGAAGCGCCGCCCGCCGTAGACCCGGTTGTAGGAGACGTCCTGGCCCCAGACCTCGACGCGGCCCTGGCGCAGGCGCAGCCGGTAGGGGTCAAACTCGAAGGGAGCGAGGTTGTTGGGCCACAGGTTGCCCGCGTACTCCAGCCAGGGCCCCTCCTCCGGGCCGATGTAGACCTGGGCGGCCAGGTTAGGGTCGGTGTTGCGCCAGATCAGGGTGAAGTCCTCCAGCGCGAGCGAGAGCGGCCCCGCCGCCGGAGGTTCCTGTGTGGGTGGGGCTGAGGGCGGGGCAGGGGGGTTGGGGTTGCAGGCCGCGCCTAATAGGAGCAGCGCCAGCAAAAGGATGAGGTTTCGCATACCCTCAGTCTAGCCGCTATTGGCCGGGCGGGCGGGGGAAGATGAGAGTCACCGCCAGGACCCGTCCCCTTTGAACACGCTGCCGTAAGGTGGGCAGTGGTAATATGAATCTTCTTCATTGTAGGAGCACTCCGTAACTCTCCTGGTACGCACCACGATCTCGTGCGTCGGTACTGAGCCCAGGAGGTACTCCGGCACCTGGCGGGTGTAGGTGGCCCCGCCCTGGGAGACGCTCTCGCTGCGCCAGGAGACCCCGCGCACCGGGTAGCCGAAGTCCCCGATGGTGAAGGAGGCCGTGCCCTCGACGGGCTGTGAGTCCGGCAGCAGCTGGACCAGGGTGACGCGGGGCCGTTCTGAGTGGTAGTAATCTTCGACGATAGCCACCCTGCCGAGCTGGGGGTGATCGCGTACAGGGATGGCCCATGTCCCTACTTTCGCATCGCTTTGCGCGTAAAACGTTATATTTGCCGTCGTATAAGGAACCGCGACGTTGACCCGCAGCGGGACGACGTTGGTCTTGATGGTATTTCTGTCCACCAGCACCGCCCGGGCCGCGTAGCCGGGGGCGGGCACCTCCCAGTAGATAACGCTGCCCTGGGGGTAAAGACGCGAGAAGGGGTATCTGGCCGAAAACGACGAAACCGGCCCCGCGCCATAGCGCGAGTTCTGCCACACCCCGTCGTGCTCCCAGCGCAGCCCCACCAGGTCACCGGCCTCCTGGCCCACGAAGCCTACGTTGCCCTCAAACAGCCCGCCGCACTTGAGGCCCACCTTGATGACGTACAGCCGCCCCGGCTGGAGCCGGCTGGGGTAGACGGTGATCGAGTCCCAGGCCCCCCGGAAGGCCAGGCAGCCCCCGCCCCCGCCCACGCTGTAGGTGATGGGGGGGGCGTTCAGGGGGACCACCTCGTGGTGGGTGGCGCTGGCGCTGGCGTTGGGCCAGGCGAAGACGCCGATCAGGCCGAAGGTGGCCGCCCAGGCCACGCCGTAGGCAAAGGTGACGTTCTGGCCCGGTCGGATGGCGGCGAGCTCCTGGGAGCTGCCGCTCTGTGCGCGGGTGAGGGTGCCTTCCTGCACGCCCACCTCGAAGTCCACCCGCAAATAGGCCACCTCCTGGGCCTGGTAGGCCACCTGGGCCGGGGTCACCCGCCCGGCTTTGAGGGTCACCGGCTGATCGAAGGTGTTGACGGGGTTACCGGTCTCGTCCACCGGCATCAGGGTCTGCCCCACCCCGTAGGGCACCGCGAGGGCGGTCACGCGGTAGGGCTTCTCGCGGGCCTCGCCCAGGTCGAAGCCCAGGCAGTGCTCCCCGAAGGCGGTGACCTCGGTCTTCTGGCCCACCATCTGGGGCTCTTGCCGGTCGCAGGCCCCGGCCAGGGCCAGGCCGATCCACAGGCTGCTCAGAATCAGTATGGCTCGCATATCCACCTCTTACGGACAGTTCTGCACGTCGGCGCCGGGGTCCACCAGGGGACGCGAGGGGTCGGCGGGGTAGACGCAGACCCTGGGCGGCACCGGGCGCCCGCTCAGGTTGATCACGCCCAGCTCGAGCCGGGCCGGGTAGGCCCTGAAGCGGTAGGTCACCACCCCGGCGTCCCCCTCCCCCTCGCCGGGCACCTCCACGCTGTGGCTCGGGCGATCCGGCAGCCACTCCCCCCGTCCGTCGGGGCTGGGCTGGGGGAACCATTCCAGGGTGTAGCGCCCGGCCTCCACCGCCAGGCGGTGGTCGCCGCTGCCCAGGTTGAAGGTGTAGCTTTCAAAGGTTCCGCTGGCCCGCAAGGGCGCGCCGAGGCCCGCCGGGAGGCCCGCCACCTGCACCCGCAGGGTCCCTCGCGGGCGGGTGTAGCTGACCCGGGTCAGCGGGCGGTTGGCCGCGCCCACCTCCACCCCGCAACGCCAGGGCCCGCTCGACCCCGAGATGCAGCTGTGGGTACGCGAGCGCAACTGCCCCCAGCCCAGCCGGGAGCTGGAACCCTGAGCCGATCAGGCCGCCTCCAAAACGTGCAGGAACGAGGTCACCAGGATGGTCGCGTAGACCAGCAGCCCGATGGTCGTCAGCGGTCGTTTGGCCATAGGCAACTCCTATTGAATGATTGTATATCACGCCTGCCGTCGGGTTCCCCTTGCAATACAGGACTCAACTTATTTGATACCGCTCCATTCACCCTACTTTCCACTATGCCAACTCAGGCCCGATTCCCGTCCCACACGGTAAAACCCCTCATTTGCTACGTAGCAAATCAGGCCCGACCCACTTGGCACTGTGCCAGATCACCCCCACTTGGTACGTACCAAATCACCCTTCACTTGGCACTGTGCCAACTCAGGTCCAGGGGTTCACCCCGATCCCCTCACCCCCACTTTCCACTATGGAAACTCACGCCCAGGGGTCCACCCCGATCCCCCGCAGGAACCCCTCCACCTCCGCTATGCGCGCCTCGATCTCCCGCAGCATCCGGTGCAGCTCGTCCCGCTCCTCCATGCTGCGGGTTCGGGATGATGTGCGCCACAGCCCCTTGATCACCCGCTCGAGCATCACCTTGCGCCGGGGCGGGCGGGTCTGGCCGGCCAGCAGCCGCGCCCGCTCCTCAGCCAGGATCTCCCGCAGCCTGGAATCGGAATACCGTGCGCTTCGAGCGGGGCCACGCCCCGCCCATCGCCGACCACTTCGCCTGGATGCGGGAGCAACCCAAAGCGCGCTGGGTGATCCCCCCCGAGTGGCCGTGCGCAGACACCGGCGATGCAGGGGTGCCTCCTTCCCCGGCCCCGGATTCACGGGGGGCGGACCTCGAGCTGTGGCAGACCGTGCAGGGGCTGGCCCTCCGGCTGGATCGGCTGGAGGCCCTGGTGATGCCCCTGGCGGAGCGCTTCAACCGGGTGGACAAAGCCCTGCGCCACATCGAGCTGGTGCTCGAGGACGAGGACGCGGACAACAACCTCTACAACATCGTGGTCTCGCACATCGGGGGCTTCAACGAACGTCTTTCAGCCCTGGAGCAGCACCTCAGGGAGCTGACCCGCACCGTGGCCGGCGGCATGGTGAAGTTCGCCGACGACGACCGCGAGATCAAAAACCTGTTGCGTGAGCTGCTGCGCTACGTGAGTCCCCGCTGAAAAAATCGCACACCCGTGTCCGGCGCGGGTGTGTATTTTTTGCCTGTCTTTTGGGACTGGGGGATGAGGGGGGGTAATCTGGGAAGCCCCCTCGGCCAAAAGTGCATCTTCGTGCCCGGCGCGAGTGTGCACTTCTGGGCCAGGATCCGGGGCCTAGAAGGGGGGTTCCTCGTAGCGGATCTCCCGCTCGTACAGGTAGACCACGTGGTCGTGGTCCCAGAGACCGAACAGGAGGTTGAGGACGTGCAGGACCGTCAAAAAGCAGTAGATGAGGAACATGATCAAAAGGATGCTCATAGCCCCATGGTACACCGGAAGGAAGCCCCTGCCGCCCGTCATGAGAACGGGGGCGCTTGAGTTTGCACTATACCAAAAACCGTATAAATCCCGTCTAGAACGGGGTTTATACTGATGATTAGAGAATCATGCAAAAGAGGAAGGTCACCCCTTCCCCGTTGCGGCTGTTCCTCAGCTTAGGGGGGTGTCCACTCGCCGGACAAACTGTGGCACGGGGCGGCTCGAATTCCCACCCGGGGTTCTCCCTGGGGTCACCGGCCCGCCCGCAGCGTCTCCTCCCCCCGCTCCAGGTGGCCCAGGGCCTTGAGGGCCCGCACCCGGTGCTCCGCCGGCACCCGGGGATCCTCGACCACCCCCCGCAGGGCCTCCGCCGAGAGGAGGAGGTAGGTCCGGGTGGCCTCCTCCGCCACCCGGTGCACCCCCATCCGCTCCGCCGCCTCCCAAAGCCCCGCCACCTTCTCCAAGGAGA
>Ga0308400_1000595_pt1 | contig 13372 bp, 10 predicted proteins | sample HotsprSampOS1265_FD_203451 | JGI IMG/M metagenome (GOLD analysis project Ga0308400, IMG submission 203451) | Hot spring phototrophic mat microbial communities from Octopus Spring, Yellowstone National Park, Wyoming, United States - 20060914_OS12-65 ...
CCAAAACAAAAGAAGGAGCGGCGGTTTTGCAAAAAATCGCTCAAGAAAGAATTGATTTTACTCCATCAACTGCTTCAGCGATTGAGTATTACTTTGGCGATTATTTATTTGGTGATAAAAGGTTAATTGATCCATCGTCGGGAAAAATAAGTGAAGAGGCGGTCAAAAAATTTTCGGAACTTAAGCAAGTCAATCCAATAGCGGCGGAAAAAATTGCTCAAGCAATTGAAAAAGCAGCCAGTGAAATGGGAATATTAGAAGACGAAGTTAGAGAAAAATTAAATATGAAAAAAGATGAGGCACTTTCAATTTCTCCAGAATTAGAACAGATACCACCAGAACTTAAAAATAATTTACCTCTTGATAAACCAGAAATAAAAGAAATAGTTGAAGCTTTGTTAACTCCTGAAAATTTTGTTAAGTATGTAAAAAGACATCGCGAAAAAATGATTCAAGAAAAAAAGAATTCTTTAGGAAGAGATTTGAATAGTAGTGAATTATTGAAGGTTGATGAAGAATTAAGTTATCATATAGAAGAATCGATCGTTGATTTGGTGGCTGAGCTTTATAATAAAGCCGATGCCGATCCAAGCTACGCACGGATACCTTTTCAGGAAGTGGAAAATATTGGTTATTTTCAAAGCCTGCAAACAGCATATAACACTCTATCAACCCGAATCCAACTTATTGGAAGAACACTTTCTGAAAGAGATGATTTGAAAGATATTCATTTTTTTTCCGGTTTTTCTTCTTATAAAGAAGGAACGAGAAAAGTTGGCGATAAGGAAGTTAATTATTCGGTAATTGATCCTATAAGAAGAGCAAGATCTATTTCCTTACCCGATTTTTTTAGGGTTATTAATTTAGAGATCTCACATTTTAGAGAATTAAGAGAATTTACCCATAATGCAAGAATTGTTTTTCGTTTTCCAACTGGCGGACAAGAAAGCGCTTGGGCTCAATTATCATCTTATGCTAATAAATTGATGACCTCTTCAGATTTTGATCATATTCCGTTTCTTCCTCATTCAGACGTTTATCATGATGCCTTACAAATTTATACAGGGTTATTACAGGAAGAATTAGCAAAAAATGACTGGATATTAGAACCAAAACTATTTGCTCCTGATGATAAAGATGGCTTAAACAAAGTTGAAAGAGACACATTGAGAATTTTAGAGGAAAGATATAAAAGTGAAAAAAATAGTTATCAAATAAGATCGGCTTTTTCTTTGGCTCAAGGAGTAGCAATGGCGATTCTTTTAACCGAACCGGAAACAATTGCCAATGCCGATCCAAATTTAAAACACAAAATAGGACCAGATGGTAAACCAGTGATTGATCCAACTTATCTTGGGGAATGGCTTTCTGACACTGCGGTTACCGGAGTTTTAAATCCTTTTGTGAGAGGACATTTAAGATGGATGTCAGAATCGACAGTTGGTGGCCCTTTAGGATATTTGCCGATTCCTGACCCTAATTTAGTCAAAAAATGGCGAATAGGTATTTGGGATCATCATGAGGCGATGCAAAGTATTGAAAAATTTAAACGCCGATTTTTTGAAGGAAAAAGATCGGGGCTGCCTGAAGGTTATTTAACCCTTTTTGATATCAGAAATCCAGGAAGAATAGGAAGTCATGCGACTCGAGGTGGATGGCGTTGGGAAGAATCTTATCAAGGCTTGCTTTACAATTATGATGGACCTGAGATTAAAGAAGCAGATATTTTAACAAAATGGCGAAGGTTAGAGGCAGTTGGTTTTGAACCATGGCTTCATTTTTCTGGAAGTATAAAAAGCCAATTTGCGGATTTAATTAAGAAAAATCCAACGTTTTTTGAATACATTTATAATCGTTACTTTAATGGAATTTATGATAAAAATCAATTAGATGAAAGAATTAAAAAGAATCCTCAAGAAGTAGTGGAAGAGATTGCGGTAAGATTTTTGATTCAGCGTTTACCAGCAAAAATTATTACCGAGGAAAGAACTAGATTTTCAAGTGACGAAAAACGCCTTTGGGAAATTATAAGAACAAGATGTGGTTTTAGTTTTCAACAAATGGATCAGGCTGTTAAAGACTTAATTTTAGCTCAGACAAATCTTCGAAGAGAGATGTCTAAGAAAATGAGAGAAAATGAAAAATTAGGTAGAGATATCGGTCTTTTAGAAGATGACTTTTTTCTTAGTGAGGCTACTTTAGAAAAATATTTAAGCGAGTTAAAGATGGCAGAGGTAGATGGATTAACGAAAGAACAACGAATAGCCAACTTAAAACAGTTATTAAAAGAGTTTAATTCTTATTTTAATCCTTTTGGCGATGGTAAAGGAAGATATTTTGAATGGATAAAAAAAATTAGTGGTGCCCGATCGACCATTCCTTTTGCTTTGGCTTCAGAAGAAGTTGATTATCGTTATCTAACTCTTCGTGCCACCGGTACGACGACAATAAAAAGATCTTTAGGAGATACGGCTAAAGTTGATCAAGTTTTGACTCCTGCCTATGGAAAGTTATTATCGATTTTAAGGGCAACCGCTATATCAGGGAAAAAAGATATCAGCGAGTTGGTAAAATTGATTACTGAGGTTAAAACAACACTCGAAGGAGTTCATGGAAAAGAGTATGCTAATGAAATAGTTTGTTACATGGCGTATTTAGCAATAGCTTATTTTAAAAAAGATACCTTTGCTAAGCCTCTTAATGGATTAGCAGGAATTGGTCAGATTACTTCATTAGCGGCTGAGTTTGCTGGAGGAGCAGGAAGGGTTTGGGAATGGGACTCAAGAGATATTGGTCGATTTATTTTTGCTTTGGAGCAATCGGGCGCTTTAGAAAAAGAACCCTATGATTTAAGTAAAATACCTCAGTATGAAGGAATTAAAATTTTTGGAAAACAATTACCAACCGAGATTAATTTATCAAAATGGCTTGGGGAAAAATTAGGAAGAAAAGATGAGAAAGGCGAAGTTATTCCAATTAAATTTTTTGGTCGCGAGATTAAGATAAGGCTACCTAAAGTAAGAAAAAAAGATTTTAATATTTATTCAGAAACACTTAAACAGATGGCAGGGGGAGAGTTTATTCACAAACTTTGGGATGCAATAAACACAGTAATTCCAATTGCTTTGGCGGTTTTACTTATATTTTTAATCCAAAAAGCAATAAAAGAAGCATTTGGTCAAAAAAAATAGTTATAATAAAAGCATGAGACTTTTCATTAAAAGATTTTTTAATTTTTTTTTACTCCTTTTGATTTTCTTAAATATTTTTTCTTCTAATGTCTTTTCTCAACAACCAACTCCAACTCCAGAAGAAGGAACTCTGGGTGGAAAGTGTAAATCAGCTAATATCGATGTTAGTCAAATAGATCTTCCTAAAATTTCCGGTCCTGAAGATAGTTCTGATAAATGGGGATGTGTTGATCTTTTTTTTGTTAAATTATTTTGTGTTTCTGATATTCTTAGTTCCGCTCAAAAATCCGCGGTTGAATTTTTAGATAGGGAGGGAATTTTCAGTCAATTAAGCGATTTGGGAGTTTGTGAAACGGGTCTTGAACCATCAACTTTAGATATTAAAGACCCAAATTGTATTTGTATTAATCCAAATGATAAAGGCCTGGCTCGGATAAGTGATATTTTATGTAATCGTTATATTAATCAAGAAAAACCAGCTTCGGAAAAATTAAAATCAAAAGAATTTGTAGGCTGTTCTGATTGTTTTGTTAATGGTGGTTATTGGTCGGGGGTGGGGTGTATTTATTTTTCTAACTGGCAGACTTTTTTTGAAAAAAATGTTTTTGGGTTGCTTATTGGTTTGGCTGGGATAATATCTTTGTTTTGTATTATTTACGCCGCTTTCCAAATTCAAACTTCTTCTGGCAATGCCGAAAAAGTAAAAAAAGCCCAGGAGCTTTTAACTTCTTGTATTATGGGCTTGATGTTGATAATTTTTTCTGTTTTTATTTTGAAACTGATTGGAGTTGATATCTTAAAAATTCCAGGATTTAGTAGTAAATAAAAAGATAATTTTACTATTGACTGGTAAAAAAATCTTGCTACAACTACTTTATGTAAATGAAAAATATTTTTAAGCAAAAAATGTTGAAAAAGATTAAGGATTAGTTGGTGGATTTGTACCTGTTCCTTGCCCTGGAGAACCCCGCCCTGTATTTAATGTATTCTGAAGAGTCTTTGACGCGTCTCCTTCTCCTTTAAAAAGCTTTTGCAAAATTCCACCTGGGCCTAATAAAAATTGATACGGAGTATAAAATTGTCCTGCAGCTCCGAGAGTTCCACCAACAATTGCGCCTGCTCCCGCAGTAAAGGCGCCAAAATTTAATCCTAAAGACATCGGTTTAACGCCAGTCATTTCTTTTAAAGCTCTTATTAAATCTGGTGTCATAAACAAAATACCCATTGAGATAATTATTCGGATATATTCTGGATTGATAGAAAGTAAAAATGGCGGAAGCCAAAGATTACCCTGGCTTGGTGGTTGGTTAAGAAGGATTTGGCTAATTAGTATCATGATTATAAGAAGAGGCCAAGTAGCAAGGTTTAAAAGTAGGTTTTTTACCCAAGAGGAAAAAGTTGATTTGCCAGGAAACATCTCCACGGCAAGAATCACTGGAGAAAAAAATATTAGAAGAATAATTTGAATGTAGGAATATAAAAGCATAAAAAAAATACGGAATAACAAATAGAGCAATGTTAAAACTAATATAATAGATACGGCAATCCACAGTAAAATATTATAAATAAATATTCCTAAAACTATTTCTATAACAAGAAAAATAAAAACAGCAATTATCCCAACGATAGTTTGACCTCCAAGATGCTCAAATTTGTTCTTTATTAAGTTAATAAACCAACTCCAATTTAAACCTCGATTTACAACACCACCTGTATTACTTGTCACGATGGGCAGGAATGTAGTGGGAGGTATAAGAACAGCAATTATTCCTGTAACAATATTTCTTAAATACTCTGGGATTATTCCAACAATAGAAGATGATAATTTAAGAATGTTGAAATTACTAAAACTTACTCCTGTTACATATTCCCATATACCCCAACTTGTTGAAAAATAAAATTTTTTTAAAATTTCTTGTGGTTGACCAGCAAACCAAGTGGGAGGATTTTGGACATTACTAAAAAAAACTGCAATTATTCCAATAGAGATATACATCAAATCAATCAAAAACCCAGCAATGGGAAAGGAAAAAGTGATAAGAAGAAGGGCAACCACAATTTTGGGAAGGGAGTTTTCAACGGAAATGACTGTTTGGGGGTTGATTTTGGCGCGAAACATAATCATAAAACCAATTGCAATTAAAACCAAAACCAAAAGCATATAAGAAATATCCCGAAAAACTTTCCAGATATTCATGAAAGGTTTTATAGCGGCAAAGCCGATGCCTTCGGCGGCATAGGTTTTTGGGACAAAGCCCGCATTTTGCAGCCCCGAGTAGGCCCAATAGATTCCAGAGGCTGGTGGATTGGCATAGGGAAGAACAATAAGATTAGTGACAAAGCCAAAAAGGGAGTGATTAAAGTTTTTATCACCATCTTTTGGATTATCAGTACAAGCTTCACCAATAAGACCACAAAGCATCGCCCGATACAAGGCGATGGCAATTTTTCCCTCCTGGGTATTTTTTATTTTTGGGTCATTTATCACTTTATAAATCTCTTGCCGATTTTTTTCTACAGCATTATAATTTGTTTTTGGTTCATCTTTGTTTAAAAAATGAAAAAAAAGAGAAATGACGATAAAATAAACGGCGATGACAATAAACGCTTTCTTTAAAAAACCAAGGATTTTTTTAAATCCCAAAAAATAAAAAGAAAACATAAATTGATTGTATAACAATTTGAAGATAAAAGTCAAATTTTATTGAAAAAGAAATAAATCTTTTGGGATTGAAGGATAACTGTTTTTTAACCAATCTTCAAACTTTTTTTTACTTTCTTCTTTTGGGGGATTTAAGCTAACGACAAATTTATCATTATCATAATCAAAGTCAATGGCAAAATCAGTTGTTTTTAAAGGCAGTTTTTGCATTAGGGATATTTTTTGTTTCGAGAAATCAACCATTTCTTGAGGAATAGGCTCTTCTTTTACTCCGGTAAATTCTATTGGTGTTAGATTGGGAGTGATGCTTTGATCAATAATTGGCGTAATAGAAGTAGGTAAAGGCGTCAGCCTAGTTTGAGATTGTTGATAAGTTGTTGGCAGAGGCGGATAGGTGGGCTTAGGATTAGATAGTGTTTGATTATTTGTTTTTTTACTATTTTGAATAACAAGAGTTAAAATTGAAAGAATAATGACTAAAGATAAAAGAGAAAGAATAATTAATAAATATCGATTTTTATTATGTTCCATATGATTTATGATAACAAATTTTATTTCTTAACCGCAGAAAGAACTCTTATTTTGGGAAAAGGATAACGGACTTTGTGATTGATGGGTTTTGGAAGTTCGACATCATAGTCTGGGTCATAGGCCCAGATATTTAAACTTTCATCAATTTTAATAATCCAAAAATAATGACCACAGGTACATGTTGATTTTGGATTTCTTTTACAAGGACGAGGATCGCAAAAATCAGCCAAAGCAAAAAAAGTCCAGCCAGACTTTTGGTAATTTCTAACAATTTCCCCAAATTCAGTCATTATTTGGTCGATAGTTCTTTTTCGGTTGTCGTCAAAAATAGGGGCTATTTTTAGATTATAACTTTTTAAGATGTTTCGAGCATGAGAATAAGAAGAACCAATAGGACCTAAATAATAGCCTTTTTTTCTATATTCTTCAACTACTAAGGGAGGGTTGATTTTTTTATCTACATAAGAAGCTAAAATCATTGCGACCGTGGTTGGACCACAACCAGCTTCACAAAGAGTGCCACCGTTGGGTAGGGGATATTTATCATAAGGACCTTTGCATTGAGGATAATAAACTAAGCCATTAATATCAGGAGTAACTCTTATGTCAGGAGTAACCCTTATATCAGGAAAATCAGAAATTTTTATAGTAATTGAAGGAGTGATAATTGAAGGATAGATTGAGTTATTATTTGAATTGTTATTGGTGGTTGAATTATTTTCTTGATCATTACCAAATACTATCTTTAATAAATCAACTAAAATTTCAAAACCGTTATTATTATTGGCCAGAGGAGTAATTGTTATTTTAGGTGAGGGAGTAACTGTTTGCGCTTGATTTTTTGATAGAGGAAAAAAAAGAAAAGAAAAAAATAAAACAAAAAAAATAGTAACTTTTCTTTTCATAACTTTAATATAGCAAACAACCAATTATGATTGCAACCCAAAATATTATTTTGTGGGTGAGATGTAAATGACTTTTATCCCTTTTTCTTCCGGAATAGGAGAAAGAATTTTGTTTTTTTCCTGAAGAAAGTTATAAATCACAAAAACAATAAGCGCTAGTCCGAAAGCAATTAAAATTAAACCGATGGTTTTTTTCATATTTTTCCCGAGGTGTTTGAGAAATTTATTTTTTCCTTAACTAAATAATTGGGTCGTTTTTGGATTTCTTGATAGATTTTGCCTACATACTCCCCAATAATGCCGATGGTGATAAGTTGGACTCCACCCAAAAAAACAATGGCAAAAAAAAGGGAGGCCCAGCCAGGCAGCCAATCGCCTTGTTTTAAGACAAAGTGTTGAAAAGATTTAACGATTATCGTCAAAATCGCAAAAAAAGAAGTTAAAAATCCCAAATAGGTGGCCAAACGCAAAGGTTTGATGGAAAAGGCGGTGATTCCTTCCAAAGCAAAATTTACCATTTTTGGCAAAGGATAATGAGTCTTTCCAAAAAGACGTTTTTCTCTTTTAAAATAGACAAAAGCTGAGGGAAAGCTTGGCCAGGCAACCAGACCTCTTAAAAATCTTGGTTTTTCGCAAAGTCCTTTTAAAAACTCAACGACCTTTCGATCAAGAAGACGAAAATCACCAACATCGGAAGGAATAGGAACATCAGAGACAAAGTTTAATAATTTATAAAAAATTTGGGCGGTTATTTTTTTTAAAAAAGAATCGACTTTTCTTTCTTCTCTTTTGGCATAAACCACTTTGGCTCCCTTTTGCCAGGCCTCAATCATTTTGGGGATAATTTCTGGTGGGTCTTGAAGATCAGCGTCTAAAGAAATAACCACATCACCTTTGGCATGCTCATAGCCAGCAAAAAGAGCCATTTGATGGCCAAAGTTTCGCAAAAAAGAAATGAGTTTTATCCTTTTCTCTTTTTTAGCTTCATTCTTTATCACCTCTTCAGTCTTATCGGTTGAACCATCACTGACAAAAATAATTTCAAAATTATATTTTTCAACTATCGGCAAAAGTCGTCTTAAAAGAGGCTGAATATTTTTTTCTTCATTAAAAACGGGGATAATAATAGAAAGAAAAAAGTTTTTCATGGTAAGGATAATATTGTTAGCCCTCCATATCTTAATTCAACGCTAAAATTTAACGCTTTTTTCTCCCGTATTTTAAGAGCATCTTTGGAGGGCATAAAAGTTCATCATCCTACTATTATCGGAAACGAATTCTAATGTTACGGGGCCGGGAGTTGAACCCGGTCTACGAGATTATGAGCCTCGTGTGCCACCGTACACTACCCCGTAAAAAGGTGATTATCTTTATTATAGCATATTTCCTTTAAGGGGCTAATCTTTTTGGTTCTTTTAAAAATTTAGTTTCTGAAAAATAGGATAATTTCTTATAACTTATATCCAATTTTTAGCAAAAAATCTTTTTACCTTTTTTGCCCTTTTTACTTTTTACCTCAAAGGTTTTTAGTCGTTATTAACGCCTAAAATGACTTTTTCTTATTTTTATAAACATCATCAATTGTTTTATTAAAATCATCTTGGGCAAGGATAAAGTTTAAACAAGCAGGGGTGGAGGGAATCGAACCCCCATCAAAGGTTTTGGAGACCTCTATTCTACCATTGAACTACACCCCCTGTGCTCCCAGGCTGAGTCGAACAGCCATCAGAGGTTCCGCAAACCCCTATTCTATCCATTGAACTATGGGAGCATTTATTATATATTTTATCAAAAATAGGTTAAAATATATAAGTATGGAAAATTGTATTTTTTGCCAAATAGTCTTGGGTAAACTGCCTTGCTTTAAGGTATACGAAGATAAAAAGTTTTTGGCCTTTTTGGATATATATCCAAGAGTTGAAGGTCACACTCTTGTTATTCCCAAAAAACATTATCGTTGGGTTTATGATGTTCCCAATTTTGGTGCTTATTGGGAGGTGGCATTAAAAATTACCAAAGCAATGCAAAAAGCCTTTAACCCTTATTTTATCACTTATGTCACTCATGGTTTACAAGTGTCTCATGCTCATATTCATATTTTGCCTCGAAAAAAGGGGGAAGAAGAGTTTGTCCCCGAAGTTAAAAACATAACTCAAGATTCTTTAAGTAAAATTGCCGAAAAAATGAGAAAAAATATTTAATTTTAAAATGCCATCTAAGAATAACGATTTTGACTTTAAGTTGGTTTATCACCTTGTTTCCTTAATTCCAAAAGGCAAAGTTTTAACTTACGGCAAGGTAGCAGAAATTTTGTCGATAAAATCACCGCGATTAATTGGTCGAATTCTTCATCAAAACAAAAATCCAAAAAAAGTTCCGTGTCACCGGGTGGTTTTTGCTCACGGTACGCTTTCAAAATCTTATGCTTTTGGTGGATTAAAGGGGCAGTATCTTAGATTAAAAAACGAAGGAGTTGAATTCTATCTATTAAACGGCCGCATTCAAGATAGAATAAAAGTTAACTTAAGAAAAAACCTTTGGCAGATAAATGAGGTTTTAAGAGTTTATTTTTTTCTTCTTAAAAAATTAGGTTTTCCCGGTTCTTGGCCTTGGTTTAAAAATGGCCATCCATCAACTAAAGAAGAGATTGTGATTGAATCGATTTTAACCCAAAATACTTCGTGGAAAAATGTTAAAAAAGCAATGGTTAATCTTAAAAAGAAGGGATTAAATAACTTAAAATCAATCTATGTTTTTGGTAAACAAAATCTTGAGGGATTGAAAAAATTAATTCGCCCGGCTGGCTTTTTTAATCAAAAAGGGGAAAGATTATTTTTGCTTTCCAAGTTTATTATTGAAAAGTATGGCCGTTTTGAAAATTTTTCAAAACTTTCTTTAGAAAAAGCAAGAAGGGAGTTATTAAATCAAAAAGGAGTGGGAAAAGAAACGGCCGATACGATTTTGCTTTATGCTTTAGAAAAACCAATTTTTGTTATCGATAAATACACCCAAAGATTTGCTGAAAAATATTTTTTAAACTCTTTAAAAAAACAATCCGATGGTATCAAAACTTTAAAGAGTTATGATTTGTTACAAAAATTTTTTATGAGCCATCTGCCTTGTAATGTCTTTCTTTTTCAAAACTATCATGCCTTGATTGTTGAATGGGGGAAGAAATAATCGCTTTTATTTTAGATGAAATCTGATTTAATAGCGATTTTTGAATAACAAGAATAAAAACATGAGAGTTTTATAAATTATCTCTATTTTTAAAATCATTAAAAAAATTAAAGATATTTGTTAAAAAAGACAGTATTTTTTCAAGAAGATTTTTTTGTCTTTGTACTTCTTTTTTGAGAGTTCTTATCTCTTTTTCTTGGTTTCTAATTTTTTCCTCAAATTCTTTGATCTTTTCCTGGTAATTTTTGTCTTGAGGACCGATAGAAATGGGAGTGACAGAGACTAGTTTTTCAGAGGTATTTGACTGGTTGGTAGGTGAGATTGGATTTGCTGATGGAAAAGGAGTTAATCCAAAACAATCAAGACAAAAGACCGGTTGGCTATAAACAATTTGGCTGGCATAAACACAGTTATTATCAAAAGAAGTATCGTTACAGGTTCTTATGCCGTAAGTCACCGGATTTTGCGGATGGCTAACAAAATAAGAATTAAAAACATCTAAATCATTATAGGTGTTTATCTCTCCCCTGAAGGCAAAATAACGATTTACCTTATCCCATTGTCTTTCAACTTGGACTTTGTTTACCTTAGAATTTGTTTTCCAAGAAACAATTACCCAACGAGTTAATCGATCATAATAACTATGAATATCGTACGGTTCTTCCGGAGGGATTTTGCTTAACGTTGGAGTTGGTAAAGGATAATCTGAATACCAAATAAGCAACTCAGCGGCGGTCTGATCTTGGTGAAGGCTATCTTTATCGGCAAACTGAACATAGCCTTTATCAAAAGCCGGCACTCGGATAGCAAAGCTAGCATATTGGTATTCGTTAATTAAATGGAAAGTTTTAAAACCTTCCTTAATATCAAAAAGAGAAAGAGGGCCAACAGTAATAGGGATTTCAGCGGTAAAAAAAGGCGAACCCAATTTTGGCATATTATTCCAATTAACTTTCGTTTGATCAAATGAATGATTCGACAAATCACCTAGATGAAAAAATTGAATGTGGATGGATTTTTTTCCTGGAGAATATCCAGCAACTTCATAAAGATGGATTGCCACTTGATAGATATAAGCAGATTTTGGGACATACCAATTACCTTTTTTGTCTTTGAGGGGGAATTGGAGTAAGATTATTTGTTCCTTGGCGGTGGAAGCGGTATAAGGATTAGCGCCTAAGGCAAAAGGAAAACTTTGATTGGGTTGGTTTTCTACAACGGTAGCATCTTCAGAAACAGGAATTTTCACCAACTTTAGATTTTTAGTCCAGAAATTTTCTTCGGAGATTGGGGAATTTTCTTGAGGAGAAGGGGATTCTTCAAAAACCGGGAGAGTTAAAAAGTCAGAGTAGAGGAGTTCATTTCTTTTACAGAAGATTTCTTGGCATTCATTATTTTCCCTCTTTTCTTTATACCAATCTTTCCATAGCTCAATTTCTACCTTGATAGGATTTTTTTTGAAAGGATAAGCGTTTTTAAATTTAAAGATTAAATATCCATTTTCATTAAGTTTGTCTTTTTTTAGCAAATAAAAATCGTAATGATTAATGGAATAATACTCATTTATCCTATCTTGTCGTTTGGAAAAAGTATAATCCTCTTTCTTTATTAGAGGAATAGAAATAAATTTTCCTCTTACTTCAAATATAACTGAGTCAAATTCTATTTTATTCATATCAATGGTTGATTCATACTGTTTTTTGTCTGGATTGTAAAGATTAGTTGAAATTGTGAGGGTAATTATATCAATGTCATTGTAATCTTCTTTAGAAAAACTAGGAAGGCCGACTTTTAGTTCGTTAAATTTATTTAAATAAAGGGGATTGCCGCTTGGCCCTCCTTCTTTGGGTTTGATTTTGTTAGTGGGAATTTGGGCCTGAGCAACGGCGGTGAATAAGAAAAGAATTAAGAACAAAAAAAAGATAATTCTTTTGACCATAAAACGACTTCTTTATTTTATAGTTTTTTTATTTAAGTTACAATATTAATTTTAAAATTCTAATTAGATTTAGATATATTTGAAAAATGATATTTTCTTCCACCGGTATTGCCATACGATTTTTTCTTGATAATCTTTTTAATTCTTCTTCTTCCCATAAAGGTTTTAGTCGTGAAGATAGAACTTTAAACTGAAAAATATCAAAACCAGTGAATCTTAAAAGTTTTGCCGGGTGGTTAAAGAGCTTTTGATAGGTTATCATATAATAAATAATCTATCATAAATTGGGTATAATGTCTATAATTACGCAATAGATCTAATCTGTTACAAAGATTTTTTATGACCAATTTACCTTGTATAATAATCTTCTTCTTTTTCAAAACTATCATGCCTTGATTGTTGAATGAGGAAAGAGAAATTTTTTTTAAATTTGCATTTTTTTGAAAAAAGGAGTATAATATTTTTATGCTTAATAAAGCCCTAATTTTTTTAAGTTTTCTTATTTTAGTTGTTACCATTCCCTTCACTGTTTATTTAAGTGAGGTTACCGAGGTAAAAGCGGAAAACAAAGTGGCTTATCAACTACCTTATCCTGGGATTTTACCCGATCATCCATTATATTTTTTAAAGGCCTTGCGTGATCGTCTTCACCTTTTTTTCAATCGCAGTCTTCAAAAAAAAGCAGAAATTTATCTTTTGTATTCTGATAAAAGGGTTGCCTCAGCCCAAATTCTTCTTGAAAAGGGAAAGGAAAAAATGGCTTTGGATACTTTGGCCAAAGGGGAAAAATATTTTTTTGAAATTCCTTTTTTGATGGAGCAAGCAAAAAAACAAGGGCAAAGCTTCCCAAAAGAATTGATTGAAAAAATAAAAACCGCCAATGAAAAACACGCTGAGGTGATTGATGATTTTTTTAAAAAGGTGAGTCAAGGGCAAAATGTTTATCTTTTGGAAATTAAAAAAA
>Ga0308400_1000599_pt1 | contig 13343 bp, 13 predicted proteins | sample HotsprSampOS1265_FD_203451 | JGI IMG/M metagenome (GOLD analysis project Ga0308400, IMG submission 203451) | Hot spring phototrophic mat microbial communities from Octopus Spring, Yellowstone National Park, Wyoming, United States - 20060914_OS12-65 ...
GATTTGTGCCTACAAACAAACGTAAATTTGAGTTGAGATTAGCAATCTTTGAAGTGCGTTATTAACAGCAGCTGCTCTACTTAAAAAAGAGAAAAAATTTTTAGAGTCTAATTTAGAAAGTTTCAAATGCTGAACCTCAAGAGAGAAAGCTTTCTTAAGGAGCTCTAAAGCGCACTGGTCTGCTGCGTTTTGATCCTCGATATTAAAAGCTAAGTGACAGAACTCGTGAAAAAAAACAAAAGATGCTTGCGTGTAATTTTTGAAGGAGCAAAAAAGTTTTTTTTCAATATTAATATGCGAAAAAGTGGCTCTTGTAGCGCTTGGACTACAATCGACTTTTATTGAGCCTAGGCTTAAAGAAGCGTTAGAAGCAATGTTCTCGTAGAAAGTGTGGCAAGATTCAGGCAAAGAAGTGGCAACAGTAAAAAGAGTGATTATTGTTAAAAGTCGCATTAGCCTAAGAATCTAACCTAAATAACAGTTAAATCTGAAGGTGGAAAAACTATCTTTATCTTTCCCTACCTCTTGCAACAGCTTAGGCAAAACCTCTTTAATTGTTTTAATCGAAAAAAGCCTAGCTCTGGGTTTTGAAAAGTACTCTTGCGGAAACTTTCAGAGTTAAGAAATGACGCAGAACTTTTTGGTTAAGAGTGATAGTACTGAAACTTAAAAAGCCAAAATATGATAAAGCTACGTTAAATTACTATATTTTCACTTACTTAAAGACTTACTACTTCAAAAGATTAAAGAAAAACTTAAAAGCAGTCGATTAAGCAACGAAACTTTATTACTTATGACTAACATCATTTTCACAGTACTAGCCGTACCGGTAGCTATTTTCCTGTATGGGGTTTACATCTACAATAATCTTATACGAAAGCGAAACACCGTAAGAAACGCTTGGGGGGATGTTGAGGTTTTCTTCCAAAAAAGACATGATCTTGTTTTAAATCTCGTTGAGAGCGTTAAAAGTTACCAAAACTTTGAGAAAAGCGTGCTTGAAAATGTAACTCAAGCTCGAAGCGCAGGGTTAAGGTTGAAGGATCCTTCTCGAGAAAAATTTGCCGCTGAAAATGCACTCACCTTGGGTCTTCAAGGGTTTTTTGCAGTGGTTGAAAACTATCCAGATTTAAAGGCTTCAACGGTAATGCAAGAGCTTCAAAAACAGATCAATGATATCTAAACATCTTTAGCTGGCGCAAGACGGTACTTTAATGCTGCTGTAAGAGAGTACAACAACTTTATTGAAGTTTTTCCTAATTTCATCATTGCAAATTCGTTTAATTTTAAAACAATTGATTTCTTTGACGCGCCAGAGTCAGTAGAAGCAGTACCATTGGCCAAGTTCCAATGAAGTATAAAATCTTTTTTATCACGTATCTCATCCTCTGTTTCCCAGAAACAATAAGGAAATTTGACGTGATTATAAAAGTAGATGAACATAGAAAAACTACAATCGAAGAAAATATTCACTACGACTCTGAGGGGTTGAAAAGACAAGGCATAATTCGTTTTATCCCTATTAAAACAAAGCCACCTTTAAAACTCAAATTGCTATCAGTCAAGGATGGTAAATTAGTGGATCATCCGTATGAGGTTAAGAACGATGGAAAATTTCTTACATTAAAGATTGGGCAAGCAGGTAAGTTTTTTCGGGGGTTAAGGGCATATCAGATAACTTATGAATGTTTTAATTGCTGGAGGGAGTTTGAAGATTATTTTGAGTTCTACTGGAATGTTACAGGGAATGAGTGGGATATGTGGATTGAGCAATCTAAAGCTAGGATTATTTTTGATAAGCCAACAAGAATTTTAAAGTCTGTTTGTTTCACGGGGGAAAGGGGAAGCAAACAAAAAGATTGTCAAATTAGAAAACTAAATAATGGCGTAGAGATTGTCTCGGATAGGGCGCTTAGTGAAAGAGAGGGATTAACGATTGCCGTTGCTGTAGCTAAGAGCGATTCTCCGCAACTACCAAGCTGATTAGATTATGGAAGATCTCTCGATCAATCATTTTGTGGCCTTGGCTTTGATTTTTGGGAGTATTAGTCTTCAAGTGTTTGCGTTTTTTAAGATCCTAACTCTTGGAAGCGGAGAGATAAGTGAAAAAGGTAATGATAACCACTTTCTTGTTCAGTACGAGCCGCCTTATGGGCTGTTTCCTTTAGAAGCAGGACATTTGATTAACGGCCGCCTTAATTTTGATGATATAGCGGGTGAGATAGTTAATTTAGCTACCAAAGGAGTTATTAAAATTACCGACACATACTATGAAATTCCTCTTCTTCCAGATATTCCAGACGTTGTTCTTACAAAATTAACTGACGACTCATCTTTGGACGAAGCACAAAGAAAGGTATTAAATCTGTTTTTTAGTTGGAATAAGGAAGTCTCGCTTTTTGAAGCCAGTAAAAAACCTGGATTTCGCAATCATTTTCGGAGGAAATTTAGGGATTTAGAGAGGTATCTTGATAAAAAAATGATAGAAGAGGGGCTTTTTGACCAGAAAAAATACAGACAGCTTAATAACTCAAGAGCATTGGTTGGATTATCTTTTCTTTTAATGTTTTTTGGGCTAACTATTGCAGGAGAAGGCCCGCCATCTTTGATTGTGAAGGGGGCGGCGATTTCATTTTTTTTAGCAATTATTACTCTTTTGTTTTCCTTAGCCAGATTCTGGGCTTTTTATACCCGAAAGGGTTTGGATATTTTGCAAAAGCTTAGAGGGTATAGGGAATTCCTAGAGGCCACGGAGAGTGAAAAATTATATATTTATACTAACAGCGAAGATGTAAGCTCTCTGTTTGAACGTCACTTGCCGTTCGCAACTGCTCTAGGAGTAGGTTCGGCATGGGCAGAAAAGTTTAAAAACCTAGTGGATCTTAATTTAAGGTGGTACTCAAACACCCATAAAGCCAGATTTAGCGCATTAGATGTTACTAAATGTTTACAAAATATTGCTTCAGGAGCATCTCAATTATGTACAACAAAGAGCGGGATCTCTGGCGGCTCCTCAGGTGGTGGCATGGGGGGAGGTGGCGGAAAAAGCTGGTGATCTAATGAATCTTTTTCACAACAGAATTACCGTAGACCGAAATCAAATTGTGTCTTCCTACCCTGTTTTAAGCTTTCAAATCAATTATGAAAGTAAAAGTTTGTAGTTTATCAAAATCAAGATTACAGCAAAACATCGTCTCGTTAATTTAAAGACTCAGTCTAAGAGTCACAAGTCTCTAAAATATTTCTTCAAGAGCATTGATTACCGATGACATGGATGAAATCGATAACAATATTGATCAAATTACAGTATCTCCCTGATCTTTATGACGGGGCGGCAGGAAGACACAGGAACACAGGCTTATTAAAGTGGGGCTATTTTATGGACCATTTTCTAGACTTTTTACTTCTGTACTCATTATGCTTTGCTGGTTACTTAATCCTACCGCCTGGGCTAAGTGGCTGGATATTTGCGCTTTTAATTACTCTGTCAAGCTTATTAGTTGTCACCTTCCTAGCTTTTAGCTGCACTAATCAGTTTGAAATCTACCATTTCAACTTAGGACCCACCGAAGTTAGAGCCTTGGTTATTATCACTAATTGTCTTCTAATACTCTTTGGCTTGAAACATTTAAAAATCACTTTACCTTTAGTTTACCCTGTGTTGACCATACTTTTAAACATTTACGCTTGCAAAATGTCGGCCAAAATCTGGCGTTTAGATATGGAAGCAAAAAAATCTCAGCTAAATCAGTAACATTTATAAATTTAAAATGGATCCTACTTTCTGTATACAAACTAAACTTCTTAGACTTTCAACTAATTGACGTGAAATAACTTAACTTGCCAACTAAATTTGCTGCATACTGCATTACTAAGCTATGAAACCAGTCGAAATGCCTTCAGTGTAGACCAAATAACAGCCAACGGGGAAACCCCGAAATGCAACAAATAATTTTTGGTGCAAGCTAACACATAAGCGCAAAATAGCCTAACAGTTAGGGATCAAATATTGTGGCTGCAAAACACCGAAAAGATTTTTAATCCGTCTAACCCAGTTCTAACTTTTTAAAGAACAGTGTCTTTTCTGACGATTTAGTGAAAGACTATAAGTGTCACTAAAGCTTTTTCTTGTTAGTTTTGTACTTTCTTTAATTACTCAAGTTGTTGAAGAGTTTTCTCTACACATTATTTTATCGAGAAGCGAGGGTATTAGGTTTAAAGAAAGGATTATATTCGATCCCCAAAAAACGCTTGTAAAAAAAATTACCAGAGAAATTCCAACACAAACGTGTGATCAAGATCACTTAGTTGTAGACGGAGCATATAAACATGTCTACACCTTTCCTCATATTAAAGTTCCCATTGGCGATATCACCCAAATAAATATATATCCTAAAAAAGATTATTTTGAAGGAAGAACTACTATAAATTTGGAGTACCGTTGCAAAAAATTTCGGAGCTATCAAGATGATTTAGCTAAAGGAATACTCCATGTGAAGGGATTTTATTTTCTTGGCTTGCCTCAAAAGACTGAGATTTTGATATACCGCGCTAAGACCTCAAAAAGAAATAAGAAAAGAAATGAGAAGCTTAAAGTCAGTCATAGCTGTCTGCATGACCCAAGAAGACCAATCGCTCCTTTCACTGGCTTAACTTCAGTCCAGTGCCTTATCCTGGAAAACTCGGTTAGAAGATCTGCTTGTTCCGTCAAAGAAGTAGGTTCCGCCACTGCCTCTGTAGTGCCAAATTTGCCTTTAAGCCCTGATCAAACTCTAATAATCTCAATGTCTGGGCCCAAAGAAAATTTTTACTCAGAAAAATCCTCCAAGGAACACTCAAAAGAGCTTGGTTGGTTTGTAATGATCCTAGCTTTCGTCCTAGGAGGGTGGGGGGTCCTTGTAACACTTGGCCTACTGCCTAAAACAAGCTTCAGAGAGAAATAAAGCAAATAAATAGAATTGCTACTCTTATGATTTCAGATATCAGAGTCATTAACTCTCCAAAAGGCTCCCAGACAACTTCCATTGGTCTTAAGGCTCTTACTTAAGAGGTACTTGGCACCGACGTTTTTTTAGAAAAGATTCAACAAAACATTTTTTGGTACAACAGCCGTCTGGAACTTTAATTTCGCATTTTAAAGCTTAAAGTGCTTTCTGTTAGAATGGAATTTCAACAAGCTTGAGACTTCAGTTACGCCAACTCCAAAGCTTTTAAAAGTTACAGCCTAGAACGCCAACAAAGAGAGCTTTGCTAACCTTAAAAATTCTCCCTTAAGAACCACCGCAAAACATGCTTTAATAAGACAGATTTAAGTGAGCAACATAACTAGGATTTAAAGCTTTAAGCGTAGCAACATCGATAAAAATGTGACGTTTTAAACTTTGAAAGAACTCAGGTTCTTTAGCTAAATCTTGTTTTAATGAGCTCGGTTTTCCTTTTTCTGAAACAATCTTATGCTTTCTAAAGATAATTCTTTTTAATAGGGGTAAAAAAATGAAGAAGTTCCTATTTGCAGCTTTAGTTTTAGGGTTAGGACAGGCTTTAGCTCAGCCGTTTTATTTTTACAATAAAATTGTACTGGAGTCTTTAAAATCTAGAAGGAGCACCTCACAGCCTCAAGTGAGGTACTACTCATTTACAGACCCTAGTTTTAAGGTTGGTGCGAATGATTTTTACGCACAGTTAAGGGGTTTTAGAGCGCCAATTTTTTTGCCGTACTCTAACTGGATGTTTTACAAATGCGAAGAGTTTCAGTTGGATGTAGTCTCGACCACTCCAATAGGAACTGGAGTTCGGCAATTTAGCATAGTGGGCTCGAATAAATGGAAAAGTTATAAAGCTGAGGAAGGTGGCTTAATGGCAATGACCCAAATTGGAAACAACAACAAAGCAGTGGTAACTATAACTCAACAAAATCCCTCAGGAAGCATCCGTGGTGAGTTCAAAAGGGGAGAAAGATTCACTCCATACTGGGTAGCTCTAGAAGTGGTTTCAGATGCTACTAATAGTAGAAGTCTTTCAGCGGCATCTGCTGAAGTTTTGGTAACTTGCAGGCCTTAAAATTGAAACTACAAAGCCTCCATGAAAACTGGTAGCTTACCAAGAAAGCTCTGTTAAAAAAACTCTTAAATTATCAAAACTGTTAAAACCCATTTACACTGATTAATTTTTTTGCGAGAGATTTAAGCTTTCTTTCTCAACTAGACCTTTACTATTAAGCCTAAACTTCCCGCCTTTTATGTCAGAATTATCATCCTCTTTCGAAGTGCCACTTGTCTTCTTAGAGCTTAGTTGACTGAAAAAAGCTCCGCCAACTAAAACTTGTGAATAAAAGTATGCTTTACAGAGCTTTCAATACCTAAGCCTTAAAAAACAACTATTTGAGGAAATTCCAGGGGCAGATGCAACTTTGTTTGCGTTTTTCTCGGCTAAGCTAAACGATTTATTTAAGCTGTTACAGTAGCACCTCAAAGGAAGCTGGTTTTTGAATCTTTTAGGACAGAATAAAGGAGGGCTTAAAGATCGGAGAGGGAGGGATTCGAACCCTCGATACGCTTTTTACACGTATACTTGATTTCGAATCAAGCGCCTTGAGCCACTCGGCCACCTCTCCTTTAAATAAAAACTCGATTCAAGATTATCTCAAACCAATGTATTTAAGTCGAGCCAAGCTGAGCGCATGTACTACGAAGCACTGTAAAATTTTCACTACACTAAACTAATCTATCGCAGACTTCCTAACCAGGAAGCGCTGAGTTGAAATGCTAGATCTAGAGTTTTGCTTCACAAGAGTTTAAAAAGTTACATGCTTTCGTTTAAGTCATGCAGGTCAGCTAGAAAGCATCTCAAAATTAACTTACTCACAGTCTGCTGCAAACGCACGAGGCTCTAAATAGAGCATCAAACGATCCTAGAATACAGATTAAAAATCAGCGTAAAGATCGCCGATTAGGCATTTAGAAAGTTTTCTCGGTAAGTAATCAATATTGTGCCTCTTTTGATACCAATTAGCCTCTTCAAGAGCTATCTTCCAAAACGGCTCAGTGGTCTGCACTTGAGCTTTACCATAAAAATGAGTTATAGCGGTTTTTGAGCCAAGGATCTTAAGGTAGAGTGTTGGCGATTTATCCTCGAAGGTGAAGTATCCAAGCACAAGATAGTCAGCTCCAATTTCTTTTGCTAGCCTGATAGCATTGTGGTTTCCCAAGAAAAACTCTTCTCTCACTACGGGTTCATATCGATCAGAAACCTCGACTACAGGGAATACTCTTTCCCTTAAAAAGCTCTGCCCTAATACTCTGGACAGCTGTTTTGAGAAAGCTGTTTCGGCTCTAACCTTTGGATCTATAAAAATTGGCAGAATTACCGCTCTTTCTTTATAAGAGCCTAACTCTTGAGGAACTTTAATGTATACTTCCACTCGACACTCTTGTTTGTCAGGAAGCTCGTATCTGTTCAAAACTGAACAGCCGACGATCAGAGAGGCAATAAAAGCCCAAATTAGAGGCATCTTTATTTTTGATGCTAAAAAACTCAAGCTAGATGGTTTTTATTGAATCTTCTCTTATTAAGCCTCTTCAGTTTAAGGTAAAAGTGTTTTACAAAGCATCTAAACCAATCCCCCAAAAACTACTGAAATAATTGCCGCCGCACCGGTTGTGCTAAATTTACCTCAAAAAACTTTTCAAGTAATAACCTAAATTACAACAACTTAATAAAACAAAAGACTTCTTCTTAGATGCGATTTAGGAAATCGATGATTAGGTTGCTTTAGAAGCTTCGATCAAAAATAAAATTGAAAGTTCAAGTTAAAATTGAAAGCCTCGGAAGCCTAAGCTTTTAAGTTAATTTTTGCCAATCAGGCCTAACAAAGCGATTTCGATGCAAAATCAAACAGATCTAGTCTTGGTTCAAATTTTTAAATACTCTAGCTACCTCCTGTCATCTTAATTATATCAAAGCCAGTGCAAAGTTTTATCTTTTGGTCCTTAGCTATTTTACTGCTATCATGCTCGGCTCAAAAAGCAACTTTAAAAACTCTTTCTAACTTTGATTTAGCCACGCATCATCCTATTTCTTTAGCATGCTTAGAAATAGCTAAAGATTTAGACAAGCAATTACACTTGCTCAAGGATGAAATCTTTGCCGTTGAAGCTTTTCGAAAAGCAAGCTCAAAAGATAGATCAGATGATCTTCTAGGCTCCATATTAGCCGAGGAGATCGCTGTCCATTTAACCCGATTAGGCTACAATGTAAGTGTTACAACAGCAGGCTGGCAAGGAAAGGGCTCATTCGACCCTGAGCGAATCAATTTTTATATTTCTGGTACATATTTTGCTTCCCCCAACAGACTCTCTATAATCACAGGGGTATCTGATGTAAAAAGCGATGTTCGAGTGGCTGCCTCCTCTGTTTCAGTGTTAAAAACGAAGGAGGTTGATAATTTAATAAAAATGTCAAACAAGAAGTCTTTATTTAATTTCGAGCGGGTCCCACTGATTGATAAAACTTTTTTTTAAAAAATTCTAAAGATCTAAGGGTGTTATACCGATACTAAAATAGACAATGAGGTTTAAGCGGAATCTAAAACGAAAAGCTCTTAAGATAATCGAGTTGACTTCTACCAATATCACTTGTCTGAGTCAGCTCTTCGAGTTTATTAACCAACAAGCTAAACTAAGAGCTAAACAAAAAAGACCTTACATACATTAAAAAGTCTCAAACAGCTAATCAGGCTCTCCTGACCGAAACAAGGTAATATCAAGACAGAACAGTTATATAGTATCATAAATATTTTAATAACTTTTCTTGACAGGGCTACAGCAGTTAAGACATGCGTTAGGGTTGGTTCTTGCTCGTTTTTTAAAGTTATTATCCTGGTTTTATAGATTTGAAGATGGAGATACCTGGGCTATTTTAAAGTCAACAAGTAGTAATTCTATGGTAATCATAACTGTATGGCATGAGGATTTAATCTGCGCTTACCTATGGGCGTTAAAAGCGCTTCCCGAAAAATTTCCGGCTTACATAATAATAAGCGCTCACAGAGATGCTGATCTCGCTATACCAGCTCTGAAGGATATTGGTTTTTCGGTTTTTAGGGGTTCTAGCAGGAAAGGGGGGGTATCGGCCCTGCTAAGCTTTCTTAAAAATGCTCAGGACTCCTCACCATTGATTTTAGTTCCTGATGGTCCCCTTGGGCCGCCTAAAAAATTGAAACCACAAATTAAAAAGTTAGCAAAAAAGCTAGGAGCTGTTATTTTGCATTTTTCTTTTACAAGCAGAACTGTTTTAAGACTTCCAACATGGGATAGGTTAAAAATTCCACTGCCCGGAAGTAAAATTGTTGTTCATCGTGAGTTTGTTACTTAAAGCATATTTCGCTTTTTCTCCTTTAGTACAAGCTGTTATAAAACCATTTTGCAATCCTCAGAGATACAAATTTAGCTTTCCCTCCAAGAAGTTCTGGATTCACTTTGCCTCTGTAGGTGAATTTACAGCAACCGCTAGTTTAATTAATCACCTACCACCCGGACAAGTGCTTCTCACTTGCACATCCCAAAACGGCTTAAAGGCAGTTCCGCCAAAGTTTCAAACTTATCTCTTGCCGCTCGACTCAGCTAGCTTGATGTCTAAAGCTTTAAAAGAAATTAATCCAAATCTGCTCATATATATTGAAAGCGAGTTTTGGCCCAATCTATGGAGATTAACTCAAGCAGCTGGAATCCCTTACATCCTTGTAAATGTAACAATAAAAACACAGCCACTGTTGAGGTTAAAACTTAATCTAAAGAAAGATTTCTTCAAGTCTGCCGAAAGAATTTATGCGCAAGATCCTAAAAGTTTTGAGATTCTCTCGCGGTTTAACAAAAACTGTTATTTATTGGGAAATTTAAAAGCAATTCAAGAGCGTTCGGTTGATGAGACTTTTGGAAACAGCATTAAAAAGCTGAAAAACACCTACCCTAAAGTCATAACTTGGAGTTCTTTTAGAATTGAGGAGCTAAACTCTCTCAAGCTAATTTGTGAACTATTAAACAGTTATCTTCAGGACACAGCGCTGATTATTGCCCCCCGATATTTAGAGTCTGTTACTCAAATAAAAACTTTTCTAGAGTCAATCAATTTAGCGCCTAAAATTTATCCTGCTGAGGTAGGCAAAATTACCCTTTTAAATAAATTTGGCCTCGTTTCTACTGCAGTAGCTGAAAGCAATTTATTCTTAGTAGGAGGAACTTTTTGCAAAGGGCTAGCCGGCCATAGCCCTTTTGAAGGAGTCCAATTCAACACGCCTGCTCTAATGGGCTGGGGAGGGTACTCGGTGAGCAAATTTAAAGACCTGGTTTTTTGTGTTGACTCAGAAGAAAAGTTTCAGAAAGCACTAATTTCATTTATCCGAAATCCGACTGAACAAAAAAAAGTTGCAAACAAGATGGCCAACTACGCCAACCAAGTGAAAACTAACTTCAAAGAACTTCTAAGTTTTTTGAACTTGTATGTATAGCGCTGTCTATAAGTTGGTTTTAGACTTCAGAAGAAAAATTGTCTCCAAACGGGCCTATAAACCCAAAAAGTTCACCATAGGTGTTGGCAGTTGCGTGATTGGAGGAGCTGCAAAAACTGAGGTTGTATCATACCTTATGAGTAACCTGCATGATCGAAACCCTTGCACAGTGGTAAAGGGTTATAAAGGAACTCTTTTTGGTCCAATTTTGGTGACTGATGAAAATCGAAGTCCGTCGTTGATAGGAGATGAGGCCTCTATGTTATACTCCAGAAATTTTAAAGTGATAGTAAGTCGCAACAAAAAAGAGGGGGTTAGACTAGCAGAAAAAGAGTTCAACTTAATCATTGTTGACGATAGTTTTCAACATGTTTATTTAAAACCTCATTTAAGTTTGTTAACAATACCTTGTGAGGACCTAAACCTTTTAAAACAGCTTAATCAAGAAAAATTTTTTCCATTTGGCCCGCTTAGAGACTCGTTTAAAAGCTGCGTTGATGTGGCATCAGCTGTTTTATTGATCAACCGGCAAGGCAATCAGGATTACCCCATCGAACTTTTAAAGTTACCTCAAGATAAACCGGTCTTTTGCGGTTTTTATCATATTGACTTGCCGATACAAAACTCGAATGTAACCCTAGTTAGCTCCATAGCTCGAAGCGCGGCTTTTGAAAACGCTGTAGAAGCGCAAAACTTTGTTCAAAAAAAATTTATATTTCGGGATCATTTTCAATACCTTCAAAAAGATGTTGATTTTATAGAGTCATCTAGCCCAAGCCAAATTATTGTCACTACAGAAAAAGATTGGGTTAAAATAAAAGATTTAAAAACAAGCTTGACTTGGCTAGTCGTTAAAACTAAGCTGAAAATGGAGCAGGCTTTTTTGGATTTTCTCGATCAGCAGATCAACGCCTTTTGCTCTTAAATAGTTATTTATGAGTAGTTTGAGAGAGTTATATAGAACTGTCTTTTTCTCGCTTCTGGCGCACAGAGACTTGGGATTTGAGGGCACTCGCGTTTTTAAAGGAGCCCAAAAAGGCCCAAAAATAGCAGCTTTAGCTATGACCCACGGTAATGAACCAGCAGGGCTTAGTTTGTTTAATTTTCTCTCGAAAAATCAGCTGATTAAAGGAGAAGTTTGGTTGATTTTAGGCAACACTTTGGCAGCGACCAGATATTTTGAAAGTCCTCCTGAAGAATCGCATAAATTTAGGGGATTTAACATAAACTTCAATCGGCTGAGTCCTGATTTATTTCAAACTGAAGATCCAGAAACAACAAGGTTAAAACAGATCCTGCAAACTCTTTCGCAAGCAGATTATATCCTAGATTTTCACTCAACTTCGCTTCCTAGCCCCACTATGTTAATACCAAACTCCGCTGCACAGACTTTGAATTTTCCAGGATTTAAGTGCTTTGATGTTATTTTAACAGACATTATCTCCCTGATGCGTCACAAGCCAATAATAGGTCACTTCGACTTGCCAGGTTTTGTAATTGAGTGCGGGCTACATGAGAGTGAGTCTTCTTTTAAATTTGCCGCGCGCTTTGCAGAAACCTTTCTGGCAACTTTAGATATGATTCCAAGCAATATTAACGGTAACATTCAAGTTAAAGAACCAGAAATTTTCAAGGTTTTTGAGGCAGTTTGGTTTCCTGACAATGATTTTGAAATGGTTAAAGATTTTTACAACTTTGAGCCTGTGCATAAAAATCAACCTTTAGCAGTATCAAAAAAAACCAATCAGCAAATTTTAGCTCCTGAAGATTGTCATATATTATTCCCTTTTCCCAAGGGCAAAGAAAAAGGTTCGCGTGAAGAGGCATTCTTTTTAGCAAGAAAGGTCTAAAACGCTTAATTTAAGCCACCAAGGGTTATCAAGGTTAGCTTGGATTAAAACTTAATCTACCCAATTTTCTTGAATTTTTTAGGCAGCAACTTTTGAATCTGGCCTTCGCTTGAGAATTAACCAGAATTTTTGTCGTTAAAGGCCTTGTTTAAATGGCAAGCAATTTGAGCTCCATTGTAACTAAAAAGCTCAGGCTAAGGAGATAGATTTATTTTTATAAACCTCACAGACAGCCTGAACTATCTTTGCGCCTTCGGCAAAGGATTTTTTAAACACTTTCCTGCCCAACATTAAACCCCTTCCTCCTGCTCGCTTGTTAATAATTGCAATTTTGACTGCTGAAACTAAATCATCTCCCGAACTCTCGCCACCAGAGCTCAACAATCCAATTTTACCCGCATAAGCATGAAGCACTTGCAATCTAGTCTGCTCAATTGGATGAGTTAACTTTAATCTTTTCATGCCATCAGAGACCTTGACATCAAAACCTTCTGCATTTAAAAAAATGAAGCCTTGGGAGCTTTGAGGCAATTTTTGCTTAACAAAATCAGCTCCTAAGCTAGCCCCTAAATAAACAGCTTGACTCGAAATATCATCTGAAACCTCTAAATTTACAGCACTCTTTTGAAATTCTTTGTTCCTTACATAGCACCAACAAAAGGTAAGAAGACCTAGCTCTCTCGCTTCAGCTATAAAATCTTTAACCTTTTCAATTTCCTCTCGGCAATCTGGACTACCAAAATATACAGTAAAGCCTATCCCTATCGCTCCTAACCGCCACGCTTCCTTGACAGTTGCGAAACTCGTCTGATTCCATCTTAAAGGTACGGACAAAAGTTCATTATGATTTAGTTTTACAATCATCGGTATTTTGTGCGCAAATTTCCTTGCCACCAAACTCAAAACCCCAAAACTTGAGGCAACCGCGGAAAATCCAACGTCTGCGGCAAATCTTATAATTTCTTCGGGATCAAACATTTTTGGATTAT
>Ga0308400_1000604_pt1 | contig 13257 bp, 9 predicted proteins | sample HotsprSampOS1265_FD_203451 | JGI IMG/M metagenome (GOLD analysis project Ga0308400, IMG submission 203451) | Hot spring phototrophic mat microbial communities from Octopus Spring, Yellowstone National Park, Wyoming, United States - 20060914_OS12-65 ...
CGGGGCGGACGGGACGGCGGGCGCGGGTGTGAGCGCGCCGGACACGAACGGGAGGGCGGCGCGGGAAACGCCGGACACGAACGGGAGGGCGGCGCGGGAAGCGCCGGACACGAACGGGAGGGCGGCGCGGGAAACGCCGGACACGAACGGGAGGGCGGCGCGGGAAACGCCGGACGGGGCGGCGGCGGCGGTTGTTGCCGCCACGCTGGAACGATTCGGCGTCGCCGCGTCGGTGGCGTGGGTGCGGAGCGGTCCGGCCCTGCATGTCGTCGGGTTGACGCTGGCGGACAGGGTGAGCGTGCGGCGGGTCGGGGCGCTGTGCGATGATCTGGCATTGGCGCTGGCGACGCCGAAGGTGCGCGTGGTGGCGCCGGCGAACGGGCCGTATGTCGCCGTCGAGATTCCGCGCGCCGACCGGCGTCCGGTCGCGCTGCGCGACCTGTGGACGGACCCGGCGGCGATGTGGTGCGGCGATCTGCCGGTTCCGCTGGGACGGGACGGCGGCGGGGCGCCGATCATCATCGACCTGGCGGCGCAACCGCACATCCTGGTCGCCGGCGCCACCGGGTCGGGCAAGTCGATGCTGCTGCATGCCTGGCTCACGACGCTGCTGCGTCGCCAGACGCCGGATGCGGCGCGGGTGGCGTTGATCGACCTGAAGCGGGTCGAATTGGAGCCGCGCTACGGCGGCGCGCCGCATCTGTGGGATGCGCCGGCGACGACGGAGGCGGCGGCGCTGGCGCTGCTGCGCCGCCTGGTCGCCGAGATGGAGGCGCGCTACGCCCTCTTGCAGCAGCGCGGGCTGCGCGATCTCGGCGCCTGGCGCCAGGCCGACTCCGCGTCGGCGCCGCCGCTCCTGGTGCTGGTGGTCGATGAAGTCGCCGACCTGCTGGCGACCGATGAGTCCGGCGCAGCGGCGGCGGCGCTGCGGGCGCTGACGCGCAAAGCGCGCGCGGCGGGCATCCACCTGGCGTTGGCGACGCAACGCCCGTCGGTGGATGTGCTGGCGGGGGAGATCAAGGCGAACATCCCGGCGCGCATCGCCCTGGCGCTGCCGACGGCGACGGACAGCCAGGTGGCGCTGGGGCAGGCCGGCGCCGAAACGCTCCTCGGCGCCGGCGACCTGCTCTATCGGTCGCCGGATGGCGCCCTCGTGCGCGCGCAGGCGCCGTTGGTCGCATGGGAGGACGGCGCATGGCCGCCGCCCCGGTCGCTTCCGGTCGGCGGAACGAGCCGGGATCATGCGCCGACGCCGGACGATCTGGTGCGCCGCTCCGGGCTGCTGATCCACCCGGACGCCGCCGTGCGCGCCGCGTGGGTGCAGCGCCTCATGGCGGCGGCGCAGGCGGCGGGCGCGCGGTTCCTCATGGCCGACCCGGCGCGTCCGGACGATCCGGCGCCTGCGGGGGGCGGCGGCGGCGAGACGCCGGTAGAGGCGGCGCGGACGCTGGCGGCGCTGGCGCTGCTGGCGCGGCAACGCGCGGCGGCGGGAGGAGGCGCCGACGCGCCGTGGGTTGTCGCGGTGGTGCGCGGGCTGGACGCGCATCTCGCCGCCTGGCGCGCCCACACCGTCGCGGTCGGGTCAAAGCGGCGATCGATGGATGCGCTGGCGCAGGCGGCGCTGATCGAGACGCTGGCGGCGCATGCGCAGCGCGTGGCGGTCTGGCTGGTGGCGTCCGCGCCGCCGGATGCGACGGACCTGGCGCCGGCGACATGGGAGGCGCTGCGGCGCCACGGGTGGACGCTGGCGCCGGGCGCAGCGTTGCCGGCGCCGGTGATCGGCGAGCGGGAACCGGATGGGCGCCGATGCGGCGCGGCGGCGGCGGATGCGCCATGCATTGCGCTGCATGGCGCGGTGCGGGCGGCGCCGTGGGCGGGCGTCGTGGAGCGCAAGGAGGGCGTCGATGACGTGGGTGCGGCGTGATCCCGAAGCGGCGCTGACGCTGGCGCTGCAGGCGATCATCCCCCTGATCACGCTCGTCGTGAGCGTGTGGGGGTCGTTCACGTTTTGGGCGGAGGTGCTGGGGTCGGCGCCGCTGGCGGTCGCCGTCATGCTGGCGCTGGAGGGCGTGGCGCTGATCGGCTTCATTATGCATGTCGCCGATCTGGCCGCCGGGCATCCGTTCCGCATGCTGCGGCACGTGTTGCCGCTGCTGCCGGCGGCGCCGCTGGCGCACACCATGCATGGGGTGCTGCTGCGGTCGCCGGTCATCGGCGACCTGGCGGCGTGGACCGGCGCGGCGGCGGACGGCGCGGCATGGGGCGGGGCGGCGGCGCTGACGGCGGCGCTGGTCGGCGTGGCATGGTGGGCATGGGAATCCCTGGCGACGGACCTGCGGGATCGCCATGCCTGGGCGCTGCGGCGGATCGACCGTGACCGCGTGCGCGCCGAACAGGACATCCAGGTGACGCTGGCGCGCCAGCGCGCCGAGCTGGAGGTGCGTATGGCGCAGGCGGCGGCGGACCGCGAGGCGACCCTCCGGCAGCTGGAGGCGGAGCGCCGGGAGTTGGCGGATCGCATTCCGGTGCTCCGCGCCGAACTCGCCGCTGCCGAAGAGCGCCTGATTGCCGTTGAGACGGCGCTGCAGGCGTTGCACGCGCCCGTGCCCGCGCCCGTGCCCGCGCTCACACCCGCGCCGCCGCCCGCGCCCGCGCCCGCGCCCGCGTCATTGCCGGCGTCATTGCCTGCGTCTGACCCGGCGCTCACGCCCGCGCCTGCGCCCGCGCCGTTGCCCGCGCCCGCGCCGGCGCCCGCGCCGGGCGACGGAACCGGGGGGCGGTCGGACGCCGCGCCCGCGCCGGTGCCCGCGCCCGCGCCCGCGCCCGCGCCGGGCGACGGAACCGGGGGGCGGTCGGACGCCGCGCCCGCGCCGGTGCCCGCGCCCGCGCCCGCGCCCGCGCCGGGCGACGGAACCGGGGGGCGGTCGGACGCCGCGCCCGCGCCGGTGCCCGCGCCCGCGCCCGCGCCCGCACCCGCGTCATTGCCGGCGTCTGACCCGGCGCCGGCGTCTGACCCGGCGCTCACGCCCGCGCTCACACCCGCGCCGGTGCCCGCGCCCGCGCCCGCGCCCGCGCCGGGCGACGGAACCGGGGGGCGGTCGGACGCCGCGCCCGCGCCGGTGCCCGCGCCCGCGCCCGCACGGCAAAGCAATTCGGCGCCGGCGGCGGGCGGCACCGGCGTGGTTCCCGAATGGCATGGACATGGCGCGGGGGGAGCGGCGCACCCGGCGTTGCGCGTGGTGTATGCGGCGCCCCGCGTCGTCGCCGGACCCGGCGCTGCCGCTCCCCCCGCATCGAGGGCGGCAGCGCGCGATCTGCGCCTGGCCTATGCCGCCTACCTGCTGACTCGGGGATTCAGCGCCCGCCACGCGGCCGCACAGTGTGGCGTGCCACCGTCGACCCTGGGCGACCGGCTGCGCGCGGCGGGGAATGATGCCGCGCGGATGTATCGGCGGATGCGGGAGGCGTTGTCGGCGGACGACCAGGCGGTGCTGGATGCGCTGATCACCCGTGGGGATGAGCGTTCTGATGATTTCGTCGGATCATAAGCATCGCCGCACGGCGCCGGGCGCTGCGCCGGACGCGGCGCCCTTCGTCATCATCATCACCCGCCCGCCCGCGACACCCGGTCGGATGGTCGCAGGGAGCGCGGGCGGGCGGGCGTCCGGGACGACGGCGCGACGGCGAACCGTCTGGCCGTCATGGGGGGACGCCCTGCTCCTGGCGGCGACGGTCGCGATTCTGACGTTGGCGCTGCTGAGCCGCCCTGACCTGACGCGCGTCATCGGGGCGCGCATGGCGCCGCTGCGCAGCGTTGGTGCGCCGGATGCGGCGTTTCCGTATCGTCTGCGCCATCCGCCGACGATCACGGCGGCGACGTACCGCGCGGCGTTGGCGGAGGCGAACCATCCGATGGCGGCGGAGGCGGACGACGTCTACGACCTGCTGGCGGCGTCCGGCGTCGACCCGGCGGTGGAGTTGGCGCTGGCGCTGGCGGTCGCGGCGATGGACCCTGACGCCGTGCAGCCGCCGCCGGTCGGCGGGCGCAACGTGCATGGCGTGCTGCGTCCGGATGGCGCGCCGGCGACGTATGCGACCTATCGGGACGCGGCGGCGGCGTGGGTCGACTGGGTGTATGCGGCGTCGGCGGCGCCGGAATCGGCGGATGCGCCGCTGACGTTGGCCGGGGTCGTGGCGCTGGCGTGCGCGGCGCCGTGCCCGGCGGATGCGGCGCTGACGGAGCTGATGCGGGCGATTGATTCCTGGCGTGCGGCAGATGCGGCGCGCCGCCGCTGAGGAGCGGAGGAGGACGGCATGCCGACGGTCCTGGTGATTGATGACGATCCGACGACGGCGGACGCGCTCCGGCGCGTCGCGCCGTTGGATTGGACGGTGGCGACGGCGCCCGATGGGGTGGCGGGGCTGGACATGGTGCGGCGGCGCGCGCCCATGCCGGATGTGGTCGTGCTGGACGTGCAGATGCCGCACGATGGGGTGCTGACCGCGATCCAGCTGCGGCGGCAGGTTCCCGACCTGCCGATCGTGCCATGCACGGCGTTTCCGGAGTTTCTCGGCGTGCTGGCCGATCTCGGCTGCGCGCCGCCGGTGATCAAGCCGTTCGCCCCGGACGAGCTGCTGGCGGCGCTGGTCGCCGCGCATGCGGTGCCGCCCGCGCCGCCGCGCCCGCAGGCCGTGTGGGAGTATCTGCATGCGCGGGCGGTGGCGGAGGAGGCGGCGGCGCGCCGCATGCGGCGCACGATGGCGGCGCTGGCGATTCTGGCGTCGTCGGCGATGATGGCGGCAGTGCTGGAGCAGGCGGCGCAGGGCGCCGGCATGACCACGCCGCTGTGCGAGACCGATGCGGCGACGCTGGCGCTGCACCTGCGCGGACGGGTCGGGCTGGCGGCGCTGCTGGCGGACGATGCATGCGCGGACGCGGCGATGCACCTGGCGCAGCAGCATGGCCTGGCGCCGATCATCATCGCCGTCGCGCCGCATCGCGTCGTGCTCCTGGCGCCGCGTCTGGCGACGGCGACGCCGCCCGGTGCGGCGCTGGCGCTGCCGTTCACGGCGTCATTGCTGCACGCTGCCGTCACGGCCGTGCAGCAGGGACAGGCGTTCTCCGATCCGCGGCCGGATGCGGCGCTGGCGGCGGCGGGCTTGTCGGCGACCGACATCGCCATCGCCCGCGCCACCCTCGCCGGCGTGACGTCCGACGGCATTGCGCACGAGCTGCCGCTGCGCCCGCAGAGCGTGCGCGTCGCCCGCATGCGCATCTACGAGCGCACCTGCGGCGCCGGCGGCGATATTGCCGCCCTGCGCGACTGGGTGGACGCCCAGGTGCGCGCCATGCACTGAGCGCCGCTCAACGCGTGTTCGGCGCATGCGGCGCGGCTGTTGATTCCCCCCGCCGCCGCCGCATGGTACCCTCAAGCCATGCCGACCGGTTCACATGCGCCATCATCGACCTCGCTCCGACCGTTTGTGCGCCGCGCGCGCGTGCGCCGCTGGATGCGGCGCCATCGTCGCCGGATCATCGTCGGGGCGATCATCCTGATCAGTGCGATCATCCTCGCGTGCATCATCGTCACGCATGCGCTCGCGCCGGTTGGCGGATGACTCGTTGTCATGCCGGATGGGAGCCTGCCATGATTCTGCGGTGCGCACGGCGCGCGCATGCTCGTCATGCGGCGCCGGGACAGGCGCTGGTGCTGGTTGCCGCCGTGCTGGGGCTGCTGGTCACGCTCGCCGTCGGCTCGGTCGATGTGGCGGTGCAGCGGCGCGCCGTGCGCCTCGGTCAGCGCGCGGCCGAGCATGCGGCGCTGGTCGGGCTGCGCGCGGTGCGTCCGGAGTCGCTGGCGACGCGGACGCCGGCGCTGGACGCCGCCCGCGCCGAAGCGACCGCCCGGCGCGCCCTGGCGACCCGTCTGGAGCCGCTGGCGCCGTGGCTGGTTGATTCACCGGCGGCGACGGCGGCGCGGGCGGAGGTGCGCGCGGCGGCGGCGGGGACGACGGTGTGCGGGAGGGTGGCGCTGGGCGGACCGGCGATGTGCGTGCGCGGCGACCTCCGCGTGCGCAGCGTGCTGTGGGGGGAGCGGACGTATGCGTTTGCGACGGTTCAGGTGTATGCGCCGGACCTGTCCCGGCGCTAGTCTGATTGAGTTTGCCATCGTCATGCCGCTGCTGACGACGCTGGTCATCGGCGGCATCTCCCTGCTCATTCGCCTGACGGTGTATGCTGCGCTGGACGATGCGGCGTCGCAGGCGGCGTGGGCGGCGGCGCGCGGCGGCGACGCGAGGGACGTGGCCCGGGCGATTGCGGCGTCGTTGCCGTTTGCCCGGGCAAGTGATGTGGAGGCGTGCGTTGCGAGCGGCGGGTACCACCAGGACGTCATCGCGCGCGTCGTCTACAACGGTCCGGTCATTGCGAACCTGCCGTTTTTCAACGATCCGTTGCCGCCCGCTGTGGCGCTGACGACCAACCAGCAGGAACGGTCGTTCGCGTTTGGGACCGCATGCACCAACCGATTCCAGGGGCAAGGACTCGATGACGGGTCGGCGGGGCCGGATCGCCCGCGCGGTCCGGCGGCCTGGCCGCAGGGAGGACGACCATGAGGAGGACGCCGTTTGGTCCGTTCGGCCGGGTCGTGCGCGCGGCGGCGGCGCTGGCGCTGCTGGCGCTGGCGGGATTGATGCTGGCGATCATGAGCCAGGCGGCGCCGATCATGCGCGCCGGCGGCGGCGCGGCGCCGCCGCCGGCGCCGTTGCCGACGGTTGGGGCGCCCATGGCGCCGACGGTCGGGGCGTCGGCGACGCCCCCCGCCGGACCGCCGCCGCCGACGCACCTCGCTGCGTCGTCGCCGCCGACGCCCCCCGCCGCGCCGCCGCACGACGCAGCGGCGCCGTCCACGGTTGGCGACGCCGCTGCGGTGCGGGACACGATGATGGCCGCCTGGCAGTGCGACCGCGCCCGGCGCGGCGTGCCGCAGCTCATCCGCGATCCGGCGCTGGACGCGGCGGCAGAGGAGCTGCTGCGCACGGTGCAGACGGGAGGGCATGCCGCCGCCCGCGCCGCCGCCGCGCGCTATCACGAGGTGATCCTCGGCGCGCTGCCCATGATGCAGGTCGCCGCCATGCGCTGCGATGCGCCGCTGCCCGCCGGCGTGCCGCCGACCGACGCCGCAACCCGCCGCATTGGGCTGGCGGTGATCGTCCCGCCGCATAGCGGCGACTCGCCCTACGTCTCGGCGTCGTTTGCGCTGATTGGAATCCGCGAGGAGGGATCCCCATGACGACTCGCCGCGCGTACGCGACCGGTCTGGCGGCCCTGGCGCTTGTCCTTGCGGTCACGCTTGCATCGTTCCCCCATCTCGCGCTCGCGCAGGCGTCCTGGAGTGCGGGACCGAACCAGGGCTGGCCATGGATAGATGCCTCGTGGCTCGTTCCCGCCTGCGGCAGTGGCTGGTGTCACTCGGAGACGATTCCGATTGCGGGGTTGTTCGAGTATTTCCTGCACCGCGAAACGGTGGCCCTCAACGAAGGACCGGCGCCGGAGCATGGCGGCGACCCGACGTTCATTGCGCGCGTTCCATGCTTCTATCTCGGCATTCGGCAGGGATGGGTCGCCGGCTCATGGCGCCATTACGCCTTCTGGACATTTCGGGCCGCCAACGGGGTCTCGTGGTGGGAGGGGCCGAACATGCCGCACTGGTCGTTTGCAGCGGACGGCGGCTGCGGCCCGGCGATCAATCCGACCCGCACGCCGCCGCCGCCGACGCCGCCGCCGACGCCGCCGCCGTCCGGCGGCGAAACGTCGACCGTGCACGTCGAGGCTGTGGTCGTCGGCGAAATGCCGGATAACCTGATCGGCGAGCTGACGACACGCGGCGGCGGAACGTATCCGGTCGGCGCGTGGGTGGATGCGTCGGTGGAGATTCCCGAATCGTGGACGACCCATTGGCGCTGGAGCGGCGTGACGGTCTCCGGGTGCGGTTTGGGGGGGGTCGGACAGAGCGTCGGACGGCGCGAGGTCCGGTTTGCGGCGCCGCCGGGCGGCTGCACGCTGCGCTTCCTGATCGTCTTCCGCGCGTGGGTGCCGTCGTGCACGGGGCTGCATGCCTCGCACCTTCCGCGCCCGGTTCCCATCATCGTGCGCCCGGCGAGCGGCCACTCCGTGCTGAGCGGCGCGCCGACGATGTGGGAAGCGCCGCAGCAGATGCCCTACCTGTCGCTGGACGGCAATGCCGACGCGGTGCTGGTGAACACGCGCTGGATGCTGGATGACCCGCTCGTGCAGGCGCGCCCGTTCCGCCTGAGCGGGGGGGAGTACGTGGATATCGTGCTGCCGCTGGGGTCCGTGCGGCGCAATAACGGCAGCGGCGGTCTGTTCGGCGCCTTCTACGATCCCGGCGGCGCGGCATCGCTCACCTTCGGCATCATCGATCTGGGACCGCGGGGAGCGGGGCCGGTTCGGCTTCCGTTCTATCTCCATGCCGGACGCGGGTCTACATCCGCCGGCTTCGGCACGTCGCTGGGGATGCTGTACATCGACGGGACGGCGTGGCACGGTCTGCCGGACCGCGGTCGTCCGCCAGAGGCATGCCGGAATGACGCGGCATGTGCGCCGACCTACACGCCGTTTCCCAACGCGAGCGCGTTCCTGATCGGTCCGCAGACGTTTGCGGCATGGAACGACAATGTTCGGAAGTGGGAACATCTCCGCGATGATCGCAACGGTGCGCCGACGCCGCCGGAGTTCATCCCCAGCATCCAGCCGAACTTTGCCGTCGATCGCGTGTGGCTGGAGCCGGCGACCAACCTGGGGGTGCGGCTGCGCCTGACGCCGGGGCATCGGTACGGCGTGTTCGTCGGGATCGAAGCCAAGGTGTGCAATGAGCACTACGCCGCGCATACGGCGGCCATCATCGGCGATGAGGGGCGTCTGATCGGCGGGCAGGTGTGGGATGTGACCAATCCCGATCATCCCACGCCGGCGAACCGCAAGACGCACGTGGTGACGCTGGAAGCGTCGTTCGGGAATCTGACGCGCATGCTCGGACAGACCGGGACCGACGATCAGGCGCGGTTCACGTTCATGGTGACGCGCTCCGACCTCGACCGGCTGGTGATGGATGCGGGAGGGACCCCGTCGCCGGACGCGCGGGTGCAGCTGCGCCTGCGTCTGACGCCGAACACGACCCCATTTGACGACGACTGGCGCTATCTGCCGACACGGCGGCCGGCGCGTCCGCCGGACGGCGTCACCGCGGATTCTGCCGAGCCGCTCGCCGTTGCGTGGACGGTGACGCGGGGGGCGCTGCTGGCGCGCGATTGGGACGGGGCGGCGTTCGTTGTGGCGCGGTACCCGCGGCTGCCCCCAAGCGGACCGGATGCGCGGCTGTGTCTGCACATGCGGCATGCCGACCGGGGCGGGGCGTGGCAGACCACCTGCCGGGCGCCGGAGCCGTCGCGCGCGATGTGGCTGTACGGGGCATGGATGGAATGGCGTCCGGACCTGACGCTGGCGCTGCCGCCCGACCTGCCGCCGGAGGCGGCCGCCTACGCGGTGGCGGGGCGGGTGGAGCGCTGGACGTTCCACGGGAGTCCGCCGCTGCTGACGGCGAACGCCACGTATGCTGCGGACCGGGCGACGCGCACGCTGTGGAGCAAGCAGCCGCCGGCGGCGGCGAACGGCGGCTGGACGGTGCGGCTGCGGTCGCTGGAGGACGGCGCGCCGGCGGTGTTGGATGTGACCGTGGCGTATACGTATTGGCTGATCACGCCCGACGGGGTGGAGAGCATCCCGCTGGCGGCGACGCATCGGGGGAACGCGACGATCACGGTGCTGGCGCCGCAGGGAACGGCGCCGTAGGGAATGCGCACGGGAGGGGGTATGCGACTGATGATGCTGCGGGGGTCGTCCGGCGCCATCGGGTGGCAGCGCGCGCTGGGCATCGGCATGGCGCTGTTGGCGCTGGCGGCGGCGGCGCTGGCCTGGATCAGCGCGGCGGCGCTGAGTCTGACCGAGCCGGTGGTGGTGACGACGCGCGATATTGCGCCGGGCGCGCGCCTCACGGAGGCGATGCTGACGACGCGGACCGCGCCGCGCAATTTGCCGGAGATGGTGCGCGGGTTCGCCGACCCGCGCATGCTGATCGGGATGTACGCCCGCACGCCGCTGCGCAGCGGGCAGTTGGTGACGCCGGCGGACGTGCAGGCGACGCCGCCGGACGATCAGGTGTTTTGGGACAAGGACCGCCCGGCGCCGCAGGTACTGCGCGGCGTGGTGTTCGAGCTGTCGCCGGAGGGGGTCAGGGCGGCGCGCCCCGGCGGGCGGATCAATGTGGTGGCGCTGGTGGACGCCAAGCGCGGCGACGACCCCGACTTTTCCGTCGGCGCGTTTGATGCGCCGGGCAGCGGGGCGCGGGCGGTGCGCGTGGTGCGCAATGCGCCGGTGCTGGAGGTCGACAGAGATGCGGTGCGGATTGAGGTGACGGCGGAGCAGAGCCGGTTCCTCTGGGCGCTGGCGGCGGCGGACGTGCCGTTTGTCGGGGAAGTGACCGCCGACCTGCAGGCGCCGTTGGGACCGCTGCGCCCGCGCGATCTGACGACGGCGGCAGCGCTGGCGGCGCCGACCGGAGCGGCGCCGGCGGCCGGAGCGCCGACGGCGCCTTCGGCGCCGGCGGCGGCCGGGGCGCCGACGGGTCCGCTCGCGCCTGCTGCGCCGCCGGATGCATGGCCGATGTTCGACAATCGTCACGGAGGGCCGCAATGACGGCATCGCTGACCCCGCCATGGCGCACCCGTGACGATCCCCGCTTCCGCGCGCCGCCGGAGGACGGCGCGGGTGCGGCGGACCCGCTCCGGCAGGGGGTGCGGGCGCCGCCGTGGGAGGAGGACGGCGGCGCGGCGCGGGCGGCGCTGCGGGCGGACGCGGATCGTCCGCCGCCCATCCCGACCGGGTCGCCGGTTCGGGCGGCGGCGGCGGCGGCGGAGGAGGAGACGGCGGCGGACGCGGCGGACGGGAGCGCGGGGCTGCTGGACGACCTGCGCGCCATCTGGCGCGCCGGGGGGTGGGACGGTCGGCTGCCGCCGGAATCGACCTGGCTGCGGGTGCATGGCGACCGGGCGTTTCCCGGGGCGGCGGCGTGGGCGCGCATGCCGACCTTTGGCCCGGCGGACCGGTTGCTGGACGATCCGGGCATCACCGACATCCACCTCAACGGTCCCGGCATCGAGACCATGATTCGGCGCAGCGGCGATGCCATCGAAGTCGGCATCGGCGAGACCTGGCATCCGGCATGGATCGACTGGCTGGCGACGCAGTGCGTGGCGCGCGCCGGCGCCGTCCCCGCCGCCGGCATGCCGGTGGAGGGGACGGCGGATGCCACCCGGCCGGGGCGGCCGCCGTGTCGGGTGCGGTTTGTGATCGTGCCGCCGCCGCTCTGTCCGCATGGGCCGGCCATCGCCATGCGCGTGCTGCGTCCCGGCGCGGTGACGCTGGAAACGCTGACGGCGTGGAAGATGCTGACGCCGGCGGCGGCGGAACTGCTGGCGTGCTGCGTGCGCGCCCATTTGGACGTGCTGCTGGTCGGTCTGCCGGGGGTCGGCAAGACGACCCTGGCGCAGGCGTTGATCGGCGCCGTGGCGGATCAGCGCCTGATCGTGCTGGAGGATGTGCCGGAACTCGCGCTGCCGACCGCGCGGGTGGTGCGCATGACGACCGGACCGGACGCATCCGATCTGTATCACCGGCTGCTGCGCCTGGCGCTGCGGATGAACCCGCAGCGGATCGTCATCGGCGAGGTGCGCGGCAGCGAGGCGTATGCGGCGCTGGCGGCGGCCAGCAACGGGTTCCCGGTGCTGACGACGGTGCATGGCGATCATGCCATGCACGGGGTGCAGACCCTGGCCTTCAAGGCGGCGCAGGCGCCGGAGGCGCGCGGCGGGATGGAGACGATCTACGCCATGATCAACGCCCGTCCGTCGATTGTCGTCGGGCTGGCGCAGCGCGACGGGCGGCGCACGGTGGACGAAATTATCGAGCTGCAACGCCAGTTCGGGACGCAGCGTCCCGTGGGCGAACCGCTCTACGCGCGCATGGACGGAACGCTGCGGCGGCTGGCGTCCCCATCGGCGGCGGTGCGGGCGCGGCTGGAGGCGGCGGGGGCGTGGCCGACGTTGGAGGAGGACGTATGAACATCTTGGCTGGGTTGCGCCTGTCCGGGCTGGCGCGTGCGCTGGACGGCGCCGTGCAGGATGGGCGGCATCAGGTGACGATGGTCAGCGCGGTGGCGGATGTGGCGTGGCGGCTGAACGACGCCCGCCCGCTGGACGTGCTGATTCTGGACGACCGGCTCGACCCGGACGGGGATGAGCCGATTCAGGATTCGCTCTGGCGGCTGATCTATCTGGCGGGGACGCGCCGCCCGCCGACGCGTCCGCTGCTGATTCTGCGCGAGGACGTCTTTCCGTTGGATATCCGCGATGCGCTCATCGGCGCGGCGCAGGAGCGGCGCGGCAGTGCGTATCTGTTGCCGCGCTGGAGCACGCCGGCGGATGACGCGCAGGCGGTGCAGTGGGTGTTGACGCAGGTGCAGTTGGAGACGCGCCCGGCGCAGTTCTGGATTATGCCGCTCTCGGCGGCGGGCGGGTGCGGGAAAACCACGCAGTTGGGCAATCTGGCGCTGGCGCTGCAGCGGCGCGGGCTGCGGACGCTGCTGATCGACGCGGATTTTGCCAACGGGTCGCTGACCAAGTGGCTCAAAGCGCCGCCGGGGACGTTTGAGCCGTTTGTCACGTTGCCGCAGGACGAGCCGAATCCCGGTCCGTCCTATTCGCTCGACGCGGTGCGGCGGCGCATTGCGGCGCACCCGTCGGGGATCGATCTGCTGTCGTCGGGCAGCGGGCTGTCGGAGGTTGCGGACATGGCGATGCCGGCGATGCTGGCGCTGGTGGCGGCGGTGCGGCAGCTGCCCTACGATGTGGTCTGTCTGGATACCGGTCCCGACCTCAAAGCGCGTCCCTACGCGCTGCATGTGCTGCGGGACGGGAGCGTCGGGATGGTGGTGGCGCAACCGGGACGGAAGGAACGCGAGGGGGCGGAGGAGATGCTGCGCACCTTGCGCGATCTGGCGGCGCCGGACCGCAATGCGTCCTTGCTGTCGGCGGCGGCGCTGCTGGGGGTCGAGGCGGAGCGCGGCAGCATTGCGGATATCTACCAGGTCCACGCCGACCTGTTGCGTCTCTACCCGGTCG
>Ga0308400_1000605_pt1 | contig 13257 bp, 15 predicted proteins | sample HotsprSampOS1265_FD_203451 | JGI IMG/M metagenome (GOLD analysis project Ga0308400, IMG submission 203451) | Hot spring phototrophic mat microbial communities from Octopus Spring, Yellowstone National Park, Wyoming, United States - 20060914_OS12-65 ...
CACTCTTATTTTACCATAGCGTTTCAGTGCTCTTCAACGAGCCGAAATTGCTGAAAGCCGAGGGAACGACGCAACGCTCGGTCTGTTTCGTTTCAGTGCTCTTCAACGAGCCGAAATTGCTGAAATCATAGGTGACATTCTTACGAACTATCATACACATATGTTTCAGTGCTCTTCAACGAGCCGAAATTGCTGAAATTCTGGTCGCTGTAGAACCTCATTTGCCCGCTATCGCGTTTCAGTGCTCTTCAACGAGCCGAAATTGCTGAAATTTTGCGGTTCGGTCGCCCCGCCGCGCCGCGCTACGGTTTCAGTGCTCTTCAACGAGCCGAAATTGCTGAAATTGACATCATCGCATCGAGTACTTGCCCGTCTCGTCAGTTTCAGTGCTCTTCAACGAGCCGAAATTGCTGAAATCTGATATATCAGCACGAATGGTCGAACCATCTGGACGGTTTCAGTGCTCTTCAACGAGCCGAAATTGCTGAAATGTCGAACGCCGCACCGACAGCGCGGGTGTGCGGGCGTTTCAGTGCTCTTCAACGAGCCGAAATTGCTGAAATCGTCGTGTCGGTTGCGGCGCTGGCGGCCCTTATCGGGTTTCAGTGCTCTTCAACGAGCCGAAATTGCTGAAATAATGAGATCGTCGACTCCCTCGGCCGAACCCGCCACCGTTTCAGTGCTCTTCAACGAGCCGAAATTGCTGAAATCGTCATCCAGTTGATGGCAGCCGCATACTCAACCCGTTTCAGTGCTCTTCAACGAGCCGAAATTGCTGAAATGTGATGATGAGGCATGGGTGTCGGTCTCTGGTCATCGTTTCAGTGCTCTTCAACGAGCCGAAATTGCTGAAATGCCTAGCCAGAGAATCGATCTGCGCGATTTTGACGCGTTTCAGTGCTCTTCAACGAGCCGAAATTGCTGAAATCAGTTGCTCAACGTGAGTGGAATAATCGATACAATTCGGTAGTTTCAGTGCTCTTCAACGAGCCGAAATTGCTGAAATCGGGCTGGACAACGTTGACGCGCGCGCAATTCTCGTGTTTCAGTGCTCTTCAACGAGCCGAAATTGCTGAAATCGGTGTTGATCGATAAGATCGCCAGGTTCGTGGAGTGGTTTCAGTGCTCTTCAACGAGCCGAAATTGCTGAAATCCTGATCCCAAACCACACGCGCTCTACGGCTTTCGGTTTCAGTGCTCTTCAACGAGCCGAAATTGCTGAAATAGAAGTGCGGGCTAGTATCGCTGGATGTCGTAGACGGTTTCAGTGCTCTTCAACGAGCCGAAATTGCTGAAATGGCAGGAGTGGGCAAACTCGTATGAGGTGCAAGCCAGTTTCAGTGCTCTTCAACGAGCCGAAATTGCTGAAATGCACGATGACTTTTGCGGCAGCTCTAGTCCTGCGTCCGTTTCAGTGCTCTTCAACGAGCCGAAATTGCTGAAATTCAGATACGCAACATACTCCCGCGTGCGCGGCGACTGTTTCAGTGCTCTTCAACGAGCCGAAATTGCTGAAATCTTGCCCGCGCCGGTGCTGGCCGATGCGCCGGAATATGTTTCAGTGCTCTTCAACGAGCCGAAATTGCTGAAATGTAACAATGACAGTACTTGATGCAGATTTTATGATAGAGTTTCAGTGCTCTTCAACGAGCCGAAATTGCTGAAATGCTGTAGGGAAAAGAGGCTAAGGTGTCGGGATTATAGTTTCAGTGCTCTTCAACGAGCCGAAATTGCTGAAATAATTCGCGTGTGGGACGGCTGGCGTGCGGTTCACGGGTTTCAGTGCTCTTCAACGAGCCGAAATTGCTGAAATTTCAACGTCAACCGTACTCGCGTTTGCCGCCGACGCGGTTTCAGTGCTCTTCAACGAGCCGAAATTGCTGAAATTGGCGGGCACGCCCCGCACCCCGCGCGCCCAATCGAGTTTCAGTGCTCTTCAACGAGCCGAAATTGCTGAAATTTTTCAGCGTCCACTTCCCCACCAGATACGCGCCGTCGTTTCAGTGCTCTTCAACGAGCCGAAATTGCTGAAATTCAAGACGCGCCCGCGTTGGGGGTGCGCGATCCGAGTTTCAGTGCTCTTCAACGAGCCGAAATTGCTGAAATTACGGAATGCCACAGGCGCGCGTGCACACCGGGCGTTGTTTCAGTGCTCTTCAACGAGCCGAAATTGCTGAAATCGGGATCGGCATACGTTTCGCCGACCGCCGCGCTCTCGGTTTCAGTGCTCTTCAACGAGCCGAAATTGCTGAAATCGGAGCTTCGAGATGTGACGGTGGAGCTGGTCATTCGCGTTTCAGTGCTCTTCAACGAGCCGAAATTGCTGAAATCTTCCAGTTGTAACTTCCGATCACCCGGATTGACCGCGGTTTCAGTGCTCTTCAACGAGCCGAAATTGCTGAAATCAAATGCTGTACGATGCAACCAGACAGTAGATGTGAGTTTCAGTGCTCTTCAACGAGCCGAAATTGCTGAAATGGACAACTCAGTGCATATCTCGGTGTAACTGTTCGTGTTTCAGTGCTCTTCAACGAGCCGAAATTGCTGAAATGAACCCCGGAGTGATCTGCGCCCGAAAATCAACAGGTTTCAGTGCTCTTCAACGAGCCGAAATTGCTGAAATCTTGGTGCTCTCGCCGAAGATCACGCTCAAGCAGGTGTTTCAGTGCTCTTCAACGAGCCGAAATTGCTGAAATGGGTTCGTTACGACGCTTCAAGGCAGGCTTAACACGGTTTCAGTGCTCTTCAACGAGCCGAAATTGCTGAAATCCAGACGGCACTGCTTGGAGATCATCCGAGATGCAGTTTCAGTGCTCTTCAACGAGCCGAAATTGCTGAAATCGCAACTTTGATGCGATTTCGCGCAATTCTGCTAATAGTTTCAGTGCTCTTCAACGAGCCGAAATTGCTGAAATAGAGACCAACGCTTCAATTGCCGTGACCGAATTAACGTTTCAGTGCTCTTCAACGAGCCGAAATTGCTGAAATTGCTCGCTAAAATCAGGGCGGGCGGGCGGGGCTACGTTTCAGTGCTCTTCAACGAGCCGAAATTGCTGAAATAATCGTAGTTGCCCCACCATCTACACAAAACGATGTGTTTCAGTGCTCTTCAACGAGCCGAAATTGCTGAAATTCGCCGCCGCCGCGCGGATTGCGTCTGAACCGAAAAGTTTCAGTGCTCTTCAACGAGCCGAAATTGCTGAAATAAAACACGGCTTCCCGTCGCCGTTACCGTTCCCGTCAGTTTCAGTGCTCTTCAACGAGCCGAAATTGCTGAAATTTAGCCATCACGTTACGAATGCCCACAAGAGCGTTAGTTTCAGTGCTCTTCAACGAGCCGAAATTGCTGAAATGTTGTCAAGCGGGAAATTCGCCGGATTTTCTTCAAAATTGTTTCAGTGCTCTTCAACGAGCCGAAATTGCTGAAATACCGACGCATTGCGTCGAACAAACAGCGCTAGTTCAAGGTTTCAGTGCTCTTCAACGAGCCGAAATTGCTGAAATTCGCAACTGCCGCCGCCGCCCGGCGAACGCGGGCTGTATTGTTTCAGTGCTCTTCAACGAGCCGAAATTGCTGAAATTCGGCATCCGCTCGCCGTCGCGCGTCGCAGCGAAGTTTCAGTGCTCTTCAACGAGCCGAAATTGCTGAAATTTCGGGATGTGATCCGCATGCTCAAGTTCTTTTCAAGTTTCAGTGCTCTTCAACGAGCCGAAATTGCTGAAATCCAGTAGCGGTCGGACATTATGCGGGGACAATTGACGTTTCAGTGCTCTTCAACGAGCCGAAATTGCTGAAATACAACGATGACACTTATAAGTACTAAGTTGCGCGAAGTTTCAGTGCTCTTCAACGAGCCGAAATTGCTGAAATCCTAGCCGATAGTACAGCCCTACGACCCACTACCGACCGTTTCAGTGCTCTTCAACGAGCCGAAATTGCTGAAATACTACCTACTACACACCCAAACCGGGCTGGAGCAGGAGTTTCAGTGCTCTTCAACGAGCCGAAATTGCTGAAATCAAGTACCGTCATTGTCACCTGCAAATCTATTCTTGCGAGTTTCAGTGCTCTTCAACGAGCCGAAATTGCTGAAATAAAGGTAGGTACAGTATGACACTCTCAGTAATTACACAGTTTCAGTGCTCTTCAACGAGCCGAAATTGCTGAAATGTCAAGCACCACATCGTAATACCTGTAGCCGATGACGTTTCAGTGCTCTTCAACGAGCCGAAATTGCTGAAATATTGGATGCTGATATATACTAAGTTGCGCAAAAGGTGTTTCAGTGCTCTTCAACGAGCCGAAATTGCTGAAATGGTGCCGTGCTGATTTGGGATGAGGTCCAGGTTTCCCGTTTCAGTGCTCTTCAACGAGCCGAAATTGCTGAAATTATGTCTCTTTGTTCGCCGAAATGTTAGTTTTGGTCGTGATGTTTCAGTGCTCTTCAACGAGCCGAAATTGCTGAAATCGTCTAATCCTGCGTTGCGCTGGGTCGTCGATTGGCTGTTTCAGTGCTCTTCAACGAGCCGAAATTGCTGAAATTCGGATTTGTGTTCTGGAGCGCCTGGCGCGTGTTCGTTTCAGTGCTCTTCAACGAGCCGAAATTGCTGAAATTTACCATCTTCAATTTGCCAAAGCGACGTCTGGAATGTTTCAGTGCTCTTCAACGAGCCGAAATTGCTGAAATGTTACGTTTCTGCGAACAAACAGACACGCTTCAATGTTTCAGTGCTCTTCAACGAGCCGAAATTGCTGAAATGTTGTCGACTGGCTGGGCGGTATCGCGGACTATACGGTTTCAGTGCTCTTCAACGAGCCGAAATTGCTGAAATACGCTGATAAAGCATTCGTCGCAGTACGTAATAATAGTTTCAGTGCTCTTCAACGAGCCGAAATTGCTGAAATGCTCGCGGCGCTGGCGGCGCTTGTGCTGCCGCTGTGTTTCAGTGCTCTTCAACGAGCCGAAATTGCTGAAAATTGCGACGCTCTATGTCCTGGTCTGGCTGGCGCTCGGTTTCAGTGCTCTTCAACGAGCCGAAATTGCTGAAACAACGCGCTCGCGTCGCTGCCGTGGGAGATTACAACGGTTTCAGTGCTCTTCAACGAGCCGAAATTGCTGAAACTTGGGGTCTCCAGTTTGGCGCGTGGCTGAAGGGTTGCGTTTCAGTGCTCTTCAACGAGCCGAAATTGCTGAAATCTGCCTGAGCCACCTTGCGCGCCCCGCCCGCCCGCGTTTCAGTGCTCTTCAACGAGCCGAAATTGCTGAAACGACATTGAAGCGTCAATACCGTTGCCCGGCGACAACGTTTCAGTGCTCTTCAACGAGCCGAAATTGCTGAAATCTCAACGCTGCGACCAGTATTTTCAACCCGTTTGTGTTTCAGTGCTCTTCAACGAGCCGAAATTGCTGAAATTCTCAACGCGGCTACGTCCATCTTCAACCCGTTTGTGTTTCAGTGCTCTTCAACGAGCCGAAATTGCTGAAATGCAGCAAGGCGCTTGACGAGACAAGCGGCGCAAGCGGCGTTTCAGTGCTCTTCAACGAGCCGAAATTGCTGAAACGGACATTCTGCGCGACGCGCTCCAACACGCCGCTGGGTTTCAGTGCTCTTCAACGAGCCGAAATTGCTGAAACGACCGGCACCGGCGTCACGACGCCGCATGTACCAGAGTTTCAGTGCTCTTCAACGAGCCGAAATTGCTGAAACGGCTGGTGCGCAAAGCAATCGGCGACCAGGCGGATGTTTCAGTGCTCTTCAACGAGCCGAAATTGCTGAAAGTATTCTGAGCGCCGCCGATCCCGTTGCGGCGTTGGGTTTCAGTGCTCTTCAACGAGCCGAAATTGCTGAAATTCCAGTTTCGCCAACATCCGCTTGACCGGCGCTTGTGTTTCAGTGCTCTTCAACGAGCCGAAATTGCTGAAATGTTTGAGCGCTACGACATCAAAGCGCTCAATCTGGGTTTCAGTGCTCTTCAACGAGCCGAAATTGCTGAAATCGGCATTCACGTTGACTTTGGAATGATGGCGGCTAGCAAGTTTCAGTGCTCTTCAACGAGCCGAAATTGCTGAAATCGAAGCGAGGCGTACTTCTCGTAATAGTAGTACGTCCGCGTTTCAGTGCTCTTCAACGAGCCGAAATTGCTGAAAGCGGGATTACGTCGCGTTGATAGACAACCCGCGTGAGTTTCAGTGCTCTTCAACGAGCCGAAATTGCTGAAATTTTAGGAGGTCATTATGGACAACGGAACGTATCACAACGTTTCAGTGCTCTTCAACGAGCCGAAATTGCTGAAAGTTGTTGACGTGCAACATTTCGCCCGCTACAATCAGTTTCAGTGCTCTTCAACGAGCCGAAATTGCTGAAATATGTGCATCGCTTTCCCGACCGGTTCCCGACGCACCGTTTCAGTGCTCTTCAACGAGCCGAAATTGCTGAAATTCAACCAGATCGGCGTTTCGCGTAGACGCCCGAAGGTTTCAGTGCTCTTCAACGAGCCGAAATTGCTGAAAGTTACATCGACGACGTGTTACGGCTGGGTTGTCGGCGTGCGTTTCAGTGCTCTTCAACGAGCCGAAATTGCTGAAACTCCCCCCGCTGCGCGCATCTGCGATTTGCCCGCGCGTTTCAGTGCTCTTCAACGAGCCGAAATTGCTGAAATCGCAAGCGTCTGTATCGCGTCCTATTTGCTTATTCGGTTTCAGTGCTCTTCAACGAGCCGAAATTGCTGAAATGCTGGTCGCCGGATTCGTCGAGTGGCTGCTGCGCGAGTTTCAGTGCTCTTCAACGAGCCGAAATTGCTGAAATCGTGCGGCGCAGATTGAAGCCGCGCTCGACGCGGGCGGTTTCAGTGCTCTTCAACGAGCCGAAATTGCTGAAATTTAGTTCCGGCGAGGTCACATACCCGCCGCGCATACCGTTTCAGTGCTCTTCAACGAGCCGAAATTGCTGAAATTCATCGAACTGACCCGCCCCAGCGGTGAGGCGTTTGTGTTTCAGTGCTCTTCAACGAGCCGAAATTGCTGAAATGCACCCCACCCGCCTTCGGCGCTCCGCACCAAATGCGTTTCAGTGCTCTTCAACGAGCCGAAATTGCTGAAATTGAGACAGAGATGCTGCTTGCGACGCTGGACGAGTGGTTTCAGTGCTCTTCAACGAGCCGAAATTGCTGAAATTGTCGCTGCTCGACTCGATCAACCGCGGTGACGGCACGAGTTTCAGTGCTCTTCAACGAGCCGAAATTGCTGAAATCTGCCCCCGCCGGTGCGTCTTCAGTCCAACCCCGCGAAAGTTTCAGTGCTCTTCAACGAGCCGAAATTGCTGAAATATGACGGATAAGGCAATTGTGCCGAAGCCTAAAAGGAGTTTCAGTGCTCTTCAACGAGCCGAAATTGCTGAAATTTTGCGCAGCACGCGGCGAAACGTCGCGGCGGTGATGCTGTGGTTTCAGTGCTCTTCAACGAGCCGAAATTGCTGAAATTTATCTCGTATCCACAGCGGTATGATTTCGATTTGTGTTTCAGTGCTCTTCAACGAGCCGAAATTGCTGAAATATTATCCTGTCCAACCGCTCAAGCACTTCTCGCATGTTTCAGTGCTCTTCAACGAGCCGAAATTGCTGAAATTTCACACGGCGATGTTGACCGTGTGCGGCGAATAATTGGTTTCAGTGCTCTTCAACGAGCCGAAATTGCTGAAATGCTATGCTGCGATTGTCGTATCCGTCCTATCACAGACGTTTCAGTGCTCTTCAACGAGCCGAAATTGCTGAAATGCGGTAGCGCCATTGAGCGTACCGAATCCGGGTTATGTTTCAGTGCTCTTCAACGAGCCGAAATTGCTGAAATCGTATCGAGCGATTTCGCGGGGATTCGATACGAATCAGTTTCAGTGCTCTTCAACGAGCCGAAATTGCTGAAATAATGCACGCCATAGCAGGGCGTTGAGTCGGCTATCGTTTCAGTGCTCTTCAACGAGCCGAAATTGCTGAAATCTGCATTGCGCAACGTCTCAAACGCACAATTGACCGTTTCAGTGCTCTTCAACGAGCCGAAATTGCTGAAATCGGCCGCCGCGAGCGCGAGCCAGAGCAATACATAGAGGTTTCAGTGCTCTTCAACGAGCCGAAATTGCTGAAATAGCGGCGCGGTTAACGGTGCGCGATAGCGCATCCCTGTTTCAGTGCTCTTCAACGAGCCGAAATTGCTGAAATTGTGGTTCATTCAGGCGCGGTGCGGTGGCCGTGTCGTCTGTTTCAGTGCTCTTCAACGAGCCGAAATTGCTGAAATCGGATGGTGTCACGTATCCTGCGTCGCTTCCCGCGCTCAGTTTCAGTGCTCTTCAACGAGCCGAAATTGCTGAAATCCCCCGGCGCCCCCGGCGCCCCCGGCGCGTAGGGGGTAGTTTCAGTGCTCTTCAACGAGCCGAAATTGCTGAAATTCGGCGTCGGCATCGAAGGGAAACAGCAGCGGGTAGAGTTTCAGTGCTCTTCAACGAGCCGAAATTGCTGAAATCGCGGCGGTGGGCAGTGGATTGATCTCCTGCGCGTGCTGTTTCAGTGCTCTTCAACGAGCCGAAATTGCTGAAATCGTGACACCATCCGCAACAACGCCGGCATCGCCGTACAGTTTCAGTGCTCTTCAACGAGCCGAAATTGCTGAAATAGAAAATCGGCGCGGAAGTGGCGGGCGCGTACCGAGGTTTCAGTGCTCTTCAACGAGCCGAAATTGCTGAAATATTTCGTGCTTGGGCTGTGTAATTTCTTCTTGGTCTCGGTTTCAGTGCTCTTCAACGAGCCGAAATTGCTGAAATTGTTCCTTACGCTGTTGCCGACGCTGATTGAAATTGCAAGTTTCAGTGCTCTTCAACGAGCCGAAATTGCTGAAATTGACTATCTCTGGAATGCAGTGTTCGGCGCGATTGGCGGTTTCAGTGCTCTTCAACGAGCCGAAATTGCTGAAATGTTGGGTGATGCCGGTGCCGGAAGCGGAGCGTCTGAGTTTCAGTGCTCTTCAACGAGCCGAAATTGCTGAAATCCAGCTGGACGAGCGCCACCGGGAGCGCCCACAGGTTTCAGTGCTCTTCAACGAGCCGAAATTGCTGAAATATTTCGTGTCGTATTCTCCGACGCTTGCGACGCGCCGTTTCAGTGCTCTTCAACGAGCCGAAATTGCTGAAATCGCCGTCCGCTGGCGCGTGCGGTGGCGCGCGCGCCGAGTTTCAGTGCTCTTCAACGAGCCGAAATTGCTGAAATTTTTGGCGGGATTTCGGTTGAGATTTCACTCTTGACAGACGTTTCAGTGCTCTTCAACGAGCCGAAATTGCTGAAATCGATCGCCAGCTGAGCCAGCAGCGCCTGCTGGACGAGTTTCAGTGCTCTTCAACGAGCCGAAATTGCTGAAATTGAAGGAGTTCGTCGCACTGATGAATAATCCGCGTGAGTTTCAGTGCTCTTCAACGAGCCGAAATTGCTGAAATGCAGACGACGCGCGGCAACGCGAACAGCGCGTCGAGGTTTCAGTGCTCTTCAACGAGCCGAAATTGCTGAAATAGGATGGGAATGGTAAGATTGCGGTCTGCTTATTCCGGTTTCAGTGCTCTTCAACGAGCCGAAATTGCTGAAATCGCAGACGACGCGCGGCAACGCGAACAGCGCGTCGAGGTTTCAGTGCTCTTCAACGAGCCGAAATTGCTGAAATCGACGTTTCGCCGCGTGCTGCGCGCAGCGCGCAGTCGTTTCAGTGCTCTTCAACGAGCCGAAATTGCTGAAATCAGTACGACGCAGATAGAGTGCGGGTGGCGTTCAAACGTTTCAGTGCTCTTCAACGAGCCGAAATTGCTGAAATGCCGCGTGGACGGGCGTGTTTACCGGTGACGGCGATGGTTTCAGTGCTCTTCAACGAGCCGAAATTGCTGAAATGGCAGAAAATCTCAATAAAGAGACGATACACGTCTTGGTTTCAGTGCTCTTCAACGAGCCGAAATTGCTGAAATTTACGGCGCGCCGGGGATGATTACGAGCCGCTACATCGGTTTCAGTGCTCTTCAACGAGCCGAAATTGCTGAAATCCGGTAGCAGTGTTGGCGCAACGACGCCCGCAACGAACGTTTCAGTGCTCTTCAACGAGCCGAAATTGCTGAAATGATGTGTTGTGACAGCAGTTCCCAAAAACTCAAACACGTTTCAGTGCTCTTCAACGAGCCGAAATTGCTGAAATTTGCGGCAGAACGTTACCAAAGCGCGTACTTTGAGCGGTTTCAGTGCTCTTCAACGAGCCGAAATTGCTGAAATCAACGCGCCGAGACCGTCGCCATCACCGCCGCAACAGGTTTCAGTGCTCTTCAACGAGCCGAAATTGCTGAAATATACGTATTGACCGACCAGGGCAGGGAAATGAGCATCAGGTTTCAGTGCTCTTCAACGAGCCGAAATTGCTGAAATCGTGATTGGCGTGTAACCGTCGTGCCGTGGGCGGACGTTTCAGTGCTCTTCAACGAGCCGAAATTGCTGAAATCCGTGGCGCGGGAAGCGCCGGGAGTTTATGTTGAAGGTTTCAGTGCTCTTCAACGAGCCGAAATTGCTGAAATCAGTATTACGGTTACAAAGGTAGTAACAATACTTTTGTGTTTCAGTGCTCTTCAACGAGCCGAAATTGCTGAAATCGAACCGCCAGGATGGCGAATCGTGGTATGCGACGAGGTTTCAGTGCTCTTCAACGAGCCGAAATTGCTGAAATGCGGTTTTGCTTGTCGGATCCGCTGCCCGCTTCGAGTTTCAGTGCTCTTCAACGAGCCGAAATTGCTGAAATCGACCGAGAAGAAACCACACAAGCCCGCAACAAAATGTTTCAGTGCTCTTCAACGAGCCGAAATTGCTGAAATCTACGTTGCGCGACTGCGCTTCGCGTGGTATGTTCGGTTTCAGTGCTCTTCAACGAGCCGAAATTGCTGAAATTGCGAACCCTCGCACGCCGCGCCCTTTTGTTGAAGAAGTTTCAGTGCTCTTCAACGAGCCGAAATTGCTGAAATTTTGGAGCGGCGCGACCGACGGCGACTGTGAGGCGAGTTTCAGTGCTCTTCAACGAGCCGAAATTGCTGAAATGGTGCGCTGGGAACGTTGGCGCAGTATGAGGAAGACGGTTTCAGTGCTCTTCAACGAGCCGAAATTGCTGAAATTGAACGTCGCTCTTGACGTTCAATCCGCACCTTACCCGTTTCAGTGCTCTTCAACGAGCCGAAATTGCTGAAATCGATCTTCGACCGCGACGCCCACTCCTTTGCGCTGAGTTTCAGTGCTCTTCAACGAGCCGAAATTGCTGAAATCTGTTTGAAGCGGGAACCGCACTGTTACGCGGCGACTGTTTCAGTGCTCTTCAACGAGCCGAAATTGCTGAAATCTGCCGAGATCGCCGCGCGGCTGCGTGACGAGGTGGGTTTCAGTGCTCTTCAACGAGCCGAAATTGCTGAAATCGGAGACTTCGACGCGCTGATCAACGCGCGCAACGACGGTTTCAGTGCTCTTCAACGAGCCGAAATTGCTGAAATGCGCGGGCGCGTCTTGACTGCCGTCCACCAGCGCGCGTTTCAGTGCTCTTCAACGAGCCGAAATTGCTGAAATTGTTGAGAGATTCATTCTCCACTCCAACCGCTTACCGGTGTTTCAGTGCTCTTCAACGAGCCGAAATTGCTGAAATCGTTTCGGCATCTTGCGCTGTCGAGCGAGATCAAAAGTTTCAGTGCTCTTCAACGAGCCGAAATTGCTGAAATCCAAGCGCGGGGACGGTGTGATTTCGTCCCCGCCCGTCGTTTCAGTGCTCTTCAACGAGCCGAAATTGCTGAAATTGCTTGTAGTATACCGCGCTTCGGTGCGGTTGTCAAGTTTCAGTGCTCTTCAACGAGCCGAAATTGCTGAAATGCTTCGAGATGTGCGTGAATCGCGTCGCCGATCAGTGGTTTCAGTGCTCTTCAACGAGCCGAAATTGCTGAAATGTCACCAATCTGTATCGGGTTCTCGCTGCGCTCTAGTTTCAGTGCTCTTCAACGAGCCGAAATTGCTGAAATTCTCGTACCGACGCAGTTTGAAGAGCGCATCCGCGGTTTCAGTGCTCTTCAACGAGCCGAAATTGCTGAAATTGTGATAGACATACGCTCCTTTCTCCTCCTTCTAAGCCGTTTCAGTGCTCTTCAACGAGCCGAAATTGCTGAAATGCGTCGTTCAGTGCGTAATAGGCGCGCATCACTGCGTCGGTTTCAGTGCTCTTCAACGAGCCGAAATTGCTGAAATCGTCGTTTCGTATCTCGTTCCGCTGAACGAAGCGGGTTTCAGTGCTCTTCAACGAGCCGAAATTGCTGAAATGTGGCGGTCGGGGAAACGTACACCGATCCCGGCGCGGGTTTCAGTGCTCTTCAACGAGCCGAAATTGCTGAAATCAAAGAGCGCGCCCACAAACGACATCGGCTTCCGGGTTTCAGTGCTCTTCAACGAGCCGAAATTGCTGAAATCCGTCGCCACGCCGCGACCGCGCGGGCGATGTAGTCGCGTTTCAGTGCTCTTCAACGAGCCGAAATTGCTGAAATCTGCTGCGTCTGCGTAACCGGCTGGCGATTGCGCGCGGTTTCAGTGCTCTTCAACGAGCCGAAATTGCTGAAATTCCGCCCGTCGGTCGTCCGGTAGAACGAGCGGTCGGTGTTTCAGTGCTCTTCAACGAGCCGAAATTGCTGAAATCGCATTGTACAAACTGCTGCCGCGTTCGGCGCAGATTGGTTTCAGTGCTCTTCAACGAGCCGAAATTGCTGAAATCCCGAACTGCTACTTACTCGTCTAACGACGTTGTGCGGTTTCAGTGCTCTTCAACGAGCCGAAATTGCTGAAATCTGCGCGGGGTCGTGCTGGACGGCTCTGACGAGATTAGTTTCAGTGCTCTTCAACGAGCCGAAATTGCTGAAATACGGCAAGGGCGACTGGTTGACGCCGAACCTCGCCCGTTTCAGTGCTCTTCAACGAGCCGAAATTGCTGAAATTCGGAATAGAGTTGGCGTATCTGTCGCTGGCGTTCGGTTTCAGTGCTCTTCAGCGAGCCGAAAATTCCTCAATTCACCACTGCCGCGCCTTCGAGCGAGTCCGGCAGCGGTTTCAGTGCTCTTCAGCGAGCCGAAAATTCCTCAATAGTCGACCGCGCGGCGCAGGTTGTCGCTGAGATCGAGGTTTCAGTGCTCTTCAGCGAGCCGAAAATTCCTCAATGCACGCCGCGATGCGGT
>Ga0308400_1000606_pt1 | contig 13251 bp, 8 predicted proteins | sample HotsprSampOS1265_FD_203451 | JGI IMG/M metagenome (GOLD analysis project Ga0308400, IMG submission 203451) | Hot spring phototrophic mat microbial communities from Octopus Spring, Yellowstone National Park, Wyoming, United States - 20060914_OS12-65 ...
GAATGGGCCTACCTGTTCTGCCTCAGCCTCGTCGTCATCCTCGCCTGGATCGTCATCTGGTGGCAGCAGACCGTCACCGCCGACATCCGGCACGTCTGGCCCATCGAAATCATCATCGTCCAGTACCTCATCCCGCCCTTTGCCCTCCTCGTCGACTGGGCCCGCCACCGCCAGACCTACTGGCAGTTCGACCTGCGCGAAACCCACGGCACCGCCCGCTGGAAACGTTTTGACGAACTCCGCAAAAAAGGCTATATCGTCCCCCGCGGACAGAACCCGCCGGGTTATGCCTACCTCGCCCCCTACAATGCCATCTATGATGTCGTCCTCCCCTGGGAGGAAATGTTCCGCTCCCGCCTCTTCATTGGTAAACCCGGCAGCGGCAAATCCTCCACCTTTCACGCCAATCACCTGCGTCTCTATTCCCGTGATTTCAATACCGTCGCCGTCGATATCAAGGGCGAACTGTACAACCAGACCGCGCATTACTATTCCAATGTCTATCGCCTCGATTTCCGCGATCCACGCTACAGCGACCGCTTCAACCTCATCCGCGACTGCCGCGGCGACATCACCTTTACCTCGAAAATCGCCTTCACCCTCATCGTCGCCACCAACAAGGAAGCGGCCAACAGCCAGAACAAATACTTCTATGATGCGGCCAAGGCGGTCCTGACCGCCCTCATCCTCCACCTGGCCGAGGACAACGAACACTACCCCGAAGCCACCCTCAACGACCTGTTCTACCTGCTGGCCGGTGAGTACCGGGAGGTGACCGAAAGCGATAAGTCGTATTTCGTCAACCGCGTAACTGAATACATCATCCATGAGTTCCTGAAAGATCAGGCGGAACCCGGTTCCCCGGCGGGAACGGGCCGGAACCAGATCAAGTCGGCCAACCTCCGCCTGCTGCGTCACCGCATCCGCAAAACCCTCAGTTGTGAAGACGTTCCGGTCATCACCCGCGCGCTTTATATCACCTATCTCATCGAGATGGCCTACTCCGGTGTTTCTCTCGAAAACACACGAAAGCCGTGGGAAAAATATGAAGAGAAAAACTTCGAGAAATCAAGGTACGCAAGACCGTGGTACAGGAAGAGAGTGGGGGCAGAAGTGAAGGAAGACCCCAGACTCAGGGAAATCATTTTCTCCGAACCCGAAGCAGAGGGGAAAATCGAAAAAAAACTGTTTCAATATATCGAGGAATATCTAAGCAATCCGCAACCGCATCAGGGTAATTGGTATCATCAGGAACATTCCGAACCACCTCTATCTCCACCCCCACGCGATTTCGAGCCCGCCGCCGTCTTCCAGAAAGTTTACCATCTGCTCTCGACCCTCTCCCCAAAACGGCCCGACTTCCGCGATTTCAAAAAACCGTCCGAATACAGTGAAGAAGGCTTTTTCATGGAAAAGGAAAACGGGCGCGTTGCCCGCTTCCTCATGGAAGTCTTCCGTAACTCCCCCAGCGTCGCCGCCCGTCAAAGCTGGGCCACCTTCCAGTCCAGTGCCGGTAACGACCCGCGCCTGCTGGGCAACATCACCAGCACCCTCCTGACCGCCATCGAGTGCTTCCGCGACCCCACCGTCAATCTCTGCTTCCGTAACCCCACCCCCGAAGAAGCCGCCCGGGGATGCCGCATCATTGACTGGAACTTCCTCCGCGCCGAACCCTCCAGTGCCCTCTTTCTCGTCATGTCGGCCGCCCAGTCCATCCAGCTCGCCCCCGTCGTCGCCACCATCTTCTCCGTCATCATGGAAAAGCTCCTCCGCGAGCTCAATGACCCCACCGGACAAAAGAAACTCCGCCCCTGCTACCTCCAGGTCGATGAAGGCGGAAACTTCAAGATCCCCGGCATTGCCGAATTCGTCGCCACCTGCCGCGGTTCCGCCGTCTGCGTCGATTATTCCGTCCAGAGCGTCCTCCAACTCAATCATCTCTACGGAAACGAATACGGCGAAATGCTCAAGGAGGTTTTCGGGACCAAGATTTTCCTCCCGGGCAGCGAGGGCAAAACCGCTGAACTGGCCTCCCAGCTCAGCGGCGAATCCACCACCCGCCAGCGCAAAATCGTCGATGGCCCCGGTAACTGGCAGGACCGCGAGGAAGACCAGGAAGTCAAACGCAACCTCGTCGCCAACTACGAGGCACGCACCCTCGCCCGCCACCTCGAAGCCCTCTGTGTCCTCAGCGACGAACCGGCCATCCGCATCAGTTTTCCCCCTTTCGCCCGTGATCTCGATGACCGGCTGACCCAGCCGCCCCAGTACACGGAAGACATTCTCCCGCCGTCATCGCCACCGCCGTCCCCGGAAAACCACCCACTTCACCCGGAAAATGTCAGACGGGATTTCAGCCGCATCATTGCCAAAGTCTTTGAGCCCGGCGAGGGGAAACATGAGAAATCAGGCGGGGATGCCAGCACGGGCGACACTACCGGAACGACTGCCGGCACCCCCCAGCGCACCCCGTTCACCGCCAGTCCCACAGACACCCCCACGCCAGGAACCTGTTCGGCCGGTCAGCAGACAGAGACCAATTCACCCTCACCATCAGCGTCCGTCACAGACACGTCCTCCAGGGTATACGGCATGCAATCGGTGCTGTCCATGTCCAGATGTGAGGATGAGGCCCCGGCGCCAGACTCACCACCGCCTCCGGCTGACAACCCGACTCCGCATCGTCCAGGTATGCGCAGGATAGCCAACGCGGTAACACTTCCCAGCACCGAAAGTATCCAGTCCATCAGCATCGAAGACGAAAAAGACGAATCCCCCGTCCAGACATCACTTCCCATCAGCTGAGTGGCGAGTGGCGAATGGCGAGTGGGAAGGAAGCGAGTGGCAAGTGGAAGTTTACTACTCACTACTCGCCACTCACTACCCGCTACTCGCCACCGGAGGCGCGGTTTTTGCTTCCCGTCATCAGCAGCTAGAGGTGGGAACATCCCGGCGCAGAACCCTGCACCGCCAGAAACACCCGCCCAGAATGATACCCGCGGAGCCATAACGCCATGTCAGGACCTTCCAACGCATCGACCGTCTTTGAAAAAATGCGGCGCATCCCGTTCGCCATCTGGTCCCTGGCCATTGTCGGGGTCTGCGGCGGTGTCGGGTACGGTATCCATCACGGACAATACCAGCGCCAACGCCCCGAACCAAGAATCGCCAGAATCGTCGAGGGACTCGACCGCTACCAGCGCGAACACCCGACCCTGCCCCGCACCATAACCCAACTCAGTCAAGTGCTCCCCGGCGAACCATGGAAACAGGCCGGAAGCCAGAGTGCCGTCCTCCGCAACTACCTCTATACCTACCACCTCATTGACGCCTACCACGCCACCCTCTGGGCTACCCCGATCGGCAAATACCGCGATGAAGGCGCCACCTATCTCCTCGTCATCCGGAAAAACGACTACGAAATCTGGAAGGGACGGCCCCTCTCCCCCCGCGACACCGAAGCCCTCACCGCCGAAGCCATCCCCACCTTCGCCCAACTCTCCATGTATGGCCTCGAACGGGTTTACCAGTCGACCGCCGCAACCCCCTCCCAGTCCGGAACCACCACCCAGGGCCGGAGCCGCTGAAAAAAAACGGAAATGGCGGGACATTTGCTTGTCCCACCACAGCCGCCACCCGTGAAACCGCCGGAACGCAACGCCATACCGTCAGGGATGGACGCCATGCGATCCATCCCCTATCACCCGGAAGACGACCTTCTATGTCAACCGGTAAGTCAACTGGTGGTTCAGGCAGAGCCGGAAAATCTTTCCGGCGAGTCGGCGCCCTGACCCTTGAGGGACGCGGAAGCTGGACCTTTTTCAGTGCCGAACCCAATCAGGAGACCACAGGCGCCGCTGGAACCTCAGCCCCGCCCATGATCGGTGATCGCCATGATTCGTGATCCCTGATGCCGGAAGCCCACCACACCAGAATCCAATTGTCTTTGTTCAATTCCGGCAGGGGGCAGAAAGTCCCGCCGCCGTCCGGACTAAAGTCCCAGACCGCCCGGACCGGAAGATGGATGGAGACGGGAAGGCAGTTCCGGGTGGGGCGTATCTGTCACGGCACCTGTCCCATGGGAGATGTCCCGGGATACCGTCCCGGAGGAAAATGGCGGAAACGGCGGACTCCCACTCCTTCCCCACCAGGGGGCCAGCGCCCCCAGAATCACCGGGTCCGTCTCCCCCCCTGCCACGGCCACCTCCGCCAGAAAACGCGCCAACCCCTCATCCCGGTGGCGCAACGCCACCTCCCAGAAGTAACGGCGTAACTGGACATCCCCGGTCTGCCGGGGATCAATCATCCCTTCCAGAACCTTCCGGTATACCGGGTCGTCCGGCGACGATGACGACTGCATCATCTCTCGTAGGGAGATCCACTGCCCCGGCCCTACCTGCACCTGCACATCTGCCGGTGACCAATCCGTGCTGTTTTCACATGTGCGCTGGTTTTTCATGACCTCTTACTCCATTGGGGTGAATGGCGAATGGCGAGTGGTAAGGAAGCAAGTGGCGAGTGGAAGATCACCACTCACTACTTGCTACTCGCTATTCACGACTCGCTGCTCGCTACTCGCTATTCCCTATTCGCTACCCGCTGCCCACCACTACTCCCGCTGCCAGGATTGATAAGGCCAATGACGGGGAAGGGATGGCTCCTTTGATGCGCCCACAGCGTCATCAGCCGGACCGGCAAGTGAGGCGAGCGCCTTCTCCAGATCGGCCCGTAACACCTCCAGCCCATACTGTACGTGCAGGTCATTGAAATCCGTCTTGTCCGGGAAACGCAGTGACGGAATCAGCAACGCACACCCCAGATGCGCCTGCGCCACCAGCGCCCCGTCCGGCGGACGGCCGTCAGGACCCATATCCGCCATCAACACCAACTCCCGACCAGGATGCTCCTTCAGCAACGCTTCCCCGGCCTTCCGGAAGTTGTTTACCGAAAGCGCTGCCGCCACCGGCGCCCCCAGCGCCATCCGCAGGGAAAGCGCCGTTGCCACCCCCTCCGCCAGAAACACCCGCCCTGCGGGCGGGAGTGCCTCCGTCGCCCAGTAGCCGCCGCTTTTGGCCCCATGGAAGAGCGCGCTCTTGGTTCCGGCCTCATCAATGAATTCCAGCGTTGCCAGCACCCCCCCCACTTTCACCGGCACAAGCAAAACGCGGCCCTGCAGGAACTCGCCCCTTCCATGGGGGTGATACCCCAGCAGTTCCTTCAGACGCTTCAACGGCAACTCCCGCAGCGTTGCCACCGGCTCCACCTGCTTGCGTACCAGATAAGGATGGTCGGCACGGGCCGGCTCGCCCAGTTTCCAGACCTTCACCGCCCGTTCCGCCGCCGCCGCCTGCTGCGCCTGAACCTCCATCTGAACGGCAGACTGAATCCGGACCCGCTCAGACCGAATCCGTTTCCGCTCCTCAGCCGTCAACTCCCGCCCAAGTTCCACCTCCCAGCGCCGTGGAGTGCTTCCCCGCCAGTCCCCGTAATAACCAAATGGAGCCACCGGGTCCGCGTAAAAGACGTACCATCCCGCGTCATCCCGCGGCCGGCCGCTGGACGAAAAACGATGAATCTTTCCGTCCGGAATAATCTCCCGGGGCGGCACCAGACCCGACTGCCGCATGTGCTCCATGAAATCCAGCAAAACCTTCTCCAGTGAAACCTGTGGCTTCATGGAACCTCTTTCGACATCGCCAGGATCGCATCGGCAACCCCTGTGTTGCGGGCCTGAAGACGCGCCAATTCTTCCGCCTTGACCCGGTTCAGGCGCAGGAAAGGAAGTTTGAGGGTCCTGGTGACGGTTGCCATTATGATGCACTTGGAAAAAAACCGGATGGATACCAGCCGGCAAACTGCCAGTCACTACTGCCGGATGAAGCAAAAAATAAACCAAATTCCCCTCAGCGAATGGCGAGTGGGAAGGAAGCGAATGGCGAATGGTTCAGAACCCGCTATTCGCTATTCCCTACTCGCTACTCACTACTCGCCACCCGTTGGAATTGACCCGGTGCGCGGCAAGCTCCGCCGTTCAGGGCGGGGAAGGATAGCGCGGACGCCGCAGGCATCCTTTGCTGCGCTCAGTGTGGCGTTTGCTGTTGCCCGATGTGCTGGCGCACGATGGAAACCGGTGCGCCACCGCAGGATGCGGCGAAGCAGGACGGCGACCACAGAACGCCTTTCCAGCAGCGTTTCTGGATGCCGGGCCCGTTCCTTGCGTGGCAGGCGACCCGGAACGCCTTTGAGGGGGTTCACCAGATTGGAGACGGCCGCCTTGGGCGGGTACGCCACCAACAGGTAAACATGGTCGTTCTCACCGTATATCGTTGTCGTCACGCATAAACCAGACTACACTACCGGCATGCAGCGCCTCCAGGCTTTCAGGCACGAATTACGGCCGGACGGCCGGCAGGAGCGGCAGATGCGCCGCTTCGCCGGTGCGTGCCGGTTCGTTGACAACCAGGCGCTGGCGTTGCAGAAGAAACACTTTGAAGCTGGCGGGAAGAAACTGGGCTACGCCGGGCTGTGCAAACTGTTCCGACGCTGAACATCCAGTGCACCGGACGCAGGAGCTACCAGCGCACACGGCTCAACCGGCATGGCTTCCCACGCGGATACCTGACCCGCAGCAGGAGTGCATTGTGCCTGCGGTCGTGACAACTGGCAGGAAGGTGGGCACGTATGTTGGTCGGGTGGCCATTCGCGCCAGCGGGAGTTTCAATCTCCAGACCAAAAACGGGCTGGTACAAGGCATCCATCACCGATGTTGCACACTGCTCCAGCGTGCAGAGGGGTATGGATATTCGTGGACAAGGATAGCTATCTGAAGAAAGGAGCGGATGAGGATGAAATTCCAGCCAGACCCCGTGGACGTTCTCCCCGAAGACGATCCGCCAGTCGCCCCCCCGGCCCCCCATATTGCCCGGCAACTCCAGAGCTTTGCCCGCATCATCACGGCACTCCCCCCCGACGGGCAAATCATCTTTCCGGTACACTACTGGGACCTGACCAGTCTGACGGCCCCTACCGATGAGGGGGAGGAGGAACTGTGGACCGCCCTCCGTGATTGGCTCCCGGGCCTGTACGACAACGGCTACATGGTGGAAATTGATTTCCGTCACCAGGCCCCACCGCTGGCCTTTCAGCAGGCCGGACAGCGCATCCTCCGCGCCAGTCCGCTTGCCGAAACCCTCGGACCACTGCTGTCCCTCGCCCATCACCTCCTGGAAACGCCGGGACTCACCGCCCGGATTCCCTTCCCGGGCAACCCCGGACGCACTTATACCCGCCTGACCTTTGGCGGCATGTCCGCCATCAAACTTGCCCTCGAATGGCTTGCCCATGAGGGGCGGCGACCGATCATCGTCATCCGCCGGATGGACCATCTCACACCGGATATCTGCTCTGCGCTCACCGACCTGGCCGACCGGCACATCGAAGGATGGGACATCCCCCATACCACCATCGTGCTCGTCATGGGACGCCACCCTTTCGCCACCCTCCCGGATAACCTCCGCAAGGTGACTTTCGTCTGGGAGGACCCCGACCGCCTGCCGTCAGCCACAGGAACAAATCCGCCCCCGCCCGGATATGCAACCGCAGGAAACTGAAAATTCCATGGCTGGAAAATCTTTTGCTTCGCCAGGCAGGCGAAGCCGGCTCCCTCCCGGATGCCAGCCGGCAGAAAAAACTGTCACCGGGAAATGACCGGCTGAAACGGCGGGTAGGTGCGAGTTCACGCTGGATGCGTGGCGCCGGTAGCCGGTTCCAGACGGTTCTTTCCACTCACTGCCGTTCGCTGACGCCGAACGGTACCCGAGGAAGCTGCCATGAACCATTCGTCCAATCCGGGCGGCCCCCCGCCTGAAGACAACACCCAGGGACTTGAAGAACGCTCCCCACGGGTCCCGGCTGCCGATCACCAGATATGGGCAACGGCCCCCCTGACCCAGTTCCTCGTCGAACCGCGGGATAACTGGTTCGCCCTCGCCCGCAATCTGCACCTGATCGGCCCAGCCAACTTCAACACCGGCTACCGCTACCTCAGCCGCATGGTCGAGCTCGAACAATACTTCCCGGGACGCCTCGCCCCGCTTCTGACCGAAATTGCCATGGGCGGACGAACTGCTCCCGGAAAAGCCGGGGGGGACGCAGGGCAACCTCCGGCCGGACGCGCAAGGGCGCGGGTGGGCGCCTTCTACAATGCGCGGCTGTGCCTGAATATCCTGGACGACATCTACTTCTCACACCTCAGCCGCTTCCCGGCAGATGTCTACGAGTCCCTGACCACCATCGTCCGCCAACCCGAAGACACGGTCGAACCCGGGATCCGGAGCCGGGTCATGGAGATACTCTCCCGCGACCAAAGCCGGAGCGGCGAGTTCCTCGAACTGGTCCGGGAACAACTCGCCCGCCAGACGGATAGGGCTACCCTCGATATCGCTGCCCGCTGGGCCGCCGGCCAGTTCGCCCGGGGGAGGCTTTCGTTGGCCGACCTCGAAGACCTCCGCCAGACGGTCGCTGGCCGTCTGCTTAGGGAGCCCCAGCAGCGCCACAGGCTCCAGTCCGCCCTGCTTCACCTCCATCAGACCCATCCCCTTCCCGCCCCTCCATCGATCCATGTCCATTCCACCCTCATGGGCATCCTGCTGTCCGAAAACAACCGCCATTTCATCCGCACCTGGACCGAAGCCGTCGTCAAAATCTCCCGCGACCCCTTCTGGCGCGATTTCACCTGGAAGATCTTCTCGGAACGCATCCTGAAGGAACGTGACAACCGGATGACGGCCACCCTCTGGAACAGCCTGGGGTACCTCGCCGTCACATCCCCTCCGGGCGTCCTCGAAACCCAGTTCGCCCAGTGGCTCCAGAGTGGGCGCCTCGACTATTACTCCGGCACCCCGCAGCTTGCCGCCCGTATCCTTGGAAAAGAACGCGGGAAAAAAATCGGTGATGAAGAAGGCCCCGCCACCCGGCTGCCGCCAGTTCCGTCACACTACCTCGAACATCTCCGCCAGCAGATCTGGCAGACCCTGTGTGAACGTCTGACCAGGAAGTTCTCCCCGATCATCCATGCCACCCTGCGGTCCCTGGAAACCCCGGCCGATGCCCCCAACCCCAGAAGCCTCACCACCGAATTCTTCCGTCTCCTGGCCGACCCCACAGTGCCCGGAACCGTGATGATGGAATTCCACGCCGCTGAAAAACACCGCCTGAGCGAAAACCAGATGGTGGCTGCCCTTGAAACCCTCATCTCCAACCACCACCGCCGGACCGGAACTGCCGACAACGTCCCGATGAGTCCCGAAGAAAGCATGCTCTTCAGCAACATCCTCGCGGACCTTCCCCGGCGCAGTATCGTCACCTGGCTCATCAACCGCAACCATCCCATCCCGCTGCCCACCCAGCATGTCCATCTCATTCTCCACCGGCTGGCGGCAACTCCCGACACCCACCCCCCTGAAGCCCAGACCCCATCCCGCTATATCACCCAGCAACTGCTCGCCACTCTGCCCGACGAGCAAATCCGGGAAATTCTGCAGAAATACCCCAACCTCAGCCCGCTTCCCACCCCGGGCGGCTTTACCCCGGAGGCCCACACCACCTTCATCGAACCCCTCACCCAATGCATCCATGAACGTGGGAAAAGCAGGGTGCTCATCTATAACGATGACCGTGAACAGGACCCGGAAGCCTTTGCCAAAACCCGTACCAGTCCGCCGGTTTCACCACGCCAGCACTTCATCGGCGCCTGGGCGGCCGTCCTCGAAAAGGCCCAGGCCGATCCCCAGAATTACCTCCTTCACCTCATGCACACCACCCGTGCCATGCCCATTGATGACCTCCAGCAATACCTGCTGAGCACTTCCCACCAGTTCGCTACCTGGCGCCCCGAAGTCTGCCGCCACCTGGCCACCTTCCTGGAAGAGGTAGCCGAACAATCCACCGGCGAACGGAAAATTCTCGCCCGGCATCTGGCCAGCCATCTGTCCGCCCGCCCACAGCCGGCTCCGGTGTCCACCCCGCTCCCGGCCCCGGAGGCGACATCCGGAATCCGGATGGAAGGAAAACCAGAAGGAAACCGGACGGAAAGAAACCAGCCCGGAGGAATGCCGACCTTCCGCCGCCCGCCGGGGCTGGACCGTTCCTGACCGTCACCTTTCACATCGGGTAGGGCTGAAAGCCCCGTACTTCAGTGCGGGGAGGAAAGCCTCTTCAGTTGCCAGATAACCATTCAAGCGCATAACCTGAACTCAGGCCGCAGCAAATACTGACCGTTGTCTGTCAACTCAATCCCACTGCAGCGCAAAGTTCTGCAGGGCTTCGCTGAGGCTTGCAGATACACCAACCGTACCATTTGCCCCAGCCTGACCAACAAGAACCGTATTCAGAAAGGAGTTTATCGGGCAGTACGACAGCAATTCGGCTTAACCGCTAACTTGGCTGTCCGGGCTTGTGCCAGGGTTGCCGCTCACCGCAAGGTGGGAAGGGTTAAGGAATTCAGGGCTACTTCTGTGGATTTTGATGTTCGTATCTTTGGCTACCGGGAGAAAGACCAGAGCGTCAGTCTTTCCACCCTAGACGGACGGGAACGCATTCCCTTGGTGGTGGGTGACGACCAGAGAGAGAAGCTCAAGGGCAAGAAGCCTACTTCTGGCCACTCTCTGCAAACGCAAAGATGGTAAGTTTTCTATCCACCTCCAAGTCAAGGAAGAAGTGGCAGAACCTCAGGAGGTAGATTGCGCACACATCGGAAGGGGATCACTGGAATGGGCAGCAGTTGAACCGACGAAGAGACCACGACTCCAAGCTGAGGGCGGTACTCCAGCAGAAAGCCAGTCGGAGCACACGCAGTTCCAGGCGTAGATGGCGGGAACTGGTGAAACGGCTCTCTGGCGACGCTTTCAACTATGGGTGAATCATTGCATCTCCAAAGCGATTGTCTCCAGGGCAAAAGCTACCAACAGCGCTATCGCCCTGGAAGACCTGACGGGGATTCGGGAGCGTATTCATCGACAGTCTCGCCATAAGACTGAACGGCGTAGGTCAAACAGTTGGGCGTTCTATCAATGGCGGCAGTTTTTAGAATACAAAGCCATTCGGGCCGGCGTACGAGTATGGGTTGTACCTGCAGCCGATACCTCCCAAACCTGCCACAAGTGCTTGCATATTCATCCTGACCCCGCTCAATCCGATCGTGATGGTAAGCAGTTTAGATGCTGTAAACCAGCCTGGAGGTTCGGGCTTGTTTTGTTCTCTTGCAGAACATAACCGGCTCAGGGCGACTAAAATCCCCTGACTTCAGTCAGGGGAAGTTTACGGCAAAACTATGGAGGCCGGCGATGATCGATGCCGAGTCCCTGCTGGCGGCCGGGTACCTGATGCTCAGCGCCCGCCTCACCCGGCTTTCACAAACCTGGCGCGCCCAGCCGCGTTCCCGGTTCCTCGAAGGTGACTTCTGGGAACTTCAGCGCGATCTCTGTTCCGAAGGGCCATCTGCCGGACTCTGGCTCCCGGCTGTGACCGCCAGAATTGACAGCGCGCGCGGGACGCTTTATGACGATCTTGTCGGTGAAATTCTCTCTGCCTGGCCGTTGCCGGAAAACATATCCACCGCGGCACGCCCATGGCGGCAGAACCTGGCCCGTGCCTGGCAGCAACAAACCGCGATACATCGTTCAGAATGGCATAGGGAACATCAGCGAACCATAGCCCTGAAGGCAGAAGTCCGCCTCGATGTCTGTGGCGCCTATGGAAAAACCACCCGCCTGCCACAGTGGTACCGCGAGTTTCACGAAAGCCTGCACATCCCGTTGGAAACAGGACTGAGCCGTCTGGCCGCGCTGGCCTTCTGGCGACCGGCCCCGGGCGCGACTCCCGATGCCGAACTTCTTGAGTCATGGATCAAATGCTGGAATATTCTGCGCGAAGGAAACCATATCGTTCTTCACCAGTTGGCCACCCAGGCGCTCCTGAACCTGGCCGAAGCCGGTGTCCAACTGCCTCTCAGAAGAAATACGGACCTTCTGCAGGACATGATCCGGCATATCCAGAATCCTTCCATCAGGGGCAGGGATGCTGCATACCTGGGAATCTGGACACCTACCCGGCATAGTCCATTCCCGCCAGCCGATCTGGGACGCCTGACCAAAACCTGGCTTGAAGCTCTCATGGAGTTCAAATATCGCCCGATTCCCCTGATACTCAATGTATGGAAAAAACTCATCCACTGGGAACAGCAGGGAAACTTACGCCAGTGGGGGATCAACCTGTTGCCCTATCTGTCCGAAGTCATGAAGTCGATGGACGAATGCAGGATTTTGAGAGTCATCGCCACGTGGACGCCCCCACCCGGCCACCCACTCACCACACGTCAGGCGCTTCACTCTGTTTATGCCGGGTGGCGGGAAATCGCAAACAGCGCCGACCACTCAAAACGGGCCTGTGGCTGGATTGGATGCACGACGTTGGTCAACGCCATCCAACTTGCCCCGGAAGAAAAACTCCGGTTCTGGAAGGATTACACAAAGCAGGTAAAACAATATGGCGAAAGAAAACATTGGACAGGACTGCTGTCCATGGCCCGGCTCATCCCGTCCGGGACGGCGCCATCTGAAGTCCACGGCATCTGGCAGGAAGCGTGGCTGGACCAGGGGGCGCATCCAGCTGAAGAAGTCCGCTGGGTCGCCGATTGGGCAAAATGGAACTTTATCGGGCAAACCATCCTCCACAACGCACACAACCTGGTCGGGTGGCAACGACGCCATCGTCAGCACTTGCGGAGACTTCGCCAGTTGATGTCCACGGAAACAATGATGGGGTGGCAGAAGGGACTCTTTCAGGTTGCCCATGACATTGCTGCCGGACAGCAACCCGCAATAACTGAAAATCCGGGCAGAATCAATCCTCTTCCGGACTCCATCGGGCAACGGGCGAACCCTTTGCACCAGCCGCCTGCCAGTTCCGGCGGCCCCGGACCCATCCGGCAGAACGGTCCTTGAAAAGATAAAAAGCAACCGTAATCTTCCCGGAGGTTATCCGCCATGAGTGATCCCTCCCTTTTCGCTTCCCCCCTGGTCCGCCAGGCCGCCCGGAATCTGCACACCGTGGAATGGCTGTCCGAAAACGATACCTGGCGTTCCACCTGGTTCTGTCGCTGGTATTTCTGGCATACCCGGCGGATGATGGCCATGACGCCGGACGAGGCGGCGGCCTGGCTGCCAGCCCTGGCTTTCGCCGTCAGTTGTGAAA
>Ga0308400_1000608_pt1 | contig 13227 bp, 7 predicted proteins | sample HotsprSampOS1265_FD_203451 | JGI IMG/M metagenome (GOLD analysis project Ga0308400, IMG submission 203451) | Hot spring phototrophic mat microbial communities from Octopus Spring, Yellowstone National Park, Wyoming, United States - 20060914_OS12-65 ...
GTCTCTAGTCTTTGATGCCTAAAGCTGCGCTTTAGAGGGGTACCGTAGTCTTGGTACAAAGAAGTATAAATGCTTTAACTTTTCTTTAAAGCTCTTGTACTCTCTCGCAGTAATGTCTCTGATGATAAATCTTTTGCCACCTTCAACTTTTTACCTTACCACATCGCTTAAATATCCCCAACAGTTACATCTTCCTTTACCAAGTCATCTTTTTTCAATCCACGCTTATACCTACATCAACTTATCTTCATATACATTATTGATTGCTATGCCTAACTATTTACATGTGGTTCAAGCAGCATGAAAAATTGCTAAAACAAACTTATCTTAATCCTTCGAGTATACCCTCGCAAATATCCTTTGTTACAGTTCTCCGATTTAAAAAAATTACCAGCCGTTCCTTAACTCGAGCTTGACCAGTGGAAGCACTACTCCCCAAAAAAGTAGCGAAGATTTGCTGGGTCGATTACCTACCTTGGTTAAATTTGACGAGAGAAATTAATTAATTGAAACTTTGACGCACTAATTTAAAAATTTAAAGTAGATTTAGTAATAGTAATAACAAAATTTTCAAGAGTGCGAAAGATTAAGTAGTAAAAATAAGGATGGTATTGAATTTTTATTTTTAGTAAAAATGTGGTGCCTTAGATAAAAAAACAGCCTTTAGCTGCGCTACTCTTAATTTAGTCGAAGTGTTTTCGGTAAAATAAAACTTAGAATTAATAGGACAAAAACAATCCAAATTATCTAATTTCATAGCTAAGGACTTAATTAAGCAAATGTTAGCGTGTCATCTGACTTTAAAAGCAAAAAGCCTTTGCAAAAGTAAGCGTATTAAATAAGCGTATTAAAAAAGTGCAGTTAGCTAAGTATTGCAAATATAGTGCCTCAGCTCTTAATTAAGTCCTTAAAATAACATTATTTTTTACCTGCTACCCTGACTTAGGTCTAAATCTTAGCTGGATTTGCCTCCGACCGTAAAAATACGCCTGTAATTATTTTCCTCAGTGCCAATTTAAAACAGTTGTGACCGGGCGCGTGTCTTAAAAGGCTCTGATAAAACTCACTTTTTTTCAGATACTACCCTTGTTTACACTATAAACTCTTTTAACCCTTGCAAGTGTGCTCCCTTTTTATAACATTAACATTAAATATAAGCTCTGACTGGAGCTAACGATTGGTGCTGTTTAACGCCTACACGTAGCTTAAGATCATTTCAGGTTTTACAAAAACACTTTTTACGAACAGCCCATCTCGTTTAATTTTAAATATACTCTCTTCTAACAACGGATCTGGTCTTTTTTGATGGTCATCTTTAACTTGTCTGCTTTTCAATAATTTTTGGTCCCTTGCTTTGAGGATCTCGCTCCGCTTCCTTTTTTTAAAGTAAATTTAAAAAGCTCCTTTGTCCCTTTGACAATTTGTTGTGTTTTAAGCTGAGACTATAAGGTCTTACTGATATTTGAAACCTATGAACATTCTGCCATACGGGTTAACTAGTTGTTTCCTAATACTCCGTCATAAAGTTAATTTAAACAACTTAAAAAGAGGTGGAAACTCTTTTTAATCCTTCGGGTATACTCTCCTAAGATCAAATCATTTTTGCTTTTAATTGTTTATTTATAGCTTTAACAGAAATTTATCTTTACCGTAGTAATCATGGGGATTGAAAAACACAATTATTGCTTAAATTGTAAGACCACCAATAGACACACTAAATTTTAAGCTGAGCTTTTTTTGTTTCATTAAAGAACTTGCACTGAATTAGTAGCATTTCTCTGTCAGCAGTTACCACCTTAAAGTTCGTGTCATGGGGCAAAATTAACCTGAAGTTTTTTTCTAATATAACTAAATTTTAGTGCACGAAAAGAAAGGTAGTGTAATCACTCGTTTTTCGGTTAACAAGGCGTTGGTTTTTATAGAGAACTCCATGCTTGGACTGGAATTTATTTCACGGGGAGGGGCAAAACAGATTTTTAAATTTAAGCGCAAGAATAACAGGTACTTAGCTTGTAACTAAAAAGCAAGTAGCAATCACTTTTTTTTTGAGCGCCGATTAAGGTTTCCATGGTAACATAAAAAAAGGTAAAAATCCTAAAGGTTTTCAAGATTGATTGATATTAGCGCTAAAGGTTTGCATCTAAAAAAATAAAGTGAAGCAAGCGAACGGGTTAAGAGGCGCGGTTTACTTTGAGTTTGCTGCTACCTTTATTATAATTGTCTTTACTGTTTTTTTACTTGTACATTTTGCGTTTAAATTTCTTGCTTTAAGTCTGGCTTATGACTTAACAACTGAGCTTTTAGCTGTTGTTAAACAAACTGACCTAGGAGGGAGAGGTGGAACCAATCTTACTTTTCTTATAAATCCAAGCACGGAAGATAGTGGGCAAAGGAGGTGTGTCTGCAGTGAGTACTCCACCCAAGAGGTAATTTGTAAAAAGTTCTGCAACTTAGTCCAAGGTCAAAAATTTATATCAGCATTGGTTCATCTTGTTTCAGTGACAATTACTACACAGGAAATTCCTACTACACAAGAAACTACAACCCCAGGACCAAACACTAATCCTCAACTAACTGTGGTTCAAGTAACAGGGAGTTATCAGTCTGAGTTTGATGTTTTTAGGTTTTTATCATCTTCTGCCTTGAACAATTTTAATGTGACTTTACGGGGAGTTTTATAGGTATGAAGGGACAGGCTTTCATTGAATTCACCCTGACTGTAATTTTTGTCATACTGTTACTCTTATTGGCTGCCCTAGTTCTATTTACTTTTGGCGTAATAGCCTCCCATTATTTTTTAGTTAATTACACGCTAAATAAGTTTGTTGCACATCCTCGTTTGTATCAAGCTTTCAGAGAACAGAATGCAGATACCAGGTTTAATTTGATCAAGGAAGCGTTGACCGAGGCTCTTGGGGCTGGAAACTCTTTAGCAAACTGGCTGTTTGGGTCTTTGCTAAAGACGGGTAGAGTAGTAGGGACAAGGAATGGTCAGGCTGTAATTGACATTGATGGCGCCAAAATTTCTCTTCTTCTTCCTCCAAACTATTTTATCGAGCCTGTCGAATTAAAGTTTATTATCCAGCAGGATCAACACAATCAAGAGCCCGGGCATACCTATACCTATGCAGATTATTTTGGAACTGTGAATCCTGAAGATCTGCATTTATATCCTGTTATTGCTGTTGCGCGGGCAAGCTTCCCTCCTCCGCTTTCTTGGATAGGGGTAGATTTTACCGTGGTGAACCAAAAAATACCAAAGTTCTTGCGAGAGCTAACCGGAGTCAGGGGACAGGCAGAATATGATGCCAGAAATAATCCTCAGACCCCAACAAATCAAGGAGGGGGGCAAGGTACTAGTCGAACTCCTACTCCCACTCCAACTCCTACGCCATGTCCTATTCAACAAATTCACGGGGTTCCTTGTAGAGATTATTTTTCAAGAAATCCAAACCCTCCGCGCAACCTGGTTGAAACTTTTTGCCCCGGGGCGGACAACCTAGCCTTGTGTGTAAGTGGTTGTATGTGTGTAAATGATGATGATTAAGAAAATTAAAGGAGTATATTTTAGCTTAGTTCCATTTTATATCTTATTTGTTTTAGCGTTTTTGTTGTTCGCATATGATCTTACATTAGTTTACTTTTACTCAAAGGAGCTTAGGCACCTTGCAAATTTTGTTGCTGAGGCTTCTTTAAAAGGACTGATTCAAGTGAAGAACGCTCAGTCGATTAATAAAGTGGAAACTTTGGGGCAGTTAATATCAGAGGCAGTAAGAGGACAGAGGTTCTTTTTTCTGAGAAATGTAAACAGAGATAGTCAGAATTTGACTATCTCAGTTAGCCTAGACAATCAAACTCCTAGTAATAACTCAAAGGACATTGAGGTTGTTATAGGTGCTTATACCGAACCTAATCATCGAAGACCTTTGCTTAACAGGGGTTCTAATTCCAATTTAATATGCCGACATCCTAAAGGATGTTGGGAGCCTATTTTAAGTGGCCAAAACTTTAGCCTTGCTAACTCTGTTAAAGTCACGGTAAACCGAGCAAAGCGGCTAGAGCCATTTACTTTTATTTGGAGACTTTTAAATAATTCGCTAGGTTTAGAGGAGAGAGCTTTTTCTGTTACCCGTCCAAGGGTTGTTTTCAATCTGCTAGATCTTAGCCCGTCTACTTTTGAAGGGCAGGGCGGCCTTTCAAGAAGAGGGAGGTGGAGAAATTTAGCTTTTTTCGAACTACGCAGTGAAACAGGCAGTAGTTCGGATAATAGCTGGCAGGCTTGTAAGCCAGTTATTAGAGGGGGGGGAACTTCTTATCAGTATGAACAAAATTGTACCTTCAGGGGTGTTGGAGAGCTTATTTGGAATGCCCCACGTTATTCTCAGCCAGTAGCTGATTACAGTCCTGCTTTCGAGATAACGAGAACAGACCTTAAGTTTTACAGGCAAAGCAACGACTCAAATAACCCTGACCATTATGTTTGGATTATCTGGGACACAAGGCTTGGAGCAAGTTCGTTTGCTAACCAATTTGTAACGGATAATTTTGTGGATAGATACTTAACAATTAATCGAATTAATGATTCTAGAGTTGATCCATATTATAACCCAAATTTTGAAAAGCAACAACGTCGCCAAACCCCTAGACTTTTTTACGCCAACAGCCATGATTCTCTTTTCGATACGGGTCACTTGGATGAAATGCGTAGTGCAATTGATTGGGAATATTTTGATCACCAGTATCTCAACCCAGTTAGGGGACATTTTAACTTATCTAGCATTTATTCCCTAGAAAGGTTTATCTGGAACGCTAATCAAGATTATACAAATTACTGGTATAAAGATTCGTCCTTAGGTGGTCATTTTAATTTGCTTGGATTAGAAGTCGATGAAAACAATGTTTCAACCATTAAAAATAATCTTCTTTGGCCAATATTCTTTATGGGAGTTACAAGGCCAAATTTAAGTGGTGTACACTACCATACCGACCATTTAAAGCTAAGTAATCGATCTGGTGAAAATGGTCCGTTTGTTCTAAACTCCCCTGATGGAGCAATTTATCGTGAACATGCACTAGCCAGACTTGGAGCAGATAGGGTTTGCTGTATGTTAAATGAACCGCCAGACAGACCCGATAACTGGGAGATTGTTTGTGCAAGAGTGCTCGGGGGGAAAGTTGGAAGATTGACTACTACCAACAACAATCAGCAGCAGGTTCAGCAGATAACAGATTTTTATTTCTGCCCGTTAGATCAAGAAACCGGCTCTTTAATCAATTGGGTGCCGGCTAATGACTGGCAGCAATTAATTCAAAGAAGTCTTGGGGCGAACGACACTATCCCCCTGTGTAGCAGTAACACAAGTAATCAACACTGTCTTTGTGGATCTAGGGTAACTACGGTTGCCGGAGCTTATTGGATAGAGGGTTGTGAAGAATTTAAGGATGGTGTCGTCTATCGACTGAATAATTTTTATTATGACGCCAACTCTGGTTCCATTAAAAGGGGGTGGTTGCCCTCTTTTATAAGATATCCTTCGGATTGGATAGATAGATCAAACAATATTTTGTACAAAATCCCCTTGCTTTATAATGAGGGAAGGCAGGTGGTCACTAGTGGTAGTTTGGGAGGCAATTTTAGAGGCAGGGTAAAATTAATTCCTGATTACAGAGAGCAGCCCTCTACTTCTAGGGAATGGGCACACCACAGAGAATTTTTTAGGGGATTGAGAGACTATCTGCGAGCAAAACAGTGCGTTTTTACAACAACTAGCAACTCTGGCACTACTTATATTAAAAAAGGATGTTACCTAGCTCGGGCGATGTATTTTGACTTTTTTAATTTGCACACCAAAAGTACAAATACAGGAGAAAATATAATTGAGGCTAGGCCAAACCCCCAATATCTAAGCAGGGCGCTAAATTTCCTCCGGTACATGAGCGATTATGTACCAGTCAACGTTTCAGGACTAAAAAAACTTAAACTTAATCCAAATAACTACTTGCCTGAGGAGGAAAGTACTACTTATAGTTTCCACTTATTAGTCGAAAACCCTGAATTTCTTAAGAAAAGAAAATTTTTTGACAAGGATTTAGTAAACTTAGAACAACAAGGAGGAGACTATTGTCCCAGGATTTGCAGCGTAAATTCTATAACCAGTCCCTCAGCTTGCCCTTATCAGCTGGGATTTCATCCGATAGTAGCAAATAAATTGAGAAGTCGGGGCGATAATACTCGTGACCCCTGCTATGTTTATCGGAAAAGCAACCCGGCAGAGGGATGGACTTATGAATTTAACCCCGACCAAATCCCCAAAGATGCTTTGCTTTTTAAGTGGTGGGGTTGGTCTTACACCGATTCAGATAGAGTCGGCTTACACGCTTTTTGGCCTGATTTTTATTTCTTAGACGAATATATTGGCCCTCAGCCATTCTCTGATTTAGTACAAGGGGTAGCTTGGACATATAAGCTTTTAGCGGAGGATTTTAAAATCTCGGGAGACCAATTTGGAATTCTACCTTTCACTTCAGAACTTGGCTTTTCATCCTCTTTTATTCCTTTACAAGAGATAGATGTACCGCTTCTTAATGAAATCAGGAGTGGAAACTGCAATGTGGAGGGTCAATCTAGACAAAAAACTTGTAATCTTCTTGCAAGTATCTGGCCCAATAACTCAAGTATCTCGCCCAATAACTTCGACAACATTCAGAAAGTAAAGAGGAGATATGAGTTAGGTTTATTTCCAGCGTCTGAAATAAATAAGCAGGAGACAAATTTAATCTGGGCTTTAGCAGTGGCGGCAAATTATTTAAGAAATATCTCAGCAACACACAGGGTTTACCTTCCAGTTTTTTCTGATTTTTTAGCTTTAGGAAGCTGTAATTTTGGCAGGATTGAAAACTCAAGGCTTAGTTGGGGCAACATTCAGAACTGTATCAGCAACCCCGTCAATCGGCAGACAGCTGTGGCCTCAGCCAGCGATTTTCAAAACATGTTTTTTGACATGTTAAATGCGCTTACAGGGGAAATTTATAGACAAGGCCAGCAGCAGCGTCACCAAGGACTACTCAGGTTTTTAGCTGAGAACAATATAATTCCAATTTTCTTTGTTTTAAATGGCACAGCTGGAGGAATTCCGCTTACCAATATACGTAATACTTGCGTTTATGAAAGAAAAGAGTTAATTCAAAACGGTTTACCCACGGCGTTTAACAGACAAGTTGACCTTATATTTAACAGAGATATTGGAAGGATTTTAGAAACTGGAAAACGTTCTGGTCACTATGGAAACCTTTATATCTACACCTTAGGAGATTTAGAACCAATTTTAAGGGAGATAGGGGGTGACTTTGTCCAACTTCTGCCAAAATGTAAGGTAAGACATAACTCTGACCTCTCTGCACGTGAAAGATTACTTAGGTTTTGTGCTTCTGCACGCAGGGATGTCAGTCCTAGCTATCCTACACACTATTCGCTAAATAATGAAAATTTTGGCATCTGTGGGCACCTTTTATACTACCCTACAAATTGGGGTCCGCATGGATGGGCTGGAGCAGCATCGGTGAATTCCGATGCGCATCGTTTTGGCTCTTGTATTAACTTTGAGACCGCGAGGGCTGGAGTTGGTAGTTTTTGGGGATTTAGCTTCTTAAACTTTGGCCTAGATTTTGGCGTAAAGTTCGACGCATGGAGGATTGATATATATAACGACGGTACCTCTACCTATACCTATACCTTAAACCCATTTTTGTTCGTTGGCAGACATTATAATTATTTTCTACACTTCATGCCCCATATCGATATTTCGGTTGCTGGAGGGCTAAGATGTCATCCCCAAAGAGGTATATTTGAACAGATCAGAGAAGTGTTTGAAAGCCTGTTAAGGTCTCCCGACGTTTTAATTTTTAGCGATGTTTCAGAGGTTTCTCAACGACTGCCCCAAGCATTACCTGCAAACCCCTTAGAAATCAGGTGAGGCATTGAAGGGTTTCGGCACTTTGAGGATAGCGAAACTTTTTGAAAAACGAAGAATCGCCAAAGCTTAATTACGTATTTAAAAAGTTAGGGTTCAGTCGAACTTATACCTTTTTATTAAGGAGCTTTACCTATCCGTGCGATATGTTTGTTATTGTGAGGTTGGAAAAATTAGTAAGAGCTATTTGAGTAGTTTCAGCATAAGGATAACCGCCAAAATGGCCGCAAAAATAGTATTTTGCCAAACTTTAAAATTAGAAAATGTGAATATGTTCTCAAGTGAAAGCGTTCGATTAAGTTTTTACCAAAAATTTAGTGTTTTGGCTACTTGATAGAACTCTAAAGTAACCTTGGTTCTCCACTCTACTTTCAAACCAAGGAAAATTTTTTCGTGTCACATAGGGAAAAGGAGGATAGCTTGTTTTTGTTCACTTGTAGTTTTTAAAGTTAACATTTTATTTCCTGATTAGTTTGTCCTTTTTACCCTCTCTGCATTTTTTCTTTTAAAGGCCCTTTCAATTAAGCATTTCAATTAAATAGCGCTGTGGTTTTTTTGATCGTGCTTTCTCTACTGCGAAGCTATCTTAAACCTAGTAAGCTGTACAGCCATGAAGGGCAAACGTGTGTTAACTTATCTCTAAAAATTAAGTCAGTTTCAATTAATAAAAAATCTCAACTGAGACTCAGGGCGAGTTTAAAAAGGCAAATTACATTTGCAATAAAAATGTAGCGCCCTACAGAGAATAGTATTTTGTTATTTCCAAAAATTTTTACTGATCCTTTTACTTTAAGTATGTTCGTTAGAGTAAAACTTAACAAAAATCAGAAAAAAGCATTACAGATTGTGTCGTTGTATATGTAAAGGGATAAGATAAAGGAAAGTGTGCTGCGTCAACTTAGTTTGAGAGCCTAAAGGTCGTTTCAAGGTAGCTGTGTAACAAAAACCGAGTTAGATAGCCACTAAAAGATAATGCGCCAGCTTCTAGATAACCCCGTAAAATAACATTGTTTTTTGTGTTATAGTGGCAAAGTCAGGGAGTTTTTAGACTCCTTGCTATATGCGTAAAAAGGTAAGTCTTAATGAGGCTGCTACCAAAACAGCTACTTGATGAAAAGGGTCTATTGCATCTGAGAAGAAAATTTAATAGGTATCTTATAATTGTCGCATATCCACTTAATCGCCTGATTGAACATAAGAATGAGCCTTTTGGACAAATTGGATAGAGTCAGCTTTTTTGCCTCATCCAAACAATAGAAAAAAATGGTCTAATTCATCTGAGAAGAAAAGGGGTGCTTTTTCTGTTTTTAAAAGGACATAAACCTACAAGCCGTTTTCCCCCAAGCACCAAATCAACAGAGAGCCTTACCACTTCCAATAGTGGAATTTTTTGTTTGATGTCCTTAAAGGTTTCTGTTTAAGTTAGTTACTTGCCATGCACCTTTTGCGCTATTCCCTATCTGATTTAGCTAACTTGAACACACAGAAAAGGAAAAAAGAAGTAAAGATTATTAAACTAGAAACCATCAAAAAAAATCCTTCGACAGTCATTTAGATTTCTTAAAGATTATTATACTCGTGAATACAAACAGTCCAATGGAAACAAAAAAGCCAACAATCTGCTCAAACGAATCAAAAGTTTTGGTTAATTGTTCTGAAATGCCGCTCTTAAACCACACTAGCATGAGAATTAAAAATATAGGCAGCGATATAAATTTAATCCCAGATATAAGTAACCTTGGAATCTTTATAGCAGCATTTTCAGAAATCATTTGATGCAAAGTCGTAGTATTAATCATAGCCCCTAAAAGACATAAAGTAAGAGAACTGAGGGTTATTGTTATAGTGCCAAGCCAAAAATCCAGCGATGCTAAAAGACCATTGTTTAGGCTTAATGTGTAACACAAAACATTTCCTGCAGTCATTATCACTATTGCAAATAAAGCTGCTTTTTTAAATGGTAATGAAAAATAGTCTTGTAAAAACGCAACAAAGGATTGAATTATTGATATTGAGCTTGTAATGGCGGCTAAAAACAACAGCAAAAACCATAGGAATCCGAAAAATCGGTTAAGACCCCACATTTTTTCAAAAACTAGGGGCAAAGACATGAATCCTAAAGAAAAAGAAGAGGTAGCCTCCAAATCAGGTCCAAGAAATAAAAAAATTGCAGGGATTGTTATGAGTCCTGCCAGACAAACTTCTACAAATCCATTTGCTGAAGCAGCTGTAAGCCCTGTCAATGCTACGTCTTTATTTTTGGGAACATAGCTTGCATAAACAACTATGACCCCACAACCTGTACCTAAGGAAAAAAACACTTGTCCGAAAGCAGCGAGCCATACGGAAGAGTTTAGCAAATAGTCTCCCCAATTTTCTGAAGCTCCTTTTGGATTCCACATAAACCCTAAGGCGTCGGACACAGTTCTGCCCTCGACGCTGCCAATGGTTAAAACTCTAGTTAGAAGTATTAAAGCCAACGCGATCATCAAAGGTACCGCAAATTTGCAGAATCTCTCGATGCCATGCTGTAATCCCTTCAAGATAATCCAGGCATTTGCAATAGCTACTACCGTAAGAGATAACAGAGGAAAAGACATAGAAAAACCGTTGTGGCTTGATTTTGAAATTTGCTCGAAAAGCATTATTGACTCTTGCGAGGTTTTTGGAATTTCATATGGACTTAGACCTAAGAAGACTAACATATAGCTCAAACACCAAGATTGGATTAGGGCATAAAAAAAGTATATTCCTATCGGAATAATTGTACTAAAGGCTCCAGCTACAGCCAGGAAAAACCGATTTTTTATAAAAACAGAGAGGACACCGGCGGGAGAATGTTGGTTTAACTGACCAGCTTTTTTTCCTAAAGCCCACTCAACGAGGCTGAGTGGGATTGCGATTAAGAAAAAGCAAATCAGGTAAGGAACTATGAATGCTCCTCCTCCGTTGTTATAAGCAACTCCTGGGAAACGCAGAAAGTTACCTAATCCTATTGCTGACCCCGCAGCGGCTAGTGCGACACCTAATGGCGTTTTCCACTGATTTGTTGCCATTTACTTAATAATATCAGTGATGGTTATTTTATTCAATTAATCAGCTGTTCTATCAACAGTAAAACAATTAGTTAGTAACTATTATGAGTGAGGTTAGCTGCTGGTAAGAAGGGTGTGCGGGGATTTCAGATTTTACTTGAGGTGATCTTTTATGCGTGAAGTTCAGGAGGCTACAGGGTTAAGGAGGGTTGTTAAAAATTAACTTGATTTAAACATTTTAGTGCCTGATAAGATAATATTTCAGGTTTTTAAAAAATTTGTCGGCTAATTAAGACTTAAAAGACCTAATAGTTGGTAGTTTTCTTTGAGCTAAAGCTGATGGGAGAAAAGTTGTTTAAATAGAGAGACGATAGGATAGTTTTGTACTAGCGATTATGATATTTAATAAGCTAAGAGAAAACCCTACCGACTTAAATTTTATATTAGTGAGCCACATTTTGTCTCTTTTCAAGCAAAACATATGGCACCTCCTAAGAGGTACTCATGAGGCCAGTGCCCATACTTATCAACTAAAGAGGCAAAAATCACTCCAGAGACACCCAAAGCTAAAACAGCAGTAGCACAGCCTCAAGACTTGGCAGGAAACTGCTCTGCCACCAAAGTAACTGCAACTCCCAACTCTCCTGCCAAGGCAAACCATCAGATTAACCTTAAGACTAAGTAGGTCCAAGGATCCTGTACTAAACCACATAGAAATGTGGTCAAGGAATAAGTAAGGATTGTTAAAAAAAGAGAAGTTTCTCTTCCAAATCTGTCACCTAGAAACCCAAAGAAAAGACCACCTAAAGCAAGTCCTATTAATTGAGCGTTTAAAATATAAGCGCCAACAGTTAAAATCTCTTGTTCACTAAGTCCTAACTCCTGAAGGCTCTGCACACGATAGATGCTAATAAGCAATACGTCAAAAAGATCAATAAAATAGCCCAGCGCTCCGACTAAAACTGCGTAGTACCTCGCTTTCATTGAAAATAGTACCTGTGACTGAACTCGAAATGTTAGTAGTGTTATCCCAGCGTACTAAGACTTAGAGTTCAACAGTACTTAATTAATAGATTGATGAAAAACTAGCAAGTAAAACTAAGTTTATTTGACTCACCGCAGTGTACATTAAATTTTAAAAAATGCACCATCATAATTTAATTCAAGTAAAAGGTTAAAATCACGTTAAATTTACCGGTTTTTAATGTGAGTACGGGAAAGTGTAGCTAATAGCTACAGAGTACGATGTTGAGATTTGCAAGATTATTATTAGTTGTTTGTGTGATAATCAAATTAATTAAAAGTTTTTCTAGGCTCAATTGAAAGGATACCATCTAGCTTCTTTGCGCTTAGGGGGCACAAATGCTTTTTTTCAGGTTAAAGGAATTGAGGATTACGCTTATAAACAAAAATTACTCCATAGGAACTAAGTAATGGATCCAACGCGGTTTTTTTAAAAAGTATTATTTTTCCCATCCAAAAAAAGCATAAGTATTTTGGTTTTTAAAATGCATAATTTGTAACTGCTTCTAAAGTACTGTTGAACTAATGCTAATCAATAGTAGATAATTTGTTCGATTCTTTTTTAGAGCTTTTTTGTTTACGGTTTATGGAAGTGCTTAAAGGTGCGGACGACCAAGGATTAATCTTCTTCGACAAACTCCATAGTTTTTCCAAAGGTTTCTGGGATAAGTTTTAAAAAAAGTATTGCAACAGAGCTACAAATTATCAAACTAAGCATTGGTACAACAAATTTGTTATAGCCAGCTAGTGAAGCTTGCTTGAAAATTTCGATAAATACTACAGCGCTTCCTCTAATAAAGTTAGGAAGGCTTGTGGTAGCAAGAGCCCGATAGTTTGTACCAAAATTTTCTGCACAAGAAGTTATAACAACTACCCAGTTTGTGGCAGCTACTGCTATGAAAGTCAACATAAGCAGATACCCTAATTTACTCGCTGGGGCGTTAATTAGATAAAACACCGCTAAAATTATTGTCATAAGAAGAGATAAAAAGATTGCCTTTTTGCGACTCTTTAGAATCTGGCTTGCTGCGCCCCAGAAAAAATCTCCCAGTATGAGTCCAGTGTTTGAAAATATTAGTGCCGTAGCTACTGGTATTCTCTCTAGCCCAATAAAAGCGCTTATTTCATAAGAAAATGAGGCTAAAACCCCGCTTATTATCCAGACACTCATGCCCAAGGCTATAAATATAAGGAATTTA
>Ga0308400_1000613_pt1 | contig 13125 bp, 10 predicted proteins | sample HotsprSampOS1265_FD_203451 | JGI IMG/M metagenome (GOLD analysis project Ga0308400, IMG submission 203451) | Hot spring phototrophic mat microbial communities from Octopus Spring, Yellowstone National Park, Wyoming, United States - 20060914_OS12-65 ...
TCATTGTCACACCGCGCAAAATAAATGGATACACGCTGGTCGTAAACTCGGCGCCACCGGCATTGCCGCAGATCGCAACTGCGCTGCGCATTGCCATTGCCCGTAATACGCCCGACAACACTGCCCCACCGACCGTATCAATGGCACCGCCCCAGCGTTCGCTTTCGAGTGGGCGACCGAGGCTACTAAGTACATTTCGATCAAGAATGCCGCTGGCACCGAGGTCACGCAGATAAGCTTCTTCATGAGGACGACCGGTTGCCGCAATCACCTTATGGCCAGTCTTTGCCAGCAAGGCTACTGCAACGCTCCCTACACCACCGGCTGCGCCGGTGACCAGCACTTCGCGTCCGGGAATAAACCCATGCCGCTCAAGGGCCAGCACGCAGAGCATCGCCGTGAATCCGGCGGTTCCAATCGTCATCGCATGTTTCAGAGTCATTCCCTCCGGGAGCGGTACTAACCATTCGCCTTTTACTCGTGTGTATTGACTGTAGCCGCCCCAGTGCCGTTCACCGACACCCCAACCGGTAAGAACCACGTTATCCCCCGGACGATAGCGCGGATCCGCTGACTCCACTACTGTCCCGGCAAAATCGATCCCCGGCGCTAGCGGGCTGCTACGCAGAATCTTACCTTTCCCCGTAATTGCCAGACCATCTTTATAGTTGAGGGTAGAATATGCAACTTTCACCAATACCTCACCTTCCGGTAAGGCGCTTAAAGGCAATTCGCGAAACTCAACCCGTCGACCGTCAGCCCCCTCCTCTACTACCAGGGCAGTAAAGCGTTCTTCACTCATCGCCGCTTCTCCTTCTGCGCTGTCAGGTGTGATTTCTGTATTGTCGATTATAATGAGGATAGGAATCTTTGCCAACAGGAACCGCCACTATACCTTCTGTGATGGAGTTTGTATGATCCACGCGCTTGATCACGTCGTCATTTTAGTAGAGCAGTTGTCGTCGGCGGTAGCGGCCTATACCGCAGCCGGATTTGTTGTGGCGCCAGGTGGCGAGCATGCCGATGGTGCGACCCATAATGCGCTGATTAGCTTTCCTGATGGAACCTACCTTGAGCTGCTGGCATTTCGACGACCGGCTCCGGAACATCGCTGGTGGCGACACGTAGCTGCTGGTCCCGGTTTGATCGATTTTGCCCTGTTGCCGGTCAATACGACAATTGCCGTTGCAGCAGCAGCCGACCGTGGCTTAATGATGAATGGCCCCGTTCCCGGTGGTCGCATCCGACCTGATGGTCTCAGCCTAGCCTGGGAGACGGCATGGCCACCCAGTCCTGATCTCCCATTTTTGTGTGGTGATGTGACCGACCGTTCGTTGCGAGTTCCTGATGCCGATTTTTGGGGACACAGTAACGGTGCGCGAGGTATTGCTGAGGTGATCGTAGCCGTAACCAATCCAATCGCGAGTGCTGGCCGCTATGCGATGTTGTTGGGGATCACACCCCAGGCAACTCCCGCTGAGGTGCGCATTCCGTTGGGTGAAAGTACCATTGTGCTACGTGGTCCAGATTCAGGTGATCAGCGCGTGATTGATCGGCTAATGCGCCGGGGCGAAGGGATCTGTGCCGTTACCCTGAAGGGGTTGCATTTTCCCGACCTTACCGCAACGCTTGGTGCGGCGATTATGGCTGAACATGTAGCATAGGACCCTGCTTGTGGCTATTGAATTTGAGCGTTTTTTGCAACGTGTGCGTGCCGAGCGGGGTGGTTTTTTCGACCGTGACCGCTCTATAACCGTGGTACGTGCACCGGGTTGGGTTGATCTGTGTGGTGGGGTGGTTGCCGAAACCGGAATCCATACGCTGCTCTGGCCGACCGGTGGTGGGGTGTTGGTAGCACTTCAGCCTGATCCTGAACCGGTTATTCGGATTCGGGTTTGGCAACGGACTGAATCCATTCCTTGCACTGCCTTGTTTCTGTCATCGGGGCCGCGCGAATATGCGGATGCTGTCTCCGAGATTGATCGTCATCGTCCACCGCGCAGTTCGTGGTGGGGGCCGACACTGATGGCATGGGTTGCCCTGATGCGCGAAGAGTTTGTGCGGTTTGGTGGTGGCGCACGGCTGCTTTTACATCCACTCGCCGGCGAAAGTAGTGCTGCTACAGTTATCGCTGCGGTCGCACAGGCTTTAGTGACCGCCTACAATGTTCACCTTGCGCCACGCGAGCTGGCGATTACCTGCGCCGAGGGTTTGCATCACCTCGACAGTCGCGGGTTGGAATTGATCGGCACGCTAACGACTGTTTGCGCACCGGCCAATGAAGTGCTGGTCGTGCAGCCACATCTGGCCCTAATCGGCGGAAGTGTTCATCTGCCGCCAGGTTGTGCCATCTGGACGATTCGCGTCGGTGATGAACCTCGTCAACCACCATTTCGCCTGCGTTCCGCATTAACGCTCGCAGAACGCCTTGTCGCTGAGCTAGTAACAGCGGTTGACCTTCCGCAGGGTCAAGAGGGAGCAATCCTGGCTTCACTGCGTCTCACGGATTTTATACGCTACCTACGTGACCGACTCCCTGCGCACACGAGCGTTACAACCGGCGCGACGACCGAGCAGATGACACCTTCCGCATTAACCAGCTTTGTCCTTGCTGAACAGCAGCGATCGCGGCTTATCATGGCCCTGTTGCGTGCTGCGGCAAGCCGACTACAACGCGAGGAGGATGTGCATCTGATTGGGGAATTACTCACCCAAAGCCACTGGGAACAAGCAGCACTTGGGTTGATCGACCCGCACGCACAAGCCTTAGCCGAACGTCTGGTCGCATCAACCATTCTGGGAGTACGCCAGCCGGTAGCTGCAACGCAGGCGACACTCGTAGTATTGGGGCGCAATGACGCCGAAGGCGATATCCAACGGATCACGGCTGAATACCAGTCTCTGATCGGGTTGCCGGTGCGGATCGTTGGCGGGAGTCTGGCCGGAGTGAGTCTTGCCGGTGCACGACAGGTTTAAGAATTGAACAGCGTGAGGCGCAAAAGCTATGTCTTCAGAACGATCTTGCCCACAATGTGGTTCGCCGGTCGCGTCTACCGGGCGTTTTTGCCCCAATTGTGGTCGCCGTCTGTCGGAACAACCGCAAATACCGCTACCATCGGAAACTCCGCCCTCACCATCTTCCATCATCGCCTTCGCCCAGACAGGCAGATGGCACTGGATCATTATGGCTGTTGGTCTACTAGCTCTGGTTGTCATTGGTGGTAGTGCGTTTCTTATCCAGGTATTTCGCTCACCTGAAGAAGTGCCGCCATCGGTGGCGACCGCGCTGACACCTTCTTACGTGCGTATTCCCACTGTTACACCCGGTGAAACATCGGCGACCGCAATCGATGGAGTCATCGGTCAGCCGCCCCCTCTCGGTGCTGCTGCGCTGGCCCAAACATCACAGGCACAGACGACCCAGGCATTGACAGAGATTGCCCCTACGCAAACGGCAGCAGCACTCGACGCTGAAGTCAGTGCACTCTTCGCTCATGCGCGACAAGTCTTTTACGATGAATTTGTTGATAACAGGAATGCCTGGTTTACCGGAGAATTTCAAGAGATTGAACTTGACCTGATTGAAGATGGTGTGTTCAAGGTTCTATGGACTGGCAGAGGCACATCGTATGAACTGTACGAACTCAGCTCATTCACTGATTTTATGAGCGAAGTCGATTGTCAAATCTTCCGTGGTGGAGAGAATGGTAGTTGCGGTTTGATTTTTGCCGAGCAACGGAATGTTGGCTTCTACAAGTTTGAATTTTTCATTGACTATTACCGCCTCTCGGCGATCACAACCGAAGGCGAACCGGTTGTGTTAGCCGAAGGTGATCCACGTCGCTTGGCCCGCATCAGTGAGCAGAATCGGCTACGTGTCATCAGACAAGGTGATCGGATTCGGCTGTTCGTGAACGGCGCACTGGCTGCCGATCTCCGTGATACCACCTTTGGCGCCGGACGGGTTGGCGTTTCAACGGCCTGCTACCGCGAAGAAGGTGGGGTTGAGGTTCACTTCGACAATTTTGGTATCTGGTCGCTACCGACCGGCTCGTGAAAGGATACGACGATGGAAGCTGCTTTTCCACATCTGCTCGAAGAATTTGTGGTGGTTCATGCCGCGATGGATCGTGTCGAGACAGTTATGACCGATGAGGCATTGATGAAACGCTGGATGTCGCCAGCCGTGCAATTTATACCGCTCGACGGCTGGAACTTCGCGACCGGTGCGCGCTGGCGGTTACGGCTAACCGGTGTAGGGCCATTGCTAGAAGCCGGTTATCTCGTCGTTGAACGACGACCGGGACTTATTCTTTGGGCGTTTGATGGCTTCTGGGAAGGGTTTGATGCCTGGCAGTGGCTTCCGTGGCAGGGAAATCCTGATCAGACCCTCATCCACAACCGGATCGAGTACCGTCTACGTGTACCAGGTCTTGACCTCATTTGGCCGATAACGATTGCGCCTTTGATGAAGCTAGATGCTCAGGCACAAATGGTGCGCTTGCGTCAGGTATGTGAAGAGATAACAACTCCACGATGATAGAATTACCTGCATATCATAATGATGTCCTCTAACCACGTGATATGAGCACAGCTTCCATCTCTGAACCAAGCGTTACAGCCAATGAGTTAGCTGAAAATCTCGATCAACGATAGTATCAACAACTACCCCTGCTGGTAATAGTGGTACGATTGCAGGCCGGTGCGGATGGTTCCAAACTTGCTACCCTGCCGGCCAGCAAATCCGCACAGTAGCACTGCTCCGCCAATGATTGACCAGAAGTTGATACGGGAACGCATACATCACCTCCGTACAATGAAACGCGATATTACCATTCCAAGCGCCGTTGAATAAGGGGGAGATAGATACGTCTCGGTTCGATGCCGATTCCGTGGATGGTTCGTTCGCTCAACGGATGCAGAGGGTCGGTGCTGGTTATTTGAAGCACCGTACTTACCGGGCCAGTCGTGAGTGGCCGAAAACGGACGTCAATGGTACAAGATGCGCCCGTTGCAATTGCTGTTCCCCAGCAACGATCCTGACTGATGGCAAAGCGGGCAGCATCAGCACCACCAAATGCAATGTTGGTTACGAGCAACGGCCGATCACCGGTATTGGTAATGGTGACCGGAAGAGTGAAGGAGAAGCCAACTGATGCGGTCATGGTGGTTGATTCGGCTAGACTGATGCCGATAGTGGGTGGTTGTATCGTCACCGCCGTCCAGGTTCGCCGGTTATTGTCAGTATTAGTGTCCGGTGGATTGACGCTATTGATGACGGCGCGGAAGGTGTACGAACCATTCACCGGCGGATTATAAGGAACATCGAGCACATATCGTTGAGCCGGTTGTAGAGCAACTTCACGGCTGATTACCAGCGTTTCCTGCCCCCCTGGTGGCTGGACATACAGGGCAAGCTCAGCACTTCCTGGCTGCACCACGTGCGCAATCTGTAATCGTAGCGTGTTAGTGACGCCTTGCGTCAGGGTCAGTGGTGCAGCCCCCGGCAGTGGTTGCGGAGCAACGACTGATAGCGCGTCTGCCTCAAGTCGTACATCGATTGTCGGCGATTCAACCACAGTGACTTGTACAGAGTTACTTACCCGATGACCATATTGGTCAATAACTTCATAGCTCAGCGTATGTTGACCCGCAGGCAACACGATATTCGCCAGTGTTGAACCGACGCCCAGCGTTCCGGTTACGGTACGCCAGGTACCCTCAAGAAAAGCCTGGGTCTCTGGATCATGCGCGGTTGCCTGAAGGAGCAATGGTGTACCAGCGCTCACCTCGACACCAGCCGGTGGTGAGAGAATATTCACGAGTGGTCGCAAGTCTGGCCGAACGAGACCGCTCACCTCGGCGCTACTTGTATTAAAGCCATCCGATGCGATGACCCGTAATCGCGCATGGTTGCAGACGGGCAATGCCGTCACCGGGATCGATAGGCTCGTCTCTTCAACGAATGCGCCTAGCGGGTACCAGTTTGCCCCATCGTCTGGGCTATATTCCACCACATACGTTAATGATGGGTTCGTGCTCAACGTTGATTGACCGGTAACACCAGCACGATACTCCCACTGTAAGCTGATGGTTGACGTTGCCGCACCGGTTGGGGCGAGGTTTGCACCAGGCGATGGCGAGACAATCCGTGGCGCCGATAAGTTGCCGGTGATGAAGGTTGCCAGAGGTGTTCCAGATAGGGTGTGAGCGATCTCGATCCGCACAGCTTCCGGATCAATTGGAATGATTTCAAATAATGTGTCATGTCGCCGACGTGGATCAGGTGGCGAGAGCGATCTTCCGACCATACCACTACTAAGGAGGCGACCACTGGCATCGTAACTTGTCAGGTAGACGGGTTGATAAGTGCTGCTACACAATGGCAACAGACTCTCCGTCTGAGAGAGATAACCTGCCACCGACATTTCTGTGAACAAGGAATCCTGCATCCCTGCTGTTCCGGTCGGCAATGCAACCAGGCGGATAGTGTCAGGAATAATTCGCCATTGCAGACATGGTTCCCATGTATAACCTCTGGTATACCCTTCCGTCTCTATCAGCTCGTAATGAGCCTGAAACGCTACGAAACGTCCGGTGCTCGTTGTGGGTACTGCCGACGTCGCTGCCGGTGCCGATTCACTTGGCGCAGGAGCTGCTGACAGGCTCTTGAAGAACTGCTCAAACGTCGTAATAGTCGCTTCGGACGGCCATTCACGCAACGACGCGAGCACTAACCCCATAACGTCATACCACTCTCCCATTGCCTGCCAAGAAGCAAAGCGTCCAGGGGTATGGCAGATTCGGCCTTGATCACAGTTGGCAAACTGCCCTTTAATCTGTGCAACGGTATCCGGTACACCAAGGAAGAAGGTGGCATCCTGAATCTGCATACCTACCGGCGGATAATGCGGCCACTCGTATTGCTCTCTCAGGGTGTAAAGCTCAAGCGCGTGCCCCATCTCGTGAATAAATGCCGCAGGATAACGTTCATCAACGAACAAGACACTCCGCCGGAGTGGGAGATTGGCGCCGTGTACCTCTTCACCAAGGCTTCGGTGTGGCATCACCGCAATAATAAAATCGACCCCTTGTTGTTGACGATAACGACGATAGGTGTTATCAGCCGCGAGCTTCGTGGCAATGCCGTTCATTAAGCCGATGCGCGTCCAATATGAGGAAATCTTCAATACCGGTGCCACCTCTACCCGCACCTGACTAGGTAAGATGGGAAACATTGCCGGGAGTAACGTATGCACAGCACGTACTGTTTCTGCAATGTTCGCCTGTCGGTAAAATAAAGTTCACCGTACTGAGGCCATGCTCTGTGTCATACCGTCCGTAATCGGTCAGGTCGCGGTGAAGAGTGATAGCGTGGTTCGTCGGTTAAACCACCTGACCGTCAAACTCGGCGTACACCTGTACTCCACGTAGCGAACGTTCACTTACAGCGAGATCGATGGTGAGTAAGGTCTCTTTACCCCGAATCAAGGGTAGGCGACGGTTGTCATCGACTAACAGGCTCTGACCAAGCCGGTACCCGCTCATCCAAATGGATGGAAAGGTCAGGGTGTTTTGGCGATACCTGCCTGTAGGTAACGGACGATCCAGCGTGAAAAACTGGGAGTAGAGTCCAACCTCTACCGTTGCGCCGCGTTGCTCAAGAAATTGCTGATTCGGTTGATCCCGCAAAGCCATCACTGGCCCTGCGGCATCACCGTAGTAGTTGCTACCAATTGCAATCGGATTGCGACAATACCAGTACTGGCTATCGCCGACTTTCAGTGCTTCACGCCCGAGAAAACTATTTCCCTGTACCTGCACATCGTATTCAGTAAAATAACAGGCATCGTTAAAGACTAGTGGGCCGAGGAATACATTATCCTGAATCTGTATCTGCTGATTACCATGCAATGTTACCCTATCATTGAATTCGTTCTCAATAATCTGAATATCTTTTCCAGAGACATCGACACTACCGGTAAATACCGAATTACGAACGACCAATCTGTTATTCCAACTTATTACACTTGTCATCCCAGAAAATTGAGAGGATTGAACAATAACACTTCCTCCATCGGCAGAAATACCGCCGGTCAGAGTGCTTTGTTCTATCTGTAACAAATCATTGTTCCGTAATTTGATGTGATTAAAACGGAGTTGTGAAATGTTCTTGATAGAAATATCACCATCAACTGCTTTATCAACAGATATTTCTACATGATCACTATCTTCAATGTGCATGGGCACCTGTATATACAGCGTAATATTTGTTGCATCTTTGATGGATGATCCTTCACTGCCGGTGGCAAACGTAATCGTTGTCTGGCGCAGATCTGTCAAGTGGTGCGTTCGATACAGCACGAACTCAGCCCTGCTGATGTCAGAATCATTATCAAGCTCAATCATCCCGTTCACCCTGACAACGCACGGCGCATTCTCTCCTGCGTCGTATAGGGTTGCCTCCTGAACCTGAAGTGATCGGCCGCTGGGGACAGAAACCGATCCACAGCGAACGGTGCCGTTCCACACTTCATCAAAGAGCAATGAGCCAATTGCCGACTCGCCATCCACAGCAGCAGTGCTGGAGAGCAGAACGATTTGGGTTTGCAATTCATCTTTATCGTTATAAGCTAATTTCACCAATGAAAATTGGTAGGTCTTAGGAACTAAATTGTTATAACGGAATGTACCGGTAAACTGGTGTGTTGTTCCTTGTGAAACTGTTTCCTGGCGTAATACGACCTCAGCGGTGTTGGTGGTGCTTGTGCCCATAAGCTGGTATGCACAATGATGATAATTACAATAATCTGTATACGAGTAGTGGAGATGGACCGTTCGGGGGCCAACGTACATTGGCGTAAGCTGATTCTGTTGCCCAAATGCTTCCCGATCACCTGACCAAACGAAAAGGATCAGCAGCATGAGCGTCCTGATGAACCAGCGGCTGGAAGTGGAACGAAGGGGTGACATTGTATTCTCCCTGGCACAGGCTTGCAACAGAACTCCATGAGGGGCTTATAGGTGGCTGATGGGTGGTGGTGTTTTCATAGGTGTTCGACGATAAACCAATCGGTTGATGTAAGTGTACATCTCATCTGTAGACTTGGATTGGAAAAACTTCTTTACCGGCTATTAATGTCGTAAAACCTGGTTGCTTTACAAAAATTATTACAAATTTTTAACATTTTATGACAGAAATCAATACTTATCTGCGGGATTGCGTTATGCCTGAACATTATCAGAACGATATGAAGAATTGTATGTATGATGTTTTTTTGGTGTATTGAAGATGTATTAATGACCGATTTGTCTGTTTGAAAAAAGTTTAACGAACTGTGCGTTGTGAACCATTATATTTACCGCTCTGGCATTACATTTTCAACTGATTGACGCACAGCGAATATCCAGGGTTAGTGCCCATTACCGTAGACGAGTTCGCCTCCACTCTTGCCGGTTCATCTTCACCTCTTCGTAGGGATCATAGGTAAACGGTGCTGGTCGAGGGTTGCCTATGGTGCGTGCATGATGTTCATTGGCGTCAACCATGGCCAAAAATCGGAAATTTTGAAAACCCCGTCCACAATCAGTAAACTATCTTGTTGCGGAACGTGGTACCATCATCCACAGGTTTCAGTAAAGACGCAAAGGTTGCCGATGAAGACTTCCACAGGTTTCAGTAAAGACGCAAAGGTTGCCGATGAAGACTTCGGTCATCGTCCTTAGCCACAACACCCGTGAACTCACACTCGCTTGTCTGAGTCAATTCGCTACGGAAGCGGATCGGGCTGGTTGGCAAATCATTCTGGTTGACAACGCCTCGCACGACGAGACGGTACCGGCGGTCAGGCGGGAGTTTCCACAGGTAGAGGTCATCTGGAGTAAGGAGAATCTGGGTTTTGCTGCCGGTAATAATCTCGGCCTCCGCCAGGCATCTGGTCAGGCAGTAATCCTTCTGAACAGTGACGTACTGGCTCCTTTTACGACATTGGCTCGTTTGCCTGCACTGCTTGACGCATATCCCCAAGCTGCCATCTTGTCGCCGCAATTGTTAACGGTTAGTGGAACACCCCAGGCCTTCGCGTATGGTAACGATCCGACATTACCTTACCTCTTCAAACGCGGTCTCTACCGTTTGCTCAGGCTTGGTCCACTGCACGATTGGGGTGTTCGGTCACCTCTGGAAGTGGATTGGGTTTCTGGGGCGTGTATGTGTGTGCGACGGACCGCGTTCGAGCAGGTTGGTTTGCTTGATGAACACTTCTTCCTCTATTTTGAAGATAACGACTGGTGTCTACGAATGCGGAAAGCTGGTTGGAAAGTGATGTATATTCCTACCTGCGCGGTTGTTCATCTTGGCGGGCAGAGCTGGCCCGCTCCCCAAGTTGCCGGTCGTCATTACCGCAACAGTTTGCGTTATTTTTATCAAAAGCATTATGGGCCACCTGCAACCTGGTTACTCACAATTGGGCTGACCGTGTATCACACGCTCCTGAAAGCGATGATTGCAAACGTGCGGTATAAAAAACAACAATAGTGCGTGGTGGCAAAGGTGATGTTTTTACCACCGAGAGCACAGAGAGCACAGAGGCTAAAAATGGCTTTATCGTGCTCGGTGTGCTCGGTGTACTCGGTGGTGCGTGGTGGTAAGGGTGATGTTCTCACCACAGAGAGCACGGAGAGCACAGAGGCTAAAAGTAGATGTATCTTTCATCAAAGATGGTGTTGCGAAAACGTTTCTATATACCATAAACGGTCAAAAACTATATACATTTATTCATAAACCTTGCCTACTCTGTGTGCTCCGTGGTGAGCATTGGCAAAGGTAATGTTCTCACCACAGAGAGCACGGAGAGCACAGAGGTTAAAAAGAGATTATCGTGCTCTGGGTGCTCGGTGGTGCGTGGTGGTAAGGGTGATGTTCTCACCACAGAGAGCACGGAGAGCACAGAGGTTAAAAGTAGATGTATCTTTCATCAAAGATGGTGTTGCGAAAACGTTTCTATATACCATAAACGGTCAAAAACTATATACATTTATTCATAAACCTTGCCTACTCTGTGTGCTCCGTGGTGAGCATTGGCAAAGGTAATGTTCTCACCACAGAGAGCACAGAGAGCACAGAGGTTAAAAATAGCTTTATCGTGCTCTGTGTACTCTGTGTGCTCAGTGGTGAGTTTTTACAGTAGACTGGTGTGGGTCGGCTTGGAAATGACTGCATTGTGGCTTCACCGGCAGGGTGTCTTGCCGTTTTCCCTGGCTATGGGGTGGCGGTATAGTATGATTATCGAGAAAGCGATCATGGCAAACGCACCGTATCAACAGTAGTATCATCACTTCTCTATAGTTCGATGTTTGCAAACAAATAGGAAATGCTAATGTTTCGTATTGCCTGGTTACTGATCCTGGCCGTTGTCGTGCGTTTATGCGTAAGTTTATCTGCACGTGATATTATCGATATTCATAATTATCAGCGAGTGGCGGAGATTATTCATCAATTTGGGATTTTTGGTTTGTACACCCATACGCCGGGTATTTACCCATACCCGCCAGTATGGGTTGGCTTTGAAGTCGCTGCATGGTGGCTCCACCAGCAGAATATATTACCGTTTTCACTGGCAATTCGCCTCCTAATCATCATTGCCGATGTTGGGATTGTTGCGATTATCTGGAAGTATGTACATACTCTCTCTCATAACTCGCGGCGAGCGTTATTGGCTGCTACGCTCTACGCCTTAAATCCGGTCTCGATCATCATCTCGTGCTGGCACGGTCAGTTTGATGCACTCCCAGTCTTCGGGGTGGCACTAGCTATACTCCTCGTCGAACACCATTGGCGGCGGGCAGCTGGTGCTCTTAGTATTGGAATTGCGCTAAAGTCGTTTCCGGTGCTGCTGTTGCCGGTATTTGCTCGTTTGCAACGGCCGTTGTCCCAACAGATTCGCTTTAGCTTGTACGTCATACTTCCAGTGCTGCTCCTGCTGTTTCCCTTTCTGATCTTCGATGCAGCAGCCGTGATCCGTGAGTTGTTCGGTTATCGTGGGCATGCCCTGCTCGGTGTAATGGTGCCGGTACGAACAATTTATGTGCCGCTGACCGGTGAACGTTTTCCAGTTGATACAACGCTGCAAGTGATTTCGTTGTCGGCTTACGGTTTTCTTGGTCTGTACGGATGGGCGGTGTGGTATATGAGTCGCGTTCGCATCACGTTGCCAATGCAGGCAACCATCATTTTTTTATTGTTTTACGTGGTGTATGCAGGTATTTCACCACAATATTTACTGTGGGTGTTACCGTTTATGATAATGGCAACGGCTGACCAACGATGGTACGTAATCCTATACTCTGTTGTTTCTACGCTTGCGCTGCTCGGACTGTATCTATACGCAGCAGCCGATATGTTCCCTTTTACTCTTGATGCGTTACCAGGATTTACCCGCTTTGCGTATGGATTGTTTGGTTCGTTGTGGTGGGGGTGTTGCTTGCTGCTGCTGATCGTCTTGGGTAGGCGGGCTGTCGCGTCGTTGTCACTCTGCGCACCCAATGAGAGGCGATTGTAGGAGCTGCTACTGTCGGTGTAGTGATTACTGTGGTGCTATTGGAGGATATGCTGGTAATCTCTCTTGCTTCCTCAACTAGTAAGAGAGAGGGGCGATGTGGATGAGAGCCATTAGCCATACTTTTAACAGATATGTTCTGAAGGTTGGACAATCCAACGTGTCTCCATTGCTCAAGTGATCACGTCGTATCCATAGTATACAAATTACCAGTACGAGGTGCTGCTGCTCTACCCCCACCCCTCCGGCAGCGTATACTGTTCGCGTCGCCAACGCCAGCCTGGTTCCAAAATTTGTCCTGGTTGGGCAGTGGTAAGGCCCTGCAACGCTGCGTGCAGCACGGCAAGCTGCTGTATCCGGTTCCCCGGTTCGCCGAGGGGATGCCCGAACGGCCACGCCAGATGCAGGGTGCGCGGCGGACGAACTTGTTCAGCAATTGCTTTCAGACTCACGATGCAGATGGTGCTGATGCCAGCATGTTCAACAATACGTGCGATCAGTCCCACGGACTGATTACATAGCCCTCAACCAGGTGTCAGCAAGACGGCATCCACCTGGTCTTGCTTGA